>Ga0172375_10000050_pt1 | contig 159894 bp, 186 predicted proteins | sample LakKiv1m_FD_114537 | JGI IMG/M metagenome (GOLD analysis project Ga0172375, IMG submission 114537) | Freshwater microbial communities from Kabuno Bay, South-Kivu, Congo - kab_092012_11.1m | ecosystem: Environmental > Aquatic > Freshwater > Lake | place: Democratic Republic of the Congo... | reverse complement strand
GTACAGAATTTTCCTTCACGTCCTGCAAAAGGAGATGTATTTGCGGATAAAGAAATTTTGAGTGTTGGGTCTTCGAGTTTGATGGTTGGATACCCTGTTGGGTCAGATGGATCTGTGATGGTTTGCCCGATAGCAACATCTGGAATTCCAGTGACTGCGATAATGTCTCCGGTTTTTGCGACGGTTGATTCTACTCGTTTTAAACCGACACTGGTAAAGACTTGATCAATTTTATATTGTCCGACTTTTTCATTTTCTTGCATGAGGAAAATGGATTGGCCGGGGGAAATAGTTCCTTGAGTCAATTTTCCGATGGCATATGTTCCTTTGTAGTCATCAAAGTCGAGTGTAGACACAAGCATTTTCGTTGGCTTATCCGCGTTTGCTTTTGGCGGTGGAACATATTGCAGGATGGATTCAAAGACTGGGGTAAGGTCAGCATCAGCAGACATATCCTCTGGATACGGATCCCATGCTTTACCTTCACGACCGATTGCATAAATAACTGGGTACATCAAATCATCTTCATGATTGGCAAGGTGAAGGAATAATTCTTCAATTTCATGGACCACTTCTTCCACCCGCGCGTCTTTTCGGTCAATTTTGTTGACAACAACGATGAGTTTGAGGTGAAGCTCAAGAGCTTTTTTCAAAACAAATTGTGTTTGTGGGAGTGGACCTTCTGCGGCATCAACGACTAGTACTGCGCCGTCAGCCATATTAATGGTACGTTCAACTTCTCCAGAAAAGTCTGCGTGTCCCGGAGTGTCGATGATGTTGATTTTGGTGTCTTTGTACATGACGGAAGTATTTTTAGCAAGAATGGTGATTCCTTTTTCTCGTTCAAGAGTGTTTGAATCAAGGATAGTAGTTTGATTCATTTCAGCTTCATTATCGCGGAAGGTGTGGGTCTGTTTGAGCATACCATCGACAAGCGTGGTTTTCCCGTGGTCAACGTGAGCGATGATTGCGACGTTTCGAATATCCATAGCTTTACCAAACTAAAAATCCCCGCCCAAACGAAACTGAAATCTCGTAGCGGGGAGAACGTGTTTATTATATCATATTTTTCGGTATCTTGTCGAAAAATATAATATGGAGGTATCAAATGCTATACTGGAGCTACGAGGACGCATATTGTTATGAAAAACATCACACAACCATTTAAAAAATTAAAAGAGCTTCCGCAAAATGTGTGGGCGGTAGGCATCACGAGTTTCTTCATGGATGTCTCCAGTGAAATGATTATTAATATCATTCCATTGTTTCTTGCTAACGTAGCAGGAGTGTCTACCGGTCTCATCGGGTTTATCGAAGGCATAGGCGACACAACTGCAAGTTTACTTAAGCTCATTTCTGGTTGGCTCTCAGATAAACTGCGCGCACGGAAATGGCTTGCTGTATTTGGGTATGCGTTGTCTGCATTTTCTAAACCATTTTTCTTGTTTGCAAGTTCATGGGGAATTATTGCAGGAGTGAAGTGGGCAGATCGTGTGGGAAAAGGAATTAGAACATCACCGAGGGATGCGCTTGTTGCTGATTCTGTGACAAAAGAAACCAGAGGGATCGCATTTGGACTTCAAAAAACACTCGATAGTGCAGGAGCAGTCTTAGGATTTTTAATTGCAGCACTTGTTGTATGGGTGGCCCAAAAGAATTCGCTGTTACTTTCCAAAAATACATTTCAGATTATCGTATTTTTCAGCATTATCCCTGCAATTTTATCCGTTATTTCCCTCGCAGTTGGAGCAAAAGATGTGGGAACGAAAAAAGATGTGCAATTGCCAAAAATTACATTTAAAGATTTGGGGAAACCATTCATGATCTATCTTGTCATCGTGAGTTTGTTTACCCTTGGTAATTCATCCGATGCATTTTTAGTACTTCGTGCACAAAATTTGGGAATTTCTATCGTAGGAATATTTCTCATGCTTGCGATGTTTAAACTTATTTATTCATTGGTAGCAGTCCCAGCAGGGTCGTTGTCTGATACGGTTGGCAGGCGCAAAATCATTATCGGTGGGTGGATTGTGTATGCACTTATTTATTTTGGGTTTGCGTTTGCACATGCTGCATGGCAAGTGTGGATCTTGTACGTTATATATGGGTTATATTATGGACTAGCGTTTGGCACAGCGAGTGCATTTGTCGCGGATCTCGTTCCTTCACACATGCGAGGGACTGCGTACGGAACATACAACGCAATCATCGGGTTATTAGCACTTCCAGCATCACTCATTGCAGGAATTCTCTGGCAAGGAGCAGGGTCATGGCATGGATTTGGACCGAGTGCACCGTTTTTATTTGGGGGAACACTTGCACTCATTGCAGTCTTACTCATGGCGTTTGTCATGCCTGAGATGCGTGAAAAAAACGCTGATACAAAGTAAACAATTTCACACACGTGTTGAAGTTCTATCTATTTCTTTCTATACTGATACAGTATGCAACGGAAACGAAAATATAAAAAAAGAGGACCGTTTAATCTGAAGCTGAAGAAGCAGACGATTTATACTGTTGCTGCCATCTGGCTGTGGATTTTTTCATTCATTATCATCTTCTCGTTTTTTAGTGAAGGTACTGCACTTATGCGACTTCGGGATGGATTGTATACCAAAATTGGTTGGGTAATGTATCCGTTTCCTGTATTTTTAGTTTCTTTGAGCTTGTTGTTTTTTAAAGTGAAATCCGATCTTGCAAAACCAAATGTACCAACTGGATTTTTCTTATTCTTACTGTCTCTTATCGGACTGACACAAGCAGGGATGATTGGCGAATGGATGATGCGCGCATTATCTGACGTTCTCACTATTGAAGTTGCGTATCTTCTATTCATTGGTATTTTCATCGTTGGACTCATTATTGAATTTAATACCTCGCTTGATTCATTTATTAATGTCCTGCTCATGGGTGTGCAAAAAATTCTTGAATGGATTGGTGATTTTTTCAAAAATTTGGTTTCTCCACAAGATAAATTTGTGGGAGGCGTGAAGCAGATGAAAATAAAAGGGGAAGAATTTATGGATAAACCAATGACAATCAAAGGTGGTACACCACCTGCAGGGACGCAACCTCTTGCTCCAAAACCCGCACCTGTTGCTGCAGGAACGAATAAAGCAATGGAACTCGGAGCAGATTTTAAAATTAATAGTTCAAATATTCAAGAACAACGTGTGTGGGAATATCCACCACTCACGCTTCTTTCTGATGGACCAAATCAACGCGCAGACAGGGGAGATGTAAAAGGAAATGCAGATATCATTAAGAAAACACTCGGAAGTTTTGGCATCATGGCAAATGTGGTCGAGGTAAATAAAGGACCTGCTATTACTGAATACGCACTTGAGATTGCCCTCGGTACTAAAGTGTCGAAAATTCAATCGTTATCGAGTGATCTTGCACTTGCTTTAGCAGCTCCTACTGGAGCGGTTCGTATTCAAACCCCAATTCCTGGAAGAAACTTAGTTGGCATAGAAATTCCAAACCGTGGTCTTGAATTTGTTACGCTCAAACACATGTTAGAATCTGATGCACTCGGAAAAGCAAAAAGTAAATTATCAGTAGCGTTAGGGTTGGATGTTGCAGGACTTCCTGTGACGGTTGACATCGGAAAAATGCCACACGTTTTGATCGCTGGTACTACTGGATCCGGAAAATCAGTGCTTGTGAATGCATTTATCACGTCGCTTCTTTTTAGAACAACACCACAAGAAGTGAAACTTATCATGATTGATCCAAAACGCGTGGAGTTGACTGGATATAATGGTATTCCTCATTTATTGGCCCCTGTCATCTGTGATGCAGATAAAGCATTATCAGCACTTCATTATGCAGCAAAAGAAATGGAAAACAGATACAAACAACTTGCAGAAGTTGGCGTCAAAAATATTGATAGTTTCAACGAACTTGCTGGTATGCAGGCGATGCCATACATTATTATCTTGATTGATGAGCTTGCAACGCTTATGGCATATGCCCCAGTTGATGCTGAGGACACGATTTGTAAAATTGCACAGATGTCTCGTGCGGTTGGTATCCATTTAGTACTTGCTACACAACGACCGAGCGTTGATGTCATCACCGGTCTTATCAAAGCAAATATCCCGACACGTATCGCGTTTAACGTGTCATCTATGATTGATTCCCGTGTGGTTCTTGATATGCCGGGAGCAGAAAAATTATTAGGTCGGGGAGACATGTTATATATTCCTCCAGATCAAAGTAAACCAACACGTATTCAAGGAACCTATGTATCTGAACAAGAAGTAAATAAAGTCGTTGAATTTTTGAAAACAAAAAATTCTCCTGTACAGTATACCGATGAAGTGGTGAACACTCCTGTGTCTGCGATGCATAAAGGTGGTGGCATGGCAAACACAACTGCTGATGGGAAAGATCCGTTATTTGATGATGCATTCCGTTTAATTTGTCAGCATGATAAAGCATCCGCATCACTTTTACAGCGAAGATTGTCTGTCGGATACGCAAGAGCTGCAAGAATTTTGGATCAACTGGAAGCAGAAGGAATCATTGGTGCAGGAGAGGGATCAAAACCACGGGATGTCCTGATCAAAAATCCTGATGATTATTACGCAAATCAGCAATCCATGCAGCAAGGACAACAGTAATTTCTACACACTCCCCATATGAACACCGTCGGCACCATGTTAAAAGAAGCAAGAGTCGCCAAAGGTATTACACTACTCGAAGTTGAGAAACAGACAAAGATTCGATTGAAGTTTTTGGAAGCAATTGAGAAAGATGCATATCAGTTATTACCGTCACCTGTCTACGCAAAAGGATTTGTTAAAAACTACAGTGAATATTTAGGGCTCGACAGTGCAACCATCATGGCGTTTTTCAGACGGCAGAGTGAGGATATAAAACGGACAGTGATTTTGCCAAAAAAATCACAAGACATTGAGGCAAAAGGATTACGACTTACTCCCGGAAGATTTATTACGATGCTTCTCATTGGATTGTCTGTCATTTTCTTATCATACTTTTTTATCCAATATCAAAAACTCCAACGTCCTCCAGATTTAACTATCACAAAACCAGTGCATGAAAGTATTGTTGGAGAAAAGAAATTGGATGTGATGGGGGAAACCAATGGTGATACCACCATCACAGTCAACGGTTTGAGTGTCTCTGTACGGGGTGATGGGAAGTTTTTTACCCAAGTGACGCTTGAGTCGGGAGTGAATACGATTACAGTCATTGCAACTTCACGATTTGGAAAAACAAAAACAGAAGTATTGAAAGTTGGCCTGCAACAATAGGACCTTGTTGACACGAAACAATTTTTGTTTTATTGTTGTTGTACGTTTGATTCCTGCCTATGGATCCAGTACAAATTACCATCATCGTTATTAGCTTCATTTTGACCACTCTCATCGTCATTCTTACGATTCAGACTATTGGGATCATGAAAGAATTTAAACTCACTGTACAGAAGATAAATAAGATGCTTGATGATGGCGGAAAAGTCACCGGTATTGTCAGCGATTCAGCTACCAGTATTGCAGGAGTGATTGGTGGCATTAAAACAGGAATGAATGTGTTTTCTATGTTTCGTAAGAAAGGAGAATCACATGAATAATGATTCTGGTCGAGATAATAAATTTATGATCGGTTTTTTCATTGGTGGCCTTATCGGCGCCGGTGTGATGTTTTTGATGGGCACAAAAGAAGGAAAAAAAGTTGAAAAGATGCTTGTTAGAAAAGGGAAAGAAACACTTGATGACTTAGAAGATAAGGTAGATGAATTGAAGGAAAAAGGTGAGGAACTTCTCAAAAAAGGTGAAGCAATCAAAGAACAAGTGTTGGAACAGATCGAAGATAAAAAAGAAGATTTGACAGAAGAAGCAACGAAACGATTAGACAGTGCGCTTGCTAGCGTTGTCGAAGCACAGGAAAAAGGATTGACGACAACAACCAATCTTCGAAAGCGACTGTTCAAAAACGTGCCAAAGAGAGGATAAGTATTTCTTCTTGCAAAATTGAGCCTCCTGTCATATGGTAGTGCTTAGGTTATTCTTTAAGGAGGACACCATATGAAGATTGCAATCTTTTTACCAAAAACTGTTTTTACAGAGAGGCAACTTCAAAAACTATCCAGTCTTGGTGACGTTGTTTTTACCGCAGATGATAAAGAAATGACACTTGATGCGTGTATAGCCCACGCGAAAGATGCAGATATATTAGGACTTGATCCAGATAATTTTGGCGGATTTGAAAAAGGTCGGGAACAGACAACAAAACTTCTTTTTGAAAGCCCTTCTATCAAAGGCATCTCATTATCGACGACATCCTATGGTTGGGTAGATCTTGTATACTGCAAAGAAAAAAATATTCCTGTATGTAATGTCCCTGGGTATTCCCGTGAATCTGTTGCGGAACATACGATCGGACTTCTTTTTTGTATGGCAAAACGAATATTGTTGTCAGATAGAAGAACGCAAAAAGGACAATTTAAAATGGAAATGGGATTTGAGCTGGCGGGAAAAACGCTTGGAATTATTGGACTTGGAAATATCGGTACACGAACTGCAGAACTTGCCAGAGGGATTGGTATGAATGTAATTGCATATAATCATTCACAAAGAACTGTTTCCGGTGTGGTGATGAAAACACTGGATGAGGTGCTTGCAGAGTCTGATGCAATCGCATTTCATACAACGCATACGGATGCAAACAAAGGATTCATCGGAAGAGAACAGATTGCAAAAATGAAAAAAGGTGTGATTATCGTCAATACTGCTGATGAAGCACTCATTGACGAAGCGGCAATGACGGAAGCATTAAAGAGCGGTCAGGTTGATACGTATACAAGTGAGGGGACACTGTTTGAAAATACTCCACTTGCCGGAATGGAGCGGGCGATAGGACTCAAAGGATTCGGTTATTTCACAAAAGAAGCTTTGCAGAATTTATTTGAAATATTTGTAACGAATATCGAAGGTTTAGTTAAAGAAAAACCAATTCATACAGTTAATTAATCTTAATATATATGGATAATGTGATTTTTTCTAAAGTAAAAACAGATAAAGATTGGGAGTTGTTTTTAGAGTTGGAGAAGAAAGCTGCGGATTGCAGTCCGTATTATTTGGCTTTTACTAATATTACTGATTTAAAAAAATTTGTTGGCGACAGTGTTATTTATATTATGTTTGAATCACAAACTCCTATCGGTCACGTAGAGTATGAATTGAAAAATAATATTGCAGAAATCACGGGTTTTGTATTATTGCCGGAGTATAGAGGAAAAGGTTTAGGAAAACTATTATTTGGAAAGGCGATGGAAGATTTAAAAGAGATTAAAAATATTTATCTTATGACACATCCAGAAAATACGGCTGCTTTAAAAGTATATCTTTCAGCAGGATTTAAAATCAAAGCTTGGAAGGATAATTATTACGGCAACGGTCAACCTAGACTGCAATTAGAAATGAATAGAGGATAAATATTACCTTTCTCTGTGTTTTTTGAGAAGCACGATTGTTGTCGGCACTGCAGTGAAAAAGACAATGACGCCGAGACTAAACATGACCCAACTGTTTCCATGACGTGTCAGGATTGGGATGAGTGCGAAGGAAAGAATAAAATATACGATACTTGTGCTCATGCTGAGCGCTGAAATTGCTGTTGCCCTATATTTTGATTCAAACTCTTCATTGGTGTATTTATCCAAATACGTCCACCGGAAAATGGAAGCAAGATAGAGGATGAAAATGGGGATGGCTGTATACGGTTTTGGAATAAATGGTGCGATTAAAAATCCCAAAAGGAGCGCTGTCGGAAAGAAGAGAAATGTCGTTTTTCTGGAAAACAATTTATATTTCGCAATCAATACACCAAGTCCACCGACAAGTAAGCTGTTGATGGCAGATAACCATCCGCGTTCAACAGGTAAAAATCCGACGTCCGTTGTAAATGCGTTTAGGAGATAATATAAGTAATACCATGTGACGCCGCTTATTGAAACATAATAGAGCGATAAGTCTCTGACATACGGTGTTTTCCAAAGTTCGGAAAAACCGAGTTTTGTTTGTTTTAAATAATTGGGCAACGTGAATTTTTCAGAATCAATATGTGGTTCGATCATGAAGAGTGTAATGACGGCGGCGATAATAGTGACAACCCCGACTAAAAAATACGGGAGGCGGAAATAGGAAAGATAGATATATCCTCCAGCGATGGATGCAAGTGTGAGTCCTACTCGGTATATGAGTTCATTCTGACTGATATACAATGTGAATTTATCCTCCTTTTTCAATTCTTTCAGTGTGTCGTAATATAATGCCGTATCAGCACCAGAGATGAATGTATTTCCTATCTGACACAGAATATACCCTATCCAAATCCATGAAATATTTTGTGACTGCGATAGTAAGATGAAACTACCACCGTGTATAAGGAGTCCTAAAAACACAACACGTTTTCTTCCGATGAGGTCAGCGAGTGCTCCCGTTGGAAGCTCAAGAAAAACTGAAACAAGATGTGTTGCACCATAGATGAACGCAAGAGCTTCCGCTGATGCAAAATGTCGTTCAAACGCGTACCAGATTGGCATGAAAAAAAGCAGAGATATAAAAAATATCCTGATACGAGAAAGAGTAATATTCCGTTTAAGCCGGTCTTGATAGGACATAGCGCTATTATACTTCTCTTTTAGTTCCTTATGGAAGCTAGATAATGTTATAATCTCATCATGACAGCAAATGAAATCCGAGAAAAATATTTGAAGTTTTTTTCTTCCGACCTGCGAAATCACGCGGTGATTCCATCAGCTCCTATCGTGCCGGAAAATGATCCAACAACACTGTTTAACAGTGCAGGGATGCAACCGCTCATCCCTTATTTATTGGGTCAACCACATCCACAGGGGAAGCGATTGGTAAACAGTCAGAAATCTTTCAGGTCACAGGATATCGATGAAATCGGAGACAATCGTCACATGACATTTTTTGAGATGCTTGGAAATTGGTCGCTTGGTGATTATTTCAAAAGTGAACAACTCCCTTGGTTTTTCGAGTTTGTTACAAAAGAATTAGGACTCGATCCAAAACGGATTTATGTGTCTGTGTTTGCAGGCAATGACGTGGTTCCTAAAGATGACGAATCAATTCAGATTTGGAAATGTTTGGGAATTCCTGATGATCATATTTTTTCATATGACGTGGAAAAGAATTGGTGGAGTAGATCGGGAACACCGGAAAAAATGCCTGTAGGTGAACTTGGAGGACCTGACAGTGAAATGTTTTATGACTTCGGTGAAGAATTGCATCTTCATGAAAACTCACAGTACAAACATGAGGCCTGTCATCCAAACTGTGATTGCGGTCGGTTTTTGGAAATCGGTAATTCTGTTTTTATGCAGTATAAAAAAATGGCTGATGGGACTTTGGAAGAGCTGCCTCAAAAGAATGTTGATTTTGGTGGTGGACTTGAGCGGCTCAATGCCGCCACAAATGGGAAACCAGATAGTTTTTTGACGGATTCATTTTCTTCAATCATTGTTGAAATTGAAAAAGGGTCAAATAAAACATATGGAATTACTGTTGAAGAAACTCGATCCATGCGAATCATCGCAGATCATATGCGAGGTGCTGTGATGATGATTACAGATGGTGTTGTGCCAAGCAACAAACAACAGGGATATATTTTGCGAAAATTAATCAGACGTTCGATGCTTCATGCAAAGCGATTAGGAATTGAGAAAAGTGAGGATTTTATCCCGACACTCGTTGCACCAATTGCCACTATGTACGCTGAAGCGTATCCAGAAGTTGCAGTACAGCAACAAACAACATATACAACAATCCTTGAAGAAGGAAAACGATTTGGAAAAACAATTGAAAAAGGTTTGAAAGAATTGGAGAAAATGGCAACAGTTGATGGAAAAGAAGCGTTTACGCTTTATGAAACATATGGATTTCCATGGGAACTGACAGAAGAAATTGTTGTTGCGCGCGGACAGACAGTGAATAGACAACAATTCGAAGACGCGTTTAAACAGCATCAACTACTGTCCCGTACAGCAAGTGCAGGTATGTTTAAAGGTGGTCTTGCAGATCACAGCACTGAAACAACGAGGCTTCATACTGCACATCACTTGCTTCTTAAGGCGCTCCAAGAAGTTGTTGATCCAACGATTAAACAGCGGGGAAGCAATATCACAGTGGAGCGAATTCGTATGGATTTTAGTTTTGGGCGGAAGGTGACACCTGAGGAACTGCAAAAGGTCGAAGATTTGGTAAATAAAAAAATTAGTGAGAATTTGTCTGTAACACGGATAGAACTACCTCGGGAAATTGCCGAAAAAACGGGTGCACAAATGGAATTTGGCCACAAATACCCAGAGAACGTGAGTGTGTATGTTGTCGGTTTGAAAAAAGGAACGACACCAGAAACCATGCAAAAAGATGCATATTATTCCGCAGAATTTTGTGGTGGACCACACGTTTCCTTTACAGGGGAGTTGGGTCACTTTACAATAGATAAAGAGGAGTCAGCCAGTGCCGGTATTCGCCGGATTTATGGCCATCTCAATCATGAAGATAGCGGATCAACTACAACAACTATTCCACAAAAGTGAGCCTACAAAGGACGTATATCTTTCTTTAACGTTGACCCATCAACAGGTGTCAGGATGTGTGTGGTCAATCGGACCAGAAGACACATTGGATATTATGCATTCGGCACACGCATCAAGTCAGGATGCTTCATGGGAAAAACGGATAGAGGCAGCTGATACAGTCATTAGTGCAATGGAAGAAAAAAGTGGTGTGGGGGAATTACACAAAACGGTGCTTGGATTTGCGCCAGAATTTCTCACGAGCGAGGGAGACATTGATAAAGCGATACGTGCAGACATCAAACGCATGACCACCATGCTCGAGCTCAAACCAGTAGGGTTTGTAAATATTGAAACAGCGATTGTTTTTCAGATTAAACACGAAGAAGGTGTTCCACCGAGTCTTATTCTTTTTCATATTGCAGGTGAGAACATGCAGGTTTCTTTGTACCGCGTTGGGAATGTTGTCGGGAAACGGGATGTGAAGATAAGCGAATTTATCGTTGAAGATGTAGAAAATGCAATCAAGAGTTTTGCTGATGTGGAAGTTCTTCCTTCTCGAATGATTCTGTATGGTGGAGATAAAGAAGTATTGGATGGGGTGAAATCACAATTGTTAACGCATCAGTGGACAACCAGAGCAAATTTTCTTCATTATCCGACCATTGATGTTTTTGATCTTGAACATGTGGCACGAGCAGTTGCGCTTGCGGGAGCGAGTGAATTGACAGCAAGTTATATCGAAGACCCCACTTCTCCGCCCGCTGGCGGATACGTAGGGGCAAGTGAAAAAGATGTTGAAACACATATCGAAGAAGAAACATTTGCTGAAGCAGTTGTTGCAGAGCCAGTCGTTTCATCGGCAGAAGAAAAAACAATAGAAGATGCAATACAAGAGGAACAAAATGCTTTCTCCAGTACAAAACATGTTGAAGATACAGAAGAGATACAAGAAGAAAATGCACTGATGGATGAAGAAGAGGAATTACCAGAGGTGCATCCAGAAGATGAAAATGTTGTGTCCGTTGACCCTGCAGCATTAGGTTTTCATCAGGAACGAGATATTCTTGAACACCCAGTTGCCTCACGCGCATCAGCTATACCAGAACAAAAAGAAATTCCTGCTGTTTCTACACCAAAAAAGTCAGTGATTGTTCAGATGCAAGAAAAACTTGCAGGAATTTTTTCTTTAATAAAAATTCCACGAGTGCCACAAGGTAGTTCGAGATTTCCAGTGTTGCCTGTTGTTCTTATTGGGCTTGTTATTGTTGGTTTATTCGGACTTATATATTATTTTGTTCCCAAGGCAACGGTAACGATTGGCGTCATCCCAAATACGATTGATAAAACTAAAACAATTACTATTTCAACAACGCTTACAACTGTCGATCAGGAAAAATTTAGTATCCCTGGAAAGAAATTAGAACAATCAGTAACAGGAGAAAAAGTAGCTGCGGTGACTGGAAAAAAGAAAATTGGAGACCCAGCAAAAGGAACAGTGACGATTTATAACAAAGCAACGAGTGAACGGACAGTAAAAAAAGGAACAATTCTTGTAACGAATTCATTACAATTTTCACTTGATAGTGATGTGAGCATTGCATCCGCGAGTGAATCAATTGGTTCTGTCACGTATGGAAAAGCAACAGCAGCAGTGACAGCAGTGGCAATCGGTGAAGAGGGAAATATTACAGCAGGTAAGGATTTTACATTTAAAGAGCTTTCAAGCAGTATTGCAACTGCAAGAAACGATCAACCATTCACAGGTGGAACGAGCAGAGAAACAACCGTTGTGACGCGTGCTGATTATGACGCGATGGTAAAAGTATTGTCTGATGAATTGGTGACGAAAGCAAAAGCAGATTTACTCGCTGGAGTTGCAGGTGGAGAAAAATTGATAGACTCAACAATAAAAACAACGGTGACGAGTAAAACGTTTCAAGAGGAACTCGATCAGGAAGCAACGGAATTACACGGAAAGGTGACAATAACCATTTCAGGAGTTTCTTATAATGAACAAGATATTAAATTCGTACTTGTGCCACTTGCCTCCAGTGAAATTCCAACTGGATATGCACTTCATGATGGCAGGACAACAGTGACAGTAGAGACACCTGTCGCGAAAAAAGATGGCACTCTTTCGGCTGTTTCAAAAATTTCATTAGTATCACTTCCATCCGTTGATGCAGAGGTAGTGAAAAAAGCACTTGTGTGGAAAACTATTTCAGGTGCGCAAGAGCATATTAAAACTATCCAAGGTGTTGGAAGTGTAGAATTTTTCTTCTTACGATCAATGACAAAAACCAGACTTCCAATGAATCCTGCAAATATTACAGTTGATGTTGTCGTCGTTCAATAATATGCCACTGTATCGTTATGTAAAACATGTTCCGAAGGCACCAATGAAACGGTCTATCATTGTGTCGTTTTTATTCATGAGTATAGGCGTTGGAATACTTCTTTGGACGTTGTGGCCTATTTTGTCGTTTAGTCTAATTACGCAAAACATGCTTGCAAAAACAATTTCTCCTGTGGCTGCATCTGCATACGAAGCAGGAAGATACTTAGCAGCAAATGCTCAGGCAGCAGACTATGAAAATCCAAGTTCTTGGTATCCGACGCGACCGCAAAAAAAAGTTACTGCGACAGTGAACATGTATACGATATCCATACCAAAACTTCGGATTGAAAATGCAAATGTGATTGTGTCAGGTGATGACCTTGGTGTGAGTTTAGTGCATTACGGAGGGACGCCACTTCCTGGGCAATATGGGAATGCAGTCATCTTCGGTCATTCCACACTACCGCAATTTTATAATCCGACGAGTTATAAAACTATTTTTTCGCTCCTTCCGACGCTTGAGATTGGCGACATGGTAACTGTGAAATTTGATGGCATTGAATATGTCTATAAAGCAATTGATAAAATTGTTGTAGAACCAACTGATTTGACACCACTTGAACAACGATTTGATGACTCCTATTTGACGCTTGTTACCTGTGTACCACCTGGAACCTATTGGAAACGGTTAAATGTGAAAATGCGGTTAGTAAAAAATATATGAAACAAGAGACAATTGCTCTTGAGGCAATTAGAAAAAAGCTTCTCGGAAAAAAACTTACCTATCGGGAAATATTTTCCGTGATGGATGAAATATCCCATGAACGATTAGGTCCAGTTCTCACCACATATTTTACTGCGGCAGGATTTAAAGAAGGGTTTTCATTAGAAGAATTATTCTTTATGACAAAAGCGATGGTAGAAACAGGAAAGAAATTACATTTCTCAGGAATTGTCGCAGATAAACATAGTACTGGTGGCGTTGCTGGAACGAGAACGACGATGATTTTAGTTCCAATTATCGCAGCAGCAGGATTTCAAATTCCAAAAAATTCGACACGGGCAATTACATCTCCTTCTGGAACAGCGGACACCATGGAAGTAGTAGCACCTGTGACATTCGAAGCCGAACAGATTAAAAAAATTATTGCTGATGTTGGTGGTTGTATCGTATGGGGTGGTCATTTAGGTCTCGCTCCTGCTGACGATGTGATTATTGAAATAGGACAACCGCTTGGATTTGAATCATATGACAAGTTTATCGTTGCAATCATGGCAAAGAAAATCGCAGTAGGAGCAACACATCTCGTGATTGATATTCCAGTTGGACCAACGATGAAAGTGCAGCATTTTGCAGACGCTGAAATTATTGGGCAAAAGTTTTTGCATCTCGCAGAAAAGTTTAATGTAAAAATTACGATCGATATCAATGAGACAACCGAAAGCGCTGGATTTGGCGTTGGGCCAGTACTTGAAGCACATGATGTATTTGAGATTTTGGAACAAAAAACAGATCGTTCCATTATGTTGGAAAATAAGGCGCTCAGACTTGCAGGAAAACTATTAACGCTCTGTATTGCAGATACACCAAGTATGATTGGTGTGAATGGTGAAGAGCTTGCGCGAGAAATTCTCACATCAGGAAAAGCGCTTGCCAAGATGCGTGAGATTATCAAAGCACAAGGTGGAAATCCTGACGTTACAAGCGACATGCTTATCGCAGGAAAAGAAAAATATGAACTCAAAGCACTCACTAAAGGACGGGTGACAAAAATTGATAATAAGGAAATTAGTATGGTGTGTCGAATTTTAGGGTGCCCTACAGATAAGAAGGCGGGGATGTTTTTAAATAGAAAACTTGAAGAACACGTGGACAAAGGTGATATACTATGCACACTGTATAGTCAGGATGCATATCGGATGCGTGAGGCAGTAGAAACAGTAAAAAATATTCCGATCTATACAGTTGAATAATATGTTTAAAAACATTTTGGCTCCAGTACAAGCATGGTTATTATCTCAAGGGAAGTGTGTCGGATGTGGGAAAGAACTTGCAAAGCCACAGGGCACAGGGTTTATTCAAGTGACATGTGAATGTGGTCGTATTTATATGTATGATGCTGGCGCAAATAAATATAGGAGAGCAACACTCGATGAAGTCAAATAATAAAAATACCATTATGCTTCGCATTATCAGTTTTTGTATCGCTCTATTTGTTGTGGTCGTTGGAGGACTCACGTGGTGGAATCATGCATTAGGGCCTGTTGATGAAACAGATACAACGCTCGTCACATTTGTAGTTCCTGCAGGCCAAGGATCAAAAGAAATCGCACGAAGACTTGCAACAGACGGGTTAATTCGAAGTCAAATAGGATTTTATCTCTTGGTTCGTTTTTTCAATACCAATGGACAAATTCAAGCAGGGGAGTTTCGACTGAATAAAACAATGGATGCGAGAAAAATTGCCAATGAATTAACTGTTGGCATGATGGATGCTTGGGTGACAATTCCAGAAGGGTGGCGTGTTGAGGAAATTGCGACGAATGTCGCAAAAGAATTGAATATTCCAGAAAAGGAATTTCTGACAGTGGCAAAAGAAGGGTACATGTTTCCTGATACGTATTCGATACCGCAAGATGCAACCGCAGGAGCAATTGCAAAAATTTTGACAGATACGTTCTATGAAAAAGTAACGCCACAGATGATAGCTGATGCAAAAAAAGAGGGATTATCGCTTTCTTCTGTCGTGACACTCGCATCACTCGTTGAGCGGGAAGGAAAAACGAATCAGGATAGACCGGTGATTGCAGGAATACTTCTTAATCGGTTAAATCAGGATTGGCCACTGCAAGTTGATGCAACCTTACAATATATATTAGGGTATCAATCACAAGATAAAAGTTGGTGGAAGAAAGAACTGACAGATGCGGATAAAACTATTGATTCCCCATATAATACATATAAATATCCAGGGCTTCCTCCTGCACCAATTGCAAATCCAGGAATTGATGCAATTAAAGCAGTAATTTACCCAACAAAAACAGAGTACATGTTTTATATTCATGATCCAAGTGGAATGGCGCATTACGCAAAAACAATTGAAGAGCATGAAAAAAATGTCGCTGATTATTTACGGTAAGTCATGAAACGGATTGTCTTCCTTTTTATTATTTTCATTTTTGGGTTATTTTTTAGGATCCCTTCTGTATTTGCTGAATCCATTCAATCTTTCGATTCAACCATTACTGTTGCAAGTGATAGTTCGATGTATATAGCAGAAAAAATCATATATGATTTTGGAGACACTGATCGGCATGGAATTTTTCGAATGATTCCATATACAAAAATAAATGATGAAGAAGATGTCTATGAACTGCAGATTGATTCTTTTTCTGTTCGCGATGAACGAGGGGCAGCAACTTCTTTTAAGCAGGATACAACAGATGATTTTATTGAGTTAAAAATTGGAGATGCAAATAAAACGATATCTGGGGTGCACACGTATCACATTGGATATCGAGTGCAGGGAGCATTTGTTTCATTTTCTGATCATGACGAGCTGTATTGGAATATAAATGGGACCGATTGGGAAGTGCCGGTGAAGCAAATTCGAGCTACGGTTACGCTTCCATTTGATTTGACACAAGAGCAAATGCAACTCGCGTGTTTTACAGGAGTGAGAAAAAGTACAAGTGTAGATTGTGACATTTCCTATGAAGATGGTGTAGTCACAGCATATGCAATGAAGCCCCTTGGTATCGGTGAAAATTTGACTATCGTTGTTGGATTTCCTAAAGGATTGATGACTGTCGTTGAAGCAAAAAAGGTAAATACATGGTTTGCTGATCTTATGATGAAGATTGCCGTTTTTATTGGTATACTTCTTGCAATCGTTTGGTATGTGGGGTTGCCTATTTGGATTATTATTAAGTGGGCTAAGACAGGACGAGATCCAAAAGGAACCATTGGTCGGGCTCATGTATGGTTTGCAGTGCCAAAGACAGTCAAAGGAAAAGAATTAACACCTGCAGAAACTGGTACGCTTGTCGATGAAACAGCAGATCTTAAAGATATAATTGCGATGCTTATCGATTTGGCACGTCGTGGATACATCAAAATCATTGAAGAAAAGAAAAATGATTTCCACATAGAACAGATGAAACAATCCATCCGTGGTGATGTACTTGAATCATTTGAACAAACACTGCTTTCAAAACTCTTTCGTGGGGCAAAGACGAAGATTCGAATAAAAGATGAAGATTTGACTGGTGCAGTGCAAAAAATCAAAGAACAGTTATATGACGCTGTAGTGGTAGATGGTTTTTTCCAAAAAAGTCCTGAAAAAACGAGAACTTTATATATGGTGCTTGCAGGAATTGCGTTGTTTACAGGAAACGTTGGTCTTGCAATCACCGCATTTATTTTTGGGAGAGGAATGCCAAGAAAAACAATAGAGGGTGTGAATGCTGCAAACGTAGCACTCGCACTGAAAGGGTTTATCGTTTCGCAAGACAGGCAATATAATTTTCAGGCAAAAAAACAATTTATGTTTGAAAAATTTTTGCCATATGCCATTGTGTTTGGTGTTGAAAAGATATGGGCGGAGCGGTTTAAAGATTTGGGTGTTTTGAAGCCAGATTGGTATGATACGTATGATAATCGGGCATTTAATACCGTATTTTTTATGAGTCATTTTGGTCGCGGTTTTTCTGGAGTCGTTGTCTCATCAGCAACTCCCACACGGTCATCTTCCGGCTTTTCATCGGGATTTTCTGGAGGTGGAGGATTTTCAGGTGGAGGTGGTGGTGGAGGTGGTGGTGGAAGTTGGTAGTCGCGTTTGGACGGGGAATATTGTATAATATATCTTTGTTAGGTAAGTATGTCACGTATTGTTATTAAAACAGCCCAAGGGCCTCATATAGTCAAGTCTTCAGAAAAACCTGTTGCTATTTGCATGTGTGGACTTTCAAAAAATCAACCGTTTTGTGACGGTTCTCATGCTAAAACACTCGATGAAGTAAAAAATACAGTATATGTCTATAGCGATGATGAATCGCGGAAGGAGGTGTGCGGGGGGTGCAGCGATGAAACAGGCGACTGCGAGTGCAAAGATTGTTCGTGTAAGTAATATAAAAAATGTTTAAGGAAAGTTGAAAAAGTTATGAAATTGTTTATCGGAAGTTTACCTTATAGTACAAATGATCAGGCATTGAAAGACCTTTTCGCACAGGCAGGAACAGTTGTTTCTGCAACAGTGATCATGGACAAATTTTCAGGACGATCCAAGGGATTTGGATTTGTTGAAATGAGTTCAGATGATGAAGCAAAAAAGGCAATCGAAATGTTCAATGGAAAAGATTTCGAAGGCCGAGCTCTTATCGTTAACGAAGCACGACCAATGGTTCCTCGAGAACAACGCCCAGGTGGTGGATTCGGTGGCGGACGTTCAGGTGGATTCGGTGGCGGACGTTCAGGTGGTTTTGGTGGCGGACACGGCCGAGGTGGAGATCGTGGTGGACACGATGATCGCGGTGGACGTGATTGGTAAGTTAACAAGTAGGCATATATGCAGCGCGCGATATTGTTAATTCTTGGAGCAATTCTCGCAGTCGGTTTATTTGTTATTGCAATTAGATCGCTTAGCGGTGAAGATTCATGGATTTGTGATAATGGAGATTGGGTTATGCACGGGAAACCGATGTTATTAAAACCTTCTTATTCATGTCCAACAATAACACCAACTGGTGTAGAGCCTACAAAATAATATTGTTAAAACAATAGTAAAAGAAAAAGCAGCCCTAACTGGGCTGCTTTTTCTTGGTAGAGAGAATTATCGTTCATGATATGATATCTTCGTATGTTAACTACATTTCTAAAAAAACATGTAATTCCTTCTTATAGAATAAAGCAGTTTTATCAGGCATTCTATAACGAATGTATATCGTCATTTGACGAGTTATCAACGTGGCCAAAAGACTTGCGAGAGTCGTTAAAACAGGATGTAGCGTTTTCAACGCTTACCAGTATCAAGGAACAAACATCGGAGGATACAAAGACAATAAAAATAGTATTTGCACGAATTTCTGATGGGAAGCAATTTGAGACAGTTCTCATGAGACATAATGATGGGAGAAATACTGTGTGTGTGAGTTCAATGATTGGTTGTCCTGTTGGTTGCACGTTTTGTGCGACAGGAAATATGGGGTTTATCGGGAATTTTACTGCATCAGAAATAGTGGATCAGGTGCTTCATATTGCACGACTTTTAAAAAAGGAAAATCAAACAGTGACAAATATTGTATTTATGGGTATGGGCGAACCGCTTCTTAATTTGGCTGCTGTGGAAGAAGCAATTGCCGTGTTTACTAGTCCAGAAAAAATGGGGATGAGTGATCGAAGGATAACTATTTCGACATCCGGTATCACAAATAAACTGCAAGAATTATTCCAACATGGATACAAAGGAAGACTTGCATTAAGTCTCCATGCTCCAACGCAAATGCTACGGGAAAAAATTATGCCGATTGCTAAGAAATATCCATTGCCAGAATTATTACGTGTGATATCAGAGTATGCCAAACATACGAATAAACGGGTGAGTTATGAATATATTTTGATCGATGGGATAAATGATACTATTTCCTGTGCTCGACAACTTGTGGGCATCATGGATCCGAAGTTAAGTCATGTGAATCTTATTCCCTATAATCCAGTTGTTGGTGTTTCCTACACGCGTTCATCGTTATCATCTATATATGCGTTTGCAAATGTGCTAGAAAAGCATCATATTCAACATACAATTCGCGTCACTATGGGTGATGATATTAAAGCAGCGTGCGGACAATTAGCTGGAACCTCAGTATAGGTAGAAGTTTTATAGGATATTTGTTATACTAGGTGAACTATGAGCGATCTTGCATCACTTCAACAGCGCGTAAAAATATTTGGTTCAGAACGAAAATTCGATAAATACCATCAGCCAAAAGATGTAGCAATCGATATTATTGAAGAAGCTGCAGAACTTCTTGAACATTTTCAATGGAGAAATGGAGACGAGCTTGAGACGTACGTTGCTGCACACAGAGAAGATATTGAAGATGAGTTGATGGATGTATTACATGGAGTACTCTTAATGGCAAACACGATGGATATTGATATTGTTGACGCCTTTGAACGAAAAATGAAAAAGAATGAAATCAAGTATCCAGCGCAGGTGGATTTTGAAAAAGAACATGACCATTCTTGAGAATGAGCGATCTGTACTTTCGAAAGAACCCTTTCTTATTTTATGTCCAAAATGCAAAATTCCGACAACTCCGATATTTTCTCAATGGGAAATTCAAATACTTCAAGAGCATAACAGCGCATTTGTACAAGTTGAATGTACTACATGCGATCAGGTATTTTCGTATACGCCTTTTTCTAAACAAATTGTTGCATTGTAGGTATACTACATAGTATGAAGAAACATTTGCTGCCGTCGATGGTCATTCTTCTTTTGTTAGGCGTCACAGTCATTAGTTTTTCTTTGTATTTTTTGGAACACCCAATTACCCTCCAAACAATTGAGGAACGTCAGAAGGAGAGTAAAATTGCGACAGTTTCAGGTCAATTGGTACGTGTAGAACAAGTTATTGATGGCGACACCATTACAGTTATGATTGATGGGAAGAAAACACCAGTTCGTTTCATCGGAGTGAATGCGCCGGAAACATATCAAGGGAAAAAATCAGAGTGTTTTGCTGAGGAATCATTTCAGTACGTAAAAAATAGAATTGAGGGTGTTGACGTCTCACTGGTTGCAGATGGCACGCAGGAAAATAAAGATAAATATGAACGGTTACTCAGATATGTCATGCTGAGTGATGGAACAAATTTCAATTTAGAACTCATTCAAAAAGGATATGCGAGGGAATATACATATAAAATTCCGTACCAACAGCAACAGGAGTTTCGAAGTGCACAAATAGTTGCGAAGGCAAGTGCTATTGGATTATGGAAGGAATGTTATTGATATGAATGCACACATCGTCGTTGTTCATGACACTATGCAAAAGTACTACATCTATACATGTACTCAGCCCATGGGAAAAAATTTCCCAAAAGAATTTCAGCCGGAACTTACCCCGAAAGAAATGCTTACACTTGGCGTATTTGGTGGGAAATATATGACAGATTGCCAAGATGAATTTCCGAAGGATTGGTTTTTGAAAGCAAAATTATCTCCCAAGAAGCATGATAAAACGCTCAATTACTTTCATGTTGATGCGAGCCAGTCGCTTGCCATATGGCGAGAGAATGGGTGGATTCATCATGATGATCCGAGAGGATGGTTTCAATGGTACTGCCGATTTTACATGGGAAGACGACATGAAGATGATGAAAGACAAATAAAAAGATGGAGAATGATGAAACGACATGTTGCACAAGTGAAAAAATATTGCAGGGCAGGGGATTTTTCTTGTCGTGCACGGCAGCGACAAGCATTGCTTCACTGGGCATACGATAGCAGAAATATATAAGTACGGTATAATCAACGTATGCATGGTCTTCTCAAAAAAGTTTTCGTTTTATGTATTTCTTCTTTCGTTGTTTTTTTGTCAGTCTATTTTTTGTTTGGTCCTGTAGGAAAAAGTACTGATCCTGTTCTTATTACTGTTCCCGAGAGCGCTGAAAATTTTGATATGACTACAGCACTTGAACAAGAACACCTTATAAAAAATACTTGGTTATTTCGGTTGTTTATTGTAGGAAGAAAAGTAGAGTCAGGAGGATATTATTTTACCGATTCGATGTGGATGTGGCAGACGGCTGGTAAGGCAACTGGTGTTCCAGATCTTCTTTGGGTGACAATCAACGGGTGTCTTCGGCGTGAACAAATAGGAGAGATGATCGGAAAAAAACTTGGATGGGATCAGACAAAACTTGATGATTGGAATGCTGCGTATAAAAAATTGCAGCCAGAATATGTGGAAGGTGTATATTATCCTGATACCTATTTAATTCCAAGAAGTGAAAGTGGCTTTGAAGTGGCGAGGCGGTTTATTAATCGTTTTAATGAAGCATTTGCTCCGTATGCAGAAAAATTTCAGGATGCAAATATCAGGTGGGTTACCGCGCTCAAGATTGCATCGCTTATAGAACGAGAGGCTGCGGGGTCTCAAGACATGCCTTTGATTTCAGGTGTTATATGGAATAGACTCGATAAAAACATGTTGTTACAAATCGATGCGACATTGCAGTACACACATGGGAAAAATGCAGATGGAAGTTGGTGGGGGTCGATTGATTTGGCAGAAAAACAAAGTGATTCCTTATATAATTCGTATAAGGTAAAAGGGTTACCACCGACACCAATCTGTAGTCCCAGTATTACTTCGATTGCGGCAGTACTTACACCAGAAGAAACAGATTGTCTTTTTTATCTTCATGATCATAATGGGCAGATACACTGCGCGGTTACGTATGAAGAACATAAAGATAATATTGAAGCGTATCTGAAATAGCGCCTGCCTAACAAAAGAAGATTTCGTGACTATCGAACATAAAGAATTTTGTTTTGGAAGAAAAAATATTTCTTTGGATATGAATACCGAAACCAAAACGGCGACTATTCGTTTTGGAACACAAGAACCGCTATGGTTACATCCAAAAAAGCCTCATGAAACAACAACGATTTTCCAGATGGCAGGGAAAGCAATTCAGCAAAAAGTAGAAGAGCAATGTGAGTCATATACGTTGTTATTCGATACAAGTAATACAAATTTAAAAAATTGGATTATGACAAAAAACGATCAATTACAATTTGATGAAATAGTTCCAAGCGATGTATCTACCTATCACGTGAGGGCAAAAAAAGTATATTCTTCAAAAAAATGATTAAGAAAATTTAGTCTCAATTTGATCACTTATTTTATATAACCGTTGTACTCCATTTTCCAGTTTAAAATAATGTATCACGTAGGCGATTGAAAGAATGAGGAGTGCAAACGTTACGATAAAAAATGCAGGAATATCAAGAAGTAGTGTGAAGAAAAAAGAAAGTAATGTTGCAAGGCTGGTTGTGAGCATGACGAACAGATGAATGAGTCGTTCGTGTTGGAAATAGGAAAGTTTTCGTTCATGCATAGTACGAACTTTGCTCCAGTCTGTTTTTTCAGCATTTGTCGCAAGGAGCTCTTGGATTATTTGTTCATGTTTTTTGAGATACGTAACCATATGATTACTATACGCCGAAATACTTGTCGTGTGTATACTATATATACGGATATATGAGCAAACAAGAACGACGAAATTTTATGCGGGAGATGAGAAGAACATATGATCCTGCGACAATTGAATCATATAATAAAACACATAAACCACTTTTTTCCAAATCAGAAGAATCAACAGTTGAAGCACCGACATCATTGCATGGTTCAACTCCGGCAACACCGGCACAAATTCGGCAAGTCTTGTATATCCGAGAGGAATAATTCTTTTCCTAGTTGACAGGACGGGAAAATCAGGTATAATTGACACTAATTGAATAGCCTTAAAGAGGCGAACGCTCATTGTTCGCTTCTTTCTTTTGCGTTTTTTTGCAGAATTTATTCGACAATGTCTATTGATACACACAGTCATCGATTATATTGGGGCAAGGAATACACAGACCTTCCTGAATTGGATCTTACGCTCGTGCAACGCGAATCGTATCAATGGTTTTTAGAAGAAGGCGTCAAATCACTCCTTTCTGAAATTTCTCCTGTACACGATTTTACCGGTAAAAATTGGGAATTATCTTTTGGCGATTATTTCTTTGGAAAACCTCGTTTAACTCCAGCTACAGCAATTGAAAAAGGATTGACCTATGACATGCAACTCAAAGTGATTGCATCTCTTACCAACAAGCAAACAGGTCATCATGTGACACAAGAAGTGTTTTTGGGTGATATCCCAGCCATGACACAAAACGGAACGTTCATTATTAACGGTACAGAGCGATGTGTCGTGAATCAACTCGTGAGATCACCAGGAATTTATTTCACTGGAGAAGTTGATCCAACAACAGGACGAACATTATATAGTGCTGAAATTCGTCCAATGCATGGGAGTTGGCTTGAAATGTTTATTACCAGAAACGATGTGTTAATGGTGCGTATCGATAGACGACGAAAATTTGTTGCGAGCACGTTCTTCCGCGCACTTGGATTTTCTACAAATGAAGAAATTAAACAAGCATTTGCTGCAGTTGATGTAAATCCAGATCATCGGTATATCGAAGCAACACTTGCAAAAGACCCAACAACAAATCAAAACGAAGCTATCCTTGAAATGTATCGAAAACTTCGACCAGGAGAGCCAATCGTACTTGATAACGCACGAGAATTATTCCAATCCATGTTTTTTGATCAACGAAGATATTCACTTGAACGCGTTGGTCGTTACAAGATGAATAAAAAATTGCAAATTGATGTTCCAAACAATAAGGAACATTGGGTTTTGACAAAAGAAGATGTTGTTGGTGGAATTAACTATCTTATCAATGTTGCAAATGGCAAAGGTGATGTAGATGATATCGATCACTTGGGTAATCGTAGAGTCAGGCGCGTTGGTGAGCTTGTTGCAACCAATGCATTTCGTGTCGGAATGCTTCGATTAGAGAGATCTATTCGAGAAAAGATGAGCTTAGCAGGACCACAAGCAGTGGATTTGCTTCCTACACAACTCGTGAACGCTCGTCCAATTATCGCAGCGGTGAATGATTTCTTTAGAACCAGTCAATTATCAACTATTCTTGATCAAACCAATCCACTTTCAGAAGTCGACAATTTACGTCGTTTTACCGTTATGGGTATCGGCGGAATTTCCCGTGAGAGAGCATCATTCTCTATCCGTGACATTAATGCATCACAATATGGACGTATTTGTCCAGTTCGAAGTCCAGAAGGACCAAACATTGGACTTGTTACCTACATGGCAATGTACGCTCGTGTTAATGAATACGGATTTTTGGAAACACCATATAGAAAAGTTGAAAAAATTACCGTTGGTGGAAAAACAAAAATGCATGTCACAGATGAGATGGAATATCTTGATGCAAATGATGAACAATATCATTACATCACACATGCTGACATTGAAATTGATGACCAAGGAAATATCGTGCCAGACCGTGTCCCTGTTCGATATAAGGGAGAATTTTTGGAATCAAGCAGTGATGTCATTGAATATTTGGACATCGTCGCACGACAAGTTGTCGGCGCTCCTGCTTCTTTGATTCCATTTTTGGCACACGACGAAGCAAACCGTGCACTTATGGGAACCCACATGCAGTGTCAAGCAGTGCCACTACTTCAACCACAATCACCAATCATTGGAACTGGTATGGAGCATGCAATCGCTGCATCCATGGGTCGAATGATTGAAGCAAAAGATGAAGGAATTGTGTCGTTCGCAGATGCATCCGTTGTCAAAGTAAAATACAAAAATGGTGATGAAGATACATACGGACTTGAGAAGTTTAAGAGATCAGCACAATCTACCTGCTACAACCAACATGTTGTTGTCGCAACAGGTCAAAAACTGAAAAAAGGTGATGTGTTGATTGAAGGACCAGCAACAGATGATGGAGAATTGGCACTTGGATCAAACGTAGTGGTAGCATACATGTCATTTGATGGACTTGGATACGAAGACGCTATCGTTATTTCAGATAGACTTGTCAAAGATGATGTGTTGACATCCATCAATATCGAAGAATACGAAGCAGCCGTTGTTGATACAAAACTTGGACCGGAAGAAACCACACGAGATATTCCAAATGTTGGTGAAGAAGCACTCAGAAATCTTGATAAAGATGGTATCGTCGTCGTCGGTGCAGAAGTGTCCCCTAATGATATTTTGGTCGGAAAAATTGCACCAAAAGGCGAAACAGAATTGACTGCAGAAGAGAGACTGCTTCGGGCAATCTTTGGAGAAAAAGCACGAGAAGTCAGAGATACATCACTTCGTGTTCCACATGGAGAACGAGGAACAGTAGTTGATGTACGGGTCTTGGATAAAGAACAGGGTGATGAGCTTGAACCAGGAACAAACAGAAAAATTATTGTCAAAGTTGCACAAATGCGTAAAGTTGTTGTCGGAGATAAACTTGCAGGACGACACGGAAACAAAGGTGTTATCTCAAAGATTCTTCCAGCAGCTGACATGCCATACATGGCAGATGGTACAGTGGTTGATTTGTTAATCTCTCCACTTTCTGTATTGGCCCGTATGAATTTGGGACAACTTTTGGAAACCCATCTTGGACTTGCAGCAAAGAAATTGAATGTAAAAATTGCAGTTCCAGTGTTTGAACAAGTTCAAGAACAACGTTTGACTGACAAAATTAAAGAAGCAGGTCTTCCATTGTCTGGAAAGACAAAATTGTTTGATGGACGAACTGGGCGCGAATTCTCAGAAGAAATCGTTGTTGGAATTGGGTTTTTGATGAAACTCATCCACATGGTCGAAGACAAGACGCATGCACGGTCAACCGGACCATACTCACTCGTGACACAACAGCCACTTGGAGGAAAAGCACAAATGGGAGGACAACGTCTCGGAGAGATGGAAGTTTGGGCACTTGAATCACACAGAGCAGCACACGTATTGCAAGAAATGTTGACCATTAAATCTGACGATGTGGTTGGTCGAGCAAAAGCGTTTGAATCTATCGTGAAAGGGATCGACATTCCAGCATCCAACGTTCCTGAATCATTTAAAGTATTGGTGAAGGAACTCCAAGCACTTGGACTTTCAGTAAAACCAACTGGTATCGTGGCAGCAAAAGTAGCACCACCAGAAGACATTAAAACAGAAATTACCGTAGACGCAAAAGAATTAGCTGAAGTGGCAGGAGCTGAGCTTGTCGATGAAGAGGAATCAGAAGTTGAAGAAAAAGAAGAGCAAACAGAAGTAGTAGAAGAAAGTAAAACGGAGTAACTATGGATAACAAATCAACATTTGCAAATATCGTCGATTTTTCCGGACTTGAAGTGCGTTTGGCTTCAAGTGAGGATATTAAATCATGGTCATACGGTGAAGTGACAAAACCGGAAACCATTAATTACCGAACTCTAAAACCAGAAAAGGACGGATTATTTGATGAAAGAATTTTTGGACCAACCAAAGATTGGGAATGTTACTGCGGAAAATACAAGAGAATTCGATATCGTGGCATTATCTGCGATAAATGCGGTGTTGAAGTGACACAAAGCAAAGTTCGTCGTGAACGAATGGGCCATATTACACTTGCTGCACCTGTTGCACACGTGTGGTTTTTCAAAGGTGCACCATCAAAATTATCACTCCTTCTTGACATGTCACCACGTGCACTTGAAAGCGTTATCTATTTTGCACAATATTTAGTTGTTCGCGTCGATGATGACAAGAAAAAAGCAGTCTTGAAGCAATTAGTTGAAACTGGAAAAGGCAGAACTGATGAAATTGAAAGCCGATTTAAAGAAGAAAAAGCAAAAAAACAAAAAGAACTCACTGAAGAAAAAGGATCTTTGAAAGAAAAAATCAAAGGAAAAGAAACGCAGGATTTGGCAATTGCCGAAATGGGACTGAAGGAACGACAAGAATTGACAATGCTTGAAGATCAGATGAACAAAGAGTCAGGAAAAGTGCAAGAAGTTGTGGACCAATTGGTGTCTATCGTCAAAAGCATTAAGCCATTTTCAACCATTACAGAAGATGAATATTTGAAGCTTCTTGAATACGATGCTGTTTCATGCTTTACCGTTGGTATGGGAGCTGAAGCAGTGTTAGAAGTTGTCAAACAGGTCAATCTTGATAAATTGGCAGCTGATCTTCATGAAGAAATCCGAAATACATCAGGACAACGACATATCAAAGCAACAAAACGACTTCGTGTTGTTGATGGCATGCACAAGGCAGGAATCAAGCCACAATGGATGGTTCTTTCAATGTTGCCAGTTATCCCACCAGATCTCAGGCCTATGGTGCAATTGACCGGAGGACGATTTGCTACATCTGATTTGAATGATTTATATCGACGTGTCATCAACCGAAATAATCGGTTGAAGCACTTGATGGATTTGGGAGCACCTGAAATTATCCTTCGAAATGAAAAACGCATGTTGCAAGAAGCAGTTGATTCACTCATTGATGCAACACAACGGCCATCATCTCGTGCTGTTATTCAACCATTACGATCACTTTCTGACATGCTTCGTGGAAAACAAGGTCGTTTTAGACAGAATTTACTTGGAAAACGCGTTGACTATTCAGGTCGATCTGTCATCGTGGTAGGACCTGAGCTCAAGCTCACACAATGCGGTATTCCAAAAGAAATGGCACTTGAAATGTTTAAGCCATTCGTGCTTCGAGAACTTATTGCTCGTGGTATTGCACCAAACGTGAAAAATGCAAAGAATGTACTCGATAAGAGAACAGCAGAAGTATTTGATATTTTGGAAGAAATTACCAAAAATCATCCAGTGCTGTTGAATCGTGCACCTACACTTCATAAACTTGGTATTCAAGCATTTTATCCAGTGTTGATCGAAGGATCAGCAATTCAGCTTCATCCTTGTGTCTGCGCAGGATTTAATGCTGATTTTGACGGAGATCAAATGGCTGTGCATTTGCCGCTTTCTAAAGAGAGCCAATACGAAGCAGCACACTTGATGCTTCCAACATTTAATTTGCTTAAACCTGCTGATGGATCTCCTATCACAGTGCCAAATAAAGAAATGGTTATCGGATGCTATTACTACACAACAGTTGATGCAAAGTTTGCAGGCAAAAAGGAAGAAGACATGCCGATGTTTGCAGATGAGCAGGAAGCAATCTTAGCATTCCAAACAGAGCATGTGACCTTGAGAGAACCAGTTCGGGTAAAAATTAAAGACGAAGTATTGGTAACAACGGTTGGAAAAGTGTTGTTTAACGAAATATTGCCTGAGAAATTACGGTTTATGAACACGCCAGTGAAGGCAGTAACAATTAAAACACTTATCACACAAGCACTCAGACAATATTCTAAAGAAGAAGTTGTGGTTCTTATTGATGCCATTAAATCCATTGGTTTCCAAGGTGCTACGTACTGCGGAGGATTATCCGCATCTGTATTTGATAATGAAATGGTTGCAAACAAAACAGAGATTATTAATCAAACAGAAGAACAGGTCAAACAAGTTGAACAAAATTATCAGCAAGGACTTATCACAATCGAAGAAAAACGAAGACTTTCTAACGATATCTGGATTGAAGTGACAGAAAGACTTGCAAACATGACATGGGACAACATGAAAGCTGATAATCCAGTCAAAATGATTATCGATTCAGGAGGAGCTCGTGCATCTAAGGATCAATTGAAACAACTTGCTGCTATCAAAGGACTTGTTGTCGATCCTATGGGAAAAATCGTTGAGATGCCGACAAAAAGCAATTATCGTCAAGGATTATCCATTTTTGAATTCGTGACATCTTCAAGAGGATCACGAAAAGGATTGACTGACTCGGCGCTTAAAACAGCTGATGCAGGATATCTGACACGACGATTAGTTGATGTGGCACACGACGTTATCATCCGTATGGATGACTGCGGAACTGATGAAGGACTAGAAATTTCACGAAGTGAAGACAGACAAACTGCATTTACGTTACGAGCAATTGGACGGTACGCAGCAGCTGACATTACAGCACCAGGATCAAAGAAAGTGTTGATTGCAAAAGATGAAATGATCGATGAGTCCAATGTGAAGCTTTTGGATGAACACAATGTCGAAACAATTGTAGTCAGGTCACCAATTACCTGTAAAGCACAGGTAGGTATGTGTGCAAAATGTTACGGACGTGATTTCTCAACGACACAGTTAATTGAAATTGGTACTCCAGCTGGAGTTGTCGCAGCACAATCTATCGGAGAACCAGGTACACAACTTACCATGCGTGTTCGTCACGCAGGAGGTATCGTAGGACTCGACGTTACCCAAGGATTACCACGTGTGGAAGAACTCTTTGAATGCAGAACACCACGTGTCTTGTCTCCTATTTCAGAAATTGCTGGAAAAGTGGAAATGACAGAAACAGATCAAGGATACAAGATTGTTGTTCGAAATGCATCATTAAAGCCAGTGGAAGAACGAGAATACATGATTCCATTGACAAGCGAGCTCAAAGTGAAAGATGGAGATCTCGTTGGCGCAGGTGATCAGCTCTCCGGTGGATATTTGGATGTAAAAGAAGTTTTGGAAATCCGAGGACTTCGTGGAGCACAAAAATATTTGATTGCAGAAGTACAACGAGTATATGAATCTCAAGGAATTGGTATTCATGACAAACACTTTGAAGTGATTGTCCGAAAGATGAGCGACAAAGTGCGTATTGATTCACCAGGGGACACTATTATGTTGCCAGGAGAATTAGTTGACAGGGCTACATTTACTGCAGAGAACGCCAGAGTGCTTGCAGCAGGTGGAGAGCCAGCGACAGCAAATATCGTTCTTTTGGGTATTACACGAGCATCCTTGTATACAGAATCTTGGTTATCTGCAGCCTCATTCCAAGAAACAACCAATGTTTTGACAGATGCAGCCTTGGCAGGAAAAGAAGATAAGTTGCTTGGACTCAAAGAAAACGTTATAATTGGTCGTCTTATTCCGGTTGATGCGGAACGAGCACAAATGAAAAAAATATAACCTATGCCAACAATTAATCAACTTATCAAATTTGGTCGACACAGAAAGTCAAAAAAAGTAAAAGCTACGGCACTCCGTAAGTTTTTTAATACAAAGACTCGACAGATGCACCAAACACCATCTCCATTTAAACGGGGAGTGGTGACACTTGTCAAAACGATGACGCCAAAGAAACCAAATTCGGCACTTCGTAAAGTTGCTCGTGTACGGTTGTCCAATAAACAAGAAGTGACAGCATACATTGGTGGAATTGGTCATGAACTGACAGAACACGCAATCGTTATGATTCGTGGAGGTCGTGTACCTGATCTACCAGGAGTCAAATATCATATCGTTCGTGGTAAATATGATTCTACAGGGGTTGCAAATCGTAAAAAAGGACGAAGTCGATATGGTACAAAAAAGACCGCAACAGGTCCAGCAGCAGCAAAAGCAAACTAATAAAAATTTAACACTATGAGATCAGCAAAAAATTACAAAAAAGTATTACCAGCAGACCCGATTTACCAAAATCGGATGCTTACTCGTTTTATCAACAGAGTAATGGTTAGTGGTAAAAAAAGAACAGCAGAACGACAAGTGTATGGTGCTCTTGATATCATCAAAGAAAAAGGTGAAGATCCAATGAAAGTATTTGAAAATGCATTAAATACAGTTGGGCCAAAATTAGAAGTGAAAGCACGACGTGTTGGAGGAGCTTCTTATCAAGTTCCTATGGAAGTCCGAGGAGATAGACGAGTTGCACTCGCGATCCGTTGGATTGTTCAATTTGCTGGAAAACGATCAAACAAAGAATTTCACACCTTTGGTGAGAAACTTGCAGCTGAGCTTATGGATGCATCAAAAGGTGTTGGAGAAGCAATCAAGAAACGAGATACCATGCTTCGTGCTGCTGAAGCAAACAGAGCATTTGCACACTTTAAGTGGTAAGCTTCATTTTCCTTTTTCCAAGATCTATTAACCTCTTGGAACGTTCCCGTTTGATTTGGGAGGATACTGTATCTTTCATCGTTGAGGCAACTGTTGCTGGTCGTGGGGAATAGCGAAACATATGGAATTTGGTAATAGGACTACGTTCTAAGAATTGATATGTTTCTTCAAATTCTTTTTCTCCCTCTCCAGGGAAACCGACAATGATATCTGTTGCAATCAGTGCCTGCGGATTTATATCATGGATAGTGGTCAAGTTTTTTAACAGATTTTCTTTTTTATATGGTCTGTGCATTACTTCAAGTATTGCAGTTGATCCTGATTGAATTGGAATATGGAAAAAATGAACAAATCGAGGATTATCGTTGTTCGTTTTATACCAAGATAGAAATTCATCGGTGATGCTCCAAGGGTGAATGGACCCAAAACTTACTCGACCAACTTTTGTTTGCAATAGTATTGCGTCAACTAATTGAGACAATGTTTCTCCAGTATCAAGTCCAAAATATTCTGTATTGATCGCAGTGAGAATAAGTTCTTGAATAGGTGATGTGATGTTTTGAATTTCGTTTATGATTTCTTTGATTGTTTTTGATGTTGCTCTTCCACGGGTGTAGGGAACGATGCAGTAAGAACAGAATCGGTTGCAACCATCCTGAATTTTGATCATGTATCTACCGGTTTTCAAAAACTTATCGGGTACTGTTTGCCCTTTGGATGCCGATGACAGTTCAGTAAGTTCGGACAGCCGCGTGGGAATAGAAAATTTTTCTGTATTATCTATCCAATAGTCAGCGCCAATGGGAAGTGTTTTGTTTTTCATCCATAGCGTAGCAGAGCATCCGGTTGCAATGATTTTGGTCAGCGGGTATTTTTTTCGTGTTTGGTAGATATGTTGCCTCACCTCACGTTCTGCTTTTCCTGTGATTGCGCAGGTGTTGATAATGTAAAAATCAGGATTCTGTTCATCCCAAGAAAATCCTGCGTCAAGAAGTTCCTGATCCAGTCGTTGTTTTTCTGCTTCATTGACACGGCATCCAAATGTGAAGCTCATGAAGGTATTTTTCATGGGGGTATTGTAGCATGACATGATACAATACGGGAGCTTATGAAAGATAAATATTCAGCAACGTGGTTGTCCCATTCTTCTATTACTGACTACTTGAAATGTCCTCGTGCATATTATTTGAAAAATATGTACAGAGATCCAAAAAATAATCACAAGATTGCAATTATGCAACCGGCACTTGCATTGGGTCAAACAGTGCATAGTGTCGTTGAATCATTATCCACACTTCCTGTTGAAGACAGGTTAAAAGAATCATTGATTGAAAAATTTGAAAAAGCCTGGGGTGCTGTGTCTGGAAAGATGGGTGGATTTACAATCGAAGAAGAGGAAGAAAAATATAAAAAGCGTGGTGTGGAAATGATGGAACGCATCATGGCAAACCCCGGACCAATTTTGAAGAAAGCTATTAAGATTCGTCAGGAGCTCCCATATTTTTGGTTATCAGAAGAACAGAATATTATTTTGTGTGGAAAACTTGATTGGCTTGAATATATGGAGGATGTGGATAGCGTCCGGATTATTGATTTTAAAACAGGAAAGTTTGATGAAGATCCGGATTCTTTACAGCTTCCAATTTACACACTCCTTGCGCATAATTGTCAGACAAAAAAAGTATATGGTGCACAGTATTGGTATCTTAATCGCGATACACAACCAGTCGACGTCGATTTACCAGCTGAAGACGATGCAACAAAACGGTTGATGGATATTGCACGAACCGTTGCCTTGGCAAGAAAACTTGGACGTTTTGTCTGTCAGCAAAAAGACGGATGTGCAGCGTGCAGACCATATGAAATGATTTTGAATGGGAAAGCGGAATTTATTGGCGTTGGGGGGTATAATCAAGATACCTACATATTGTCAAAGTAAGGAGGAATGATATGCCACAAGAATCAATGTGGAGAGCTTGGTACGACGGACTTATAAAACCTTCATGGACACCTCCCGGATCAACTATTGGAATTATTTGGTCAATTCTCTATCCAATGATTGCGTTTTCATTTATCTATGTGATGGTGCAGTCGCTGAAAGGAAAACTTTCTTGGACAATTGCGGTTGTTTTTATCATTAACCTTATTGCCAATTTGTTGTTTAGCCCGATATTTTTTGGTATGAAAAATATTCCGCTGGCAACACTCGATATTGTCATTGTTTGGATAACCGTCGTTGCACAATTTTTTCTCATGTGGCCACATGCAAAAGGAATTTCTTTATTGCAGATTCCATATTTTTTGTGGGTGAGTACCGCATCCATTATTCAACTGACTGTTTTAGTAGCCAACAGATAAGTGACTTTTTGGAATTTTCATGTACAATAGTCCCACTATGATGACGACGATCACATGTCCCCATTGCAATAAGCCATTTGAGATCAATGATGCGCTGGAAAAAGACTTGCGTAAACACATCGAAGAAGATGTAAAAAATAAATCAAAAGAAGAATCCATAAGACTTCAAGAAAAAGCAGTTGAGGCAGTAAAAGAAAAATTTGCTCAAGAATCAAAACTTCGTGAAGAAGAACTTCTAGAAAACAGGAAACAAAACAAAGAACTCCGTGAACAACTGTCAGAACTCATGAAGCAACTTCGTGAAGAAAAAACAGCCAGAGAAAATGCAGAAGTTGCGATGCAAAAAAAGCTTCTTGAAGAACAGGAAAAAATCAGACAAAAAGCTAAGGAAGAAGAATCAGAAAAACATCGGATGGAACTAAAAGAGCGCGATACCCGACTTGAAAGCATGCAAAAAACTATTGAAGAATTGCAACGCAAAGGCAGTGTTGGGTCACAACAATTGCAGGGAGAAGTACAAGAGCTTGATTTGGAAGAAACACTGCATGCAACATTCCCTGCGGATGGAATCGAGCCTGTTGGAAAAGGAGTATTGGGTGCTGATATTCGGCAAATAGTGAAAAGTCCAATGGGTATGGATTGCGGAACGATTCTTTGGGAATCCAAACGAACAAAAGCGTGGTCTGACGGATGGATCAGTAAATTGAAAGAAGATATGTTGCATGATAAAGCGCACATTCCTGCAATCGTGTCCGATTCACTTCCTGACGAGGCAAAATCAGGTATGGGATTCAAAGACGGTGTGTGGATAGCATCTCCAAAGTTGGCATTGCCACTGGCTGCACTGCTTCGAAAATCACTTCTTGATGCTGCCAAACAAAAAAAGATAGCAGGTGCACAGTCGACAAAAGCAGAAGAATTATATGGATTTGTAACGAGTCATGAATTTCAACATCAGATGGAATCAATGATTGAGACCTATCAGGAAATGCAAAAAGAAATTCAAAGAGAACGCGTATCATTTGAACGGAGCTGGAAGCTTCGTGAAATGCAGGTCAATAAATTGTTAACTGGAGTTGCTGGTCTGTATGGAAGTATGCAAGGAATTGCAGGTGCGTCGCTTTCTCCAATCAAAAGTTTGGAATTGCCAAGCGGGGAAGAAGTAGAGTAGGATAAAAGGAGTAGACATTATTTTTAAAAGGAGCACTTCTATGGCAAATAAAACTGCAACAAAAAAAACAGAAACTACAACGACTGTTTCCAAATCAAAGCCTTTACCAGTTGGAATTAAAATTGCCATTGGATGCGTAGGTATTTTAGTTATTATTGGTATTCTTATTGGTGTCGCAGGACAAGTCATTTTTTCCAAAATTGGGCTTAACTTCATGAAAAAGGGAATTGAACAGAAAACGGGTATTTCCATGGATACAGCAGGCAAGAGTATGACCATCAAAGATAAGGAGACTGGCGCTGAAATTAATATTGGTACAGAAGGAAAAATCCCAGCAGATTTTCCAAAAGATTTTCCAATGTATCCTAATGCAAAAGTGGAAGGAAACATCTCTGGTGCTGAAAATCAGGCAGGAAAAGGCTTCTGGTTAATTCTTTCAACAACAGATGACGCAACCAAGGTTACGGCATTTTATGAAATGAATTTGCCGAAGAATGGTTGGGAAATTGGATCAACGATGAATATCGGAACATCCGCAACATGGGAAATTTCAAAAGGTGACATGGGCGGCGGACTCATCGTAGGGGAAGATGAAGAGAAAAAAGGAGCAAGTATCGTTATCACACTTTCTCCAAAAGAGGACATGTCAGAAGAAGAATAACACGTTGTGTCAAGTGAAGGAGGTCCTATATGAACGAGAATAAAATCGTTATTGCGATTCTTATTGCTGGCCTCTCTGTGAGTGCTGCCATTTATTTTGGAGGAAAACAGAATGAAAAAGTCCCCAGTGTTTCGCTTCCAGGAATAACAGAATCTCAAAACACCGTGACCCCATCGCTGGCATCTTCACCATCAGCATCTATAAGTCCAACAGTAGTATTTGATGATTTGACACCCATTGCTCTTGCAATCGGAAAAGAATTTGGGACAGATTCAGAAAAATATATCATTACCAAAAGTAAGCAGATAGGTGACTATGCTATTGGCGGAGTGACAGAACAAGGAGCACAAGGTGGAGCGCAGTGGTGGGGAGTCGTGGAAAATGGAGTGTGGAAATATATTTATTCTGGCCAAAGTTATCCAAATTGCAGCATTGTTGCACCATATCAAATTCCTCGTGAGCTTCTTGAGAGTTGTATGGATGATGCGACAAACACACTAAGACAACTGTAAGTTTCAGATCGCGCGTCGTTATAGACACAAACTCATTTTTTTTGTACAATAGGAGGGTGAAAGCATAAACTGCTTGTTGAGCAGTTTTTTTATTTTATAAAAACATATGGCTACCCAAAACATAACCGTAACAGAAAATCGAGATGTTCCTCTAGAAAAAGTTCGTAATATTGGAATTATTGCTCACATTGATGCAGGAAAGACGACTACCACTGAACGTATCCTCTATTACACAGGAAAAAGCTACAAAATTGGAGACATTGATGAAGGTACGACAACGATGGATTGGATGGAGCAAGAGAAGGAACGAGGTATTACCATCGTGTCTGCTGCAACGACCACATTCTGGAACGGTTATAGATTTAATATCATTGATACCCCTGGGCACGTTGATTTCACTGCTGAAGTAGAACGGTCACTTCGTGTGCTTGATGGAGGAATTACTGTTCTTGATGGAGAAGAAGGTGTGCAATCACAATCAGAAACAGTATGGCGACAAGCAGATAAATATAAAGTACCTCGTATTTGTTTTGTGAATAAAATGGATAAGCTTGGTGCAGATTTATGGACAACGATTGCATCAATCGAAGAACGACTTGGGGCTCGAACTGTTGCTATGGTGGTTCCTATCGGTCGAGAAAATCTTTATAAGGGCAATGTTGATCTTTTGACACGAAAAGCCATGATTTGGAATAGTGATGATCTTGGTGCAACATTTGATGAAATTGAAATTCCAGAGGAATTAAAAGCAGAAGTCGAGGAAAAACGACATCAGCTTATTGAGAGAATTGCAGAAACTGATGATGTACTGATTGAAAAATTCTTAAACGGAGAAGAGCCAACAGTGGCAGAATTAAAAGCTGCACTTAGACGTGCCGTCATTTCTTATAAATTAGTACCTGTATATGCAGGAACGTCACTTCGAAACAAAGGAGTACAGCCACTTTTGGACGCAGTTGTTGATTATCTCCCATCACCTTTGGATATGCCAGATGTCGAAGGAGTAAATCCACGAACGCAAGAGAGTGAAACACGAAAACGTATTGTCACGGATCATTTTACCGGACTTGCGTTTAAGGTGCAGATCGATCCACATGTTGGAAAATTGACGTATGTTCGTATTTATTCAGGAAAAATTGAAGCAGGATCTTATGCATATAATTCCAGCAAGGATGTAAAAGAACGTATTGGACGGCTTCTTTTGATGCATGCAAATCAACGAGAAGAAATTAAAGAAGCATTTGCAGGAGAGATCGTCGCTGTTGTTGGATTTAAAGATACCATTACTGGTGACACGATTTCAGATAGTGATCATCCAATTGTTTTGGAACAGATTACATTCCCAGATCCAGTTATTTCCTTGGCTATCGAACCAAAGACGAAAAACGATCAGGAAAAAATGGGATATGCGTTGCAACGACTCGCAGAAGAAGATCCGACGTTTAAAGTGAAGTCCAATCCAGAAACCAATCAAACAATTATTTGGGGAATGGGAGAATTGCATTTGGACGTTTTGGTTGACCGTATGAAGCGGGAATTCAAAGTGGAAGCAAATGTCGGAGCTCCACAAGTGGCATACAAAGAGACGATTACAAAAATGGCAGAAGCAGAAGGAAAATACATTAAGCAAACCGGAGGCCATGGACAATATGGTCATTGTTGGCTTCGTATTGAACCAAAACCACGTGGCGAAGGATTTGAATTCATTGATGAAATCAAAGGAGGAGCAATCCCTCGAGAATTTATCAAGCCAGTGGAAAAAGGTGTGGTGGAAGCAATGGAAAATGGCTGTATTGCAGGATATCCACTCGTCGATATGTCTGTAGCATTATATGATGGAACCTATCATGATGTTGATTCCTCTGAATTATCATTTAAGATCGCTGGGAGTATGGCCCTCCAAGCTGCTGTGAAGCAGGCAGGAGCCACCCTTATTGAACCTATTATGAAGGTCGAAGTGACGACGCCTGACGAATACATGGGAGATGTGATCGGTGATTTGTCCTCGAAACGTGCACAAATCGTTGGTACGCAGAAGCGTGGAAATACAACCATTATCGTATCAACTGTACCTTTGGCAGAATTATCAGGATACGCAACAACCTTGCGTAGCTTGTCTAAGGGTAGGGCTTCCTATTATATGGAACCAAGCCATTACGAAGAGGTACCGAAAAACATCCAAGAAAAGATTATTGCAAAGAAAGTGTAAGAATGATACAATCATTTGAGCTCAAAAAGACGAGCAACGTTTTTTTATTGGAAAACACGTATTAAAATTTTTTTAGGAGGCATCATGGCTGACCAACAAAAGTTCGTTCGAAATAAACCACACGTGAACATTGGAACCATTGGGCACGTTGACCATGGTAAAACCACTCTTACTTCAGCTATTACCAATGTCCTTTCAAAGACAGGAATGGCAAAAGCACTCAAATATGAAGAAATCGACAGCGCACCTGAAGAAAAGGCTCGCGGAGTCACCATAAACATTCATCATTCAGAATACGAAACAGCAAAACGACATTACGCACACATTGATGCTCCAGGACATGCTGATTATGTCAAAAACATGATCACAGGAGCAGCACAAATGGATGGAGCAATCTTGGTTGTTTCCGCTCCAGATGGTCCTATGCCACAAACCCGAGAACACATTTTACTTGCAAAACAAGTGAACGTTCCGGCAATCATCGTGTTCATGAACAAGTGTGATATGGTGCAGGACAAAGAACTTCTCGACTTAGTTGAAATGGAAGTGCGAGAACTCCTCACCAAATACGGATTCCCAGGAGATACTATTCCTGTGATTCGCGGTTCCGCTTTGAAAGCACTTCAGGGAGATGCAGAAGCCGAAGCAAGTATCACAGAACTCATGAAAACAGTGGACGAATATGTTCCAGATCCAGTTCGACCAATTGACAAGCCATTCCTTATGCCTATTGAGGACGTATTCTCAATCAAAGGTCGAGGAACAGTGGTAACAGGTCGTGTTGATCGAGGTAAGGTACATATTAATGACACGATTGAAATCGTTGGTATCAAAGATACCTCTTCTACAGTTGTTACTGGAGTCGAAATGTTTAGAAAACTTCTTGACGAAGGTATGGCTGGAGACAACATCGGAGTATTGCTCCGAGGTGTTGAAAAAGATCAGGTAGAACGAGGACAAGTGCTCGCAGCTCCAGGAACAGTGAAACCACACACACAATTTGAAGCAGAAATCATCGTATTAGCCAAAGAAGAAGGTGGACGACATACACCATTCTTCACTGGGTATCGCCCACAGTTCTACATCCGTACAACGGACGTAACTGGAGAGGTGACACTTCCAGCAGGAGTGGAAATGGTTATGCCAGGAGATTCAACAAAAATGACAGCAAAACTTATCGTTCCTGTAGCTCTTGAGGAAGGCGTTCGATTCGCTATCCGAGAAGGTGGACACACGGTGGGAGCTGGAGTTATTACAAAAATTATAGAGTAAGGATTTAACAATGCCAAAAGGTAGAATTCGCGTACGTTTAAAAGCATACGACAGCAGAGTCATTGACGATTGCTGCCAGAAAATCTTGGATGTAGCAGTCCGGACTGGTGCCCGCGTAGCAGGTCCAGTTCCACTTCCTACATCGAAGGAACACTTTAACGTGCAAAAAGCGACGTTTATTGATCGCAATAGCCGTGAAGATTTCATGATTGCGACGCATAAACGATTGGTTGATATCATTGAGCCAACGGATAAAACCATTGATCAATTGATGCACCTTGACTTGCCTGCTGGTGTTGACGTTGAGATCAAAATGTAATTTGTACGTAGTAATAGTTGAGATTCGTGGGATACTTTGGTATACTTACGCATTGTCAGTACGCGTTATTTATATGGTAACGAACTGTATCAATAGCTAGGCCAAAAGTCTCGGAAATAAAGTCGAAAACGACCTTCCGAGGTCGTTTTTTTTGAACAAAACTATGTTAGGCGCATTACTAGGAATTAAGAAGAAACAAACGCAGATCTTTTCTGAAGATGGTATGCGTCATGCTGTCACACATGTTGAGACTGGTCCATGTTGGATAACAGCAATTGATAAAACAGATACCTATACGAATGTTCAGCTTGGATTTGGTACAAAACGAAATATCACGAAAGCAGAAGAAGGACATTTAAAGAAAGCGGGGCTCACACAAAAGCTTCGCTTTTTACGTAGTATCAGAGTTGACTCGATTCCTGAAGATTGGGCCGTAGGAAAAGAAGTGAATATTGCTGACGTTTTTGCAATTGGTGACGTTATCAGAGCAACAGGAATCAGCAAAGGAAAAGGATTTGCAGGAGTTGTGAAGCGACATGGATTTGCAGGAGGTCCAAAAACCCACGGACAATCAGACAAAGAACGTGCGCCAGGATCAATCGGAGCAACAACCACACCAGGAAGAGTATTTAAAGGAAAAAGAATGGCAGGACGTATGGGAACTGACACAGTGACTGTGAAGGGACTCAAAGTTATGGGTATTGAAGCTGACACACACATCCTTATTGTGTCAGGTTTGATTCCAGGGCCAAAAGACACACTCGTGACAATTGCAAAAGAAAAATAAGACTATGGCAACAGTAAAGAAAACAACCAGCGTGAAAGCAAAAGCAGCTCCTAAAAAGACGGCTGTAAAAGCAGTGGAAGCAAAAAAAGAAATCGCAAAAGGTGCACTTCCTGTTTATACAGTGACTGGTGAAAAAGTTGCAGATATGGCAGCTCCTGTATCTCTTTTTGGAGGTGCTGTAAATATGCAACTTATTGCACTTGCAGTACGCGTCTTTTTAGCAAATCAACGTGAAGGATCAGCTGCAACAAAAACACGAGGGAAAGTTGAAGGATCAACACGAAAAATCTATAAGCAAAAAGGAACAGGTAGAGCCAGACATGGGAGCATCAGAGCACCAATATTTGTCGGTGGAGGTATTGTGTTTGGACCACAACCAAGAGATTATTCATTGCATTTTCCACAGTCAATGAAAATTGCAGCATTAAAAAGTGCGTTGGCATTAAAATTGACAGAAGAAAAAATTGTTGTGATTGAAGACGGAAAAATGACGAAACCATCAACAAAGACGATGGCAGTAGCATTTGATAAAATCGGTGCAACGCGATCAGTTGTATTTGTTGTTGATGACATGCATACAGATTTGGTGAAATCAGCACGAAATATTTATGGCGTGACAGTAGAACCAGCAAAGAATGTGACAACATATGAAGTATTTACTAGTCACAGAGTGATTATTACAAAAGAAGCATTAAAACAATTGGAAGCCCGTTTAGTATAAATTGTATGGATACATCAAGCATCATTAAGCCATATTTGACAGAAAAAACAATGACAATTGCTACACGTGGTTGGTATACATTTGTAGTGGAAGTTTTTGCAAACAAAGCAGAAATAGTTCATGCAATTGAAGAACTCTACAAAGTAAAAGTAACGAATGTGAGAACGATAAATGTTCATGGAAAAATGAAACGAGCAGGTCGAAAACAACAGGCAAAACTACAGCCAACATGGAAAAAGGCAATGGTACAACTAGTTAAAGGGCAGACCATTGAAGCGTTTCAATTGAGCCAAGAACCAACGAAAGCATAAAAATCGTATGAAACAGACTGTAAAAAAAGCAAAGAAATTATTTACATTACTTCCGAAGCAATCCGGTCGTGATGTGAGAGGTCATGTTGCAGTTAGGCATCAAGGTGGAAGACACAAGAGAATGTATCGTACGATTGATTGGCTTAGGAATAAAGATGGTATTACGGCAACAGTATTGGCAGTCGAATATGATCCAAACAGAAGTGCGGATGTGGCGTTGATTAGCTATCTCGATGGTGAAAAACGATATATCATTGCTCCTGTCGGAATCAAAGTTGGAGACAAAGTGATAAGTGGAAATCATGTGGAAGCAGTTTTGGGAAATACGATGCCACTTTCTGCTATTCCAGTTGGTACTTTTGTACACAATATCGAGATTAAAGCTGGACATGGTGCACAAATGATTAGATCAGCAGGTACATTTGCAACCGTTCTTTCAAAAGACGCAGGGAAAGTGCAAATAAAATTGCCATCAGGTGAAACACGATTGTTCCCAGAAGAATGTCGTGCAACAGTTGGACAAATTAGCAATACAGAATGGAAAAATAGAGTGATTGGAAAAGCAGGAACAAGTAGACACATGGGTATCCGACCAACAGTCAGAGGTGTGGCACAGAATCCTCGTTCTCATCCGCACGGCGGAGGAGAAGGAAAAAGCGGAATCGGTATGCCGTCACCAAAAAGCCCATGGGGAAAGCCAACACTTGGAAATAAAACTCGAAAAAAGAAAAAATATAGCGATCGATTTATTTTGTCGCGAAAAAAGAAATAAGAAAGAAGGATCTTATGGCACGTTCAAGCAAAAAAGGACCATATATTGATAAACGCGTTTTAGCAAAAGTGCTGAAACAAAAAGCAGGTGGCGATCATTCGTCAATAAAAACATGGTCTCGTGCATGTCAGATTCCACCAGATTTCGTGGGACACACATTTGGTGTACATAATGGAAGAATATTTGTCGAAGTATTTGTTAACGAATCAATGGTGGGACACAGACTTGGAGAATTTTCTCCAACTCGAACATTTAGAGGACACGGACAAGTGACAAAGAGAACAATGGATAAAACCTAACAATTTATATATATGGAATACGAAGCAACAGCAAAATATATCAGAATGAGCACTCGCAAGGTGAGACTTGTTGCAGATGCTATCCGCGGACTATCCGTGGATAAAGCAATCATTGCACTCAAGATGATGCCAAAAGATGCAGCAACACCACTTTTGAAATTGCTATTATCAGCAGTTGCTAATGCAAGAAAGTCAGTTGCAGAAGCAGGAACACTAGACATTAAACAAATAGAAGTTATGGGTGGACCTTCCATGAAACGGTTTCGAGCTGTTTCTCGGGGAATGGCACATTCATACAAAAAAAGAATGACACATGCACGTATAGTGATTGTAGAAAAAGGAGCGAAATAACCTATGGGACAAAAAGTTCATCCAAAAGGGTTTAGAATCGGCGTCGTATTCGGCTGGACATCCAGATGGTTTGCTGACAGCAAGAGATATAAAGAATTTTTGTTTGAAGACGTATCTCTCAGGAAGTATATTTTCAGCAAATTGAAGAATGCTGGACTTGAACAAGTAGATATTGAGCGCTCAATTAACAAGATGAAAATTATTATCAGAGTTTCACGACCTGGACTTGTGATTGGACGAGGTGGAAGCGGACTTGAGGAAATGAAAAGTGCAGTTGAAAGGTTTTTGCATAAATTTGAAGCAAAACGCGCAATGACATTACACAAGAAGTTTTCTGGAGATACAGCAAAGTCAAAAATTGAAATCGTTGTTGAACCAGTGAAAGAACCAAATTTAAGTGCATATTTAGTGGCAACGACGATTGCTGATCAATTAGCTCGACGTATTCCACATAAGCGTGCTTGTAATCAGGCTCTTGAACGAGTTATGGGAGCAGGAGCAGGTGGAGTAAAGATTGCACTTTCTGGACGTATTGCAGGAGCTGAAATTGCTAGACACGAAAAATTTGGAGCGGGAACTGTGCCTTTGTCAACGATTCGAGAGAATGTTGATTTTGCAGCGGTACCATCACTCACAAAATCAGGATATATTGGCGTAAAAGTGTGGATTTGTAAAAAATAAAATATATGTTAGCACCACGACGAGCAAAACATCGAAAAGAATTTAGAGGCAAAATGGGCGGAGTTGCAGTCCGAGGAAGTAACGTGGATTTTGGAGAATTTGGACTCAAAGCAACAACCTGTGGATGGGTATCAAGCCGACAGATAGAAGCAGCACGTCGAGCATTAACACATTACGTAAAACGAGGTGGAAGAATTTGGATTCGTATATTTCCACACAAGCCAATGACGAAAAAACCGCCTGAAACGAGAATGGGAAGTGGAAAAGGGGATGTGCATGAATTTGTCGCTGTGGTAAAACCAGGTCGAATTATGTTTGAAATGGGTGGAGTTGCAATGGTAGACGCAAAAGAAGCAATGCGACTTGCATCAGCAAAATTACCAGTGAGAACAAAATTTGTTATAAAAGAAGTATAAAACTATGAAACTAAAAGACAAACAACAAATAGCATCTCTGTCAAAGACTGAACTTGTAGCACAGGTAAAGGATTTGAAAAAACAGATAAAAGAAATTGAGCTCAATAAATATATAAAACAGACGAAAAATGTGAGAGCAGTCACTGCGCTTCGATTGAAGGTAGCAATGATGAAAACACGACTACATGATGGTTCAGTGACAGAAGTTGTAAAGGAGAAATAATTGTATGGCAACTGAAAAAACAACAAAAGGAAAAGAATTAAAAGGAAAAGTCATTTCTAAGAAAATGAACAAAACGATTGTTGTGGAAATTGCTCACATGTTTCGACATCCGTTATATAGGAAAGCAACGCGAACAACAAAACGATATTTAGTACATTCAGAAAATGATGCGATAGCAGTTGGTGAAACAGTAACAATTATTGAGACACGACCAATGAGCAAATTGAAACGATTTATTGTAAAGGCATAATATGATTCAACGAAGAACAGAACTAAAGTCAGCAGACAATAGCGGAGTGCAATGGATGACCGTGACACATATTTACGGTTCGTCACTCAGGAAATTTGCAAGCCTTGGTGATATTGTGCAATGCGTGGTAAAGAAAGCTGATCCAACAGGAATCGTTAAAGATGACGAGCTTGTAAAAGTTGTTATCGTGAGAACTCATAAAGAATATCGAAGAAAAGATGGATCATATATCAGGTTTGATGAAAATGCAGGAGTTGTCATTGATGCAGACGGGAATCCACGAGGAACACGTATCTTCGGACCGATTGCCCGTGAGATTAAAGAAAAAGGTTTTGATAAAATAGCCAGTATGTCTTTGGAGATGTTTTAACTATGAAATTTAAAAAAGGTGATGAAATCATTGTAACAATTGGAAAAGATAAAGGTCGAAAAGGAAAAATTGATGCTGTAATGCCAGCTGTCAATAAAGTGGTTGTTGGTGGCGTGAATGTCTATAAGCGACATACAAAACGCCGTGATGATAAACATCCAGGCGGGATTATCGAAAAACCAAGGGCCCTCGATGCAGGAAAAATTGCACTTGTCTGTCCAAAATGTGGCAAGCAAACAAGAATTGGCTATATCGTGTCGGCGAGTGACAAATATCGAGTATGTAAAAAATGTGAAGCAAAAATATAAATATGACAACGCTTGAAAAACAATATCGAGAAGAATTAGTGCCAAAACTCATGGCAGAGCTTGGTATTACCAATAAGATGGCAGTGCCAAAGCTACTCAAAGTAGTGATAAACTGCGGACTTGGCGAAGCATTAAAGGATAAGAAAATTGCAGATAAAGTAGTAGAACAACTTGGGTTGATTACCGGTCAACGACCAGTGGTGACCAAGGCAAAAGTTGCTATTTCATCGTTTAAGCTTCGAGAAAAAGACATTATCGGAGTAAAAGTTACACTTCGCGGAAAACGAATGTACGATTTCATCTCAAGACTTGTTGGAATTGCTCTTCCTCGTGTTCGTGATTTTCGGGGAATTCCCACAAAAGGATTTGATGGACGTGGTAATTACACAATGGGTATTGTTGAACAGACAATATTTCCAGATTTGGAATATGCAGTTGTTGATCGTGTACGCGGATTTGAAGCAACATTTGTTACGACCGCTGAAAAAGACGAACATGCAAAAAAATTATTACAATTATTAGGAATGCCGTTTGCGGCGTAAGGAAATTATGGCAAAAACATCTGATGTCGTTAAGTTTGATAATAAACAAAAGTTTGCGGTTCGACATAAGAATCGATGTAATTTGTGTGGAAGATCACGGGCGTATATGAGAAAATTTGGTGTTTGCAGGATTTGTTTTAGAGATCTTGCACATAAAGGCGAATTGCCAGGAGTAGTAAAAGCATCGTGGTAAAGGGGAATACATTATGGTAAACGATCCTATTGGAGACATGTTAATACAGATTAAAAATGCCGCTGCTGCGGGCAGAAAGAGTGTGGATTTGCCATACTCAAATATGAAAGCTGCACTCGGAGAAATTTTAGTGGCTGAAAAATACATTGAAAGCATGAAAAAAACAGGAATAGATCCTAAATTTATTTTGCATTTAAATTTACGTGAAGTAGATGGGGTTCCTGCAATAACAGGTGTGAAACGTATTAGCAAACCAGGACTTCGTTGGTATATTGATAAAAATGAAATACCACGAGTATTCTCAGGTATGGGAACAGCAATTCTTTCTACGTCTCAAGGGATGATGACAGGAAGAGCTGCAAAGAAACTTGGAATTGGCGGAGAATTATTGTGCGAAGTTTGGTAAAAAGGGGAAATTATGTCACGAATTGGAAATGCAATTATTGAATATAAAGATGCAACTATTACAATTGATGGAAACATCATTTCAGTAAAAGGTGGAAAAGGTCAATTATCATTGGTCATTCCAACAGGTATTACTGTGGAACAAAAAGATAATACATTGACTGTTCTTTGTGAAAAACAGAATTCAGCATTAAATGCACTACACGGATTTGTCCGTGCAGAGCTTGCAAATATGGTGACTGGCGTTACCACAGGGTGGACAAAGTCACTCGAACTTGCTGGAGTTGGATATAGAGCAGCAATGACAGGAAACAGTCTTGTACTCAATGTTGGATATTCTCATCAAGTGACAATTACCCCGCCAGAAGGAATTACGATTGCAGTTGTTGAAGGAAAAATCGTTGTTTCCGGTATTAATAAACAAATAGTTGGGCAAATTGCAGCAAATATTCGAGAAGTCAGGAAGCCAGAACCATACAAAGGAAAAGGGATTAAATACGTTGGAGAGTATATCAGAAGGAAAGCAGGAAAATCAGCAAAAGCAATTGGTGGCGCAGGAGCTGCAAAATAAGGGAGAAAAAACTGTATGTTAAAACGAAAATCAAAAAAATTAATTCAATCAAAACGAGTCGCTAGAATTCGGGCAAAAGTCCGTGGATCAGAAATTCGACCTCGACTATCAGTATATAGGTCAAATCAAAAATTGACCGTTCAGATTATTGATGATGAGAAAAAATATACTATGTTTTCAGTGCAAGGAGAAGGAAAAAACATTGAAAGCGCAAAAAAACTCGGGGCAGCAATTGTGACAAAAGCAAAAGCCAAAAATATTCAAAGCATGGTGTTTGATAGAGGTGGATATAAATATCATGGTGTGGTGAAACAAATTGCAGAAACGGTTCGTGAGGGAGGAATAATTATATGATCGATCAACATCGTATGCCATCAGAATTTGATGAAAAAGTCGTTCAAGTAAACCGAGTTTCTAAAAAAACTAAAGGTGGAAACAAAATCGGATTTTCCGTTTTGATTGTTGTGGGAGACAAAAAAGGAAAAGTGGGTGTCGGTCTTGGAGGAGCTCCTGATGTATCAAGTGCTGTAAAAAAAGCAGTTGTGTATGCAAAAAAACACATGATTGTTGTTCCAATGCATAATAAAACTATTCCTCATGAAGTTCGGGTGAAACGTGGAGCTGCAATGATTATGATTAAGCCAGCACCTCCAGGAACAGGAGTTATCGCAGGAGGAGCAGTCAGGTCCGTTATGGAAGCGGCAGGTGTGAAAGATGTGGTATCAAAAATTCTTGGTAGCAAGAATCAAGCATCAAATGTGTATGCAACTATGGAAGCTTTGAAAAAATTAAAAACAGTTACTGTACGTAAGTAAGGAAATTGTATGAAAATAACACCATTACCATCAATTGTTAGAAGGCCAAAAAAACGCATTGGACGTGGACACGGTTCCGGAAAAGTGAAAACAGCTGGTCGTGGAACAAAGGGTCAGAATGCACGTGACCATATGCCAATTGGATTTGAGGGCGGACAGTTGTCTCTTACTAAGAGATTGCCACTTCTTCGGGGAAAACTTAGAAATCATTCACAGAAGCCAGAAACAAGTGAAGTACAATTGTACAGAATTGCTAAACTTCCAGCTGGAGTTATTACAAGAGAACTATTGCTGAAGCATGGACTTATCAAAAAGGATGCAAAACGAATTAAAGTATTGGGAACGATGAAGTTGGAAGCTGCATACACAGTGCATCTTCCTTGTTCAAAAGGAAGTGAAAAGTCTATTACAGCAGCCGGTGGAAAAGTGGTTGTTGAATAATACCGGTTGTTCGTAGTATGGTAGATTGTGTTCAACATGAATACGCTACTTGCACCACTAATTTCCAGTTGGAAAACGCCTGCGCTTCGAAGGAAAATACTCTTAACCGCCGGTCTCTTTGTCATATTCAGATTGTTTGCGCATATTCCAATTCCTGGAGTTGATACGACGAAGCTCGCTGTATTATTTTCGGGGAATCAATTTTTAGCGCTACTTGATATTTTTTCAGGAGGCACACTCGTTAATTTTTCTATCCTCGCGTTAGGAATAAATCCCTATATTAATGCATCTATTATTTTGCAGCTTTTGCAGATTGTGTTTCCAAAACTGGAAGAGCTTGCAAAAGAAGGAGAATCAGGAAGACAGCAAATCAATCAATATACAAGATTTCTTACAGTGCCCCTTGCAGTCGTACAGGCTATTGGTATGGTTGCACTACTCAAAAATCAGGGGATTATTGCTGATTTGAATCCATTGACCCTCATGACCATAGTCCTTACCATGACCGCAGGCACTATGTTTGTTATGTGGCTTGGGGAGCTCATTACAGAATATGGTATTGGAAACGGGATCTCACTTCTCATATTTGCTGGTATCGTCGGTCGGATGCCAGTGATATTCGGACAAGCATTTACTGCTGCAACTGCTGAATCGGTCATGAATTTAGTGTTCGTTGGATTTTTGGGTTTTGCAGTTGTTGCCGCAACGGTTGTAGTTAATGAAGCAGTGAGAAAAGTGTCTGTGCAATACGCAAGACGTGTCAGGGGAAATAAAATTTATGGTGGTGGCGCATCATTTTTACCTCTTAGAGTCAATCAAGCAGGTGTGATTCCAATTATATTCGCTGTATCGATGGTGTTGTTGCCTTCTCTCATTGGTGGATTTTTAGGACAATTGCCAAATCCTAATCTTGCATCATTTGGAAAAGGAATGGCAAATCTTTTTGATCCGAATGGTGCATTTTATAATATTTTCTATTTTATCCTTGTTATTGGATTTACCTATTTTTATACAGCAATCACATTTAACCCGAAGAAAATTTCTGAGGAAATTCAAAAATATGGTGGATTTATTCCTGGGATCAGGCCAGGGGCATCGACTGCAAATTATTTAAACTACATTCTTACACGCATCACGCTTGCTGGTGCAATTTTCTTGGGTCTTATCGCTATCATGCCATCACTTGCAAGAGGAATTACAGGGATGACGACACTACTTATTGGGGGAACAAGTGTATTAATAGTTGTTTCAGTTGTTCTTGAAACAGTGAAGACACTGGAAGCGCAACTCGTCATGCGTAATTATGACGGCTTTTTAAAGGATTAATTTTTAGGATTCTTGCGTTCACGAGAGAAATACAAAGAAACATTCGATGTATTTATGAAGTGGATAGCAAGTCTAATTGTCATGCATATAGTTTTTTTTGGTCCAGAAGGTTCTGGTAAAGGTACGCAAGCAAAGCTGTTAGCAGAAAAATTGCAAATCCCGATTTTGACAAGTGGTGATTTGGTACGAGACGCAGCATCAAGTGATAAAGGAATAATTGGAGCAGTGTGCAAGCAAGCATTAGAAGAGGGGAAATATGTCGCAAATAGTGAAATGGAAGTATTGTGGAAATGGCGACTCAAGGAAGATGATGCAAAAGGTGCATGGATCATGGATGGATATCCAAGAAATGTTGATCAAGTGAAATTTTTGGATGACAAGATTGATAAATACGGATATAAAGTGGAGCTTGTTATTTTTCTCGATCTTCCTGAGGATGTATCCTATGATCGTTTAATCAAACGAGGTCGTCCAATGTATGAGGGAAGTACAGAGCTTCATGATTCTCCTGAACGAATTAAGAGTAGGCTTGCGATTTATAAAGAAGGAGAAAAAGAAGTGTTAGATTACTACGCAAAATCTGGCGCGACGCTTGTTCATATTGATGCGAATAAAAATATTGATGAAGTGCATAATGATATTATGAGTGCGGTAGAAGAATGCAAAAAGAAAACGGGGTGTAAATAAATATGGCACTGCAAATTGCAATTGACGGACCAGTTGCTGCAGGAAAAGGAGATATTGCTGCACGACTTGCTAAAAAATTACATCTTCTCTATATCTATACTGGAGCGATGTATCGGATGCTTGCGCTTGCCTGCATCACTGAGGGTGTGTCACTAAAAGATGAACAGGGTGTATTTGCAGTGCTACAAAAAAGCCACATCGAATTGGTGAGGCCGGAAAAGGATAGTAAAGAAACTTTCATCGCGATGCTTAATGGCCAAGAAGTAAATGATCGTATTATGGAGCCAGATGTTGCATCAGGTGCCTCTGATGTCGGGGTATTCCCAAGTGTAAGAATTGATATGGTGGCACGGCAGCAAAAAATTGCTGATGATAAACCAGTTGTCATGGAAGGAAGAGATATTGGTCTTCGTGTACTTCCGAACGCACAGTTAAAAGTATTTTTAACTGCGTCTCTTGAAGAACGCGCGAAACGGCGATTTGATCAATGGAAATTAAAAGGAATTGATGTCTCATTAGAAGAAGTTATTGAAGAGACAAAATCACGTGATGCACAAGATATTGAACGAGCAACGGATCCATTGCAAAAACTTCCTGATTCTTGGGAGCTTGATTCAACCAATTTGTCTCAAGAACAAGTTGTGGATGCAATTATCACAGAACTTACAAAAAGGAAATGTCTATGACCTCTGTCAAAACTCCAGAAGAAATACAGAGTATGCGCATTGGCGGAGCTAAAATCGGAAAAATTTTACAGGAACTACTTGCGATGTCAAAGGTAGGAGTGCGTCTTTTAGATTTGGAAGCACATGCACAAAAACGGATTAAAGAAGAAGGAGGAGAACCCTCTTTTTCAACAGTAGGAGATTATCAGTGGGCAACCTGTCTTTGTGTCAATGACGTTGTAGTTCATGGTATTCCTTCAGAATATCGTCTTCAGCGTGGTGACGTGTTTACGATTGACATCGGCATGATTTATGAAGGGCTACATACAGATACCGCATGGAGTCTGATTGTTGGTGATGAACAAGATAAGACAGAAAAAAAGAAGCGATTTCTTCAAGTGGGTGCCGACACACTGTGGAAGGCAATTGCTGCAGCAAAGCCTATGAATCGGATTGGCAATATTTCTGAGGTGATACAGCGAGAAATTGAAGGTGCCGGATATAGTGTCATTAAAGATTTAACAGGTCATGGCATAGGAAAAAAGCTTCATGAAGAGCCGATGATTCCTGAGTACGTTAGGGGTGATATTGCACGAACACCACTTTTGACGACAGGGATGACTATTGCTATTGAAGTGATTTATGCCGAAGGAAAAGGCTCAATAGAATACGTTGGGGATGATGGCTGGGCACTCGCTTCAAGAGATCAATCTATGACTGCAACTTTCGAACATACGATACTCATTGGCGACCCAGAAAGCGCCGTGTTGACCAAACCGGAAAATTGAGGTAAAATAAAGCACTAACACCCGCTTGATACAACAGTTGGGAATTCCAATGTTGAAGCGGTAGTTATTTTTTTTGCGTATTTATGGCACATCAAGGAAATATAGAAGTCGAAGGTGAAGTGCTTGAATGTTTGCCGAATACGTTGTTTCGAGTCAAGTTGCCAAATAGTGTTATTGTTCTTTGTCATCTGTCCGGAAAAATGCGTTTAAATTATATTCGCATTATGCCGGGAGATAAAGTAAGAATTGAAATGACACCATACGATGCAACCAAAGGTAGAATAACGTATCGAGTCAGATAAAACATATGAAAGTCCGAGCAAGCGTAAAAGTTATGTGTAATAAATGTAAAATCGTCCGCAGACGTGGACGTGTGTTTGTGATTTGTGAAAATCCAAAACATAAACAACGACAAGGATAACTTATGGCACGTATTTCTGGAGTTGACATACCAAACGATAAACGATTAGATATTGCACTTACCTACATTTATGGTATCGGAAGAACGAATGTAAGTGCCGTGTTAAAGTCTGCAAATATTGATGCAACTCGTCGAGTGAATACCTTAACAGATGAAGAAATTAGCCATCTAGCAAAAGTTATCGAAAAATCATTCACAGTTGAAGGAAACCTAAGACAGCTTATTGCTTCAAACATTAAACGACTTCGAGAAATTAATTCATATAGAGGAGTAAGGCACATGAGAAAGCTTCCATCTCGTGGACAACGTACACGTTCGAACGGTCGTACACAACGAGGTCGAAGATTAACAGTCGGAGCACTCAAAAAAGATGATCGAGCAAAAGTAGAAGCAAAACCAGCAGAAGCAAAGAAATAAGGAATTATTATGGCAAAAATCCAACCAAAAAAAGTAGTCGAACACGGAAAAGTATTTATCACCGCAACATTTAATAACACGTTGGTGACGATTACTGATGGAACTGGAAATGCATTGTATTGGAGTTCATCCGGTTTAGTTGGATTTAAAGGTGCCAGAAAAGCAACACCGTTTGCTGCAACTTCCGCAATGGAGTCAATTGGAAGAAAAGCACTCGAAAATGGAATGCGCGATGTTGAAGTATTTATCAAAGGACCAGGTGCTGGTCGTGATGCCGCACTTCGGGCACTTCGAGCAGTGGGACTCAATATTACGCTTATTGCAGATGTGACACCAATTCCGCATAACGGAGTTCGGCCAAAGAAAAAGAGGAGAGTTTAATTATGGCACGATATACTGGACCAAAAAATAGATTAGCACGACGAGAAGGTATGGATTTGGGACTCAAAACTATTGGGTCGCATGCACATGCATCAATGCTCAAAAGACTTACCATTATCCCAGGTCAACATGGGGTGAGAGGCAGAAAAAAAGTGACAGGATATGGAATACAGCTTCGTGAAAAACAAAAAGTAAAACGCATTTATGGCGTTATGGAAAAACAGTTCAGAAAAATATTTGCAGAAGCAAAAAAATGGAAGGGTAATACCGGAGATAAATTAATTGAGTATTTAGAACGACGTCTTGATAATGTGTTGGTTCGTATGAACATTGCTCCAACTCGTGCAGCAGCAAGACAGTGTATTAGTCATGGTCATGTGCTTGTAAATGGAAAGAAATTAGATATTCCATCATATAGAGTGAACGTTGATGATGTTATTACACTTGACGCAAAAGGAATGGAAATTCCCTCAATTAAGAAATTGATGGACGAAAAAAGCCCAATTATGGCTCCATGGGTGGAGCGAAAAGGACCAGCTGGAAAAATTGTGAAGATTCCAGAACGGTCAGACATACAAGAAGACATACAAGAACAATTAATTGTTGAGTTCTATTCACGCTAAAGGAGAGCGCATTATGTCAGATCCAAATTTTTCGATTAAAACAGAAGTTGAAGAAAAAGCATACGGACGGTTCGCCATTGAGCCATTAGCTCAAGGATACGGACAAACACTCGGTAACAGCATTCGCCGTGTGATGTTAACATCCCTTTCAGGATGTGCCGTAACCGCAGTCAAAATTGAAGGTGTGAAACATCAATATGCGACAATGCCAGGGCTTAAAGAAGACATCGTTGAATTTTTGTTAAATGTCAAAAAAATTCGTCTCACGATTGAAGGAGATGAAGCGGGAAAAATGACATTAACGAAAAAAGGTCCAGGTGTGATAACAGCAGGGGATATTGAAGTTGGAGCAGGGATGACAATCGTCAATCCAGAGCTTATCCTTGGAACACTTGCTGATAAGAAAACAGAGTTGGTTATGGAACTTACCGCACAAAAGGGATTTGGATATGTGACAGCAGATGAACAGCATAATGATGAAATTGGTGTTATTCCACTTGATGCACTCTATTCACCAATTGTTCGTGTCAATTATCGTGTCGAAGCAACTCGTGTCGGTCGCATGACAAACCTTGATAAATTGGTGTTAGATATTTGGACAGATGGAACAAAATCACCTATCGAAGCATTGAAGAATTCTGCAAAAATTTTGACTTCATATTTTACACAAATATATGAACCAAAAGTAGCTGGAGTTGAAGAAGCAAAAGTGATTGCTCCATCAGTGTCTGATGAAATTATGAAAATGCGTATTGAAGAGTTGGATATTCCAACACGGATTGTGAACGCATTGTCAAACGGTGGGATCGAGACAATCGGACAATTATTGAGCGCACCAAATGAAGAACTGATGAAGATTAAAAATCTTGGAGCAAAATCATTGTCTATTATTGCGGAAAAATTGAAAGAAAAAGATGTACTATTTACGGTCTAAATTTGTATGCGCCATTCATATTTTGGAAAAAAATTATCGAGAACAACTGATCAACGCAAGCAACTATTGCGGAACTTAGCTTGTGATCTCATCAAACATGGGAGTTTGAAGACGACAAAAGCAAAAGCAGTTGCAGTTCGAGCAAAAGTTGAAAAGTTGATTACAAAAGCAAAAAAAGCAGATCAACATGCATACCGATTAGTGCTCGCAGAGCTTGCTCATGCAGATGCTGCGAAGCAATTAATGGAAGACGCAAAAACACGGTTTGCAGGAAGAAATAGCGGATACATTCGGATTTTACGATATGGTATGTCTGGAAGCGATGCAAGAGAGCTTGTTCAGATTTCATTCGTTGATGCAAAAATCGTTGCTGAAGTTATCAAACCCCTCACTTCGCCAGAGGCTACGCGGGGTGAAAAAAAGGTTGAGAAAAAAGTTGAACCAAAAGCAAAGTCAGTAAAAAAGACAGTTAAAAAGTAATCGCGTCAAACGCGAGTGAACCTATGAGAACACAATTTACACAGGCTACAAAGAAAAAAGAATTGACACGTGCATGGCACTTAGTAGATGTCAAAGGAAAAGTGTTGGGACACGTGGCAACGGAAATTGCAGTCAAACTATTAGGAAAAAATAAGCCAAACTATACACCAAGTTTAGATTGTGGTGATTCCGTTGTCGTTATCAATTGTAAACTCGTTGAAGTATCAGGGAAAAAAGAAAAGAAAAAGATGTATGGAAATTTCTCCGGATACCCAGGTGGACTTAAAGAAAAAGCATTGTGGCAAGTCAGGAAAGAAAATCCAACAGAAATTATTCGGCATGCAGTATGGGGCATGTTACCAAAAAATAAACTTCGAGACAGAATTATAACCCGTTTATTTTTGTTTGCAGATGAAAAACATACGTATCAAAAAAATATTGTGGGCTAAAGTATGGAAAAAACAATAAAACCAGAACAAATTTCTTATTACGAAGCAGTAGGTCGCCGAAAGACATCAACCGCTCGCATTCGTATGCATGTTGTAAAAGATGAAAAAGTAACCATTGCAGGAAAAGAAATGGAAAAAGGTGAAATGTCAGTGAATGGAAGAGATATTGAGAATTATTTCCCAGGTGAAGTTTTGAAGAAAATGTACATGGAACCATTTAGAACCACAAACACAATGAATCGGTTTGCAATTACTATTCATACCAATGGTGGTGGATTGTATAGCCAACTCGGTGCAGTGATTCATGGATTATCCCGAGCACTTGAAAAAGTTGATAAAGAAAAATTCCGACCAATCCTCAAGAAACGCGGATTCATGAAACGTGATCCTCGTGCGAAAGAAAGACGAAAGGCAGGATTTGCAGGAAAAGCACGTTCACGAAAGCAATCTCCAAAACGGTAATACGTTTCGCGTTTATTCAACGTATTTTATTTATGCCCTGAGCATTCGTCGAAGGATCTTTTCGTGGAAATTAGGATTCAAGTACGCGTTGATATGCGGTACTTGCAATAGTCTCTATGAATTGGTCGTAGGTCCATTTGAGTGTGTAGACAGAAGCAAGCGTTGCGTCTTCAGGATCGTAGTAATTGAGACTTGGATTCATGTTGACGTCGATAATGTATGGTATCCCTTTGGAATCAATACGGAAATCAAATCTGGCAATATCTCGACAGTTAAATGCTTCATACGCTCGTATGGCAATGTCTTGAATTTTTTCATGTAAGCTAGGTGAAATTTTTGCAGGGCAAGCAATATGTGCATTCCAATATTCCCAAGATTTTTTGTCCCATTTTGCTTCATACGTATAAATATTCCATTTCTTTTTTGATTTTTTCCCAAAACCGATTTCACAATAGGGTAAAGTCATTGCATTTCCATCGTTTCCAAGAACAGTAACATGAATTTCTCTTCCTTTAATATATTTTTCGACAACCACTTCTCCAGGAAAATGATCAAAGACAAATTGCACCCGTTCCTTTAATTCTTCAACTGTATTAACGACTGATGCTTGAGAAATGCCAATCCCTGCATGTTGGTTTGATGGTTTCACAATGAGTGGGTAGGTGAGGCTTCCTGTAAGAATTTTCGAACGTCTGTTAAATATTTTATATGGAGCGGTACTGATATGTTCACTTGCCATCTTTCGTTTTACACTGGCTTTGCTTATCGCGTAATGAAAACTTTTCATATCATGACCGACCTGCGCTTTTCCTAAATGTTCTAAACGATGGCCGACTTTTTTATATAACTCCCATGTGTCATCTTCAACAAGATTGAAAACCACGTCCCCTGGAAGTTTTGTTGCACGCCGCCAATTTTTTTCTGTCACCGCAATTTTTTTCACAACGTGCCCTCGTTTTCGAAGTGCTTCCGTTATCCCTTTGGCACACAGTTTTGTGTCCTCATCATCATGATTCGTTCCGTTGTAATACAAGATAAGCGCTGAGAGTGATGTACGAAATGAAATTGGTTTCATTAAACTAAATTATTTGGGGCAGAAAATAGATGTAAAAATATAACTTAATAAAGTATAAAGAATAAAATACAAAAGCACAATTATGCAACTTTCAAAATTGCATTTGGAATATCTTCAAAAGAAGTGATGCACGCGTCTGCATCTGGAAAAGATTTTTCTGAAAGCATAATGATTTTTGTTCTAGCAGCACGAGCAGCAAGAAAATCTGCTTGTTGATCGCCGATATATATCGTTTCCTCTGGTACAATTTTTAATTGATTGATTGCATAGAGAAGTGGCTCAGGATTTGGTTTATGTTTTTCTGTATCTTCGAACGAAACAACGACGTCAAAATATTTTTCTAAAGGAGCGAGTTGTGGTAATTGAAATACACCGCCTTTAATGCGACTGGTTACAATGCCAAGTGTGTATGTTTTATGGAGCGTATCAATTACTGATAAAAGTGAAACAGGTGTTTTAATCAGATCATATGGATAAAGTCCTTCTCGTTGTTTTCCGATATTCATTAATCGGTCAATTTCTTTTTGGTCAGTTGTTTCTGTTACTTTTTGTATTACGCCAAGCATAGTCAGTTGATACATATCTGTATACGCTTCGCGTGTCGGTGGTGTATAACCTGCTTTGATGAATAATCGACGAAAGAATTCGAAGTTTGCCTCAAACGAATGGATTAACACGCCGTCAATATCAAAAAGAATTGCTTTTGTCATATATGTTTTTTTCTAGTCGGGGTGACTCGACTTGAACGAGCAACCTCTCGCACCCCATGCGAGTGCGCTAGCCAATTGCGCCACACCCCGTATGATATATTGTATTCTACCATCCGCTGTGTAAAAATGGTATGAAGCTTCACTCATAAAATACGTATTAATTTCTGCCCGAAATAAAGGAGTCTCTTATGTCAGTTGATGCAAAACTTCAAGCAGTCCGTCTCGCTATGGATCAGATTGAAAAACAATACGGAAAAGGTTCCATTATGCGTTTTGGAGAAAAATCTTCGGATAAACTTGCCATTGATGTCATCTCAACTGGCATTCTTCCTTTGGATTTAGCGCTCGGCGTTGGCGGAATTCCGCGGGGAAGAATTGTCGAGATTTATGGACCAGAAGCATCAGGAAAAACAACAGCCTGTTTATCTGTGATTGCTGAAGCACAAAAACTTGGTGGGACTGCAGCATTCATTGATGCAGAACATGCACTTGATCCGCAATGGGCTCAGACGTTAGGTGTGAAATTGGAAGATTTATTGATTTCTCAGCCAGATTCTGGAGAGCAGGCGCTTGAGATTGCTGAAACATTAATCAGAAGCGGTGGCATTGACGTTATCGTTGTTGATTCCGTTGCAGCGCTTGTGCCACGAGCAGAACTAGAAGGCGATATTGGAGATAGTATGATTGGGGTGCAGGCAAGACTTATGTCACAAGCACTCAGGCGTTTAACATCTGTGATTTCCAAATCAAAAGCAGTGGTGATGTTTACCAATCAACTGAGACAAAAGATTGGTGTGATGTTTGGGAATCCAGAAACAACCCCTGGGGGACTTGCAATGAAATTTTATGCATCTGTTCGTTTAGATTCACGGAAAATTGAATCGTTAAAAGATGGAGATAAAGTCATAGGTTCACGACATAGAATTCGTATTGTCAAAAATAAAGTTGCTCCACCTTTCCGAATCGCGGAATTTGATGTGATGCATGACGGAATTTCGAAAGAAGGAGCGCTCATTGATGTTGGTGTTGAATTTAATATTCTTACCAAATCTGGCGCATTCATCAAACACGGCACACAGATGTTAGGACAAGGAAAAGAAGCATCAAAATTATTCTTGAAAGAGAATCCAAAAATAGCGAAAGAGATTAGTGAAGCAATTTGGAAAGTTGTCAAATCAGGATCTGTGCAAAACAAGGTCGTTGTAGGGGAAGAGACGGAAGAATAATTGCTGGTAATCTCATGGAAGATGAAAAGCTTCAAAAACTTATAGGAGTAGCTATTGCCTATATATCGATTCATCCGCGGAGTGAAGCGGAAATTCGTACATATTTGGCAAAGCGCGCCAATCGGTTCCATATGCCTGAAACAGCCGTTTTAGAGGCATTGGAGCGCCTTATTCAGCTTCGTTTGGTAGATGACGTAGCATACGCTCGCATGTTTGTAGAGAGCAGAATGAGAAGTCGTCCAAAGGGTGAACGCAGTATCCGTATGGAATTGAAGACAAAAGGTATTCAACCAGATATTATTGAAGCTATTTGCTCTGAAAATTTCACCACCGAAGGCGACGAATCAACTGAACTTAGTCAAGCGAGGAAGGCGATAGAGAAGAAATGGAGGCAATGGCAGTCACTCCCTGTACAAGAACGAAAACAAAAGGTCTATCGTTTCCTTGCTTCCCGTGGTTTTGCAAGCGCTGCAATCTACAAAATCATTGACGAACGAGCATAGATTCATTACAATAAGGAACAATTGAAGAGACAGAAGACGTAATGCATGTAGTCTTTTCAAAACTATCAAAAGAAGTACAAGCAGTATAGAGTTAGTAGGATTATGACAACCATAATAGAATTTTTATCTCCTACATTGCTATCCGCCTAAATAAAAAAGAGGCGCTTCTTTTGGTGGTTTTTATACATAGGGGTAACCCTGACACGTCTTCAAACAAAAAATAGAATTTGGAGGAAATATGTTTGATGTATTAAAAACGTTATCAACACTCGTAAAAACCAGACCATCAGCTGTTGCAAAACAGTCGGTTAAAAAAACTGTTCCACAGGAACCTCAAAAGACGCAGGGTGCACCACAACCACAATCCGTCAAAGAAGTGAAGAAAAATGATGCACAGGCGTCAGCGCAAGCCACAGCACAATTGCAACAAGCAGCCGCTCAAGCACAAGCACAAATTGCCATGGCAACTGCTCAAGCGAGAGAGCTCATCGTTGAAGCAAAAGATGAAGCATATAGAATAAAACGAGAATCAGAAGAAGAAGTACGAAAACGACTTGACGTTGCAGTAAAACGAGAAGGTGCTGTAGAAGAACGGGAAAAGCATGTTGTTGATGTTGAACAATCGGTGCAAAAACGGTTAACAGAAGTGGATACCATTCGAACAGAATTAACAGCGAAATTGGAGAAAATCGCACGGATGACAAGTGAGGAAGCAAGGAATCTTGTTTTTGAACAAGCGCAGGAAAAAATGAAGCCACTCATTGCCAAAGAAATTAAAGAAGCATATATCAAAGCGAAAGAAGAATCAGAGAGTAAGGCAAAGGAAATTCTTGTTGATGCAATGCGTCACGGTGCAACGGAGTACGTAGCAGAATTTACCGTCTCAGTTATTAAAATTCAAGACGAAGATGTAAAGGGAAGAATCATTGGAAAAGAAGGACGAAATATTAGAGCGTTTGAAACGGCAACAGGTGTTGATGTTGACCTCGATGAAGAAGGCGTGATTAGGCTTTCCTGTTTTGATCCAGTGAGACGCGAAATTGCGAGAGTTGCACTTGAACGACTCTTAAAAGATGGTCGTGTCCAACCGGGAAGAATTGAAGAAATCATTGAACAGGTGAAAAAAGAAATTGAACGCATTATGTTTGAGGAAGGTCAAAAATTATGTCATGCCGTCGGTGTGTATAATTTGCCTTCTCCAATCGTTGCAATGTTGGGTCGATTTAAGTATAGATTTTCATACGGGCAAAACATGATTGCACATACCCTTGAAGAAACGAAAATTGGTATTGCGCTTGCAAAAGAAGTTGGAGCAGATGCAAACATTGTTCGTCTCGGGTGCTTGCTCCACGATATTGGAAAAGTGATCAATGATAAAGAAGGAAGTCATGTGGAGTTAGGAGTAGAACTCTGTAAAAAATATGGTCTTCCTCCTGCGGTCATTGATTGTGTGGCGCAACATCATGAGGATACGCCATTTACGAGCAGCGAATCTATGCTTACCTATATTGCTGATGCAATATCAGGAAGTAGACCAGGAGCTCGGTATGAGAATTATGATGAATACATCAAGAGACTGAAGGATCTTGAAGATATTGCTCGTGCTCATGAGGGCGTGAAAGAAGTTTTTGCATTTCAAGCCGGACGCGAGCTTCGAGTCGCAGTGGACCCAGGAAAAGTTGATGATGCAACAGCAACGATCATCGCACAAAAAATTAAGGAAGAAATTGAAGATAAAATTACGTTCCCAGGACAAATCAAAGTGACTGTTGTTCGGGAATTACGTGCGACAGAAATTGCTCACTAATTTTCTTGTATAAGAAAATCTTCATAATTTGGTTTTTTAGACCAAATAAAGTATTTCGCGTCCCAGCGCGCAATCTATTTAATCTATTACGATTCGGATTGTACTAGTGCGATATATTTTTTGACATCTTGACAGTACAATCCAAATTCCATATCGTGATTCATAGAGATTGTTACAACAGTCTAAGGACAAAAATTTGCTGCCCGACTAGGAGGTGAAAATACAATTATGACAAAAGCAGATTTAGTTGAAATCGTTGCAAAAAAGGCAAGCCTTACAGCAAAGGCAGCACGTGAATCAGTTGCTGCAGTATTCGGTGCAATGACTGATGCACTCAAAAAAGGTGACAAAGTCGTGGTAACAGGATTTGGAACATTTATGATCCGATCCCGAAAAGCACGAACCGGCCGAAATCCACAAACCGGAAAACCAATTAGCATTCCAGCACGTAAGACCCCTGGTTTTACAGCAGGAAAAGCATTGAAAAAATCAGTCCGGTAATTCTGATTAATTTTTTCAAATAATTGTAGGAAAGACTCCTCAAGCCTTTATGAAAATAAAAGCAACAAGGAGCTTTTCCTTTTTTTGTAAGGATTAACATTGATTTCTAAAAATACTCCGTGTACACTACTAATGTATGGTAAAAAAAGCATCTGCCGCTAAAAATAAAAAAGAAGAAACAGTTGAAGAAAAAATAGAAAGTTTAGCAGACGAATCTCCAAAAAAAGAATCCGCTCCACAAGTGATGCAAGTGGTAGAAGTGATGGATGAAGACACCACTTTCCCAGAAAAAAAAGAACATAGTGAGGAAATACCAGAGAATGAAATAACGCATACAGAAATGGTTGAGCCTGAAGTAGAGATAACTGAGCCTCCAAAAATGGCTGAAGCAGAAAAAAAGGAAGTAGTGAGTGAATTTTTTACTAAAAAACCTGCAATGCCTACAAGTGGAGAACCGATTGCACCTTCGTTTGGGTATCCGGATATCAGTGTGCATAAAAAATCTCCAGTTGCAGGAGTATTGTTGTGGGCAATCGGCGTGATTGGAGTTGTTGTTGCAATAGGAGCTATTATTATTGCGACAAGCCGAGGATCAATAACAATGCCGACTATTGGGGCAAAACCAACACCGACGCCAACCGTAGCACCAATGCCAACTGCAACACCAACACCTGTTGTTGATAAAACTACATTGAATATTCAAGTGCTCAATGGATCTGGTATAGCAGGCGAAGCAAATAAAATGAAAGCACTCCTAGAAGAAAAAGGATATACCGTCGAAGGGACTGGAAATGCAAAATCATATGAATATGAACAAACAGAAATACAAGTGACTGCTGATAATGAAGCATTTATTAATATTCTGACGGCTGACCTCACAGGCTCGTATGTAGTTGGTTCGACAGCTGCAACGCTCAAAAGTTCGCTTCCATACAACGCAGTTGTGATTGTTGGGAAAGAATAAGAACAATCTGCTACAATCGTCTTCATGAAGTATTACCTCTCAGTATTTGGTTGTGCTGCAAACACAGCAGAAAGTGAACGCATTGCAGCGTCCTATGTTAGTCGGGGATGGAGTGCCGCAGACACAATTGCTGATGCAGATGACGTGATTATTGTTACCTGTATGATTAGACAGTCTGCAGAAGATAGGGCGACAGGACTCCTCCGAAATCTTGGAATTGAAAAAGCAGCGGGAAGAAAAGTAAAAATAATTGTGACTGGCTGTATGACGGGACTTGCCATCAGAGATACATCAGGAAAAATAATGGCAGGGTATATAAAAAAGTATCCAATGGTCGATGAATTTTTAGCAATTGAGGAAGTTGGATTTACAAATGCGCAGCTGCGGTCTGATCCAAAACATGCACTTGTTCTTATTAGCAATGGCTGTAATAATTTTTGTTCGTACTGTGTTGTTCCCTTTGCTAGGGGGCTGGAAGTATCACGACCGATGGAGGAAATTATTAAAGAATGTGAAGATCTTGTCCGTGATGGTGTAACATCAATTACCCTTGTAGGACAAAATGTGAATTCTTATGGTTCGGATTTGGTGAAAAATAAAAAAGTAAAAGATAAAAATGGAAAGGTGATCGATCCAGTATTTGTAAAACATTTAGGAAAGATGCGAATACCAACATTATTCCCTCATTTGTTATCTGCAATTGCAGCAATTAGTGCTACCACCTCAATTGATTTTATTTCGAGTAATCCTTGGGATTTTTCTGATGAACTGATTGGAGTGATTGCAAAACATAAAAATATTAAACGGTTAATTCATCTTCCAGTGCAGTCAGGGGATGGGACAGTATTAAAACGGATGAACCGTTGGTACACACCAGCGGGATATTTGCGTCTCGTGGGTAAAATTAGGAAACAAATTCCTGACGTGCAATTTTCGACAGATATTATTGTTGGGTTTCCAGGAGAAACGGTAAAACAATTTGAGAATACAGTGACCTTGTGTCAGACTGTTGGTTTTGCAAAAGCATATATTTCAATCTATTCTGACAGACCTTCGACATTTGCTCATAACAAATTAGGAGATACGATTCCATATGCAGAGAAAAAACGGAGGTGGGAAAAGTTAGATGAAATAATTAATAAAACAAACATTAGGAAAGGGACGTATCCGTTATATGAATAAGGTGCTTTTTATTATTGGTCCTACAGCAACGGGGAAAACTGCTTCTGCAGTTGCTCTTGCCAAAAAATATAATGGAGAGCTTATTTCAGCTGATTCAAGACAGGTATATCGAGGAATGGATATTGGCACAGGGAAAGATATAGAAACGCTCGACGGTATTCCGATGCATATGTATGATGTTGCCAGTCCTGATGAGCCGTTCAATATTTCCTTATATCAAACAAAAGCGCATCAGTGTATAGCAGATTGTCTCAAAAGAAATAAATTGCCGATTGTTGTCGGCGGATCTGGATTGTATGTCCACGTATTACTTCACCCGTTAACTGTGCATGTTGAGCCAAATGTTCCATTACGGAGTGAGCTTTCGACGTATTCAAAGGAAGAACTGCAGAAAAAATTGCAGGAAATAGGTAAGGAATATTGGGATGCCCTAAATGTTTCTGATAGAGAAAATCCACGACGACTCATGAGAAAAATTGAGATAGCGCTCGGAAATAAAAAAGAAACCAAACAAGAACAGTGTCAGTATGATGTATTGCAAATTGGCTTGCAGTTACGTGCTGATATGCTCTACTTGCGTATTGATGAACGAGTAGAGAAACGAGTGTCACAGGGTGTTATCCGAGAAATACAAACATTGCTTGATCATGGATATGGATGGGATTTACCATCAATGAGCAGTCTTGGATATAGGCAATGGAAGCCGTATTTTGATGGACTTGCTGAAAAAGCGTCGGTTATTGAGCGGTGGAAATATGATGAACATGCATATGCGAGACGTCAGATGACATGGTTTCGGAAAGATAAAACAATTCAGTGGTTTGATATACAAAAGAATGGAGTAATGGACGCAATAGAGTCACTTGTCGCTTCATGGTATACTCATGAGTAGTATGCCACGTAGTAGAATTTCGACATGCTTTTCGCATTGCTCAAATTCAAGATGCACTTTGGCATGACAGAAAAATAGTATAATGAAAGGACAGTGAGGTTTTGACAGCATATGTAGGCAATGGTCGAAATTTCACTACATGGTATGATATCCAAAATAGAAATTTCTCATAAAACAATCATTTTTACCCTCGTTCTTCTTGCATCAATTTGGTTTGTGTTGCAAATTCGCGATATTCTTTTTCTTGTTTTTATTGCGTTTATTATTATGTCGACTTTTAAGCCGACAGTGGACTGGATGGTGAGTAAACGAATGCCAAGACTATTAGCAACCATTCTTATCTATGTTGTTGTGTTTGGAGTAGTCGGTTTTTCTATTGCAGGTACAATTCCAGCTCTTGTTGCTGAAATTACAGGGTTTACGCAAGCATTTCCGAATATTATTGCAAATATGGTGCCACATTTGAATCTTGATCTTAATTCGTTTTCTCAACAACTTGCGCCAATTGGTCAGAATATTTTGAAGGTGACAATTAGTATTTTTTCGAACGTGGTTGCCGTCGGTATGGTTATGGTGTTTTCATTTTATTTTCTTCTTGAGCGAAAACATGCGGAAAAAATTGTTACAGGATTTATTGGACGAGAGAGAGCAACCTCATTTATTGATGTTGTAGAGCGAATTGAGGGGAGACTTGGCTCATGGATGTTGGGGCAATTATTTTTGATGATTACAGTTGGGTTGCTTTCGTATGTGGGGCTCCTACTTCTCGGCGTAAAATTTGCGTTGCCACTCGCAATCATTGCAGGGCTTTTCGAAATCGTACCAAACATTGGTCCCATTGTTTCAGCAATACCAGCAATTCTCATTGCACTTTCGATATCACCTGTTACAGGATTAAGTGTTGGTATTTTGTATATTGTTATTCAGCAACTTGAAAATAATTTGATTGTTCCTTTAATTATGAAAAAAAGCGTTGGATTATCACCAATCATTACAATATTTTCATTATTAGTTGGGAGTAAACTTGCAGGTATCACAGGAGCAGTACTTGCTATTCCAATCCTTCTTATCATTCAAGAATTGATTCAAGCGCTCACTGGAGAAAAAGAAGTAAAGAAAAATTAAGAGTGCGCTGAAATAACGATAAGCCAGATTCTGTAGCATTTCGGCCGATCTTCATTTATCTAATGCCCGCATGCTTCGATCCTCGGGGATATGTCCTAATAACGGATCAGTCGTCGGTTGCAGCGAGTGGGATTGTCAGCGTTTCACCCTTATTTCATGTTTCTTACGAAAGGTAGAAATAAAATCGTCTCTGTGACTCTCTCATCCTGTCAATTCAGGAATCGTATGCATCTCTTTTCAAAGACGCATCACCAGCCAAATCAAATGTAGCCTAAACCACGTTTGACGTGGTCACCGCTTACGCGGAGTCCCCTCATATCCTGCTGTCTGGACTTTCCTCACCCTAGTTTTAAGGCTAGAGCGTAAAGATCTGTTATCTCAGCGCGTGTGTATTATATCACTGAGAGTGTTATTGACACGAATTCCTATGAGGGAACATACTGAATATATTGTGCTTGCAAAAGTGTATTCAGGGGCCATATCTGGGTTAACCGCCACACCGGTTGTTATTGAAGTTGACATCGCATCACAGGGACTTCCTTCATTTACCATTGTGGGACTTCCTGATAAAGCAATTGAAGAAAGTAAAGAACGTGTGCGGGCAGCAATTAGAAATAGTGGAGCAGAATTTCCTGCAAAACGGATTACTGTCAATTTAGCCCCAGCTGATTTACCGAAAAATGGTCCTGCGTACGACATTCCCATTGCACTTGGTATATTACTTGCTTCTGGTCAGGTGCAAGCAGCTAAAGAAAAAGCATTTTTTGTCGGCGAAGTTTCCTTAGATGGGAGCTTACGGCATACCAATGGCATAGTAACTATGGCGATGTTGGCGCGTCAGGAAAAAGTAAAAACATTTTTTGTTCCAGCTGTCGATGCGCAAGAAGCGGCAATCATATCTGGACTGACTGTGTATCCAGTATCAACATTACTTTCTTTGTTTCATCATATGATGGGCACAGAAAAAATAAAACCTGTGTTGCATCAAACATATATTGAGACAGATGCATCAAGAAGTTATGAATTTGATTTTGCAGATATCGTCGGTCAGGAGCAAGCAAAACGGGCGATTGAAGTGGCTGTTGCAGGGGGACATAATATTTTTATGCAAGGTCCTCCTGGAGCAGGAAAAACAATGCTTGCCCGTGCAATACCTTCCATTATGCCAAAATTGACAGAAGAGGAGGCAGTGGAGGTAACAAAAATTTATTCTGTTACAGGAAATTTGCCACAAGGACGGTCCTTGATATCCTATCGTCCATTTCGGGCACCACATCATACAACGTCCTGTGTTGGACTCATTGGTGGTGGAACACATCCAACGCCAGGTGAGATATCACTGGCACATCGTGGTGTATTGTTTTGTGATGAGTTTCCTGAATTTCCAAGACACGTGTTGGAAGCATTACGTCAGCCAATGGAAGATGGTGTGGTAACGATTGCACGGTCAGCCGGTTCTGTGATGTATCCTGCACAATTTATGTTGGTGGCATCTGCAAATCCTTGTCCGTGTGGAAATTTTGGATCATCGACGAAACAATGTATTTGCTCTATGCAAACGGTCAATCGATATCGTGGTAGGATATCAGGACCTATTATGGATAGAATTGATATTCATGTATCTGTTCCTGCAGTATCAACGGAAAAGCTTACCAGTACCACAAGGAAAGCAGAAGCGTCTGTATCAATAAGGGAACGTATCGGACGTGCGAGAGCTTTACAATTGAAACGATATGTTGGGACAAAAAGTATTACAAACGCAGAATTGTCAACTCAGGCTGTTAAACTCTTTTGTCCACTCGATGATCAAACGATTTCATTTTTACGAACGGCAGTGAGAACAATGGGATTATCAGCTCGTAGTTATTACCGTGTGATTAAAGTAGCTCGTACTATTGCTGATATTGCCGGCGCAAAAAATATTCAGATGCCTCATGTTGCAGAAGCGTTGCAATATCGTCCGAAAGAAATGGAGTAAATCCTCTCTAAACGAAACCCAGCCCCAAAGGGGCTGGGAGGCAGAAAATTCTTACGCGTAAAAACCTGCCCATAGGACAGATTTACTTTGAACTACCAATTTTAAACATTCCGGTTCCGCATGTTGGGCATTTGCCTTTCATTGCTGGTTTGCCGTTTTTCAAGGTGACCGCAACTGCTGCTGGGTCCTCTTTCTTTGCTCGACATTTTACACAATACATTGTTGCCATAGTTGTTATTCACCTCCTTTCGATTTGTTCGTTCAATAAAAAAGTTTCACTGAACTATTCGTGCTAAAAAGAACTCGAACATGAGAAACAATGACACAATAATCATTGTTTTTATTAAATCTTTTCGAATTGCGTATGCTTCAACGTCTTGCATTTCTGTTGTTGGTGATTTTGGTATATTGGGCGTTACAACGGGAAAAGTGAAGACTTCGCTCGGTTCGGCTGAAGACACGGGAATAGTGGTACCTTGAAGGTGTTGAAGTTTCCTTCTGTATTCTGCAATTAACTTAGCCTTTTTTGTTTTTTTTGGCATAGGTGTTTGAGGCTAGCGTTGAGCGTAACACAGCTTCAAGAGTGTTGTCAACATCTGATGGAAAAAATAGTACTTTCTTAGTTGACAATAGCACAACTTCCATACTACTATGATGGATACGAAAGGTGTTCAAAAAGAATGGATGTAATTAGTGTATTAGTTATCATGTTGGGGATATGGATTGCTGTTCTGACAGTGTTATTTATTCGTATGAGTGCACATTATAATGCACTAACCAAAGGTACAACCGCAAAGACAATGCAGGAAGTATTGACGGGACTCATTACAAAACAAGAAGCGCACACAAAAGGTTTGCAAACGTTAGAACGATCGCTGAAAGAAGTGGAAACAGATGGTACATTGCATTTACAACGCATTGGGATTGTTCGTTTTAATCCGTTTTCTGATACAGGAGGAAGTCAAAGTTTTACGATTGCCATCCTTGATGGGAAAGATAATGGAATAATCATGACTTCGCTCTATGCGAGGACAGGCAATCGGTGGTATATTAAACATATAAAAGCGGGAAGCTGCATGGATGTTGAGCTCTCAAAAGAAGAGCAATCGGCAATCAAAAAAGCACAACCGGTTTAAGGAGGAATTATCAGGTATGAAAAAACAAAATCTGCTTATCAGTGGTATTATGGCAATTGCGCTGTATTTGATTGCCACAGGTGTATCCACAGCAATCTTTAAAACGATTGGGTCAAAAACAACAGCTGGTAAAACTACATTACAAGTTGATTCAACAGGAAAACCTTCAAAACGATTCGTGATTGATCCATCTATTCCTCGAACTGAAGCCTGTCCTATTAATGGAAAAATGTACACAAAGCAAGAAAAAGAGGTGTGGGAAAAACGACGACCACTTGCTGTGATGATTGAAAATCATCAGGAATCTCGTCCTCAGTCAGGGTTATCCTATGCTGATGTCGTGTACGAAACAGTGGCTGAAGGTGGAATCACTCGTTTTATGGGGGTATTTTATTGTGGTATAGCTGCTGAAAATGTGAATTTTGCACCTGTCCGAAGTGCACGAACATATTTTCTTCCATGGGTGTTGGAATACGATGCATTGTATAACCATGTGGGTGGAGCAGGTAATTGTAGTGATGATACGGTCGATGAACGAGCAAAGGCCTTGTGTCAGATTGAACAATGGAAAGTGAAGGACATGGATCAATTTGGTATTTCATTCCCAACCTGTTACAGGAATTATGATCGTTTGGATCACACAGTTGCAACAGAACATACCATGGTATGTCAATCAGACAAGCTCATCGCACTTGCTGCAGATCGTGGATGGACGAATGTCGATAGCAAAGGTGTGAAGTGGGATGCAAAATTTGAAGAATGGAAATTTAAGGATGATGCAAAAGATGCTGACAGAGGAGATGCCACCAGTATTAGTTTTGTATCTTGGAAAGGGTACGAGAAAGACTATGGTGTGAAATGGACCTATGACAAGACAAATAATGTATACTTCCGAGAAAACGGTGGAGTAAAACATCTTGATCTTGAAACAGGTGAACAGTTGTCAGCAAAAACAATGATCGTCATGTTTGCAAAAGAGACAGGTCCAGTCGATGATCATATGCATCTTTTGTATGGAAATATTGGAACAGGAACCGGCCTTCTGTTTGCAGATGGGAAATCGTCAAAAATAACATGGTCGAAACTAGACAGATCAGCTAGAACTGTTTTTTCTGATGCGACAACTGGAAAAGAAATATCTTTTAACAAAGGACAAATATGGATAGAAATGTTGCCGATCGGCACATCGGTTACCTATTAAATGGTTCCTGCCCCGGAAGGATGAAATATGTTGCTTGAAGATATTATCATCTCAAGAGTCCGGGTGAAGATGTTACAGCTGTTTTTGAGTCACCCAGGTGCGATATTTCACGTACGTGATATCGTGAGAAAAATTGGTGAAGAGATAAATGCAGTCAGACGGGAATTATCACACATGGAAGTGGCAGGGATGCTGTCGAAAGAGCAGCGTGCAAATCGGTTATTCTATGGATTTAGAAAAGATTATCCATTGTACTTCGAGTTGTTAGAACTCATTGGAAAAACATCAGGTCTTGGATATGACATGCTCAAACACAAAGCAAAGCTTGGGAAATTGAAGTTTGTGATGATGTCGGGAAGATATTTGCGCGGTTTACAACGAAGAGGTTCAACAGATGTAGATTTGTTGATAGTTGGAAATATTGTATTGCCGGAATTATCACAACTAGTGAAAGCGGAAGAAGTGAGGCGTGAGAGAGAATTAAATTATACAGTGATGTCAGAAGAAGAGTTTACATTTAGGAAGCGTCGTCGAGATCCATTTGTGCTTTCCGTTCTTTCAGGCTCCCGTGTCATGATTGTTGGAGACGAGGAAGAATTGGTTGAATTGTCTTGAGTGTTTTTCACACTATGAAAAAAACAAAACGAACGTTTGTGTTTCTTATCTTGTTAGCACTGGTGCTTACCTTTATTGTTATACCAGAGAATTTTATAATAGCTTTTCCTTTTGGTGGCACAAAGCAAACGATTACGTTAAATCCTCCTGAAATTAATATCAATCTATTTGGATTGAAACTGCAAAAAAAGTTCACAACACATTTAGGGCTTGATCTTGCAGGTGGCACACAGGTGTCACTCGAAGCGGATATGACAGGCATTGAGGAAGCTGATAAACAGGATTCACTTGAATCAGCAAAACAGGTCATTGAGAGGCGGGTTAATTTTTTTGGTGTTTCTGAACCAGTAGTTCAATCAGCAATGAGTGGCACAACCTATCGCATACTCGTTGAACTTCCAGGAGTAACGAATACTGAAGAAGCGCTTGCACTGGTCGGGCAAACTGCAAATCTTGAATTTAGAGAAGTGATAGAACAATCAATTGATGCATCTGTGTCCGCATATCTTCTTCCAACACTTGAAAATACAAAAAGTGTTGGTATTACTGGAAAAGATTTAAAAAAATCGAGTATTCAATTTAATACAGAAACTGGTGAGCCGGAAGTTAGTATCCAATTTACACCAGACGGAACCAAGAAGTTTAGTGAAGTAACAAAGCGAATGGTGGGAAAACAACTTGCAATATTTTTGGATGATATGCCAATCATGGCTCCGACAGTGAGTACGGAAATTTCTGATGGACAAGGAGTGATTTCAGGAGGATTCACTGTGGAAGGCGCAAAACAATTATCCATTCAATTGAATGCTGGTGCCCTTCCAGTGCCAGTGAAAGTTGTTGAAAAACGAACCATTGGTGCAACACTGGGAACAGAATCCGTGATGAAAAGTACACGAGCTGGAATGATTGGGCTTGGACTGGTTGCGTTATTCATGATTATTCAATATGGATGGTTAGGGGTGTTAGCAGATCTGGCTCTCATTATGTATGGACTTATCACATTTTCATTGTATCGGTTAATTCCTGTTACATTAACACTTCCAGGAATTGCAGGTTTTATTCTTTCTATCGGTATGGCGGTTGATAGTAATATTCTGATTTTTTCTCGTTATAAAGAAGAACTTCGAAAAGGGAAGCCATGGCACATTGCAATGGAACTTGGTTTTGGAAAAGCATGGGAGAGTATCAGGGATGCGAATTTTACGACAATTATTACATCTATTATTTTATTTAATCCGGCCAATTGGTCGTTCCTTCCAACATCAGGACTCGTAAGGGGATTTGCTGCGACGTTGTTTATTGGCGTCATTACTAGTTTGTTTACTGGTATCGTCGTAACGAGAACATTCATTCGCGTCTTATATAAAGGACCAAAAATGAAGAAGGGGGAACAGTCATGATTCGGTTTTCAAAATATATTTGGATATATATCTGTATTTCAGCACTTGTCTTGATTCTAGGAATATATTCATTGTTACGCTTTGGTTTACAGCCCTCTGTAGATTTTACAGGGGGAACATTATTGGAAATGAAATTTGCGAAGTCCATATCAACAGAAACTATTGAGCAAATTGCAGAAAAGGAACAGTTTCCTGTAATGACGGTACAAACAATCGGAACTTCTTCATATGGAATTCGTGCAGGTATTGCATCAGATGAAGTTATCACTTCATTTCAGGCAGCACTTGCGAGTGAAATAGGTGAAGCACCTGAAATATTACGAAAAGAAACAGTTGGTCCAATTCTAGGGGCTGAACTTTTGTTTAAATCGGTGGTCGCAGCACTTTTAGCAATTGCTGCGATTTTGTTGTATGTTGCGTACGCGTTTAAAAATATAAAATTTGGTGTATCTGCAATCATCGCTCTCATTCATGACGTGCTTATCGTTTTTGGAAGCTTTTCCTTGTTTGGACATTTTTTTGGCGTTGAAGTTGATACATTATTCATGACCGCATTTCTCACGACCATGAGTTTTTCTGTACATGACACGATTGTTATCTTTGACCGGATTCGTGAATATAGAAAAAAAGATCCGCGTGGAAATATCAGAGAAATTTCAGATATCGCTCTCAATGAAACCATGGGAAGATCACTTATTAATTCCTTCACCATCATTTTCATGTTGCTTGCACTCGTTCTGATGGGTGGGGAGTCAGTGAAATGGTTCGCCACGGCATTACTTATTGGTACCATAACAGGAACATATTCTTCTCCATTTGTAGCAACACCGTTCGTTATTCTGTGGGAGTCGTTGGAACAGAAGAAAAAGAAGAAATTGCTGTAAGTAGCGCTTCTCGTTCATTTTGCAGTGTCCCTTTTTCAACTTCATTAAATAGTTTTGTAAGTGTAACGCCAATGATTGGTCCGGGTCTGCATCCCAGAACTTCCATAACATCATTGCCATTAATTTTTAAATCTTTGATGGAAAATGGTTGGAGTTGTACTTCTTCCAGTCGCTTTTTAAATAGTTCCAATCTCCAAGAGGTTTCAAGTGCGCCTCCTCCTAAGCGATCGCCGATTCTAAGATCAAGCATATCTTGTAGGTTTTCTTTTCCAACTCTTCGAATAATTCTTCTGATTGCACTATCCGTTTGTCGTTCATCAACACTGAATTGATGCCATCTAATGAGTGTACGGATTCTATCACTGTCTTTTTTGGAAAATCGTAAACGTTCAACGATATGTTTTGCGATGCGGTCACCTGCAACTTCGTGATTATAAAATGTAATGAGTCCTGTTTCGTCTTTTCTAAATGTCTTTGGTTTTCCAATATCATGGATAAGTGTTGCAAATTTTACAATCGGGTCTGTAGAAGGGCAGGCCTCCATTGCTTTCGTTGAATGGATGCCGACATCATAAAGATGATGCCGGTGTGGACTTTTTTGTTCAGTGGTAAATGCAGGAATAAATTCAGGCAGGATGTATTCCATAAGACCCATATTTTTTAGCATGAGAATTCCATCATATGCAAATGGTGCTACAAGAATTTTTAAGAACTCATCGCGTATCCGTTCCTTGGAAATTTTTTCAAGTAAAGCTGCTTTTTTTTGTATCGCAAGACTTGTCTGTTCTTCGATTTGAAATCCTAACTGACTAGCGATGCGAATAGCTCGCATCATACGGAGTGCATCTTCTTCAAATCTGTCTTCGGCAGTATCAACCGTTTTTATGATTTTGTTTTTTATGTCATCTTGGCCCTGATACGGATCGATAAAGGTTGTTCCATCCCAAGCAATGGCGTTAATGGTTGCGTCCCTCCGTGAGAGATCTTCTTCAAGTGTATTGCCCCAGAGAACGACATCTGGATGTCTGTGGTCTTTGTATCCTTTTTCACTTCGGTAGGTTGTGATTTCATAAATATCTTCTGGTTTATCGGTTTCGTTTCTTTTTTTTCCTGATGTATATATTTTTATACCGACTGTACCGAATTGATTATCATAAAAACTGTCAGGAAACACAGAAAGAATTTGCTCGGGGGTTGCATTGGTGGTGAAGTCCCATCCATGTGTCTCTTTTCCCATGAGAATGTCGCGTACTGATCCGCCAACAGCATAACAAGCATACCCTGCTCGTTGCATGGCGTCGATGATTTTTTTTGGTTTTTCCGGCATGAAAATATTCCCACTCATACGCATTACCTTCCATCTTATGATACCATAGAGACCATGAAAAACTGGAATATAAAATATGTAAGTAGGGATGAGGTACAAACAGTTGATGATGTGATTCAGATTCTTCTTCAAAATCGAGGTCTTGCAGGTAGAAGTGAACAAAAAGCATTTTTGCACCCAAAAGATCCGTTAACATTGACCCCTACTGATGTCACAATTGATGGTCATGCATTGAACAACGCACTAAAGCGGATTCAAAGCGCAATCAAAAAACAAGAATCAATCGTTGTATATTCAGACTACGATGCTGATGGTATTACCGCAGGATCAATCATGTGGGAAGCGTTGCATGCACTTGGTGCACAGGTGATGCCGTATGTCCCACACAGAATTGATGAAGGATATGGGTTATCTGAAAAAGGAATTGACACCTGTATCGCTGAATTTAATCCGGCACTCATCATTACGGTTGATCATGGGATTACAGCATACGAGCAAGTGGAGTATGCCAAAAAATTAGGCGTTGATGTCATTATTACAGATCATCATTTACCTCCTGAAAAAATTCCTGACTGTACTATCGTACATACAACGAACCTATGTGGCGCTGGTGTTTCTTGGTTTATTGCAAAGACATTGCTTCTTAAACAGGAAAAACAGGCGGAGGCAAATGACCTATTGGCGCTTGCTGCAATTGGAACAATTGCCGATATGGTCCCTTTGATTGGCGCAAACAGAAGTATTGCAAAATATGGACTTGTTGAAATTGCAAAAACAAATCGGATTGGAATAAAAGCATTAATTCATGAAGCAGGCATTGAAGAGCGAATGATGACAACATCGGATATTTCTCATATGATTGCACCACGACTCAATGCCATGGGTCGACTTGATCATGCAATTGATGCACTTCGACTTTTATGTACGAAAAATAAGGAACGTGCTGAGATGCTTGCGACAAAATTAGGCGTTACGAACAAAGAACGGCAACAATTAACTGTTGATTCGACACTTCATGCATTTGCAGGGCTTTCAAAAATAGAAAACATTAAGGAAAACAAAATACTGGTGGTGTCTGATCCTTCTTATAATCCGGGGATCATTGGACTCGTTGCAGGGAAGTTGGTGGAGGAATATTATCGACCATCAATTGTTATCGCGGTTGGTGAATTTGTTTCAAAAGCATCCGCTCGGTCTATTATAGGATTTAATATTGTTGAATTTATTAGGAGTGCGGGGGACCTATTAGTTGATGTTGGTGGACATCCAATGGCCGCAGGATTTACTGTTGAAACAAAAAATATTTCTGCGCTGAAAGATTTTTTTGAATCGCATATTGAAAGCGTTTTGGATACATCGTTGTTTGTCAGATCATTATTTGTTGACATGGAACTTCCCTATTTTTTGGTGACCAGATCTCTAGTGGACGCGCTCAAGGATTTTGCACCATACGGTCTTGCAAATTATGAACCTGTTTTTGTGACCAAGGGACTTGTTGTTGATCAAGTGCGAAAAATTGGAGCCAAACAAAATCATTTGAAATTGAAATTAAAAAATTCTGAGAAAAGAGTGATGGATGCGGTTGCATTTGGACTCGGTGTATTGGCAGATTCCATTCCTGCCGGTACTGTCATAGACGTTGCCTATACGATTGATGAAAATACGTGGAACGGAACAACCACCGTACAGATGAAGATACGAGATATTCAGCTACAATAAACCCCGCATGCGTCTGGTCGCTTCTGACCATTACAGACGGGGTATTGTTTTTTTATATTTTCACAAAACACCGTAATTTCCGCGGTCAAATATTGGCCACATAAAAAATGGTGTTTTGTGAAGTTGAGTGAGATATATAAAGATATTCGTTTAGGAAATCCTCAGCTTTGTGTGCTGATAAATACTGAGGATTTCCAAGTAATGATCTCTGGAGAAAATTATGAAAGTGCCGCTCTATCAGTGGTTTCTCCGAGACTAGCGCCTCTTCCTTGTTTTGGCATTTGAGCCTTTTTGCTGCTTTTATCATTTGGGGTATGTGCCGTACAGCGTGGTTGGCCATTTACATTGCTTACTGCAGGTAAACCGCAAGGGGCCGTTGATGAGCTGCGATCAACAAATACTTCATAGGTGCATTTGCTTCCGGGAACAGCTGCCTTCACAGTCATTGGTAAATCTCCTTAATTTTATTAATCTCACTCGGTATATTGAGTGGAAAAAAGAAGTGAAATGATTCACTGCTCATTCCCAACCAAGATGTTTTTAAAGAACCATCACGCCCTTCGGGCATCGTGTCTCGTAAGCTTTTTCTCTATAAATCGAAAAAGCAACGAATCCACAAAAAACCTCCCTTTTTTTTGGGAGGTTCGCGTGTCGTATATGTCTTTGTTACTTCAACACACCAAATCTCCCGTCTTGAAGACGAGACAAATGCGTGTAATTCGAAGTATGCTTTGTTTCATACGATACAGGGTATTATGAAAGATTAGGTAATCCTTGTCAACCTATGGCTGAAGCCTTAAAATGAGTTCTATGAGAACTTTAATTGCAACAACGCCGGATAAAACGGGTGAGTCAGTGACCATTCAAGGATGGATTAACGCACGTCGTGATCATGGAAAAATTATGTTTTTGGACGTCAGGGACAGAACGGGTGTTGTGCAAGTTGTATCCATGAAAACCTTAGGTGATGTTAAATCAGAGGATTGCGTGGAAATAACAGGTTTGATAAAGAGTCGTCCTGAATCCATGGTAAACCCAAAACTCATTACAGGAACAATCGAAATGGAAGCACAAACAGTGACAATTCTTTCATCGGCTACTGAACTTCCGTTTCCTCTTGATACAGACGGGAAAGAAATCAACGAAGAGATCAGACTCAAATACCGCTACCTCGATCTTCGAAGGGATCGGATGCAAAAAAATATTAAGTTGCGATCAAAAGTCGTAAACAAGATGCGTGAATATCTATTTACACATGATTTTGTAGAAATTGAAACACCGATGCTTACGAAATCAACGCCTGAAGGATCAAGGGATTTTCTTGTACCATCTCGACTTCAACAGGGAGAGTTTTATGCACTTCCACAATCACCACAACAATATAAACAGTTATTAATGGTTGCAGGATTTGAACGATATTTTCAGATTGCACGGTGCATGCGTGATGAAGATTTACGAGCTGATCGAGGATTTGAACATACACAACTTGATATCGAAATGAGTTTTGTAAAACGGGAAGATATCATGGGACTTATCGAACCCATGGTGACGGAAATCGTTGAAAAATTAGGTGGAGTCATTCAGAAAAAACCTTTCCCTGTGTTTACTTACACGCAGGCAATGGAAAAATTTGGTGCGGATAAATTTGACCTTCGGACGGAAGAAGAAAAGAAACAGGGTGTCAATGCATTTGCATGGGTGATTGATTTTCCATTTTTTGAAAAAGATAAAGATGGGAAATGGACCTATACACATAATCCATTTTCAGGAATGCCAGAAGAACAAAAAGAGGCATTCATGAATGGTGAAATTGAAGGAATAGCGACACTGCAATATGATTTGGTATGGAACGGATACGAAGCAGGTGGCGGAAGTATTAGAAGCAATGATCCGAAAGTTTTACAGAAAGTATTTGAAGTGTTGGGACATTCAAAAGAGCAGATTCAGGAAAAGTTTGGTCATATGCTCACGGCATTTCAATATGGTGCACCTCCACATGGAGGTATTGCACTTGGAATTGATAGATTTTTGATGGGACTTACAGGAGAAACATCTATTAAAGAAGTACAAGCATTCCCACAGACCTCCAGTGGTCAGACAAGCGTGATGGATGCACCGAGCAAAGTATCTGATGAACAGTTGCGTGAGCTTGGTCTTTCCCTCGGGAAGAAAAAGTAATACTTAGTGTTGTCTCTGCCATGGAAAAAAATCATACGACATCCAAAAAAATTTCTCACGTTTTGAAAAATCATTGGGATAAATTGTTTATCCTTATTGGGTTGGTAATTTTTTTCCTTTTCTATCCCGGACAAAATAGATATGTCATGGAACAGTTTGTTTCATTAACGCAAGTTGATCAACCAATTAGCGTTCCAACTCCTCCTCCATATCCAGTCAATAGAAGTGGTATTGTTCCAAGTAGTGAAATTTCAGCAAAATCAGTTGTTATACAGGATCTGACATCAGGTGTGTATGTGTATAAGAGAAACAGCATTGACAGGTTGTCTCCTGCATCCACAACTAAAGTATTAAGCGCACTTGTCGTACTTGAGAAAATGAAACTTGATGACGTCGTTACCGTTGGTCCGGTGATGCATGATGGACAGGTTATGGGACTCGTGGAAGGAGAAAAAATAACTGTTGAAAATTTGCTCTTCGGTATGTTGATTCATTCAGGAAATGACGCAGGATACGCATTAGCTGAGAATTATCAAGGTGGATATGATGCGTTTATCAGAGCAATGAATGAAAAAGCAGTAGAACTACATCTCACTGGTAGCCATTTTACGAACCCCGTTGGCTTTGATGATCCGAATCATTATATGACAGCAGAAGACTTAGCTCGGCTTGCAGATGTTGCCTTGTCTAATACAACGATTGCAAAGATGGTGGGAATTCCTCAGATTACTGTATCTGATGTGTCACATACATATTTTCATAAGTTGAGTAATGTGAATCAACTGTTAGGTAAAATTCCAGGAGTTGCTGGGATTAAAACAGGGTGGACAGAAGAAGCAGGAGAAAACTTAGTGACACTTATGGAACGAAACGGAAAACGAGTGATAATTGTTGTGTTGAAAAGTGCGGATCGATTTGCTGATACCATTAAACTTATTGATTGGACATTTGCTAATATTGAATGGCAAACCTACGAAGTAAAATAACGTGTTATTCGTTTTCAACCCACGTCGCTTCAACTGCAGGAACATACGCTAAGAAATCATCATCACCTTCAAAGACAAATACTGGTTGGAGATATGTCTGTGGTTCAATTGAGTCATAATAGGCAAGATATACCTTCCGAATGACTGCTGTGTTCGTGGTTTTTGGATATCGCGCAATATATCCTCCGCCATTTTGGAGTTCTGTCCATGCAGCACTGCTTGGTTTTAATCCATACGTAGCAGTCGTTTGATAATCAATTGGCCAAAATGTGTAAGCAAATTGGAGAACGCGTTTTTTTATGTTTTTTGATCCGGAGAAGACAAAAGAAATAGATCCTTCTCCTGGGTATGGTGTAATGACAGTTGTTCCAGCAACTGGTGCTCTAAAAAAATCGACACGAACACTATCTGCTTGAGAAAGACTGGTCGTTTGTACGAGTGTATCACCAGAGAGTTTTAAGAATTGCACAGTGCTTGTGCCTTTTTCAATATCATCCTCATAGATGCCGTACGTTTGTAACATATTTTTTGCTTCTAGCTTTGCGGCATCAGCAAGGGGGATATTTCGTTCAGAAAAAACCGCCATGTCCTGTTCGTACAAGTACCTGAGGATAAAGTTTTTTGAAACGATTTCATAGCGAAGTTTTCGAAGGGGTGCTTCAGTGTCTTCAAATCTGTATATATATTTTGTTTCTTGAATTGGTTCACTAGTAAATTCGAGGCGTTTAGCAAATTCTGTTGCTTTGGTGAGTGCGAGCAAGTTGGATGCAAGTTTTGGCATAAAAAATACAGTTGCAGATTCTGATGCTTTTGGTACTGTTCCTTCGATTGTTTCAAGTCGGAACGTCAGTGCACCGGAAGGAGAGGCAGTTGCTACTGGGAATTGAAGTGATGGAAGTTTACCAAAAGCATGATTTGGTGGCGCTGCTTTTGGCGGAAAAATAGTTAGCCAGACAGACAAAAAAATACTCCAAAGTAGTCGAAGGATAACGTAGGAAATGACCGCTAGAATAGCCCAATTAATTGCTTTTCTGGTCTGATATGCGGTTTCGGTTAGGGTCGCCATACGTATAAGTATACAGCATATTTGTATGGTACAATGCATTGTATGAATAAGTCGATAGTACGGACAAGAATTGCGCCATCTCCAACAGGGACTGACTTGCATATTGGAAACGCGTATACCGCGCTTATCAATTATGTGATGGCTAAGAAATATCACGGACAGTTTATTATTCGGATTGAAGATACCGATCAGACTCGACGTATCGAGGGATCAGAAGCTCGCATTTTGAAGTCTTTGGAATGGCTTGGGATTGGCCATGATGAAGGGCCAGATATCGGTGGTCCACATACACCATATCGACAATCTGACAGACTGCCGATGTACAAAAAATATGCTGAAGAATTAGTAGAAAAAGGACACGCGTATTACTGTTTTTGTGATGCACATCGACTTGAGCAAATGCGTACAACACAGGAAGAAAATCATCAACCACCGATGTACGATGGATTATGCAAAAAAATTCCTTTGGATGAGGCAAAAACGAGAGTTGCAAAAGGCGAAAAATATGTCATCAGACTCAATGTCCCAGAAGAGGGAACAACGACATTTCATGATTTGATTCGCGGAGACATAACATTTGAAAATAAATTGATTGATGATCAAGTGCTCCTGAAATCTGATGGATTTCCAACCTATCATTTAGGTGTGGTCGTGGATGACCACATCATGGAGATTTCACACATCATCCGTGGTGAGGAATGGATTTCTTCGACACCAAAACATGTATTACTCTACAAGTTTTTCGGATGGGAATTACCAAATATCGCGCATGTGTCTGTGCTTCGAAATCCTGATAAGAGCAAGCTGTCGAAACGAAAAAATCCCGTATGGGTTTCTGATTATCGTGCAAAAGGTTATTTGCCTGAGGCATTAAAAAACTACATGGGAACGATGGCATGGTCATTTAAAGAAAAAGAACTATTTACTGTCGAAGAGATGATTGAGAAATTTGATATGGCTGATGTGCAAACGACAGCGCCAGTATTTGATCAGGAAAAACTTCGATGGATGAACGGAGAGTATATTAGAAAAATGGATGAGGCAGAACTAATCGAGAAAATTCGCGCTTTTGATGCTACTGTGCCGAAAGACAGTGGCGATTTGATGAAAAAGATTTTACCGCTCGTTCGTGAGCGGATGAAAACGCTTGGAGAATTTGAGACGCTTGCCGATTTCTTTTTTGTCAGAGTCACCAAATTTGAGCGTCCTGTTGATAAAAAATTGCTAGCAATTGCCGTTGATGCATTAACAAACGAGTCCAATTGGACACATGAGAGAATGGAGAAAATAATCCGTGACGCTGCTGATAAAGCCGGTATGAAAGCCAGAGATGTGTTTATGGAACTTCGCTTAGCAATTACAGGAAAAACAGTAGGGCCACCGCTTCTTGAATCACTGGAGTTATTAGGAAAAGAAGAAACTCTTGCGAGACTTCAATAACTATTCGAGATAATCGACCCAATGTGGATCGACTTCTACAGTTAGTTCGAGGTACACTTTTTTGTTTGTAGCGGTTTCTAGTTCTTTTCTGGACGCCATGGATATTTCTTTGATCATATAGCCACCTTTGCCCACAATCATTCCTTTATATCTGTCCTGATTGGTTAATATCCGTGCTCTGATATAGAGTGTTCCTTCATCTCGTTCTACTGTTTCATCAATGGCAACAGTGAGGGAATATGGTACTTCTTTGTGTAGAAATAAATATGCTTTTTCGCGGATAATTTCTGATAAGAACATGCGGCTATCAAGATTGAGTCCTGGTTGTGTCAGTGTTTTTGTATCAACAAGTTCTTCACCTTCGTGTAAATGAGCAAAAATTGCATCCAAAAGGTTTGGGATATTTTTCCCTTCAAGTGCAGAGAGTTCTACCACCTCATCAAATTCGTCCTCCAAAAATTTGTATTGTACGATATGTGTTGGATGTTTGATATCAATTTTGTTGATAGCTAAAATTTTTGCTCCTGCTGACTTCCTTACAATACCGAGTGCTTTGTTTTCTTCAAAGTCTCGTTCTCTCGTGTGGTCAATCAGATAGACAACAACATCAACATTGGCGTTTAACGCTTCTTCTGCTTTTGAATTGACACGTTTGGAAAGGTGATCCGGTGTTTTTCCAAAAATTCCAGGGGTATCTACAAATATGATTTGTCCTCGCCCATCTTCATAGACTGCCTGCAAAGGAAACCGCGTTGTTTGCGGTTTTGGTGAGGTAATTGAGACTTTTTGTCTCAAGATCATGTTTAAAAGGGTTGATTTGCCGGCATTCGGACGACCTACAATACAGACGACTCCAACCTTCTTTTTTGCTTCTTCCATACGCGTATTGTACCATCTTTTGAATGAAAAGACTCCACACCTTGTTAAAAACAGGGTATACTACTTATATATCTATGAAACATACCAAGAAAGGGATGTCACAAATACTCATGATGGTGATTGGAATCGGCATTCTTATTATGGTGACCGTTGTTGGACTTATCATGGATAAAATTCAGGCAGACGCAGCAAAAAAAGAACTTGCCGAAATGAAAAAAGCAATGATTTCTCCAATACCACTCCCAACAAATACACCATTTCCTACAAGTACCCGTAAGCCTTTGCCAACGGTGAAAATAAGTTCTCCGAGTGCGACACTTGTACCTGTTGCATCAACTTCGGCTACACCTTCTTCAACAGTAAAACCGACAAGCTCGGCAACGGTGAAAATCACTGCCTCACCCACTATTGCTCCGTAGCGTATGCGTCTTTCACCCACGCGTATCAAGAAATTTCAGACAATGATTTTTATGTGGTGGAAAACACATAGACGAGATTTGCCATGGAGGAAGACCAATGATCCATATAGAATTCTTGTTTCGGAAATTATGCTGCAACAGACACAGGTATCACGCGGTTTGCCGAAATACATTGAATTTCTTGAAGCATTTCCAACAGTTGAATCACTTGCAAGTGCGAAGACATCATCCGTTCTTCGAATATGGAAAGGCATGGGATACAACAGACGAGCATTGTATTTACAAAACGCTGCAAAAAAAGTTGTTGTGGATTTTAAAGGAATTTTTCCAAATACTGAACAACAATTGATAACACTTTCTGGACTGGGGAAATATACTGCTCGAGCAGTTATGGTGTTCGCATTCAAGATCGATATTGCGATGGTGGATACCAATATTCGTCAGATTATTACTCATTTTTTCTTTGATGATATTCTGCAATCGGAAAAAGTCATTCAGGAAGTTGCAGACAAGCTCGTGCCAAAGGGCAAGTCTTGGGAATGGCATCAGGCGCTTATGGATTATGGAGCTATGGCAATGTCCAATGCTAAATTACAAATGCTAAATAATAGAATAAAATCAGGACTGGTAAAAAATACTGTTCCGTTTAAAGAGACAAACAGGTATTTTCGGGGGAGGCTGCTGGATTTGATGTACGAAAAGAAGTGGAAAGAACGGGATTTGCTTGCCGAGATGGTTAGACGTTTCGGGAAAGACAACGAACTCATGGAGCAGGTTATGAGGGGAATGGCAAAAGACAGGTTAATTATCGTAAAAAAAGGAATCTGGCAGCTTCCGGAATAGATTTATTGCAACATCTTACAATATAATGCAACATCTTGCAATATTATGCAATACGCTGTAAAGTTTGTGTAATGATATTTCCTCCTGTATTTAATCAAACGGAATCATTGATGAAGGCCATATATGACCTAGATGTACTCAAAGCCGCATTTGAGTTGCATCCAATAACCGGTGAGGTGATTGCGTTAAAGCGAAGTAAATCTATCTTAAAAAGTGCTTTATTTTCCGCGCGTATAGAAGGAAATCCTTTAACTTTTCAAGAAATATCAGCAATTGCCGCTGAATCCGCCGTCGATATCAATAAAAAGGAAGTTTTTAACTTGATATCGCTTTATGAACATATTGATTCATTTGTTAAAGAGATGCCTTCAAAAGAATCGCTTAAGGATATTCATGAACAGGTGTTGCACGGTATTTTTCCAAGTGCCAGTTTTTTTCGAATAGAAGAATCAGCTGTTTGGAATCAGGCGGGAGTCGCAGTGTATATTACTCCCTCTCCGCAACAAATTTTCCCGTTGCTTGACGCATTATTGCTGTGGATAAACGAATCAAAGGAACATCCCGTCATCGTTGCGGCATTTGCACATATCTGGTTTGAAAAGATTCATCCATTTGATGACGGGAACGGAAGAGTGGGTAGATTTTTGAGCGCTGTCATGTTGGCGAAAGGCGGATTTGGATTTGGTGGCATGGTTCCACTCGAAGAGTATTTTGAAGCATCACGGGAAGAGTATTATTATGAACTTGGAAAAGACAAACAGGATGTCACATCATTCATTGAGTTTTTTGCACGTGGTTTTGCCGTTCAGATTCAGCAAAGTCTGAAAGAAGTTGAGCGTGTTGAGATTTCTGATACACTGTCGCTTTCTCCGCGTCGCGCTGAATTAGTCGCCATCGTCAGGGATCATAAAAGTATTTCCTTTGATTCATTAACTAGAAGATTTCAGAGCGTACCGTCACGTTCGTTGCATAATGATTTATCTCAGTTGATGAAAGCAGGATATATACGGAAGCGAGGAACGACGCGTGGTGCTCTGTATGAGCCTGTGACTTAACGAATGCAGTCAAAAAGCTGTATAATGGCATACATTGCGGGATCGTATAATGGTAGTACACCTCCCTCTGGAGGAGGTTATCTTGGTCCGAATCCAAGTCCCGCAGCATATTTAAAAATATGTATAAATTCATATTTTTAAATACTGTGAGATTTCAGGATAAGGACCACTTTGGTCCGTGAATGATAAGCAGTTATTGCAACAACGATTGCAATAATAAGCGGTTATTCATCGAGCGAAGCGAAGATCTTCCAAGTCTCCCAGCATATATTAAAATATATGAATAATGTCAAAAAAGAGAAATTTTATGAAACGTATGCATGGATAATTTTTCTTGCAATAGGAACTCTCGTATTAGTTGGTGCAATTCCGCATTCACTCGGTTTTAATACAGATCCAACACTTGTTCAGACGATCAGTGGTCAGACTATTGATGAAATAAAGTCTTCTAGTCCAATGTTGTTTAACTTATACAATTTTTATTTCAGGGGCGGAGGGCTATCGGATTTAGGTTTTGCATATTTTCTTATCGTCATCGCAGTTACTGCATATAGACGGGGACAAAAGTGGGCATGGTATGCATTTTGGTTTATTCCGATCTATTTTTTAAGTTGGATTGGATTAAGTGTCACACTGCCACCTGAATCACGTGCATTAATGGTTCCACCATTGTTGATGTTTATTTTGTTAAGTGTCGTGGGACAATTGGTATCATATCGGAAAATTTTTCATTGAGTATTCATTATATTTATGATACGGTTTTAAGTATCATGAAAATAAAAAATGTACAGAACGAACCATTAAAACCTCGAGGGTCAGCAGTCATGTTGCCACACGGCGGATTGCCGGAAATTTTTCCTCCATATTTAGCAGCACTTATCACAAGTACTGGTGGACCAACTGGGCCTATTGGACTGCAATTTGTTTCGCGCCCGAATTTGGAGAAAAAACATTTCAAAGACGGATTAAAAGATCCACTTCTTGAAGATCATAATGAAGTTGCCCCAGGACTTGTATACAAATATCAGAGTAATGCAAAAAACAAAACAAAAAAACCATTTGCATATAATGGTCGAGCGCTTTGGACCATCACCCGACATTGTGCCGCCTATTGCAGATTTTGTACACGGGGTCGGGAAGTTGGCATACTAGGAATGCAAAAAGGTGTGAGCAATGCAGCGCTTTCAAATACACCACATTTGGACATGAAACAAATCGATGAAACACTTCGGTTTATTGAGAAAGCTCCTGGATTAAATGAAATTATTTTATCTGGTGGAGATCCGATGACAATTAATCCAACTACGTTGCATTACGTTCTCGGACGACTCGGTGCATTGCAAAAAAAAGGGAAATTAAAAATTGTTCGTATCGGGACACGAACACCAGTCCATAATCCATTGTTACTTCGGGACGAACATTTCAAAGCGATTGCGCAACTTGTAAATCCTCGTCTCATGATTCATGTGAATCATCCATTGGAGCTTACTCCACAAACAAAAGCTGTGTTACGCAGGTTTCGACAAGAATGTCTTGCAACCGTTATGACGCAAACTGTATTTCTTAAGGGTGTCAATGATAATGTACAGACGTTATATGATTTGTTTTCAGATATAGCAGCAGAAGGAGTTGTTCCATATTACATGTATCAAAATGATGCGGTCTATTGGGCGCAACATTTCACTGTTCCGATGAAACGGGCAATTAAAATTTGGAGTCTGTTACGACCAAAGCTTTCAGGTGTTGCTGCGACAGTACGGTTTGTCATTGATACACCACTTGGGTATGGCAAGGTGCCACTCCCTGAAGGTGATGCGTGGACCGTTGCATGGGATAAAGGGTATAAGGACTTCAGAGGCAAACGGTTTTCGCTGGAATAAGCGTATCTGTTACGGGAACGATTTTTTCATATCGATCACGTATCGTTTTGCCATCTTTTTTTGTTTGAGTGCATCCCATGCTTTGTTAATGTCTTGTATATTGATGATTTCTATTTCAGGCATGATGTTGTGTTCTGTGCTGTATGCAAGCATCTCTGCTGTTTCTTTTATTCCGCCAATACCTGAACCAGCGATGGATTTTTGTCCATTGATGATATTACCTCCATGAAATCCGGGCATTGGTTCGATTGCTCCAACAAGACAGATTGTGCCATGAACGTTGAGTAATTTAAGATACGGTGATAAATCATGTGCATGTGGAATGGTGTCGAGCAAAAAATCAAATGTATGCGCTGCGGTATCCATATCTTTTTGACTTGTTGAAACGATGAGTCCTTTGGCTCCATATGATTTTGCTGCTTCCGTTTTATTTGCGGATGAACTGATGACCCATATGTCAGCGCCCATAGATACCGCGTACTTTGTTGCCATGTGTCCGAGTCCACCAAGTCCGATAATGCCAACTTTCATACCTGACTTAACGTTCCAGTGACGAAGTGGGGAATACGTCGTAATTCCTGCACAGAGAAGCGGTGCAGCGTGGGCCATATCAAGAGATTCTGGTATTGATAGTACAAAATGTTCCGGTGCTACCATGATGGTGGAATAGCCGCCTTTGGTGTCTGTTCCGTCAATCGGATCTTTCGAACTATATGTCCAGACTGTCCCGTTAAAACAACTATTTTCAAATCCTTGTTTGCAGGCGTCACATGTTCCGCAGCTATTCACCATACATCCGACACCAACACGATCACCTTTTTTGAATTTAGTTACAGCACTGCCAACACGGGTGACAATACCAACAATTTCATGTCCAGGAACACACGGGTATTGCACCTCGCCCCAGTCGCCTTCAGCAGTATGGATGTCACTATGACAGACACCACAAAACTGGACTTCGAGTTCTACGTCGATGTCTGTCGGCTCTCGGCGTTCGAATTCGTAAGGAATAAGTGGTTTATCAGCAGATGGTGCTGCAAAGGATTGTGTTTTCATACAGGTATTATCTCACACAAGTCTTGAATGTTTAAATCATTTTACAATCCGCATTATTAATGCGGTTTCACTGTACCATTAGGCAGTAAGAGAGGATTATGATTTTGCTACTTTTTGTTTCGTAAACAATTGCATTGTCAGCGCTCCGAGACCACTCCAAAATATCACAAGTCCTGTCATGAATCCGATAAATGGAATCATCTCAACGATTTTTATAAGCAATAGTCCTAAAGCAAATGCACCGAATACTGGTGCTTTTTTGTTTGCCTTAAGTAGTGCACTTCCCAATGCTCTCGCAACGACAATGCCGGCAAGACAGGAATACATGATGAAAAGTAACACTGATAAACCTGCAAGTGGTAGTCCGACGACGGTAACGCCCAAAATAATGATTGCAGGAATAAATGCCATAGCAATCAAAAATCCAAGCCCCAAACTTTTCCAGAATGATTGAGATACAATTCCTGCTGACTGACTGAATTGCTTTTCAGCAAGCTTCATATACACAAATCCAACGAGGAGTGTCCCTAAAAACCAAACAATGGTAATGCCCACTTTTGTGGCGACAGCTGCTTTCATAGCACTCTTTTGCATGGCACCAACATCCACATTTGGTTTTGTATAGGTATATTCGGATTTAAATGTTGAACCAAGAATAGTGGCGTCTGGTGAAATAGTTGCTTTGCTTTCACCTGATGCGTAATACAAGTCTTTTCCAATATATGCCCCACTTCCAAGATTGAAATTCCCTGCTCCTGCATACACGCTTCTTGTGACGCGTGAATCAATCATGAGGCTTTCAGACCCAGCGAGTATTGAGCCAGCAACGGATGTATTTTTGTCAATCGTAAGTGATGCACCGCCAAGAAGGAGAGATCCCCCGATTCTTGAGCCAGTTACTAAAATATTTTGTGCTCCGCTATACATGTTTCCTCGTACGACACCGCTCATTTCAATTGTTTTAGCTGCTGCATGGATGTTTCCATTCACAGTTCCACCAATTTTAATCGCTTCAGCACCGACGAAAATATCTCCGTTGACAATGCCATCAACGGTGACTGATTTTGCACCAATAAAAAGGTCATCGTTAATAACTTCAGATTTCGCAATTGTTACATTTCCTTCTTTTTCTGTGATGACTTTCGCATACACAGTGTTGGCATGTAGTCCAAAGAACATGAATATAAAAATAAATAGGGGAGCAAGTAGTTTTCTCATACACATATAGTATAGCAACAGTTGAGAATACCCTGCAAATGAAGTGAACTCACGGGTTGTCTATATACAATGAAGGTAAGCGAGAATCGATTGCTAGAATCAGATATTATCCTATAGCTTGTATATTTCGGCTATCTATGGTATACTTCTCATTGTTACCGCAGATGGTACACAAGTACTTCTGCTTATATCTTGATAATAAAGGTTGTAAGTAAGCGATAAAAAGATACCCACTATTTTCTATTTGTATCTTCTTTTCCACTTTCTTTCTTTTTTCGGTTTTAAGCAGTGGTATTCGTCTATCATCTTTCACAAAAAAAGGTGATTCGGAGGAAAGGAAAAATATATGACAAATAAACTATTTATCGGAAATTTAGAATACTCAGCAACTGAGGCTCAATTAACAGAACTTTTTGCCACATTTGGTACAGTCGTATCAGCTAAAATTATTATTGATAGAATGACAAATTTAGGAAAAGGGTTCGCATTCGTAGAAATGGAAAATGAACAAATCGCAGCTGAAGCAATGGCAAAGCTCGATGGATCATCTTTTGCGGGTCGTGCATTGGTTGTGAAAGAAGCAAAGCCACAAGAACGGAGATAATATGCAAGGGTTTAACAGACAACGTCAATCAAATAGCCGTGGTTCTCACGGTCGTAACCCATTTAGTCGTGGAGGCGGGAATGGTGGAGGTCGGCGTGGAGTGAAATACCTAAATCCGAACCTTTTTATTAAAAAGGCAAGTGATCGTACTGTTGAACCTGAAATTATTTCAACAACAACATTTTCTGAGTATGCTATTGATGCAAAAATTAAACGAAATATTGCTGAACACGGTTATACAGTGCCTACGCCAATTCAGGAGAAAGCTATTCCTGAAATTTTGGCAGGTCGTGATGTCATAGGTATCGCAAATACAGGAACCGGAAAAACCGCTGCATTTTTAATTTCACTTATTAACAAATGTATGTTGGATAATAATCAGCGCGTGTTGATTGTTGTTCCTACCAGAGAGCTTGCATGCCAGATACGAGATGAATTTTATATTTTCGGTCGTGGCACAGGACTGGAAGTTGCGGCTGTCATTGGCGGAGCTAATATACAACGACAAGCATATGCATTGCATAGAAATCCGCATTTTGTCATTGGAACTCCAGGAAGACTTACGGATCTTGTGGATCGAAGAATCCTCAATTTGAATTTATTTGGAAATGTCATTTTAGATGAAGTGGACCGGATGGTGGATATTGGATTTATCAAAGATATTCAATATCTCGTTTCCTTTTTACCAAAAAATAGACAGTCATTATTTTTTTCCGCAACTGTTGATGGTAGAACACAAGAAATATTGAAGGAATTTGTAAAAAATCCAGTGACAGTATCTGTAAAACAGCAAAACAATGTTGAAAATATTGATCAAGATATTGTGAGAACTGGTGGCAAAGTAAAAATTGAAGTTCTTCATGATCTTTTAATCAAACCCGGATTTGATAAGGTTATTATTTTTGGTCGGACTAAATGGGGAATGGATAAACTATCTCATGCACTTACCGATCGGGGATTTAAAACAGCAATTATTCATGGAAATAAATCTCAAGGACAGAGACAACGTGCACTGTCAGAATTTAAAAATGATCAGAGAAATATTTTGATTGCAACGGATGTCGCTGCCCGTGGAATTGATATTGAAGGAGTGACGCATGTCATTAATTATGATGCTCCGGAATCAATTGAGGATTACACACATAGAATTGGAAGAACGGGTAGGGCAGGTAAGCGAGGCGTTGCATTAACATTTGTTGATTAAGTTTATATAATAAATATAGTATGAATATTCTTTTTATTAGTCCCAATTCTCCTAAAGAAAGTGTCGGAGGTGTAGAGCGCTACATCACGAATCTAATTGCATATTATAAAGAACGAACCGATGCATCTGTGTACTTGTTGTTGTCAACAAAAAATGAGTCATCTGTTGAGCATGTTGGGAATGTAACAATCTATTACGAAAACTGTTTTTCTGTTCCGCGGCAACCTGAGCAATATAAAAAAGTAATTTCAAAAAATGCGAGACTTTTTGCTACCCGTATTGCTCAAATAATCAAAGAAAATGCAATTGATATTATTTGTGCAGAAAACATCGCAATTGGCACTCCTGCTGCATATACACTACTTCTTAATATGGTCGCATCGCAATTTTCAATTCCATTGGTCCTGCGTCTGCATTCATTTGCTGTTTCAGAACTTCAAAAAGAATTGGTGAATCAGTTGATGTGGAGCAAAATTAGTTGTGTAAGTCGTAGTGTTGCAGGTGATTGTTTTCAAAAAGGAACAGATATTGATATCTTATCCACGGATTATTTAGGAGTAAATACGAAAGAATTTACTGACGTATCTGATACTAAGGGAGAGTTAAAAAAAGAATTAGGATTGAGTGAAAATACAAAGATTGTATTAACTGCAACACGAATTATTGCAGGACGAACGAATATCCTTCGAGAAAAGGGAGTCATCAATCTCATCAAAGCATTCTCTAAGGTGTATGCACGGTATCCAAATTGGAGACTTTTAATTGCCGTTGGTATGCCACCAGAACGTTTGAAAAATGAATTTGAGCAATCACTTGAAATGCTTATGGGGTATATTAAGCTTCACGGTATTGAAAAGCAAACAATAGTAAAAACATTTCATCTTGAAGACATGCCCACTGTATACAGAGAATCTGATGTGTTTGTGTTGACCTCTGAGAATGAGACATTCGGACAAGTATTTATTGAAGCGATGAGTTCGGGTGTGCCTGTCATTGGAACGAAAGTTGGAGGAGTTCCTGAGATTATCAGTGATTTATATAACGGTTATTTGATAAATCCTAATGACGCAAGTATTTTGGCTCAACGTATAGAAAAATTGATGAATGATACAACGCTTCGTGAAAAATTTATTAAAGCAGGACAAAAAACGGTGAAAGCTTCTTTTACGGCAGAAAAACAATTTGCCGATTTTCATGCACTTCTTACGGAAATAATTGAAACGAATTCATAACAGTATATTTTTTGGATATTTCGTCATCTTCTTGATATACTTTCGGCATGAGTAAGGTGTCAACACTTCCCAATATTGGTAAAGTAATTGAAGGAAAATTGAATAGGATTGGAATTAATTCGGCCGAAGAATTTTTGACACGTGATCCGTATGAAGTGTTCGAGGAATTGCTTCGAAAAATTGATCCAACATTATGTAGGTGTGCACTCGCAAGTATCGTAGGTGCTTCAAAAAAAGAAAAATGGCACTTGGTGATGAAAGAGGCAGTCGAAAAATTTGAAAAGAAACACCCAAAGTATCAATGGGAAAACTGTTAGTTCCTCATGTTGACAGGAAGTTTAATTGGATGTATTATGAATATATATTCATAATATGAATTGTATATATTCTTCTAAAAAATCATGTAATCTTCAATGTAAGTATTGTATATATCCTGATGGATATACATATGATTCTCGTGAGCATCAAGTAAAAAAATTGCAAAAAATACGAACAATATTAGTCAAAAAACTTATGAATATAGAAAAACAATTATTAAATCCAACAAAGAAAGGTGGTGATAAATATGCCAGCATTTGATAAAACAGGTCCACAAGGACAAGGTTCGATGACAGGAAGAGGTATGGGGCGTTGTGGAAGTGGTGTAGGAATGGGACGAAGAATGGGAGGACGATGCCTCGGATATGGACGAGGATTGGGAAGATATTTTGGATGGAATGCACCAACAACGACAGAAGAGCAGAAAAATGACTTATCAGAATATAAAAAAGCGCTTTTAGAAGAATTGGAAGATATTGAGAAAAAGGAAAAAGAATTAGATAAGTAACATCTAATTCGGGTTACATCGGCATTTAGAATATATAGTCTTAATGTCGATGTAATGCATTTATTTTATCAAAAAGTAGTTATTTCTTGTTTTTATATAAACAAATACTTATATTTAAATAAGTTTTGTGAAAGACTGAAAGTATAATAATATGTCACGGCCAAAAATTCGTCGCTGTATGCGATTTACACCAAATGTTCACTATTTTAAGCCTCGAGGTATTCCACTACGGGATCTTGAAGAGGTTGTGTTGTTACCTGATGAATTGGAGGCGCTTAAGCTACATGAGATAGATGGGTTAGAACAAATTGAGGCATCGAAGAAAATGAAAATATCCCAGTCAACGTTTGCAAGGACATTGGAAAGTGCTCATAAAAAAATAGCTGGGGCAATCATTTTTGGTAAAGCAATTCGTTTAGAAGAAAAAGAGTTGTAATAGATTTCATAATTATGTTGAAGGAGGATTTATGAGAGTGATAAAAATTGGTGCAGCATGGTGTAACGGATGTCTTGTAATGAAACCTCGTTGGCAGGAATTGGAAAAAGAATATTCTTGGCTTAAAACTGAATATTATGATTTTGATTCTGACGCAGATAAAATAAAGGTTTATGAAATAACTAGTGGGGTTCTTCCTGTTTTTATTTTTCTTGATAGACAGGGGAAAGAATTACTCCGGTTAAGCGGTGAAATTGAGAAAAAAGAATTAGTGAAGTATATTGAGAAATTCAAAAACTCTTGAATATGATGAAAGCTATCGCAGTATTCATTTGTTCTACTGTTCTTGTATTGTTTGGCACTATGCCTGTACAAGCAGCAGATGTACAGCTTCATTTTTTTTGGTCCGAGGGCTGTCCTCATTGCGCAAAAGAAAAAGTATTTTTAGATGCATTGGATAAGAAATATGATGAAGTTACAGTTCAGGATTATGAAGTTGGGCATCATAGTGAAAATATTGCGTTGTTACAGAAAATAGGGGATACATTGCGTGCCGACATATCAGGAGTTCCGTTTCTTGTGGTTGGAAAGTCATATGTTGTTGGCTTTTTAAGCGATGAAACAACAGGTAAAGAGATAGAACAGAAAGTTGTGTATGCGATACAAAATGATATTCCAGATATTTTAACAACGATTGATAGCGATAAAGAAAATAAAGATGAAGTAATAGGAGAAATGACCATTCCTGAAACATTAGAGTTACCGCTAATTGGTCAAATTTCAGTACAACATACGTCACTTCCTTTATTGACTTTTTTACTTGCATTTATTGACGGATTTAATCCATGTGCTATGTGGACACTTATATTTTTAATCAGTTTGCTTCTAGGAATGAAAGACCAAAAACGTATGTGGATGTTAGGTATAACATTTATTGTTACTTCTGCAGCTGTATATTTTTTGTTTTTGTCCGCTTGGCTTAATCTTTTTTTGGTGTTGGGAGTCGTGATGTGGGTACGTTTTATTATTGGCGGAGTTGCATTATTTGCGGGATGGTATTTTCTTAGAGATTATTACGTAAATCGAAATGGAGGATGTTCGGTAATGGGTGACACAAAAAGACAGAAATTTATTGAAAAAATGCGCATGATTACGCAAAAATCTAGTCTTTTTCTTTCTGTTATTGGAATTATGTTTCTCGCAGTTGCAGTAAATATGATTGAACTTGTTTGTTCTGCTGGATTACCTGCGGTGTATACAAAAATACTGAGTATGTCATCACTTCAGCCATGGCAATATTATATGTATTTGTTTATGTATATGCTTATTTTTATGGCTGATGATTTAGTAATTTTTATTACAGCAATGGTGACAATGAAAGCTGTGGGAATTCAAAGTAAGTATTCGAGAATATCACATTTAGTTGGTGGTATTGTCATGATTGTTATTGGAATATTGTTGATCTGTAAGCCTGAATTATTGATGTTTGGTTGATTGGTCTATGAGAAAAATTTTGTTTATCGTTGTACTTTTCTTTTGTAGTTTATTCGTTTTTTCCATGCCGGTTGCTGCACAAGAGAATGAAAATCTTGCTGAGACATTAGAAGCCACCATTACAAAGGTTCTTGAAGAAAAAGAAGTTGTCGTGATGGAAAAACAACAGACATATCAGAAATTGGAACTGTTGATAACAAAAGGATCATTACGAGATAAAACGATAGTGATAGAAAATGGGACCATGCAAATGGCAAATGATCAGCAGTATTCGGTTGGAGATGCAGTAATGGTGCATTTTGAAAAGGATAGTGGAGGAAATGATCTGTTTTATATTGCAGATTATGTTCGACGTGAATCGCTTCGTTCGCTTTTTATTGTTTTTATTATCATAACAATTGTAGTCGCAAAATTTCGTGGTTTGACTTCGTTGTTTGGAATGGGACTGTCGTTTGTTGTGATTTTTGCTTACATTTTGCCGAGCATACTTGCAGGTTCCCCTCCTGTTCGAGTAGCGATCATTGGTTCAATGATTATCATTCCAATCTCATTTTTTCTTTCTCATGGCGTGAATAAAAAAACATTTGTTGCAATGATTGGAACAGCGTGTTCGCTTGGAATTACAGGATTTTTAGCTAGTACATTTGTGGGAGCTGCAAAACTCACTGGGTTTGCGTCTGAAGAATCATCATTTATACAACTTGCTTCACAAGGAACATTAAATATGAAAGGGCTACTTCTTGCAGGAATAATTATTGGAGTATTAGGCGTGCTTGATGATATCACTATCTCACAATCTGCAATTGTGTTTCAATTAAAAGAAGTAAATAAAAAAATGCGCTTTAAGGAACTTTATAAACGTGCCATGACTGTTGGGCAGGATCATATTGCATCCATGGTAAATACGTTAGTGCTTGTGTATACAGGAGCATCATTGCCATTACTTTTGTTATTTGTTCATAGTCCACATTCATTTACGGAAATAGTTAATCAAGAGATTATTGCTGATGAAATAATTCGGACATTGGTAGGTAGTATAGGTCTTGTTTTAGCTGTACCAATCACAACAGTTATTGCTGCAATTGTTGCTTCAGTCGATCTAGAAAAAACAGTTTAGTGCTACTTATTGCAAGTAACTTGCAATAACGATTCATTCCTGATACACTTTCCGTTATGCAAACGAATAACGCTTGTTGTTTTCGTAAAACCACTTCTCGGGATGCGATATTGTCGTGTATTAAAAACTCGCATATACCACTATCCATTGATGACATAAAAAATTTACTTAAAAAGAATCATATACAAATTGACGAAGCGACAATATATCGAAATATGAAAACATTTGTAGAAAAAGGTGAATTGATACAAATTGATTTTCAGGAAGGAAAATTTCGGTATGAATCAGCTAGTCTTCCACATCATCACCATATAGTTTGTGAAAAATGTGGTGCGGTGGAAAATGTGCCAGTCAAAGAAGATTCGTTGTTAAAACAGTTACGTATAAAAACAAAATTCAAAGTGATGCGGCATAGCCTTGAATTTTTTGGTCTTTGTAATAAATGCCAATAATTATGAATACATTAATCGCAATTATTATTGCAAACATCATTATCAGTCTTGGTGGACTTGCTGGGGTCATAACATTAGCTTTGAAAGAAAAAACACTTCAAAAAATTCTTATGTCGCTTGTTGCATTATCAGCAGGAGCACTCATGGGAGGAGCGTTTATTCATTTATTACCTGAGTCAGTTGAAATGATGGAGCCAATGATGGCGTTTGGTATTGTACTATTTTCATTTGTGAGCTTTTTCTTTATCGAAAAATTGCTTCATTGGAGACATTGTCATAAAGGACATTGTGATATCCATACGTTCGGTTATATGAATTTGATTGGTGATGGCGTGCATAATTTTATCGATGGGCTGATTATTGCAGCAACATTTATGACATCAATTCCACTTGGAATTGCCACCACCATTACTGTTGCCATGCATGAGATTCCACAGGAGATTGGTGATTATGGAGTATTACTGTATTCGGGATTTGAAAAGAAAAAAGCACTTATCTCAAATTTTTTTGTCGCGTGTATCGCAATTTTAGGAGGAGTGACAGGATATTTCTTATCGATCTATCTTGAGCATTTCATCTCGTATTTATTACCATTCGCGGCAGGAGGATTTATTTACATAGCAGCATCTGACCTCATGCCGGAAATCAGGAAAGAACAAAGTTTGAAGCGGACAATTGCGTCATTTGGTATGTTTCTTGTCGGTATTACCATCATGATTCTGGTGAAAATGTTTGGCGCTGAATGACATGTCATTTACAGACACAGTGTACGATGTAACGGCGCAAATTCCGAAAGGTAACGTCGCAACATACGGACAAATTGCTAAGCTCGCTGGGAAACCAAAAGCCGCTCGTATAGTCGGTAGTCTCATGAAAATAAATCCGTTTGCTCCTCGTGTGCCATGTCACAGAGTGGTTGGTTTTGATGGAAACTTAATCGGCTATTCAGGAAAAAATGGAATAACAGGAAAACGGTCAATGCTTATAAAAGAAGGAGTAGTATTCAAAGGGAATAAAGTTGATTTAGCGCGGTCTCTTTGGCGCAGATAATCCTTCAGCCTTCACATTTTGTTATAATGAAGCCATGACTATCACATCAGCCGTATTTGTAAAAAGCATCAATGGGACAGATAAAATTTTATATAACGGGAAATATCAGATTGCGTTCGTTGGACGTTCTAATGTGGGAAAATCCAGTCTCATCAATTCGCTTGTACATGCAAAACTAGCACGCTCCAGTAAAGCGCCTGGGAAAACAAAACATTTGGATATATTTTTAATCAATAACAAATTCCATTTTGTGGATTTTCCTGGATATGGCTATGCTCATGCTCCTGCCGATGAACGGGAACGGTACAGGAAAATGATGATGTGGTATTTTGAATATTCTGAAGTGAAGCGAAGAACAGTCGTTCACATTGTCGACAGTGTCGTGGGTATGACAGATTTTGATTTGCAGATGGTTGAATATTTGGCAGAGCTAAAAATTGATCGTGTGATTATTGCAAATAAAATTGATAAATTATCAAAAGTTGATCAAAAAAAACAAATTGAGGAAATTACGAAACAAGCTGGAGGAGCGACGGTAATTCCATATAGTGCAAAAACGAACGAAGGAAGAAGCTCTGTGTTGTCGCTCATCGAGCATGTGATATAACGTTATGAAATCTCCACTGTTGGTTGCTCTCATCGATGAGTTAAAAAAACACGCTGATGCAAAAACAGCTAGTGTTGCACAAAAGTTTTTCAAAGAAAAAATTACAGTATATGGGGTAAAAACTGGAACAGTTGTTGCACTAGCAAAAAAATATTGGAAAGAAGTTAAAGGGTTGTCAAAAAAAGAAATTTTTGTTTTGTGTGAAGAACTATATACATCAGGAGTCATGGAGGAATCATTTGTCGTCTCTTCTTGGGTGCCAAAGCTGGTAGATCAATTTGAAAAGAAAGATATAGACACGTTTTATCATTGGATAGATGCATATATTACGAATTGGGCATCGTGTGATGGATTTTGCAATCATAGTGTTGGTGCATATCTAGAAAAATATCCAGAACAAATTTCAGTGGTAAAAAAATGGGCAGTGTCAAAAAATCGCTGGGTGAAACGGGCAGCTGCTGTGTCGCTTATCATTCCTGCCAAACACGGCAAATTTCTTGATGAGGCATGTGCAATAGCGGATATCCTTCTCTTAGATACTGATGATATGGTGCAAAAAGGATATGGGTGGTTGTTGAAGGAAGCAAGTAGAAATCATCAGCAAGAAGTATTTGCATATGTGGTACGTCATAAACATGTCATGCCTCGTACTGCGCTTCGGTATGCGATTGAACTGATGCCGCAATCTCTTCGAAAGACTGCGATGGAAAAATAATTCTGATATACTAGGAAAATGGCAAAAAGGGTAAGCATTATCATTATCATTTTCGCAATTATTTTAGGTGGGTTTGCTGTTTGGTTAAAAACACGCCCTGTCACCGAATCAACGACAGTACTAGGAGACACAATTAAATTACAAACATTTGACACGAAGCCAGCGGAGTCATTTACTGATGCAGATCCCATACAATCTACGGCAACACCAGTACCAACAATTATTTTACAGAAAGGGAATAAAGCTATGGAAATTGATACGAAGAAATCCTATGAGGCAATTTTAAAAACAAATCTCGGTGACATCACCGTTGCGCTCAACGCCAGCGCAACGCCAATAACCGTCAATAATTTTGTGACGCTCGCGCGCAAAAATTTCTATGACAGTACTATTTTTCATCGGATTATCAAAGGATTTATGATTCAGGGTGGAGATCCGAATGGAACAGGTACCGGAGGACCCGGATATAGTTTTGATGACGAGCCGTTTACCGGTGAATACTCACGTGGAACAGTTGCCATGGCAAATGCAGGACCGAATACAAACGGGAGCCAATTTTTTATTATGCATGCTGATGTGCCACTTCCCAAAAACTATGTTATTTTTGGTCAAGTGACGAAAGGGATGGAAGTTGTTGATAAAATTGCAACAGCTGCAACGAAGCCTGAGGGTGAGGGATCAACACCTGTCAATCCGACTATTGTTTCAACGATTGAAATTGTTGAAAAATAATATGACCGCCATTCGAGATCTTGAAAAACGAGTAAGCGTTATTGAAAAAAGAAACATCCGCGTGGAACTTGATAAACGGTGGGAAACCAGTTGGGTACGAAGACTGGCCGTTATTATTTTTACGTATGTTGCCATTGGTCTGTACTTGCAGTTTATACATGTTGCTGATCCATGGTTGAATGCTATTGTTCCTGCAGTTGGATTTTTTCTTTCCACGCTTACGCTGAGTGTCATAAAAAAATCTTGGATGAAAGGAAAATAAATTAGGAGAATCATTGTATAATAGAACATATATGAATACATCACCGCTCACACAACAAAATTTACTCAAAGCATTTGCAGGAGAAAGCCAAGCAAGAAACAAATATGCCATGTTTGCGAAAATGGCACGAAAAGAAAATTTAGAATGGATTGCACGTGTGTTTGAAGAAACCGCAGATAATGAGCGTGCACATGCAGAAGAATTGTTTGAACAGATACGAGGAAAAGTGATTGTCCCAAATGTGACACTTGATATCGAAAGTTATTCAACCAATACCGTTGAAAATTTAAAGATGGCAGCCGCTGGTGAAAAATATGAATGGACATCCATGTATCCAGAATTTGAAAAAATCGCTATTGAAGAAAAAAATGGAGAAGCAGCACGACTCTTCGGAAATCTGAAAAAAGTAGAAGAGAAACATGAAGAACGATACATTATTCTTGCCAAACAGATTGATGCAAAGACCTTGTATGATCAAGATGCGGAACTCGAATGGAAATGTGTAAACTGCGGATACATTCATAGGGGGAAAATGCCTCCTCAAAAATGCCCAGTGTGTCAGAAGCCAAATACATGGTATATGCCACTTGGGCTCGTTCGGTAATATGAAGCGAGCACCATCATTTACATTACCCGATCAAACAGGAACGATGCATACACTTGCTGAGTATAAAGGGAAGTGGGTTATCGTATATTTTTATCCGAAAGATGATACACCTGGGTGCACCAAAGAAGCATGTAATTTCAGAGATAGCGCGAAAGACTTTACAGATGCAGGGGTGGTTATCTTAGGGGTATCAAAAGATTCTGTCGCTTCTCACAAAAAATTTGCAGAAAAATATCATTTAAATTTCCCACTTTTGAGTGATGAATCAAAAGAAGTTATCAAAGCGTATGGCGCGTGGGGAGTTAAGAAATTTATGGGTAGAGAATTTGAGGGAGTGAAACGAACAACAACACTCATTGGTCCTGATGGAATGATTAAAAAAGTATATGAAGCTGTAAACCCAATCACACACGCCAATCAAATGCTTCAGGACATTCAAACGTTGACGGTGTAATTTTTTGTATGAAAGTCTTTATTCCTAAACCAAAAAAAATTCCTTTTACCAAAGATGGATATCAGGCAATTTTGGACGAAAAAAAGAGGTTGATTACAGAGCGGCCGGATGCAGTTGAAAATCTCAGGAAAGCACGAGAAATGGGGGATTTATCAGAAAACGGATATTACAAAGCATCTCGTGCAAAATTATCTGCTGTTGACGCAAGGTTACGACATCTGGAGCGCCTTATTCGATACGGGAAAATTGTGGAGTCTGCAAATACCGGATTTGTTGATATTGGTAGCACCGTGACGATACATGATGGTTCGAAAGATTTGACTGTTACGATTGTTGGTGGATACGAATCCGATCCAAAAAATCATACGATTTCGTATTTATCACCAATAGGGAAAGCAATCATGGGAAAACAGAAAAACGACACTGTTTCTGTAACTATACCTTCCGGTGTTGCAACGTACACAATTACCTCAATTGGATAATGGTGGTTGTTGTGGGGGTTGTTTTGTCTTCAAATACGGGAAAATAAAAAGGTAGAGACCTGTGATGGTCATCACTCCAAGAACAATTGCAAAGGCAACACTAAAATTGTTATGCAATGCTCTTATTTGTGTTGCGGGTAAGAGGATATAGATATTTTCATGCATCATGTATCCGGATCCGCCCATGAGGATGCCGAGTACTGCCATACCAAGGACTAAATATCGGTGAATTTTTTTGCACCAAAGATAAAGTTGCGCATTTCTCATATATTGTTATTGTATAGCACCAATGAACAGTGAGGTAAGATCACTATCTGCTGATGGGGAATGACCACGACCCCCTTTGATCGCATCATAGGCATTCGTTGCATCAGTGCCACAGGTTTTGATAATTTCTTCACTTCCTCCTGGGTGTGCGCTTATATATGCAGTGACATTATACGCGTTGTTTTTGATGATAATCCAACAGTCAGATGCAGTGTTGTGTTTTGCAACATCCGAGTTTGTAAGAATTGAAGTTGACGTTTGTGTCGTGGTGGAAGATTTTGGAGTTGCTGTTGTTGTGTTTGTTGATGGTTGTTTGGTGTTGATCAAAACTACGGCGATGATAGCGATGGTAATGATGAAGGAAATAATCAGTTCTTTTTTCATATATATTGATACTATCATGAAAAAACTGAAGAGTCACTGAAAAAATAGTGACGTGGAATCAGGCAGTGTGTTATACTCGCCTTTGGAGCAAAAAAAGGAGGATAACATATGATTTTTGTTGTATATCTTCTGTCCTTTATCGCTATAAGTATCATTGATGCACTCTGGCATATCGTTTTATTTGGTCGTCAATATACTGAATGGTTTCTTCCAATTGCTCGCATGACCAATGGGAAAATGGATTTGCAACTTATCCCCGGTGTTCTTTCGCAGTTACTTCTTGTTGCGGCAACAATGTTTTTGGTGTTATATAAAACCGGCGGAAATCCTAAATTAGGAACAGGCGCACTCATCGGAGCAGCGTGTGGAATTCTTGCAATTTCGGTCTATGGATTAGTGAATTTTGCCCTTGTGAATCATTGGGGACTTGAGATAACAATTCTTGAAGTGTTGTGGGGGCCAATAATTGGGGCATTAGGTGGTGTTACCATTGCATATGTATCAGGTAAATTACTTTCGTAATTTATCTCTGCCAACGGACAAATGATCCCTGTGGTAAGAGTCTGTCCGTATTTTTTTCTTTCGTTGTTAATTCCCCAAACGTTAGTTTTCCTCCGAGTGAAGAAAAAATTGAATCCATGATGTTATAAAGCGCGATACTTGAAAGATCTGCTGTATAGGCGTTCAGAAGTATGAAGGCGGGATTTTTTGAGACGATGCGTTTGATGGATGGGAGTAAGTATGGCAAATCATTGCCAAGTTTCCAAACTTCTCCTTTTGCACCTCTTCCAAATCGGGGAGGATCAAGTATGATGCCGTCATAGGTATTTCCGCGATTTCCTTCACGAACCACAAATTTTACAACGTCCTCAACAATCCATCTGGTTTTTTCAATTGGAATATTATTTTGTGTGCAATTTTCGTGTGCCCATGTGATGGAGGGTTTCGAGCTATCAACGTGAGTTACATGTGCTCCTGCATCGGCGCATGCAACAGTTGCAGCTCCCGTATAGCCAAAAAGATTTAATACAGTGGTGGTGGGGTGAATGAGAGACTGCATCCATGACCAGTTGGGTGCTTGTTCAGGAAAAATTCCTACATGTTTGAAATCTGTTGGATGTAATACAAATTGCATATCATGATATTTCAATATCCAAGGATTTGGCGGTTGTTTGACAATGTTCCAATCTCCATGATCGCTGTCAGTTCTTATAAAGTGTGCATCTGCCTGTTCCCATAAAGATTTAGGTTGTTTTGGTTCCCAAATGGCGCGAGGATCAGGCCTAATCATGGTATACCCTGCGAAGCTTTCTAGTTTTTCACCGCGACCGCTATCAAGGAGAGCGTATTCTGTCCAGTCATTTGCGTAAGCGGTCGGTATGGTATTCATGATAGAATTGTACCATGAAAACAATGGTATTAGTGTTTGCGCATCCAAGTGATGACGCATGTATCGCAGGTGGAACGATTGCCAAATATGTACGCCTAGGGTGGAACGTGCATGTTGTGATTGCTACCAATGGTGAAAAAGGTCAGAGTGGAACATTTACGTGGGCGCGTGATCAAGCGTTAGCCGATCTTCGGAAAAAAGAGTCGGATGCAGCAGCACGGGTGCTAGGAATTCAAGAAATTGTGTATCTTTCCCAACCTGATGGAGCATTGTCAAATCTTTCTCCTGGGACACTTGAAGATCCAATCATGAAAAAAATTGAAGAATTGAAACCGGATATCGTGATTACCTATGACACGACAGGATTTGATAATGATCCAGATCGAATTAAAACATGTTTTGCAACGACATTCGCATTTCAAAAGTATACGGAGCATATCGAAACATTAAAACAGCCAGAGACTTTTCGACCTGGGAGAGGAAAGATATGGAAAGAAGCCGCTCGTCAACAAATGTTTGGCTCTCGGGATCCTGAGAACAAAGAACCAAAATTGTATTATGCCTGTATGCCGGAACACGTGACAACATATTTACAAAAGGTGGGCGTGATCCCAAAAGAGTCATTTGATAGACCGCTTGTCGGTATAAAAGATAAATTTATTACGACCATCATTGATATTAATGATACGAAAGTAGAGAAGGGAAAGGCATTACTTTGTCATGAGACGCAAAAAGAAATAGTTGATCAATTTATCGACTTTGATAATCATCCACTTCACAAACAGGAACATTTTCTTCTCAGAATGCAAGGAATTCATGAAGTATTCATGGGGAAAACTGACCGAGTTGCAGAAGAATTGTAACTACTTCCAAAAAATGACATAAACTGATACTATATTGGTATCAGTTTATGAAACTTACGAGACAAGAAGAAATCAGCTTACTCATCGCCGCAGAACTTGCATCACAAGAAGGGAAAAGACTCTCGCTTTTGGATATCGGAGCGCTTCATGGTATATCGAGTGCCTATCTCAAAAAGATTATTCGAATGCTTAAAACCGCTTCAATTGTTGAAAGTAAGGAAGGAATCGGAGGTGGGTATATCCTTACCAAACATCCGCGTGAGATAACCGTGCTGCAAATTCTTCAGGCAGTCGGAGCAACAAAGGAAATGGTTCCAAATACAGCAAGTCGTTTGTGTCCATTGCTACCTGAATGTTTGCCACAACGAATCAGGCAACAGATTGAACAGGTTTTTTTGACGTATTGTGAAAATGTTACGCTTGATCAACTTGTGAAGAAAGGAAACCTATGAAAAAAGTTTCGATACTATCGTTACAACATATTCAAGCAAGTTTGCATTCAGGAAAATCCATTCTTTCTGATATATCCATGAGTTTTACTGCTGGGAACATTCATGTGATTATGGGACCGAATGGGAGTGGTAAGTCAACGCTAGCAAACGTGCTCATGGGAAATCCTGAATACAGCGTGAAGGGAAAAATATATGTAGGAAAAACGGATATCAGTACATTGACGACCTCAGAGCGGGCAAAAAAAGGGATATTTCTTGCGTTTCAATCTCCAATTGCCATTTCCGGTGTGAGTGTTATTCATCTTATTCGTTCGGCATATCAAGAGCTCTACCCAAGTACAAAAGTTGTTTCAAAAATGCATAATCCAGCGCTAAGTAAACGGTATGCATCGTCTGGTATGTCGATTACCGAATTATTGGATGCCGTAAAAAAATATGCTTCCATGTTACACATTGATGAAGCGTTGTTATCACGGAGTATTCATGAAGGGTTTTCTGGTGGTGAACGAAAGAAGATAGAGGTATTGCAGGCATTAGTCTTACGGCCAACATTTGCGATATTTGATGAAATTGATACTGGTCTTGATGTCGATGCATTAAAAATTGTTGCTCATGGTATAGAGGTATTACAAAAACAAGGAACAGGTTGCATTATTATCACCCATTATCAACGATTATTGATGTATCTCCATCCAGACACTGTTACCGTGATAAAAAAGGGAACTGTTGTACAAACTGGAAATGCCGAGTTAGCAAAAAAAATTGAAGGATCTGGATATGGCGAGTAACACGCAATCTTTTGTAAAAGCCCCATATGTGTTTGGTTTTCATAAACCGGAAGACTATATTTATAAATCAGGTCGGGGACTATCTGAGTCTGTGATTCGGGACATGAGTGCACAAAAGGGAGAATCGAAATGGATGTTGGATTTTAGGCTCAAAAGTTTGGCAATATACGAGAAAAAGATGATGCCTTCTTGGGGACCAAATTTAGTAGATATTCAGTTTGAAAATTTGTTTTATTTCATCCGTCCTGTAAAAAGTCAGGCTGATGCTTGGAAGGATCTTCCTGATGCAATCAGAGAAACGTATGACAAAATCGGTATTCCTGAAATGGAAAAGAAATTTCTTTCTGGAGTATCTGCTCAATATGAATCAGAGGTTGTCTATAAAAGTATTGAAAAAACGCTTCATGAAAAAGGTGTGATATTTACCGACATGGACACCGCGGTAAAAAAATATCCTGAGCTTGTTAAAAAATATTTTGGGACATTGATTCCACCTGCTGACAATAAATTTGCAGCATTAAATAGCGCAGTTTGGTCAGGCGGATCATTTATTTACGTGCCAAAAAATGTGTCGGTTGGATTACCTCTTCAAGCGTATTTTCGTATTAATGCCGCAAATATGGGACAGTTTGAACGAACACTCATCATCGCAGATGAGGGAAGTTATGTCCATTACATTGAAGGCTGCACAGCTCCGATTTATTCCACAGATTCGTTGCATAGCGCGGTTGTCGAGATATTTGTTGAAAAAGGCGCGCGCGTTCGGTATTCAACTGTCCAAAATTGGAGTACAAACGTGTACAACTTAGTGACGAAACGTGCACGCGTTGAAGAAGAGGGAATCATGGAATGGGTGGATGGAAATATTGGATCAAAAATTACAATGAAATATCCTTCTTGTTATCTTGTAGGGAAAAAAGCGCATGGAGAAGTATTATCAGTTGCATATGCTGGGAAGGGACAAATTCAAGATACAGGTGGGAAGATGATACATTTAGCTCCTGAAACGACATCACGAATTATTTCAAAATCCGTAAGTGGTGGAGGTGGAAGAACATCCTATCGAGGACTTGTCTATATTGCAAGTAATGCGAAGGGTGCAAGAAACAATGTTGTGTGTGACGCACTTATTCTTGATCACCTGTCCCGTTCAGATACGTATCCAAAAATGGATGTGCGAGTAACGCAAAGTATTACGGAACACGAGGCATCTGTGTCGCGGATATCCGATGAACAGCTGTTTTATCTGACAAGTCGTGGTATAACACCTGCTGCTGCTGCATCCATGATAGTGAATGGGTTTATTGAACCGATTGTGAAAGCATTGCCACTTGAATATGCTGTTGAATTAAATCGACTCATGGATTTGGAAATGTTGGGGTCAGTTGGGTAATTTGTATGATTGAAACATATATAACAAAACAGATAAATAAAGAGCATCCGACGTTCTCGTATGTAATGACGAAAAAGGAATCGCTTATAGTAACGCTTATTCTTTCATCTACTGTTTCGTTTGCTGCTCATTTTTCTATAACAATGAAAGCGAGTGGTGGAAATGCGACAGTTCGGTGCATTGTTCTTCCAAAAGATGGTGCGTCCATCTCACTGACTACCCATCAAATTCACGTGGCTCCGAATGCGAAAAGCGATGTATTAGTGAAGTCTGTTATTACTGACGCAAGTACGGTTGTGTTTCAGGGAAATGTTTCGATTGGAGCTAAGGCAAAAAAGTCTGATGCCTACCAGAAAAATGAAAATTTGCTGTTTGGAGCTGGTGGAGTCATTCATACATCACCCGTATTAGAGATACTCAATAATGATGTTCGGTGTACTCATGGTGTGACCACAGGAACAATTCCTGATGATGTGTTGTGGTATATGGCAACACGTGGTGTAGAAAAGGAATCCGCAATCGCACTCTATATAGATGGTTTTATCCGTGGTAGTATTGGTGATAATCAGAAAAAATTGTTTGAAAATTTGTTACCCTGAGGAGTGTTTATGAATGTACATGCAGTGCAAAAAGATTTTCCAATACTCAAACGTCGTATCAATGGAAAACCCATAACGTATCTAGATTCCACCGCAACATCTTTAAAACCGACGCGTGTTATTGACGCAATCAATGAGTATTACAACACATATACTGCAAATGTATTTCGAGGTATTTACACCATGTCAGAAGAAGCAACTTCTGCATATGAGGGAGCAAGAAAGACAATTGCCTCATTTGTGCATGCACATCCAGAAGAAATTATCTTTACAAAAAATACATCTGAATCGTTGAATTTACTTGCATACACAGTGACTCCAATGGTTATTGAAAGAAACGATACAGTAGTAACTACGATTATGGAACATCATTCGAATTTTGTTCCGTGGCAACAAATGGTACCAAAATATGGAGGGGTGATCCGTGTCTGGAATATTACGAACGAGTATACACTGGATGAAAAAGAAATTTCAAAACTCATTAATAGCACAACAAAAATTGTTACGTTAACTGCAGTTTCAAATGTATTAGGCACAATTGTTCCTGTTAAAAAACTCGCCGCAAAAATTAAAAAAGCAGCACCACACTGTCTTATTTTTGTTGACGCTGCTCAAGCCGTTCCTCATATGCCTGTCGATGTTGGTGAGTGGGGAGTGGATGCTGTCGCATTTTCTGGTCATAAAATGCTTGGTCCATCAGGCATCGGTGTGTTGTGGGTGAAAAAACAATTGCTTGAAACGATGCCACCGTTTCTTTATGGCGGTGACATGATTAGTGAGGTGCATGTAGAAGAAACCAAATTTAACGCATTGCCACATAAATTTGAGGCAGGGACACCATTTATTGAAGGAGCCATTGGATTAGGTGCGGCTGTTTCATATCTTCAAAAGATTGGAATGAATGTTATCAGAAACCATGAAAAAGAATTAACTGCGTATGCAATTGCACAACTATCCGAAATTGAAGGAATTTCTATATATGGACCAAAAGATCCTGAAATACGAGGAGGCGTTATTGCGTTTCGAATTGAAGGGGTGCATCCACACGATGTATCGCAAGTGTTGGATACAGACAATGTTTGTATTCGGGTTGGGTATCACTGTGCAATGCCCTTGCATGAGCATTTAGAAATTGGAGCGACCTGTAGGGCTTCCTTTTATATATATAATACGAAAGAAGATGTGCGTACTTTGATTAAAGGCATCAAAAAAGTAAAAAAACTTTTCACGTAAACACATATGCCAGATTCTAAATTCCGTATTCTGTATTCTATGTAATATATGGATATTTATCGAGAAATTATTTTAGATCATTATAAACATCCACATAATTTTGGGCACATCGCGCATCCTAATGCGTCGCATACTCTTTATAATTCCGCGTGCGGCGATAAAATTACGATGGACGTGGTGCTGGATACGAAAGGAAAAGTGATTGAAGTGAAGTTTTCCGGTGAGGGATGTGCAATCAGCCAAGCGTCTGCATCCATGTTAACTGATGTAGTCATTGGGAAGACAAAAAAGGAGATTTTGAAGCTAACAAGTAAAGATATTTTTTCTTTGATCAACACAGAATTGACTGGTTCACGGGTTAAATGTGCAGTGTTACCACTAGAGGTACTTCAAAAAGCAGTCGCAAGTACCGTATAATACAGAATATATGGATAATGAAACAAAAACAGTTCGAAAATATACAATGACAATTGATAGGAATTTATGCATTGGTGCGGCAACATGTGTTGCACTTGCGCCGAAGGCATACGAACTCGATAGTGAAGCAAAAGCAGTGTTTTTGGACACAGCTAGCGAAGAGGATGACACGTCACTACTTGAAGCTGCACGTGGTTGTCCAGTGATGGCAATTATTATTAAAGACGAAACAGGGAAGCAGATTTTTCCATAATATGAAAACAGATATTACATGGGGTATTGGGGGAGAAGCTGGTTTTGGCATTATGTCTTCAGGGACCATGCTTGCAAAGCTGTTTTCCCGAGCTGGATACGGCGTGATTGCGAGCAATGAATATCCTTCACTAATTCGTGGTGGCCACAATTTCGTTTCTGTCAGACTTACGACTGATATTGTGCATGCACCAAAAAAGTCTATTCAACTTCTCATTGCACTCAACAAAGATACAGTCAATTTTCATAAAGATGAGTTAGATGACCATGCGTATCTTGTCTATGATGAGAATGATTATGCATGGAAAGCGGAGGATTTTACGCATCCTATTACACTCATCGCTGTACCGTTTACTGAGCTTGTGAAAGAGAAAAATGGGGATGCTGTTATGCGAAATACTATCGCACTTGGTGTTACCATGGCACTCTTAGGAAAAGATTTGACTCTACTTACTGCTGTCATCACCGATCAATTTAAAGGGAAAAAAGAACAGATCACGAAAGATAATATTGCTATTGCAACAAGCGGGTATGAATATGTGAAAAAGCACTATGCACATCTTGCTGATATGGTGCTTGCGGAGGGTACTGTCAAAGAACCATGTTTGGTCATGAATGCCAGTGAAGCAGTAGCATTTGGAGCGCTCGCAGGGGGGATGAAGTTTGCAGCAATTTATCCAATGACTCCGATTAATGCACTTATCCCATTATTTGCAGATCATGCAGAGGAACTCGGCATTGTGTATAAACAGCCGGAAGATGAAATCGCAGGTATTACTATGGCCATTGGTGCTTCACTCGGTGGTGCAAGAAGTATGGTAGCGACCTCAGGTGGTGGATTTGCTCTCATGGTAGAAGCAATTTCTATGGCGGGCATTATGGAGGTTCCAGTGGTCGTTGATCTTGGAATGCGTCCGGGTCCCGCAACAGGAATGCCTACGTGGACAGAACAGGGAGAGTTGCAAATGGTGCTTCGTGCAGGTCATGGAGAATTTCCACGTATTATTTTAGCTCCGGGGGACGTTGAAGAATCATTCACACTTACTAAAACTGCGTTTGATCTTGCTGATGAATTCCAAACACCGGTATTTGTGTTAACGGATAAATATATTAATGAAACGCTATGGCAGTTGAAAAAGAGTGTACTAACTGCTCCAACAACGGGTATACTGTCAAAACCTTCCGAAATAAATGATTTCAAACGATATGATGTGGCAGTCGCAAATGGTATATCTGCACGTAGCTTTGCTGGTATGAAAGGGCAGGAATATATTGCCAATTCATATGAGCATGATGAATACGGATACACAACAGAAGAATCTGCTATGCGTATCAGCCAAGTGGATAAACGGGCAAGAAAAATGGATACAATTAGAGCGCGCGCACCAAAACCAAACGTGTTTGGTGACGTGGACGCTGACATTACGTTTGTGACATTCGGTTCTTTAAAAGGAGTAATCCTTGATGCGATGGAAACATTGAAAAAGGATGGAGTCAAAGCAAAACTTATTCATTTTACGTGGGTATACCCATTGGTTGAGAGTGATATTAAACCACTGCTTGAGGGTGAAAAAAGACTCGTTGTTGTAGAACAGAACTCGACTGGACAGCTTGCATCATTAATACGAGAAGAAACAGGAGTAACGATTCTCGAAAAATGGAATAAATATGATGGTAGACAATGGCAATCTGAAGAAATCGTACAAAAATATAATGCTAAATGATAAATGTCCAATGCTAAATTTTTGTGTTATTTAGCATTTATCATTGGTAATTTGGCATTGAGAATACATAATTTATAAGAACATATATGATAAATACAGGAGACATTTTTAGTACCGCCATTAAACCCACATGGTGTCCTGGATGTGGAAACTACGGCATTTGGTTAGCCTTAAAGAGTGCGCTGACGAAGCTTGCTATTCCAAGAGAGAATATCGTGATCGTGTATGGTGTCGGTTGTCATGGAAACATGCGTGATTGGATGCATGTGTACGGTGTAGAGGGGTTGCATGGGAGAGCGTTACCTGTTGCTCAAGGGATTAAATTGGCAAATCCAAACCTTACCGTAATTGCCGTGACAGGGGATGGAGATTGTCTTGGAGAGGGTGGAAATCATTTCATCCATGCAGCTAAAAGAAATCCAAACATCACAGTGCTTGTACATAACAATGAGGTGTATGGTTTGACCACTGGCCAGGCAGCTCCAACGGCACAAGTTGGCATGGTGACAAAGTCTACACCTACTGGGGTGATTGACCCGCCATTTACGCCGTCCTCACTTGGTATTTTTACAGGTGCGACGTTTGCAGCGCGAGGGTTTGCAGGAGATATTCCACACCTTACTGATTTGATAAGTCAAGCGATAACACATAAAGGTTTTTCGGTTGTTGATATGCTCCAACCATGTGTAACGTTCGATAAAATCCATACATATCAGTGGTATAGAGAACGAGTACAAAAAGTGAACATATCTGAAGAAAAATTAGGTGATAGAGTGCATTCTCTTGAACTTGCTAGTACATTTGGAGAAAAAATTCCAATTGGCGTACTTCATAAACGAGATGCAATAACGAGTGAAGACCGTGAATTTACCCTCAAAAATGGTCCGCTTACCACTGTACCGGTTGTAGACGTATCGGCTTTGGAAGTGCTTTCACAATTTCAATAGGTTGACAGGTGGCTCTAGCAGTTGATATACTTGACTGCTAATATCGTGATACTATGACAGATATGTTTTCATCAAATGAACACCTTTTGCCCGTTGTACCAATACGGGATGGAATTGTGTTTCCAAATACAGAAATGATTTTGACGTTTGGACGTCAACGATCTGTTGCTTCAATTGAAGCTGCGCAAAACACTGGGAAAAAAGTGATCTTCGTGATGCAGCGAAATCAGAACATTAATGATCCAGTTCCATCTGATCTTTTTTCTGTTGGAGTGGTCGGAGAAGTTGTGCAAATGATGAAAAACGAAGGGGAGATTAATGCGCTCATTCGAGGCATTACAAAGGTTGATATTGGGACCTATGAAGCAGTGGAACCGTTCTTTGTGGCGCGTGCATCTGATGCGAGAGAGACCGTCGAGGAAGATGAAGAGACAAAAGCATTGTCTAATCATTTAGTGACACAGTTAAAGCTCGCGGTGAAGCTTGGAAAAACCATCGATTTTCTCACGTTCATGAATATCATGTCTGCTACGTCGCCGTTGACGCTTTCGTACCAAATTGCAAGCATTTTAGATCTTAAGCCTCGTGAACGACAGGAGCTTCTGGAGATTACCTCTGTGAAAGAGCGTTTTTCGAAAGAGTCGTTCTATGTTGCCAAAGAAGTAAAAGTGTTGGAACTTGAACAAAATATTGCAAGCAAAACGCAGGAGAAGTTTGATAAGAACATTAAGGAGCAAGTTTTAAGAGAGCGCATCAAAACGATAGAAAAGGAACTTGGTGATACTGACGAAAACAAAGAGATCAAAGAAATAGCTGACAAGATTAAAAAATCAGGTATGCCTGAGGAAGTCAGAAAGAAGGCAGAAAAAGAATTAGCTCGTTTGGCACAGATGTCTCAATATAATCCGGAAACGTCCTATGTCAGAACCTATTTAGATACACTCACAGAATTGCCATGGGATATCTCAAGTCCGAATAACGTGCATATTACCGAAGCAGGAGAGGTATTAAATGAAGATCATTACGGACTTGATAAGATTAAAGAGCGCATTTTGGAATACTTAGCGGTAATGAAACTTCGTGCAACAAGCGAAGAAGAGGAAGAGAAAAAACAAACAGGGAAAGATGGAAAAGAAAAGAAACCAAAAAAACACGGATCTCCAACAATTCTTTGTTTTGTTGGTCCTCCTGGGGTCGGGAAAACGTCTATTGGTAAATCCATCGCCCGTTCGTTGGGAAGAAAATTTGTAAAAATGTCTCTTGGTGGTATTCGTGATGAAGCAGAAATTCGAGGACACCGAAGGACGTATGTTGGCGCACTTCCTGGAAGGATTATTCAAGGTGTAAAACAGGCAGGGACAAAAAATCCTGTGTTTATGCTTGATGAAATAGATAAGGTTGGCGCTGATTTTAGAGGTGATCCGTCAAGTGCGCTTCTTGAAGCACTTGATCCAGAACAAAACTATGCGTTTTCTGATCATTATTTAGATGTTCCATTTGATTTATCAGATGTATTCTTTATCACAACCTGTAACGTTCTTGATACGATTCCTCCGGCACTTCGGGATCGGTTAGAAATTATACATTTTGCAGGTTATACCGAAGTGGAAAAGTTCCATATCGTCAAAGACTTTTTATTGGAAAAGCAACGCGTTATCCATGGAATACCAAAAGATCTTATCGAAGTCATTGATGATGCTATTCTTGATATTATTCGTAAATATACAAGAGAAGCTGGTGTGAGAAATTTGGAACGGCAAACGGCAGCACTCTTTAGAAAAACTGCGAGAAAAATTGCTGATACAAAAGAAAGTGAGAGACAGCATATCATCATTACGTCAGAAACGTTACCTTCGTATTTAGGTCCGTATAAATTTGCTTCTATACTTGCTGAAAAAAAGGATGAAATTGGTATGACAACGGGTATGGCTTGGACAGAAGCGGGTGGAGAAATATTGTTTATTGAAGTGGCAATTATGCCGGGTCGTGGCGGACTCATACTTACAGGACAATTAGGTGATGTTATGAAAGAGTCTGCAACAGCTGCGATGAGCTATGTGAGAAGTAGACATAAGTCATTTGGACTGGTGGAGAAATTTTTTCAGAAAGTTGATGTGCATGTGCATGTGCCTGAAGGAGCTGTACCAAAAGATGGACCATCTGCTGGAGCAGCCATTGCAACAGCAATCGTTTCTGCGTTTACAAAAATTCCTGCAAAACGTGCTGTATCCATGACAGGAGAGATTACGCTTCGTGGTCGAGTGACTGAAATTGGTGGAGTAAAAGAAAAAGTTATTGCAGCACACAGAGCAGGTATCAGGACTGTCATTTTACCAAAGAGCAATGAAAAAGATTTGGAAGATATACCAAAGGAAGTTGCGAAAGATCTCACCTTCCATTTTGTCGAACATATTGATGAAGTGTTGGGATACGCGTTGGCAAAAAAGATTTTGAAGAAGTAAATTACTTCATGTAGTCATACACGAGTTTTGATACTGTTGCCATAAGTTTTGTTGACTCTTCCTCATTGGTAACATCACTCACCATAAGACCAATATAATATTTGGTAGTCGGACCAATGACAAATCCAACATCATGCATGATGCCGATTTCTGTGCCAATTTTATGATACACAGTTACTTCCTTTGGAAGTTGTGCTGGAATGCGATCTTCAAAATCTCCATCTTTAAAAAATGTGAGCATTTCTTTGGTGTTTGCAGCATTTGCGATATTTCCCTGATATATTTTTTTCATTAGTGATGCGATATCAGCATTTGAGGTTTTGTTATTCACCATGTCTGTTTGGATAAGATTCCAATTGGATAACAATGTTTGGATGGTATCCATACCAACAATATGTGTTGCGAGTATGTATGCTGCAGTGTTATCACTTTGCTGCATCATGAGTCGAGCAAGCGTTTTAATGGAATACGTTGTTCCAGGACTTTCATATCTGATTGAACCTGTACCGTAATCTTGAATATCTGCTTGTTGTAACGTAATGACCGTATCAAGATCAATATCTCCTGATTGTACTTCTGTATAGAGTGCTGCGAGGATTGGGATCTTATTGATAGATGCAGCAGTAAATATTTCTTCTTCATTGATAGCGACAGTAAAATCTGAATCTAAAGTATTGATAAGTACAGAATAATTTTTCCAAGTCGGTTCTATTGCATTTTTGATTTGTTGTTTTAATTCGTCTGGATCCTTTTTGTGTGAAAGAACTGAAAGGATTGGTGAGCGCGTTTTTGAGGTCTCACCTGATTGTTGATCAGAAGCGAGTGGTGACAGCACAGGTGTTTTGGGAAATAGTGTTGTCATAAGCAGATAGATGCCGAAAATAATCAATACAAGAAAGAACATGCGAAAGAAGAATGGAGGTCGTTTTTTTTGTTGTGATACCCAAACCATATATGAGAAATTGTAACATATATAGTGCATCAAATAGCAGCAAGCGTATAATGATGATGTGAAAAAACAAGAATATGCACAAATGCATCAGATACAAAGGTTCCATTGGTGGTACGTGACGCGCAGGAATTTTCTTCAAACAGCGTTAACATCAATTCAAGAGAGTAAACATAAGCGAATAATTGATATTGGTTGTGGTACTGGGGCAAACACAGAGACGCTTCGTTTATTTGGCACTGTTATTGGTCTAGACGCTTCGTTACATGCAAAAAAATTCTATACAACTGATGCACACACTTCGTTTGTATTTAGTCGTGCAGAAAAGATTCCTTTTGCTCATAATACATTTGATCTCGTGGTGATAACTGATGTTTTGTATCATAAAAATATTACGAATCCTTCACAGGTATTGGATGAGGCGTACCGTGTGCTCAAGCCAAAAGGGTACTGTCTCATCACTGATTGTGTGCATCCATTTCTATTTGGTCCCCATGATGTGCAAAATCAGGCAAGAGAGCGATTTACAAAAAAGAGGTTGGAACAATTGGTTGCGAATGCAGGATATGTGACTGTTCGAAGTTCCTATCTATTTATGACAACATTTCCTTTATTTGTCGCTTCTCGATTATTTACCAAGTGGTTTCATCTGAACGTTTTACATGAAGAGACAATGAATACAGTTATTAACTGTGTATGTATCTTATTGGGAAAATTGGACAACTATTTGTTTCAGCGATGTAGCCTGCCATTTGGAAGCTCAGTTTTTATCCTTGCTCGAAAAATAAGTACCCCCAGCCGGGTTCGAACCGGCGATCTACGCCTTGAGAAGGCGTTGTCCTAGACCACTAGACGATGGGGGCAAACACGTCTGTTATTGTACCAATAAGTACTTGACATCACAAGAAGAGTTGAGTACACTTTACCATTGTGCCCGACATTCATGGCACGCATAATAACGCTTCCAAGGCCCATAGTTTTATGACTGAAGGAAGTTTTTTTTAAGCTATAAATATGGATCGACAATTGTTAACGAAAGAAGGATTGGTAGAACTGAAAAAAGAATACGAGGAGCTCGTAAAAACAAAGCGCCCTCTTGCTGTTATCAGGCTTTCTGATGCTCGGGAAAACGGTGATCTTTCTGAAAATAGTGAATATTCAGATGCAAAAGAGGATTTATCATTTATTGATGGAAGAATTGCGGAACTTGAAGAATTGCTTCATGGTGCAAAAGTTGTCACAAGTCATGGAAAATCACATATCGATGTGGGTAGCAAAGTGACGCTCCATATAAATGGTCAAAAAGATGTCTTTCATTTAGTCGGCGAATGGGAAGCAGATCCGATGAATAAGAAAATCTCGCATTCATCTCCTCTTGGGAAAGCACTCATGGGCAAAAAAGCTGGAGATATGGCAGAGGTGGAAGCACCTGCAGGAAAAATTCTCTACAAGATTGTCTCCATCGAATAATAGTGTTGCTAGATGTTTGTGATAGAATAAAACATATGCCACGTAGTAGAATTTCGACATGCTTTCCGCATTGCCCAAATTCAGGATGCGTATTGGCATAATAGGAAAAACAGTACATGAAAGGACATTGAGATTTTGACAGCATAAAAGGCAATAGTCGAAATTTCACTACATGGTATGCCAACACTCGATGAACTTCGAAAAACCCGTCTTGATAAGCTCCAAAAATTAAATGGACTTGGCGTTGCTGGATACCCTGCGGAAACAGTAGTGAAAGTAAGTATTGTCATGGCAAAGAGCATGGAAGAAAAAGAAGTAACTATTGCAGGTCGCATTATGGCAATCAGAGGACATGGGAAAATTTTCTTTATGGACGTTCGTGACACAACAGAGCGAATGCAGGTTGTGTGTAAGGCGGATGTTTTGGATCAAGCATCACTTTCATTGATCGAACTTTTGGATATGGGTGATTTTGTTAAGGTATCGGGTGTTGTCGGAAAAACACAAGCAGGTGAAGTGTCTGTATTTGCAACAACTATTTCTTTATTGTCAAAATCAATTAGACCTCTTCCAAATGAATGGCATGGGTTAACTGATGTGGAAGAGCGATATCGACAACGGTATGTTGATCTCGCAATCAATCAGGATGTAAAAAAAGTATTTGAAACCCGTTCGAAAGTTATCTCGTATTTAAGAAATTATCTTGATAAAGAAGGTTTTATTGAAGTCGAAACGCCAGTACTTCAACCATTATACGGCGGTGCATCCGCAAAACCCTTTGTAACGCATCATAATGCCCTTGATGTGGATTTGTATCTTCGTATTGCCGTTGAACTGTATTTAAAACGATTAATCGTTGGTGGATTTGAAAAAGTCTACGAAATCGGGAAAGATTTTAGAAATGAAGGAATGAGTAGACAGCATAATCCTGAATTTACGATGCTTGAGTTTTATTGGGCGTATGCTACATATGAAGACTTGATGCAGTACACAGAAAAAATGTTGAGTTCGTTAGTGCAAGAGCTCAAAGGAACGATGAAAATTACTTACCAAGGCACGGAATTAGACTTCACTCCTCCATGGCCACGCATTTCCTATCGAGACGCTGTGTTGAAATACACAGGTATTGATATCGCAGTGGCTGATACCGAAAGTAAATTACTTGCTGCAATCAAAGAGAAAAAATTGCACGTTGATGTTACTGGAGCTATTGGCTATGGAGCAATACTTGATACGATGTATAAGGCAACAGTGAGACCACAACTTATTGGTCCAATGTATTTGACGAAACGTCCAACGGCATTCGTTGCTCTTGCAAAACGCCTTCCAGAAGATCCACGATTTACTGCATCATTTCAATTGTTAGTCATGGGTGAAGAATTATTAAATGCATACAATGAGCTCAATGATCCACAGGATCAAGCTGCGCGTTGGCGTGAATCTGAAGAACTTGGAAAACGTGGTCAGGAAGAGTTTGAATCATTTGACGAAGATTATATTCGTGCCCTTGAATACGGTATGCCTCCGACAGCTGGATGGGGGATGGGAATAGATCGATTACTTACCATTTTGGAAGATCAAAAATCCATAAAAGATGTCATACTGTTTCCAACACTTCGACCAGAAACTGTTTCATCTGCGCATCAAGCAGTTATTTCTAACAAGGTATCGAGCGGTAAGGAAGTACAGCAAGATATTGGCATTGATAGAAAAAGAGCACAAACACTTCTTGAAGAACATATTAAAGATCCGATTACTCGTATGCATTGTAGAGAATCGGAAGTTATTATGCAGGCCGTTGCAAAACGATTGGGATATGATGAAGCGACATGGGGTATTATTGGACTTTTGCATGATATTGATTGGGAACATACAAAATCAGAGACAGCAAAACATGGAGTGCTTGCGGTTGATATTCTTAAGGAAGCGGGTGGATCTGAATTTCTTATCGATGTAGTTCAATCACATGTCTATGGGTGTGAGTCATTTACAGATAAAAAACGATCAACAGTTATTCAACATGCGCTTGCTGCATCAGAAACCTTGACTGGACTTATTGTTGCATGCGCCATGGTGCAACCGGACAAGAAACTTGCTTCAGTTAAATTGGAGTCACTTAAGAAAAAATTTGCGACGATGAAGTTTGCCGCAGGATGCAATCGAGAAATTATAAAAGAATGTGAACGCATTGGTATTCCAACAGATGAATTTTTAGAGCTCGGACTTGTGGCAGTGCAACAGATTGCAAGTGAGCTAGGATTATAATGAAAAAACTTCTTATTGCGACAACAAATCCTGGGAAATTGGCGGAATTTCAGGAATTTCTTTCAGATGTACCATTGGAGTTAGTCACCCTTCGAGATATTGGTATTACAGTGAACGTTGAGGAAACAGGTAAAACGTTCGAAGAAAACGCGCGAATAAAAGCTACAGGGTATGCAGCGATTTCAGGTCTTCCAACGTTAGCTGATGATGGTGGATTTGAAATCGATGCTCTTGGCGGCGAACCAGGAGTACACTCGCACAGATGGATTCATCGGGATAGGGAGGATGAGGACGAAGAGCTCATACAACATGTATTATTTCGGTTGCAGGGAGTGCCAAAAGAAAAACGAGGTGCACAACTCCATTTGGTGTTAGTGTTTGCATTACCAAGTGGTGAGACATGGACAAGCGAAGCTTTGATAAAGGGGACTATTCCATTTGAGGCATCTTCGTATCGGAGGGTGGGCTTTCCGTATAGATCATTATTATATTTACCAGAAATACAGAAATTTTATAATCATGAAGAATTGACCGCCGAAGAGAACAAAACGTATAATCATAGAAGACAAGCTGTCGAAGAACTGAAAGCTGTCTTGCAACAAACACTATGTTAGATATTAATTTTATCAAAGATAATTTGGATATTTGTAAAAAAGCCGCGGTAAACAAAAATAGAGTTGTAGATTGGGAAAAATTATTAGCACTCGATGAAACGAGACGAAGACTGACAAAATCTGTTGATGATCTTCGTGCAAAACGAAACGAAATTGCAAAGTTACAGACTGAGCAAGCTAAAGCTGAAGGAAGGCAATTAAAGGAATCTCTCAAAGGATTGGAAGATGAGCTACGCACGGTTGAAGAAGAAGTACAAACACTGATGATGACAGTGCCAAATGTTCCTGATGCAAGCGTTCCTATTGGAAAAGATAGTTCAGAGAACGTTGAAGTGCGGAGATGGGGTGAAGAACCAGTGTTTGATTTTGCCATCAAAGATCATCTTGAGCTTGCCAAAAAACTAGATTTGATGGATTTTGAACGAGGCGCAAAAGTTGGTGGAAGTCGCGCATACTTTTTGAAAAATGAGGCAGTGTTATTAGAATTTGGCATCTTACAATATGCGCTCCAAAAATTAGTCAAAAAAGGGTATACCCCAATGATGGCTCCGTCACTTGTGAAAGAATTTACGCTCTTTGGCAATGCACAGTTTCCTTGGGGAAGAGATGAAGTGTATCATTTGGAAAAGGATGACGTGTATTTAGCAGGCACTGCTGAAGTTCCTGTCACCTCGTATTACAGTGATGAGATATTACAAAGCGCTGAACTGCCAAAAAAATTCGTTGCATTTTCTCCTTGTTTCAGAAGAGAAGCGGGAAGTTATGGAAAAGATACAAAAGGTGCCTATAGAGTGCACCAGTTTAATAAGATTGAACAATTAATTATCACAACTGCTGATATGAGTAATTCCCTTACTCTTTTAGAGGAATTGTTGGCTAATTCAGAGGAAATTCTTCAGGATTTGAAATTACCGTATCGAGTGCTTTCTATGTGTACAGGAGATATGGGAGAACCACAAGTGAAAAAATATGATATCGAAGTATGGATGCCATCGAGAAACGCATATGGCGAGACAATGTCAGATTCTTTGATGGGCGATTTTCAGGCGAGACGATTAAAAATACGATATAAAGCAAAAGATGGAAAAATGTTGTTTTGTCACACGCTTAACAATACCGCTATTGCATCTCCAAGAATTTTGATACCAATTTTAGAAAATTATCAACAAAAAGACGGGTCAATCAGGGTGCCTGACGTACTCGTGCCATTTGTTGGTAAAGAAGTGATTTCTCGATGAAACAGTGGTTGTCCTATTTGATCCCTCAGAAAATTGCGGAATTCCGAACTCCATATAACGCATATATTAGGATTAATGATGAAGGAGGAGGAAAGAAAAAGCTTCTCGTAAACGGTTCTCCACAATCTGGAAGTTATATCGATGTATTGTGGGACGCTGCACTTGGCGCGTTTGGTATTGCGGATCTTGAGAGTGTGAAGAACATTTTAGTGTTAGGAACTGCTGGAGGAACAGTGATTTATAAGGTACATGGTTTTTTCCCTCATGCACGTATTACTGGAGTTGAAATTGATAAGACAATGATTGAGATTGGGAAAAAATATTTCTCTTTGGATACAATTAAACCGTTGACGCTCGTTCATCAAGATGCAGAGATATTTGTGCATCAACAGGTAAAAAAACATATATCATACGATTTGGTAATTGTAGATATGTCATTTGGTCGTGTTATTCCTCAGTTTTTGGCAACGCCATCATTTGTTGATGAATTGTACGCATTCTGTAAGCCGAAAGGTCACATCGTTATTAATTATCTTCGGGAACTTGAATATAAAAATAAGTCAGATCGGTATATGCGCGTGTTGGAAAAACGGTTTTTTTCTGTTTGTGATCATGTGATACATAGAAACAGATTTTTCTTCTGTTCCATAGTATAATTGGGTGATGCTTAGCTTTATTGGAAAACTACTAGACAGCAATGAAAAGGAAATTAAACGACTTCGCGCAATCGTTGAATCAATCAATGCATTAGGTGATGAAATGCGCGTATTGAAAGATTCTGAGTTTGCCAAAAAAACAGCAGAGCTGAAGGCCAAACTTGCTGCTGGTTCCACTCTCGACGATATTTTGCCATACGCATTTGCATTAGTAAGGGAAGCATCTGACAGAATGATTGGAGAAAGACATTATGATGTGCAGCTCATTGCCTCACTGACCCTTCATTATGGAAAAGTAGCTGAACAAAAAACAGGGGAGGGAAAAACATTATCTGCAATCCCTGCGTTATATCTCAACGCCCTTACAGGTCGTGGTGTACATTTGGTGACGGTCAATGATTATTTGGCCAGGCGTGATGCTGGTTGGATGGGTCCTATCTATCATGCCCTTGGTCTTACTGTTTCAGCAATTATTTCTGAACAATCATTTCTTTATGATGCTGAATATGAAGATGAAAAAGCTGACGATTGGAGACTCAAACACCTTCGGCCGATTACAAGGAAAGAAGCGTATGCTGCAGACATAACGTACGGTATCAATAGTGAATTTGGATTTGATTATCTTCGGGATAATATGGTGTCAGATCCATCACAGATATCGCAAAGAGGATTCCACTATGCTGTGGTTGATGAAGTAGACTCTGTACTTATTGATGAGGCGCGTACTCCACATATTATTTCTGCTCCTGATAGCGAAGCTACCGAGCGGTATTACGAATATGCAAAGCTCATTGAGAAATTGACTCCGACGACTGATTTTATGATTGATGAGAAGATGCGAACAGCGCACTTAACCGATCTTGGTATTACGAAGATAGAAAAGATGATGGGACTCGGCAATATTTATGAGGAAGATTTTGAAACAGTGCATCATTTGGAAGCAGCTTTAAAGGCTCGGGCATTATTTCATAATGACAAAGAATATATTGTGAAAGATGGCCAAGTAGTCATCGTTGATGAATTTACCGGACGATTATTAGTAGGAAGAAGATTTAGTGAGGGTATTCATCAGGCAATCGAAGCAAAAGAAGGAGTAAAGATACAGCAAGAAAGCAAAACGCTTGCAACGGTATCGCTTCAAAATTACTTCCGTATGTACGAAAAACTTGCAGGTATGACTGGTACGGCAGCAACTGAAAGTGAAGAGTTTCGAAAAATTTATAATTTGGATGTGATTGTTATACCGACACATCGCTCTATGGCACGAAAAGATTTTCCCGACAGTGTATACAAAACGCCACGAGCCAAATATATGGCAGTTGCAAACGACATCATGGAATGTCACAAACGAGGACAGCCAGTGTTAGTTGGAACGACATCAATTGAGAAGAATGAAATTATTGGTGATTTATTGACACAGAAAGGTGTTCCACATCAATTGTTGAATGCGAAAAATCATTTAAAAGAGGCGCTTATTATCGCTGAAGCTGGAAAAAAAGGGTCTGTAACAGTCGCCACGAATATGGCAGGTCGTGGCGTTGATATTATTCTTGGTGGATCAAAACCTGAAGAGGTATTGTTTGCAAATAAAAAAGAATATGAAAAGGCCGTTTCAGATTGGAAAGCAAGGCATGATGAAGTAAAAGCAATTGGAGGATTACATGTCATTGGAACTGACAGACATGAAAGCAGGCGTATTGATAATCAACTTCGCGGGCGGTCTGGTAGGCAAGGTGACCCAGGTTCAACACGTTTTTATGTATCACTTGAAGATGACATCATGCGGTTGTTTGGCGGTGATCAAGTGGCAAAGTTGATGACAGTATTTAAATTACCTGAAGACGTTCCACTTGAACATCCAATGGTTTCACGATCTATTGAACAGGCGCAAACAAAAGTTGAAGGATTCCATTTTGATAGTCGAAAACATTTAGTTGAATATGATGATGTGTTAAATAAACATCGGGAGATTGTATATAGTCTGAGACGCCATGTACTCATAGAAGATAATCAGAAAGAAAAAATATTGGCGAACATAGTATCAGAGTTACATACTTTGGTGGCAATACACATTGAAGGTGGTATGATTTCTTATGACAAAATTATTCAGGAATTTTCAACAATCGTTCCATTTGATGAACAGTCAAAAACGAGATTAGTTGAACAAATAAAAACATTGTTTACGGAGGATGAAATTGTCGATGTGCTTCAAAAAATTAGCGTTGATATGTATGAGGTACGTGAAAAACAAATCACATCTGAAGTGATGCGACAGGTTGAACGATGGGTGAGTTTATCAGTTATTGATAATTTATGGATGGATCATCTCGAAGCAATTGATGATCTTCGAGAAGGAATTGGACTTCGTGGATATGGACAACGTGACCCATTGGTCGAATATAAAAATGAAGCATTTTCTATGTTTGAACGATTGATTGCGACAATTGAAAGTGAAGTTGTCCACCGTATTTTTAAAGTGCAGGTGCAATTGCCACAGAGTCCAACAGGTGTAAATAAACCAACAGAAAATGTATTGGCGACGGAAACGAAATTAACGAAAGAAGCAAAGCGTGCACGAACGAATGATGAAACAGCGGTAAAAACCGTGATCAATCAAAAAAAAGAACTAGGTCGTAATGATCCATGCCCTTGCGGTTCAGGAAAAAAGTGGAAAAAATGTCATTATCCAAAAATACCAGGAAAAAATGCGTAGTCCCGCGAAGTCCCGAAGGGACGAAGAGGGAGAAAAAGTGTCATTATCCAAACATACCGGGAAAAATTGTGTAGTCCATCAAAGTTCTGAAGGTATGAAGAGAGAGAATTCTTGAAGTGTGTAACGTTTTATTCGTATCGTATTGCTTCCATTGGAGATAAATCAGCCGCTTGTTTTGCAGGAGCCACTCCGAATCCTATACCAACTGCACTTGACACTCCAAGTGCTATTGCGACTGTTGCTGCGTCAATATATGCAGGAAATATTGAGCGAAGAAGAAATACGACAAGCCAAGAAAAAAGTAGTCCTAATGTTCCACCAAGTCCAGACAGTAGTACTGCTTCTGCCATGAATTGCCAGAGAATATCTCTTTTGGTGGCACCAATTGCTCGTCTGATGCCGATTTCTCGAATCCGTTCCATAACAGACATATACATAATATTCATGATGCCAACACCGCCGACAATAAGAGAAATTGCAGCAATCGCGATAAGTACTGTGTTGAGCACACTAAATATTGAGTTTATCGTATTGATGAGTTCTGTCTGTTCGATGACGGAAAACTCATCCTCTTTATATCGTTTTAACAATACTTCTTTTGCTTCTTTTTTTACTGGTGCAACATAGGATTCATCACGAATTTTGAGATAAATACTTGCGTATTTTTTCGTTGGGTTAAATGAAAGTGATGCGGAAATTGGCATATAGACGCTGTCATCGATGCTTGGTGCGCCAAATGATCCGCCACCTTTTTCTTCAAATACTCCAATGACTTTATACGCACTTCCATTGACCGTCGCATTTTTTCCAATTGCCTCGGGTTGTGATCCGAAGAGTTTTTCTGCCGCTTTCCAACCTAAAACGATTTTTTTTGCGCCTTTTGAAACATCGCTTTTGGTATATAATGAGCCATAGGCGATATCAAGTGTTAATGTGTTGAAAATTTCTTCTGTTGATGTCGTGACCTGATAGTTTTTTGTTTCAACAGAACCTTCGACTTTCATGAATTTTTCGTAGACAGGAATGGTGTTTGCGATACCATTAATTCGTTTGAGTGTATTGACATCTTTATCATCAAATAACTGTGTGTTTGGATTCCCGCCTCCAAAACCCCCGTCAAGACTCCCTGGAATGACATAAATATTATTTGTTCCGAATGTATCAAATTGGTCTTGAATATATGCTTTTAGTCCTAGACCCAGTGCGATGAGTAACACGACAGAAGAAACACCAATGGTGATGCCAAGTGATGTGAGAAACGTTTTAATTTTGTTTCGTTTGAAATCTGCAAGTGCCGCTTTGATGATAAATAGAAAATAGTTCATACGGTATAATTTGCTTTTGTGTATAAATGTCCATCACGAATATAGAGTCTGCGTTTACAACGATTTGCTACATCTGGTTCATGCGTAATGATGACGACAGTGACACCCTCTTCTTTGTTCAGTTTTTCTAAAAGATCTAAGATTGCATTTCCTGTTTTTGTATCAAGATTTCCTGTTGGTTCATCAGCAAGTACTAGTCTTGGGTTCATAATAAGTGCTCTTGCTATTGCAACTCTCTGTTGTTGTCCTCCAGATATTTTGTTTGGGTATGAATGTTCTTTTCCCAAAAGTCCAAATTTTGTGATGAGATCCATCGCACGCGTTTTTGGATTAAAAGGAAGGGAATGTCGTGTGTAAATGGTGGGGAGAAGAATATTCTCTAAAATGGTAAGTTTATTGATGAGGTTAAATTGTTGAAAAACAAATCCAATGGTTTCATTTCTTGCAAGAGATAGTTCGTCGTCTGAATAGTTTGATACATTTCTTCCATCAATTTTAATTGTACCTGCCGTCGGATTGTCCAGCAGTCCCATGATATGCATGATGGTCGATTTTCCTGATCCGGATGGGCCAAGAATTGCAAGAAATTCTTTTTCTTTGACCTCAAAAGATACGTCTTTTAACGCAAAAAAAGATTCCCCAGAAAGCTTGTATTCTTTCGAAATCTTAGAAAGATTAATCATAGAGGATATCACCTTCGGCTAGTCCGCCTACTATTTCAATCAGGTCATCACCTTCAAGTCCCACGACGACAGTTGTTTTTTCTTTCTTGTTTCCAACTTTTCTTGTCACATACGGTTTTCCATTTTCAGATTTTAAGTAGGAAGGAGGAATAGCAAGTACGTCTGTTTTTTCGCTTACGGTAAATAATGCATCTGCTGTCATGCCAATTCGGTATGTATTAGATTCAAGTGGGAAGGAAAGTTTTACTTCATAGACTGTTGAGCTCTCTCCAGATTTTGGAGCAAAAGCAATAGAAGTAATTGTTCCAGAAACTGTCGCGTCTGAATATGAGTCAAAAATAATTTCTGCAGACATGCTTGCGTTAAGTTTACCGACTTCGGTCTGATCTGGAAGTACAGAAAGATACAAGGTGCTTGGATTAACAACATCAAATTCTGCTTGTGTTGGAGTAATATTCACGCCTGCAAGTGGTGCACCAACGCGAGTTATGATACCAGCAATTGGGGTTGTAAGTGTTGCGTATTTTAATGCGATGTTTCGAAGTTCAACATCTAATACCGCACTATTAAGATCAAATTGTGATTTTTGAAATGCTCTATCTATATCGCTTCTTTGATTCGCTGAAAGACTAAGATATTGTTGTGCAGGGGCCTGATATTCATCTTTGGTTTGTTCAAAATCCCAACGTGTTTTATTGTATGTGTACAGATATTTTTCTAGTGTTTTTTGTAATTCTTGTTAATCAAGTCCCGCAATTGCCTGATACTTGGTGACGTTATCACCCTCTTTGACGCCGACCCATGCCAAAAGTCCAGAACTTTGAAAACGTAGTGTTACTTTTTCTTCTGCATCTACTGTACCTGCAATTGATAAGGTTTCTTTGACGGTTTGCTTTGTTACGGTGATGGATGTTTCTTTTGATGTTTTTTGTTTATTGGACTGAATGATTGAGTTTGCAATAAGACCTCCGACAACAAGGAGAATAATGAGGAACCAGATTTTTTTATTTTTTAGTATTTTTTTCATATTTTGTTTTTGTATATGAAGTAATTAGTATACATCAGTTATATATATGTTGACAAACTCTATTACTATCGGGTACAACTAGTAGACTATGAAAAAACAAACTCTTAAGCGTAAAAAATTGTTTTCTTTTCTCATCCCTTTTCTTATCATAGCACTTCTTATCGGAGTCGCTGTGGTGAAACGGGGAAGAGATAAGATGGTAGAACTCAAAACAAAAACGATTCCAGAAACAGTGGTAAAACTGGCTGGTGAGGGAACAGTAGTCAATAGTGTGAATAATTTGAAATCAGAGAGTGGTGTGTATTCTTTTGATCTTGATTTAACAATTAGTGGTCAAGCACAGAAATTTACGTCATACATGACCAAAGATGGAAAGATATTTTTTGCTGGTGGAACGGTCATGGCGGAACTTGGTGGGTCTGCACCTGCTGTACAGGCGGAAGCGCAACCAAAGTTGACATGTAGCGACGTGAATAAAACAGCTACGCCAAAAGTATCAGGATTCATTGTTGCAGATTGTCCATTTGGACTACAGATGCAGCGTGTGATGGCACGTGCAATCAGTGAACAACCAGCGCTTGCATCAGTATTTGATGTGAAATATATTGGGAGCATTGAAAATGGAAAAATAACATCTATGCATGGCGATGCAGAAGCACAGGAAAATTTGCGCCAAATTTGTATTCGTGAAGAACAAAAGACTTTATATTGGCCATATGTTTCTTGCTATATGAAGGCAGCTGGTCAAAGTGCATCATGTCTTGTTTCAACAGGAGTGAATGTGAATAACGTGAATGCATGTATGGCAGATGCAACGCGTGGAAATGCGTATGCTGAGAAGGATTTTGCATTGGCTACGAAATTTAATATTGGCAGTTCTCCAACATTGTTAGTCAATGATTCACAGATTGTTTCCGAATTTGATTTCGGGGGGAGAACAGCAGACGCGTTACAACAAGTTTCTTGTTGTGCATCAACGACGGAAGGTGCGTATTGTAAAACACCATTGTCAACAGATACAGTAGCAACGTCATATTCAGTCACTGATGTTGCAGCGGCAGGTGCAGCAGCAGCTGCGAATTGTAATTAATAGATAACTTTTGTATAAACAAAAAGTCCCCTTACACAGGGGGATTTTTTGTAGGTATTTTTTGGCTATGAGTCTTGAAGATGTTTTGGTGGGGTTATTCCAAGATGCTTGTATGCACTTACTGTAACAAATCGTCCCCTCGGGGTGCGTTTAAGAAATCCAAGTTGCATCAAATATGGTTCAAGTATGCCTTCAACTGTATCAATATCTTCAGAGAGTGCAGCAGCAAGCGTTTCTATGCCAATCGGACCACCGTTATATTTTTCAATTACTGTGGTTAATAGTCTTCTATCTGATGCGTCAGTTCCTACCTCATCAATTCCAAGGAGTGATAGAGCAGTCACAATCGTTTCATCAGTTATTTCTTTCGTTTCCTCAATTTCCGCAATATCGCGACTTCGTTTCAGAAGTCGTAAGGCAATACGTGGTGTCCCTCTGCTTCGTATTGCAAGTTCTTTTTTTGCTTTACTACTTATTGCGATGCCAAGTTTTTTAGCTGCTCGTTCAATTATTTTCTCTAAATCTTCATGTTTATAGAACGATAATCGTTCAATGACGCCGAAACGATCTCGCATAGGGGATGAGAGAAGTCCCGCTCTGGTTGTTGCGCCGATAATCGTCACGGGTGGAAGATCAAGTCGGAGTGTTCGTGCAGATGGACCTTTTCCTATGACAATGTCGAGCGCAAAATCTTCCATTGCAGGATAGAGTGTTTCTTCTACAACTTTGTTTAGCCTGTGTATTTCATCAATAAAAAGAATATCATTTGGTGCGAGGTTGGTTAGTATTGCGGCAAGGTCTCCCGCACGTTCAATCGCGGGTCCTGAGGTAATGCGGACATTCACACCCATTTCGTGTGCGATTAAGTGGGCAAGTGTTGTTTTCCCAAGTCCCGGTGGTCCATAGAGAAGAATATGTTCAAGCGGTTCTTTTCTTTTTTTGGATGCTTGGATGGCGATGGTTAAGTTTTTTTTGGCTGCACCTTGACCGTAAAATTCATCCCACGTTGAAGCTCGAAGAGATGTAATAATCCGTTCTTCCTCGGGTGGCGCCGTTTGAAAGAGTACTTCCTCTTTTCCAATTTTTTTCTTTTTTGATGACGACATCGTTTTTATTGGCATAGATTATTTCCCTAAGAGTTTCAGTGCACTTTTGATTTTTTGTTCGATAGTTGTATCTTCGTCAGGAATTTTTTTGACAATAGCGAGTACTTCTTTTTTGGCAAATCCCATGGAAACAAGTGCGTCAATCATTTCGTCAGTTTCTTGTGATGCGTCACGAAGATCTAATTCTCCAACGCTTCCGAGTTTGTTTTTTAGTTCGATAATAATTTTTTGTGCGTTTTTCCTGCCCAAGCGCGGGATACGTGTGAAAAAATCAACATCACTTGTTCGTACTGCGTGTTTGATTGCTTCCGCTCCGCCATTCATGACCAGAAGCGCTGTTTTTGGACCGACGCCTGATACTGTGAGAAGAAGTTCAAAAAGAGACAATTCTTCTTGTGAGATAAATCCAAACAAATCAAATGCCTCTTCACGGATATGTGTGTGAATAAAAAGAAACGTTTTTTTATTTGGAGTGAGTGTTTTTGCCAGAGTATCCGTGATACTGACTGCGTAGCCGACATCTCCCACAAATAAAATAATCGGATTTTTTGTTATTGTGTGAACAGTACCAATCAATGCTCCAATCATATACAGGCCTCCAACATTTGATAGGAAAATGCATGGGTTAGGGCAATGGCCAGTGCATCAGCAACATCGTCTGGTTTCGGTGTTTCCTTCAAGTGCAATTGTTTCGTCACCATATATTGTACCTGTCCCTTATCTGCTTTTCCATCACCGGTAATTGCACGTTTGATTGTTAATGGAGAATATGATGCTGTTTTAATATGGTGTTTTGCGCATGCCAAGAGAAGTACACCACGTGCTTGACCCACTGCGATTGCTGTTTTTGCATTGGTTGAGAAAAAAAGATCTTCAATGGAAACCGCTTCCGGTGTATATCGTTTAATAAGTGTGCTGACAGCCTCGAAAATATCATTGAGTCTGTCTTCGGCAAGCATGTCTTTGTCTGTTTCAATCAAGCCATAGGCAACAGATTTGTAGTTGTTTCCATTTGTTTCAACAACACCCCAACCAACTCTTGCTGTTCCCGGATCAAGACCTAGAATTATCATGGTACTGTTATATCATATTCACTTTCGTTTTTCTTGCTAACACCGTATACTTAGTACATCTATGCCGTTTTTTGGTAAGTTTATTTTGACGCTTGTAACCTCTCTCGTTGTCGTCTCGGGTGCAAGTTTGGCTTGGCCACTGGTAACAACACAACCAATGCCTGAACTTTTGGGAAAAGTTCGAGAGTTCGTTATGCAGACAGACGCAGGCAAACAAACAGCAGAGACACTTGGTGTGACTGACACAGAAGGTGTTGAACCTATCAATATTTCTTCAGTTGCAGCATCAGCTGTCTCAACAGCGGTGACGAATGCATCAGAAAAGGTTCAGGAGACAGCGACAAAAGAAATAATTATTCAGGTGGTGAAAAAAATTGAAACGTTAGATCCAGAATCACAAACAGTAATAAAAGAAGTAATTTGTAAATAGATACTTATACTATGAATGAAGTACTTGTAGAGCGTACAAAACAATTATTGGAAAAACTCGACCTTGATGGTAAGAGGCGTGCTATTCGTGAACTTGAAGCGGAAAGCATGAAAGAGGATTTTTGGAAAGACGCAAAGCCAGCAGCCAAAAAAATGAAACATATGGCAGAACTTGGGAAAGAAGTCGAAGAAGGAGAAATGCTTGAACTTCTGATGTCAGAAGGAAATGAAGAAGAATTGGAAAAAGAATTAAATCGAATGGAGTTTGCTTTATATTTGTCAGGTCCATATGACAGGGGAGATGCAATCTTAGCGCTTCATTCTGGGCAAGGTGGTACGGAAGCTATGGATTGGACATCAATGCTCTATCGTATGTATACGAGGTACACGGAACGGAAAGGGTGGTCTTTTGAAGAAATCGATTATACAGCAGGGGACGAGGCAGGAATTAAAAGTGTGACAATCGAGGTATCAGGTGCATACGCCTATGGATTTTTGAAAGCTGAAAGTGGCGTACATCGGCTTGTTAGACAATCTCCCTTTAACGCAGATAATTTACGTCAAACATCGTTTGCTATGGTGGAAGTCTTGCCAGTTGTTGAGGATTCTCAAGAGATTGTTTTTAAGGAAGAAGATTTGGATTGGGAGTTTTACAGGTCTGGTGGCAAAGGAGGACAAAACGTCAATAAAGTTTCAACTGCTGTCAGGTTGAAACATATCCCATCGGGAATTGTTGTGACATGCCAAAGTGAGCGGTATCAAGGGCAAAACAGAGAATACGCATTAAAAATTCTTCGGGCAAAGTTGTGGACTTTGGAGGAAGAAAAACGGCAATCAGAACAAGATAAATATAAAGGTGTGTACAAAACGCCGGGGTGGGGAAATCAGATTAGATCGTATGTTTTGCATCCATACCATATGGTAAAAGATGTGCGTACACAATGTGAAACGAGTAATACTGATAGGGTCTTAGACGGAGATATTGAAGATTTTATCATGGCATACTTGAAAAAAATTACATAAGTCGTGATAATGGAGGAACTATGGAAAAAATGAATCCGCTAAACAAACAAGTACAAGTACCTGCAATGAGGGAGGAAGAAAAAATGACAAAACAAATGAAGATGATTGTTGGCGGAGTTTTTGTAGTTATGATCGCACTTGGTGTTGTGACTGGATATTTTATTTCCGGTGGAAAGAATACATCAGGAAGTGCTACGTCAGCTGCAGCTGGACCAACAGCAACGGGGAAAAATGTGTTTGGAAGTGCTGATACGAAAACATTTACCGATAGTGCAACCGGAACAATTGAAAAAGGCGGTATTAGCAACGAAGGAACACATAAACTCATTCGTGAAGGCGGTGCATCACAAACAGCGTGTTTAGTTTCATCCGTTCTTGATCTTGATGAATTTGTCGGCAAAAAAGTAAAAGTAACCAGTAAAACAATGGAAGCAAAATCCTGTCCATGGCTCATGGATGTTGGACAGATTGAGGTTCTATAAGGAATGATTCAACTAATTCATGTATCAAAAGATTTCGGGGGAGCAAACAAAGCGCTCTCTGACGTTTCCGTTGAAATACCAGACGGTGATTTTATCTTTCTTATCGGTCCAACTGGCGCTGGTAAAACAACGCTTTTGAAATTATTGACCCGTGAACTTCATCCAACCGAAGGGCAAATTTTAATTGATGGTGAGGATGTTTCAATTATTCCAGAATCGCAATTGTATCTCCTTCGAAGAAAAGTTGGCATGGTATTCCAAGATTTGAAACTCTTAATGGATAGAACCGTGTTTGAAAATATTGCGGTAGGCATGGAAGTATTAGGTAAATCAACAGAAGAGATAGAAAAAGGTGTCATTGATGTGTTGGGCCTCGTTGAATTGACGGATAAAGTTGATGTATTTCCTGCACAGTTATCGCAGGGAGAAAAACAACGAATTGCAATTGCACGGGCCATTGTTTCAGGACCAAGTGTACTTTTGGCAGATGAACCAACGGGAAACTTAGATCCGGAAACAAGTGAAGATATCATGGAAATTTTAAAAGAGGTAAATCAGATGGGAACAACCGTTGTTATCGTTACTCATAATTCATTGCTTGTTGATGCACAAAAAAGAAGAACATTAACGATGAAAGCTGGGGAGTTGGTTAGCGATGAAATCAAAGGTAAATATCATTATACAAAACGGGCACACCATGCTAAAAAACATGAAAGTGAGCACAAAGAAGAAAGGAAAGACCATGAAAAAGAAGACTAGTTCTTTGTGGACACATATCAGGAGATCTCCATATCAGTCTATTGCTGCAGTCTTGACCATGTTTATCACTTTTTTACTCACGGGAATTTTTTTGTTGACGACGGGGATATCATTTGCAATTTTGCAGTACTTTGAAAGCAAACCGCAGCTTACCGTATTTTTCCTTGAAAAAGCAGGAAAATCAGAAGCAGATCAATTGACAACAATCCTTGATGGCACAGGGAAAATAGCATCAACAAAATTTGTATCAAAAGAAGAGGCGCTTGCCATTTATAAAGAACAAAACAAAAATGATCCGCTTCTCCTTGAAATGGTGACAGCTGATATTCTCCCTGCGTCACTTGAAGTGACAGCCAAGGATCCAAGATTTTTAGGAGAACTTGAACCGATCATTAAACAGGCAGATGGTGTGGAAGAAGTCGTGTTTCAAAAAGATGTTGTGGATTCGCTTCTTTCATGGACAAATGCTATCAGAAATGTTGGAGGGGTACTTGCTGTTCTTCTTGCAATTGACTCACTTCTTATTATTATGACGGTCATCGGTATGAAAATTGCGCTCAAAAAAGAAGAAATTGATATTTTAAAACTCATTGGTGCGTCCCCATGGTACATCAGAATGCCATTTATTCTTGAAGGAGGACTATATGGTCTTACGGGATCATTTATTGCTTGGATCGTCATTATGAGCCTTGTTTTTGCGTTTCGTGGGAGCATTGTGGCATTTCTTGGAGCAATTCCAGTAGTCCAAATTGTGTTAGGAAATATGCTTTCAACTACATCGCTTTTGATTTCCGCAGGATTTTTGGTGTCTATGGTTACTTTTGGATTCCTTCTTGGTGCGATTGGTAGCTTGGTTTCGTTAGGTAGGTATATCAAGTTTTAACGTCATGCATGAAGAGATTAGTCATCATCATTTGTATATTTTGCATCTCATTGTTGTTGGGTAATTCAGTTTTTGCAGTTGATTGTACTTCGTCCGATCCATGTGCAGGGAAATCAGTTGAAGAGTCCGTGACGTGTTATCAACAAGTCGTAGATAGTTGTAGAGATACAAAAAATACGTTATCTTCTCAGATCACCTATTTTAATAATCAAATTCAATTGACTTCATTTCAAATTCAAAGCATTAAAGGATTTATTGCAAATCTCACGAAAGAAATTAATCAACTCGCTGATGAAGTTGATATTTTGGAAAATAAATTAACGAAACAAACAGAGCTATTACAGAAGCGTGTTCCTGAATCATATAAAGAATACGTGAAATCGAGTGATTTCACATCGCTGATGTTTAGTACAGACATAGGCGATTTAGTTGCCAGAATTCAATATATTAAAAAAGTACAACAGCAGGATTTAAAATTATTTGTGCAATATAAAGCAACACAAAACAATTACGCTGAACGAAAAATACAGCGGGAAGAAAAAAAGTCAAAACAAGAAGCTGCACAAAAGGATTTGGAATTTAAAAATTCACAACTTGCTCAACAAAAAAAGGAAAAAAATGCACTGCTTGAAGTAACGCAGGGGAATGAAGCGACGTATCAACAGTTATTGTCACAGGCGAAAATACAAGCGGCAGCAATGAAGGGATTCGTTTCAAGTGTTGGTGGGACAACAGCGTTGTCGAATCAAACATCTTGTTCCGATTGGGGCTGTTATTATAGCCAGCGCGATAGTATTTGGGCGAACAATCGTATGGGGAGTAGCTCAGAAACGATTTTGAATGTAGGTTGTTACATTACGTCTGTTGCGATGGTTGCAACGCATTATAAAAAAGATATTAAGCCATCTGATATAGCGGCAGAATCATCAGCATTTGTTTTTCCGACTGCATACATGCGTTGGTCATATGCTGTGAAGGGAGTATCAGTAAATCTAACGAGTATTACTTCTGGTACGATGGATAGTGAACTTGCCGCTGGTAGGCCAGTCATTGTCGGTTTGCGCGCAGGGCCAGCGCATTTTATTGTGATAAAAAGCGGATCAAATGGGCAATATGTGATGAATGATCCTGTTATTGAAAATGGTCATGATATACCATTTTCTTCACACTACAGCACAAGTGATATTACACAAAGAATGAGTATACGTATTAATTAAAAGTATATTTATATGTCTGCCCGAAGACCAACGCTCGTTGGTGTGGTAGTCTTGTTGCTGTTCGTTCTTCACTATCCTGTTCAGGCTGATATTCGAATTAATGAATTTAGTCCCCAGACGAATCCTGAATGGGTGGAACTATATAATCCTGATGAAGAAACGCATATGTTGTCAGGGATGACGCTCTATTTTGCGAGTGACATTGATACAACACAAAAAGTGTTGTTTTGTTCAGGAACAAGTCTGTCAGGAAAAACATATGGACGTGTTGTCAGACCTGAAGGTTCCTATTGGCTTTCAAATTCCGGTGATACGCTTTTGTTAAAAAGAGAAGATGATGTGATTGATAGTATTACGTTTGGTAATCAACTGTTAAAAGCGCCTGTTGGGACTCAATCAGCGACGAGAAATAGTGAAGGGTTATGGGGTATAACAGATAGTCCATCTCCTTCGGGAGATGCGATATCTGTTGCATGTCCGACCGCTATTCCTACAAATACTCCATCATCAACAGCCACGCCCACAAAAAACCCGACGAATACACCAGAATTTACATCAGGAAGTGTGACGAAAACGTTAACACCAAGTTGCACAGTGAAACCAACATCATATGTTCGCATCATTTCAAGAGTGACGGTGGATGAAAACACATCTATGAGTGGAGTAGTACTAGGGAGTGATGTATCGCTTGAGTCTTCAACGCCCGCGTCAAATCTTCTCGCAGAAAAACGACCATATATCATTGCGCTTATTAGTACTGCCATAGGGCTAGCGCTCATTGCAGCTGTATCAGTACTCAAAATCCGTTATACTAAATAATGATGAAACTTCTACGTTTTTGGTTGCCAGTTTTTCTTTGGATGACAGTGATTTTTTTGTTTTCTACAAGGCAAAAAATAGCACTTACTGATTCGTATGTTGTCAGTTTTCTCTTTTTTAAGAGTTTGCATCTTATCGAATACGCATTCTTGTATCTTGTGACATTTCGGGCGGTAAAGAATACATTGTCTGTCAGGAAAAACTTGATATGGCTCATTCCATTTATCATTACTGCAGTGTTTGCAATCACCGATGAAGTGCATCAGTCTTTTGTTCCGACACGTGAAGGAAAACCCCGTGATGCTATAATTGACGTGGTAGGAGCAGGAATTGCATGGATAAGTTTGAAAAAATTATTACCAAAAATGCCGAAGAAACTCAAAAACTTGGCCAGAAGCTGGCACATCACCTGATACAAAAGGGAAGTGTCACATTACCGCATGTCATTTGTTTGTATGGTGAGTTAGGAATGGGGAAGACTACGTTTGTTCAAGGATTTGCAAAGGGATTAGGTATCACCTCTCGCCTGCTCTCACCCACATTTATCATTGTACGACGTCACCATTTGTCTGCAATCAATCGTTTCTTTTTTCATTTAGATCTGTACAGGGTAACGAGTGAACAAAGCATTCAAGAATTGGGAATACAAGAAATGTTTAATGATGAGAAAAATATCGTAATTGTTGAGTGGGCTGAACGACTGGGTAGCGAACTCCCTAAAAAACGAATAGATATACATGTTCGTCCTGGAGACTTAGAGTTTGAGCGGAGGATTGAAATTACCTATGATACCAATTGATGAACAAGTTCAAAAAGCAATTGAAATTCTTAACGCAGGAGGAATAATTATTTTTCCGACAGATACAGCTTTTGGTGTCGGTTGTAGAATTGACAAGCCTCAAGCAATTGATAGGATTTTTGAAATTCGGAGGCGTCCAAAAGAGCAAGCATTGCCCGTATTGGTGCGCTCGAGCAAACAGGCACTTGCCTTTTATCAACATCCGTCAGATATTGTGCGACGTTTAATGAAAACACATTGGCCAGGTGGTCTTACCATCATTGATATGTGTAAAAAAGAATTAGTGTACTCCCCTATTCGTGGGGGCGGAGATACAGTTGGAATGCGCCATCCTAACCATGAGACGCTTCAACGTATATTGGATGGAGTTGGAGTTCCTATTGTAGGACCATCAGCAAATTTTCATGGAAAGCCAACGCCGTATTGTTTTGAAGATCTTGATCCAGCATTCGTTGCATTGGTAGATTTTGTGGTTGAAGGTACGTGTGTTTCAAGAAACGTTTCAACCGTTGTGGATTGTACGAGTAACCCCTATCGGATTGTAAGACAAGGAGTAGTTGTATTATGAAACCTGTGCATATAACAATAGACTCACGCGACGCGAAACATACCACGATAACTATTGTAGGAGATGGATATGAAGAAATTATTGAAAATGATGCAATGCAAACACATTCACAGGTAATTCTTCCGTATATCGATCAAGCGTTACAAAAACATGCTGCAACGCTTACTGACATTAGAGAAATTACCGTCCTTGTCGATCACGGTTCTTTTACTGGGCGGCGTGTTGGCGTGACTATCGCACAAACACTCGGTCTATTATTACACGTACCTGTGAATGGAAAACCTGCAGAGACGCCAATCGATATCCCCTACGAAGAAGATAAATGGAAATAACTACTTCTTGTCTGCATGCTGTCTGGCGTTTTTACGAGTAAATAGGTATGATAATTATATGGAGCATTTCCTGCGTCATTTCTTTGTTCCTCACTATTCAAATAATCATCGTGCAAAAGCATTGCATTTAGATTCAATGCTCTGTTATGTCCTCATTTTTGCGATTTTTAATTTTGGAATTCGCATTATGCATCGGGAATTTCCCAATGTCTTAGGGTATGCAACTGATATTCGGGTTGACCAGCTATTGAGTGTGACAAATAGTAATAGACAAGCATTAGGATTATCTCCACTCACATACAACGTGACGTTATCTCAAGCAGCAGCACTGAAAGCACAGGATATGTTTCAACATGATTATTGGGCACATACAAGTCCCGAAGGGAAAACGCCATGGACATTTATTCAACAAGCAGGGTACACGTATACAGTGGCAGGGGAAAATTTGGCGAAGAATTTTTCTACGAGTCAGGGAGTTGTTGACGCATGGATGGCATCGCCGACACACAGAGACAATATTATAAAACCGAGTTATAGAGATATCGGTTTTGCAATCGTCAATGGTGTCTTAAACGGCGAAGAGACGACACTTGTTGTACAAATGTTTGGGGCAGGAAGCGGACAGATTGCTGATGCACAACCAGTACAAACAGTCGTTCCTGAACAGGCAGCAGTCGTGGAAGTAAATCATGAACAAGCACAACTTGGAGAACAAATAACGCAAGTGAAGGAGGTGCAAACGATTCCTCCAGTTGAGAGTCAAATAGTTGTTGTTGCCGAGCCAACACCTATTCGACAAGTGTTATCAACCATGTTTTCTTCTGTGACGAACAAACCAATGATCAATATTCCGACAGTCACCCGTGATGTGGCATTTTTATTCATGGGACTTCTCATCGGAGTATTGGTTATAGACGGAATTATTGTCTCAAAGAAAAAAATTGGTCGGGTAGCGGGTCATAATTTAGGACATATCCTTTTCTTTGCGGCACTTTTTATTGCCTTAACGATTGTGAGACGTGGGGTATTATTATGAAAATGTCACATGTTAACTATATTGTGCTTCTTATAATCTTAGTTACAGGTATTTGGACGTTTTGGGGAGCAGCAAATGATAAGGTGATGCAAATGTACATAGGGGTTGCTACAGCAATCTCATATGTGATTTGGGGAATCATCTATCATAGCCTTGAAGGCGATCTTCATCCAAAGGTTGTGATAGAATATTGTCTTGTCGGTGTCATAGCAATTGTATTGATGCTGACAATATTGTGGACATAATACAATAAAGTTTTCCTTTTTATAGGAAAGGAGTAGTACATATGCAGGGTTTAATACTTGCTGGAGGATTAGCAACACGACTTCGTCCATTGACGCTTGTGACAAACAAGCATTTATTGCCGGTATATAACAAACCGATGATTTATTACCCTATTGAGGCGATGCAGCGAGCTGGCGTGAAAGAGGTACTGTTGACAACGGGTGGAGAATCTATTGCGCAGTTTGCCAATTTGTTAACTTCAGGTGAAGAATTTAGTATGCGGTTGTATTATGGCGTACAAAACAATCCGAAAGGCGGAATTGCAGATGCAATCGCACTTGCTGAGGAATTTACGCATGACGAACCGCTCATGGTTATTTTGGGTGACAACATATTTGATCACGATTTGCGTCCAGCAGTCGAAGCGTTTGAAAAACAGGGTGTTGGAGCAAAAGTATTTGGTATCCATATGAAGATGGATGCAAAACACTATGGAGTTATTGAAGTGGATGATACAGGAAAAGTGCTTTCTATCGAAGAAAAGCCGTCTGCACCAAAGTCAGATATCGCACAAACGGGAATCTATATGTACGATAAGAAAGTATTTGAGTACATTAAAAAATTGTCCCCATCAGCTCGAGGTGAACTTGAAGTTACGGATTTAAACAACATGTATCTTCGTGATGGAAATTTGACATGTGAAATTATTGATTGGTGGGTTGATGCGGGAACGTCGTATGATGAATTATTACGTGCAAATAATCAGGTCGCAGAAAAAATGAAGAAAGGAACTATATGATTGATGGCGTCATGATAAAAAAATTAGTGAGACATCCAGATGAACGCGGATATTTTGAAGAAATCATCAGAAATACAGATGAGTTTTTTGCTGAAGGATTTGGGCAATTGTCACATTCATTCATGGTGGAAGGTGTAGTAAAGGCATGGCATCTGCACACAACACAAATTGATTGGTGGTTCTGTGTGAAAGGAAAGATTAAAGCAGCTTTGTATGACACACGTGAGGGATCTCCAACAAAAGGGGAAACAATGGAGTTTATGCTTGGTGAGGAGCCGGATAACATTGTACTCAAAATCCCAGCAGGTGTTGCTCATGGGATGAAGGTACTTGAGGGCCCATGTGATTTTGTGTACGCAACAAGTAAGGTCTACGATCCAAAAGAAGAAGGTAGAATTCAATACGACGATGCCACAATTGGGTATGATTGGGTGCAAGGGAAACCCATTACCAATACAAAAATTACCTAAAAACTTATGAAACTATTTGTTACAGGTGGTGCAGGGTTTATCGGATCAAACTTTATTTTGTACTGGATGCGTGAGCATCCGGAAGATAGCGTCGTGAATTTTGATGCTTTAACGTATGCAGGAAATTTGGAAAATTTGAAAAGCGTTGAAGCAAATCCGAAGTATCAGTTTGTGAAAGGTGATATTTGTAAGTTCGAAGAAGTACAAAAAGCCATGACAGGTTGCGATACGGTGGTGCATTTTGCTGCAGAAAGTCATGTCGATCGTTCCATTCTTGATGCATCCCCTTTCATCAAAACAAATGTGTTAGGTACTCAGGTGTTGCTTGAAAGTGCAGTGAAGCTTCAGGTGAAACGGTTTCATCATGTGTCAACAGATGAAGTATTTGGGTCACTGGAGCTTGGAAGTAGTACAAAGTTTGATGAATTGACGACATACAATCCACATAGTCCGTATTCAGCAAGCAAAGCCGGTTCTGATCATATTGTGCGTGCATATCATGATACGTACGGGTTACCAATTACCATCACAAATTGTTCAAATAATTATGGACCATATCAATTCCCAGAAAAATTTATTCCGCTTGCGATAACAAATATTTTGGAAGGAAAGAAGATTCCAGTGTATGGCGATGGATTAAATGTCAGAGATTGGCTGTATGTAGAAGATCATTGTCGTGCAATTGAAGCGGTGCTCATAAAAGGTAGAATTGGTGAAACATACTGTGTTGGTGGGGTTGCAGAAGATATTTCCAATGTTGATGTTGTGAAGAAAATATTAAAACTCATGGGTAAGGACGAAACAAGCATTGAGTTTGTGAAAGATCGACTTGGTCACGATAGACGGTATGCGATTGATTGGACAAAGATTCATGAAGAACTCGGATGGGAGCCAAAATATGGATTTGATAATTGGTTAGAAAAAACAGTTATCTGGTATCAAGAAAATACAGAGTGGTGGAAACGGATTAAAACAGGTGAATATTTGTCATATATGGAAAAACAATATGGAGACAAGCAAGTATGAACATACTAGGAACTGGACTGACAGGCATGGTTGGGTCGAGAGTCGTGGAGCTTTTAACTCCCGCGTATACATTTGAAAATTTGAGTTTGGAAACAGGCGTTGATATTACAGTTGCTCCAGCTTTAGAAAAACGGTTTGCTGCTTCAGATGCCTCATGGGTGTTTCATTTTGCGGCGTACACAGATGTACAGGGTGCGGAAAAAGAAAAAGACCTAAGGGAACAAAGTACGGCATGGAAAGTAAATGTAGATGCGACAAAATCTATTGTTTCTTTATGTAAAAAGTATGGAAAACGCCTCATCTATATCTCAACGGATTATGTATTTGATGGAACAAAAGACGAATACAATGAACAAGATACACCGAATCCGTTAAGTTTCTACACGGAAACAAAATACCACGGTGAGGAAGCAGTCAAAGAATTGGGTGGTAGCGGGGTGATTATTAGAATTGGTAATCCATACAGAGCAAATCCAAAAATAATTACGCCAAAAACGAAATTAGATGTTGTGCACAGAATTAGAAATAGACTATCCGAACATCTTCCGATTACTTCCCCAACAGATCAAATTTTTACGTGTACATTTGTCGATGATCTTGCTGTCTCCATTGATGCAATTGTGAAAAACAATGCAAGTGGCATATTTCACGTTCCGAGTGAAAAACCAATTGTGACATATGACATGATGGTGCTGATTGCACGTACATTTGGTCTTGACGAGAGTCTGGTTGGTAAAACAACGTATCAAGAATTTTTCAAAGGGAGAGCAGCAATTCCACAAAAAGCAGCGCTTCGACATGAGAGAATTGATGCGCTGGGTGTGAAGCTTCATACGGTCGAAGAAGGACTGTTAGAGGTTAAGAAGCAAGAAGCAGTATAAAAATGTTAGGAGGAGATGTATGAATGTTGCGTTTATTGGTCATGGATATGTAGGACTCGTTACCGCTGCAATATTTGCAGACTTAGGGAATACTGTGTGGGTCGTGGGGAGAAATAAAGAAAAAATCGAAAAACTGAAACAGGGAATTGCAACATTCTATGAACCAGGGCTTTCAGAAATAGTAAAACGAAATGTGGATGCAGGACGCCTTATTTTTACGCTTGAATATAAAGAAGCGGTCGTCCCATCAGAAATTATTTTCATTGCGGTTGGTACTCCTCCAAAACCAACTGGAGATGCAGATCTTACGGAAGTATTTAATGCAGCACGTGAAATCGGAAAGAACTTGGTTGGATATAAAGTTGTGTCTGTTAAAAGTACAGTGCCACCAGGGACAAATAAAAAAGTTGGTGAAATTTTGGATGAGGTAAAACCTGCTGGATCGTCGTTTGCCATTGCCTCGTGCCCAGAATTTTTACGTCAAGGGCAGGCAGTTGGTGATACCCAACATCCACAACGTGTGGTGATTGGAACAACATCAGATAGAGCTCAAAAATTACTTGTTGATCTCCATAAAACGATTGACACGAAATTAGTGCTGTGCAATGTCGAAACAGCTGAGCTTATTAAGTACGCAGCCAATTCCATGCTTTCTGTAAAAATATCGTTTGCCAATGCGCTTGCATTTTTATCAGAAAAAGTGGGTGCTGATGTGGAGAAGGTGTTAGAAGGAGTAGGTCTTGATCAACGGATTGGAAGAAGCTTTTTATACCCAGGAGTTGGGTATGGTGGAAGTTGTTTTCCAAAAGACGTAAAGGCGCTCATTGCGATAGCGAGGGATTATGATTATGATTTTACGCTACTCAAGGCGACGGATGAAATTAATGATGAAGCGAGACTGCATTTTATTCGAAAAATTGAAAATCATTTTGCTGGAAATGTGAAAGGTAAAACAATTGGAGTATTAGGGTTATCGTTTAAGCCGGATACTGATGACATGCGATTTGCCCCGTCAATAACGATAATTTCCGCTTTGATAAAAGGTGGCGCATTGGTGAGAGCTTATGATCCTGTCGCCATGGAGAATGCAAAAAAAGTATTGCCAGAAGGAGTGTTGTATACAACAAACGCATATGAAGCTGCAACAAGCGCTGATGCAGTTGTTGTGGTAACGGAATGGAATGAATTTAAACAATTGGATATGGTGAAGCTTGCAGGATGTCTAAAAGAGCGAGTGTTATTTGATGGAAGAAATATGTATGATCCACAGACCATGAAAGATCTTGGATATCGCTATTTCGGCGTTGGAAGAATGTAATATCGTTTTATACATGTTTACGGTATAATATATTTTAATTCAAGTATTAAGGAGGAAAATTCGTATGGCAGCAAAAAAAGCACTTATAACAGGAATCGGTGGATTTGTCGGAAGTCACATGGCAGAACTACTGCTTTCAAAAGGGTTTGAGGTATATGGTCTTATTCGACCTCGATCGAGAATGGATTTAATTGAAGGAATTAAGCCACAGCTCCATTTGGAAGACGCCGATATTTTAGATTCACATAGCTTATACGGGACAATTTCTCGTATTCAGCCAGATTATATATTTCATCTTGCTGCACAATCATTTGTTCCAACATCTTGGGTTTCTCCATCGGTGACTCTTGAAGTAAACATCATTGGGTCAGCTAATTTGTTTGAAGCAGTGCGTCAGGCAAATATTAACTCAGTTATTCAAATTGCCTGTTCTTCAGAAGAATACGGATTAGTACATCCAGATGAAGTGCCAATTAAAGAAACAAATCCACTTCGTCCACAAAGCCCATATGGAGTTTCAAAAGTGGCTATGGATTATCTTGGATATCAATATTTCTGCTCGTATGGCATGAACATCATTCGAACTCGTGGTTTCAATCATACAGGTCCTCGTCGCGGTGAAACATTTGTGACATCAAATTTCGCAAAACAAATTGCCATGATCGAAAAAGGCAAAGCAGAACCAGTCATTCATGTGGGTAATTTGGAAGCAAAGCGGGATTGGACAGATGTTCGTGACATGGTCAAAGGATACTTACTCGCAGTTGAGAAATGTGATGCAGGCGATGTGTACAATGTCTGCACAGGGAATGCGATTGTCATTGGTGACATGCTCCAGATGCTTATCGGTATGAGCAAGGTGAAAGTTGAAGTAAAACAAGATCCGGCTCGTATGCGTCCATCAGAAGTACCGGTATTAATCGGTGACAACAGTAAATTTGTTGCAAAAACAGGATGGAAACCAGAAATTCCATTTGAAAAAACGATGGAAGACCTTCTCAACTATTGGCGAGAACGGGTCTAATACAAGGGTTAAGTAGACCAAAAGGTGTTTTCTATGAAAACGGTCATCATTCTCCCAACGTACAATGAACGTGAAAATATTATCACGCTCCTTGATGCGCTCCATGATGAAGTAAAGAAGATACATGGTCATACCTGCATGTTTTTGGTGGTTGATGATATGTCACCAGATGGAACTGGTGAAGTGGTACGAACGTATATAAAAACGCATAAAGATACATATATTGTGACAGGGAAGAAAGAAGGTTTGGGAAGGGCATTGCTTCGGGGTATGACGTACGCGGTCGAAACACTGAAAGCGGAGATTCTTGTTCAAATGGATTGTGATCTTTCTCATGATCCGACGCGCATCCCATTATTTTTAGCTGCTATCGACGATGGCGCAGATTTTGTCGTGGGAAGTAGATATATCAAAGGCGGATCCATTCCAGAAAACTGGGGGATACACAGGAAAATATTTAGTGTTGTTGGGAATGCCATTGTTCGTTTTGGACTTCGGTTTCCAAAAACACACGATTGGACCGGTGGATATCGCGCATATAAGAAAAAATATTATGAACAGTTCGCAAGCGAAATGAAAGAATACAGTGGGTATGTATTTCAAATTGCATTTTTACATAAAGCGATTCAAGCAGGAGCAAAAATTGTTGAAGTTCCGATTCATTTTACTGATAGGCTCTATGGACATTCAAAAATTGCAGCAGGTGAATACATAAAAAATGTACTTCTCTATGTAGGTGGGTCACTCGTTCACGAACTCCGCTATGGATCGTTCGGGAAGTTTTTGGTTGTTGGAGGATTAGGATTTGTCATAAATGCAGTATTACTTGTGGTATTTCGTGAATGGGTGGGGCTGTCAGCATCAATTGCAAATCTCATTGGTGCTGCTGCGGCAATATTTTCTAATTTTAACTTAAATAATTTGTGGACATTTAAAGAGAAGAAAATTACATCTGTCGTGTCCTATGTTTTGAAGTTACTACAGTTTTATGGCACCTCGCTCTTCGGTGTTTTGGTTATTCAGACAGGAACGATCGAATTAGGGACTCGTGTGTTTGGAGAATCCTTATATTTTGTTTACTTTTTAGTTGGTACATCACTACTTATGATTTGGAATTATTTTATGTACTCTCGTGTTATTTGGAAAAAGAGAACGTAACAATTTTATGAAACGGTTTTGGAAATTTATTATCCGTTGGCTTCCACTCATTGTGATTCTTGGTGTTGCTGCGTACCTCAGGGTATACAAAATTAATGAATATATGACGTTCTTAGGAGATGAGGGACGTGATGTATTGGTCGTGAAACGGATGATTGTTGACGGAAAGTTCACTCTTTTGGGCCCCACTGCATCAGTTGGTGGATTTTTTATGGGACCTATTTATTACTACTTTATGGCCCCATTTTTGTGGGCATCGAAATTAAATCCCGTTGGTCCTGCAATCATGGTCGCATTGTTTGGGACGATGACAGTATTTCTGACGTATGTTGTCGGGCTGAAATGGTTTTCAAAACAGGTCGGACTGATCGCCGCCTCTTTGTATGCAGTGTCACCAATCGTTATTTCATTTTCCCGTTCGTCTTGGAATCCAAATATTGTTCCTTTTTTCGCGTTGTTATCTCTTTTTATGTTGTGGAAAGCAAAAGAAGAGAATAATTTCAGGTTATTGTTTTGGGTAGGACTCTGCGCAGGCATAGGAATACAGCTCCATTATACCTACTTGTTTCTGATCGTCATGGAAGTGTTGCTTGTTCTGTATTCCATTCAGAGCGTGCGTGTTCGCGATATCGCATTTGGAGTATTTGGTATCATTGTCGGGTTTTCACCATTTTTAGCGTTTGAACTGAGGCACGGATTTTTGAATTCGCGTGCAATTCTCGAATTTATATTTACTGGGAAAGACACTGGATTCGTTTTTTCCCATTTTGTGAGCAACGTGCAAGATGTATATCTTCGATTGTTCGGTCGGTTTCTTTTGCGTATTCCTGAAGCAGGTGCTTTAGGAGGCGTAGTACGTCCAACACGGGACTTGTGGATTCTTGGAGAAGTGCTTTTGGCTTTGGGCGGGTTGTTTGCACTTTTGACTCGTTTTGTTCGTGCGAAAAAAACCAATAACAAAAAAGACATGCATACATTTGTGTTAATGCTCTTGTGGCTTGTGGTGCCATTATTTTTCTTTGGCGTGTATAAGAAAAATATTTATGATTATTATTTTGGCATGATGTTTCCATTACCATTTTTCTTAACCGCATTACTTCTAAATGATGTATATAGCATTAAACGTATTGGAAAAATTGTGGGCGGTATCGCAATTGCAACGCTTCTCGTGTTTAACTGGCAAGGTAGACCGTTCATTTATGAGCCGAATAATCAGTTGTCACAAGTTGAAAATATTTCGAAAGAAATTGTCAGTCATACGGATGGGAAACCCTTTAATTTTGCGCTTATCACTACCGGAAATTCTGATCACGCGTATCGATATTTTTTCGAAATATGGAATCAAAAGCCAGTGGTCATCGAAAATGCTGATAACGATCCAGAAAGAAATAGTGTAACAGAACAATTGTTAATTGTCTGTGAAGACATTTTTTGTCAGCCACTCGGAAATTCTTTGTGGGAAGTCGCGGGATTTGGACGTGCTGAAATTGCGGGCGTTTGGGATGTATCAGTTGTAAAAATATATAAACTCGTTCATTATAAAGAGAGCAACTAATGATGGAACACCCATTTTTATCAGTCGTCATTCCTGCATACAACGAAGAAACAAACATTCGTCTTGGTGCATTTGATAAAGTGCTTCGATATCTTGAGGCTAGAAATTATTCGTGGGAAGTCATTATCGTGGATGATGGTTCCAGTGACAGTACAGCCCATCTTGCTGATGAATATATAGGAAAAAACGTACGCGTTCGAATAATTAGAAATCCTCATCAGGGAAAAGCTGCAACAGTGATGACAGGAATCATGGAAGCAAAAGGTGACATTGTATTGTTTAGCGATTTAGATCAAGCAACACCACTTCCTGAAGTTGAAAAAATACTTCCGTGGTTTGATAAAGGGTTTGATGTTGTCATCGGTTCTCGGAAAGGCAAACGAGAAGGAGCGCCCTTACTTCGGAGAGTTATGGCACGTGGGTTTATGCTACTTCGTACTATTGTATTGGGTCTCAAGGGAATTTCTGATACACAATGTGGATTTAAAGCATTCAGGCGGGAAGTCGCACAAAATATTTTTCGACAATTATCATTGTATGGAAAACAAAAAACAGTGAGTGGTGCGATGGTGACAGCTGGATTCGATATCGAGGTGTTATTTTTAGCAAAAACTTTGGGGTATAAGATTAAGGAAATCCCTGTGGAATGGCATTATGTTGAAACGCGAAGAGTAAATCCACTGAAAGATTCTTGGGAAGGACTTCTCGATATCGTACATATCCGCGTCAATGCGTGGAAAGGTGTGTATCGGAAACAATAGGGGTATCAATGAAAAAGGATATTTCAATGATGGGATGGAGGTTTATTGTTGGATACACAATGGTGGGAATTGCCCTCTTGGGGTATTCGTATACGCAGATTGATTTGGGGTTGACCATCGTGAACGCAAGTGTCGCTCGTTCGATTCAAACATGGTTTCAACACATCGGATATTTTGATAGGCCGTTATCTACAGCTATTTTTCTTTTCCTCATTTTTATTTTATTTGTTCTGTATGGATGTATATTGAAAGCAATCAAAGACAAAAAACTGACAAGGAAAGAACTATGGATAAGTATCATCATAATTGTGTTGACGACATGTGTTGCGTATCCAGCATTCTCGTATGATTTTTTCAATTATTTGTTTACCGCAAAGACAGTTCTTGTGTATCACAAAAATCCGTACGTTGTAACACCATTGCAATTTGCTGGATTTGATCCGTGGTTGTCGTTTATGCATTGGACGCATTTAGCAAGCGCATATACACCATTGTGGATAGTCGTAACGCTCATTCCTTATTTTTTTAGCTTTGGTTATTTTTTACCGCTCATTTGGAGTTTGAAAATTGTGATGGCGATTTCCTACCTTTTAGTGGCACTCGGTATCGGAAAAATTCTTGAAAAAGAAGATTCTGGGAGAGCACTCTTAGGAATTGCAATATTTGCGTTCAATCCGCTTATTATCATCGAATGTCTAGTGAGTCCGCATAATGACATCGCTATGATGGCGATGGCAATATGGGCAATTGTTTTATATCAGCAGAAAAAGAAATTACTTTCATGGCTCATGTTGTCAGGATCAGTGGCGATGAAATTAATGACAATTTTTCTTATCCCCGCATTTTTTACTGGGTTTAAACGTCGCATTACGCTTACATGTATTATGATCGGGTTTTTGGCAGTATTAACACAAAGAGAGGCGCTATCGTGGTATTGGGTGTGGGTGGTGCCGTTTGTCGCATTGGTCCCTGATATACGAATGTTTCTCATTCTTTCTTCGGGCGTATCATTAGGATTTTTGCTTCAATACGCTCCGTTTTTATACTATGGCAACTGGAATGATCCAGTGCCTATGATAAAACTTTGGGTGACGTGGATCCCTATTGGTTTAAGTGTAATTATTACACTCATCTCGTATCTTAAAAAGAGATAAAAGACCAGCTAAAACACCTCGTGCTGAGTATTTGTAAGATACCCATTTGTTCCGCTATAATGGAGTGTATGGGAATAATAAAACGGATATTGAAAAGTCCAATAACGTGGGTGGTCGGAATCTCCATTTTATATGTTCTTTCGAGGCTAACAAACCTTACAGCGTTACCGATATTTACAGATGAAGCTATTTACCTTCGGTGGAGCCAGATTGGTGGGAATGATGCTTCTTGGCGCTTTATTTCCTTAACTGACGGTAAACAGCCGTTATTTACTTGGTTTGTCATGGCGCTACTTCGTGTTATCAAAGATCCGCTTGAAGCGGGCAGACTTGTCTCTGTGGCTGCTGGGTTTGTAAGCATTTGGGGCATGTATTTTCTTGGATCTGAACTATTTAAGAACAAACGAATTGGCGTGATCGCATCGTTTTTATATCTTATTAGTCCGTTTACTGTGATGTATGATCGATTGGCGTTGTATGATGCGTGGGTCGCAACATTTTTCATTTGGAATTGTTATGTCAGTGTGTTACTTGCGCGATTGGTTCGACTCGATATTGCCCTTATTTTAGGTCTTACGATTGGTGTGGGAATGCTGAATAAAACATCAGCAAATTTTAGTTTATATCTTTTGCCGGTGTCTTTACTGTTATTTAATTTTAAGGGCAAAGATGTTGTCAAAAGACTTTTTAAATGGGTTGGGCTCGTGTTGATCGTGGCATTTTTGTCACAAGCAGTGTATAGCATTTTACGGTTATCCCCATATTTTTATATTATTGCGCAAAAAGACACGACATTTATATACACATTGAGCGAATGGTTAACGCACCCATTTCGGTTTTGGAGAGGGAACTTACATGGAGAATTTGATTGGATGATTACGTATCTCACGATTCCTGTGTTTGTCGCATCACTTGTGCCACTTCTCATGTTCTGGAAAAAACCAATGGAAAAATTAGTGTTATTGGGTTGGTGGTTTGCTCCATTTTTTGCACTCGCGTTGTTTGGAAAAGTATTGTATCCGAGATACGTCTTGTTTATGTCTATGCCGATGTTGGTGCTCGCTGCATATACCTTTGATTATATCCTTGCGATCATTCGACCAAAGATATTGAGCGTTGTACTCGTGGGACTTATTTGTTTGCAGGCGATTATTATTTCTGTCTGGATTTTGACGGATGTGAAGCATGCGCCAATTCCTCGGTCAGATATTGGTCAGTATATCAATGATTGGCCTTCAGGATGGGGAACAAATGAGATTGTGGCATTCTTGACAGCTGAGGCAAAAGATAAACCAATTGTTGTTTATACGGAAGGCACGTTTGGCCTCTATCCGTTTGCTCTAGAAATTTATCTTTGGCAGAACAAAAATATAGAAATTCATGGAATTTGGCCACCACCTACAACAATTCCTGAAGATGTTCAAAAATCCGCAGAAGAGAAAGATACATATTATATTGTCTATCAAAAACAGGATCCAAATGTATACAAATGGCCAATGACACTCATCGCAAAATATCAAAAAGGTAATAGCGAAAATGTGTATACATTTGTATACAAAATAGTTCTTGCAAAGAAACCATAAACATCTTCTATGAATAAAAAAATACAGTGGATACTGAGTATCACATTGCTTTTAATAGCAGCGTTTGTTGTGTTACTACCTGTATTTCGACCGGGCATGCTCGTGACAGATGATGGGAATTGGATGGTTATTCGGCTAAGCGCGTTTTATCAAAGTCTTCGAGAAGGGCAATTTCCCGTTCGTTATTTAGGGAGACTCAATCAAAGTTACGGATATCCAGTTGCAAACTTTCTGTATCCAGGATTTCTATATATTGGATCCATCCTTCATGCGATAGGCTTATCATTCCAAGCATCTGTGGAAATGATTATTGTTGGGTCAGTAATCGTTGGGACTATTGGAATGTTTTTATGGCTCCACACAACGTTTTCAAAGGTGGCAAGTATTGTGGGAGCATTGTCGTATGTATTGATGCCATATTATCTGTTTGATATTTATAGGCGTGGATCTGTTGGCGAGGTGCTTGTTTTAGGCTTGATGCCAATGACCTTGTATATGATTGCCTCTAAAAACAAATGGTTGCTTGCGCCACTCATTGCACTTCTTGCTATTAGTCACAACACACTTGCCGCGCTATTTATCCCGATTTTATTTATCTATATCGTCATTAAAAAACATTGGGTGCTGATACCGCAATTTGTGTTTGGCGTCGGCATGTCGTCATTTTTTTGGTTTCCGGCATTTTTTGAACGAATCTTTGTGACGTTTGATACAACAGTTATATCAAATCCAGGTGCATATTTTTCTATTAGTAATACACTTGTTATTTCAAGTGTTCCGTTTTTTATCGCTGCTTTATTTCTTGCATTCAAAAAACCTATGACGAGAAAAAAAGAAACATTTCTTTTTCTTTTGCTTACAGGAATAAGTGTATATTTCTCCACCCGTGGAAGTGCATTTTTTTGGCGCATTGCGGACTTCGTGAAGTTTATCCAATTTCCGTTTCGATGGCTTTCATATCTTGTCATTTCAGGTCCTTGGATTGTTGCCGCGGCATATGATAAAGCAAAACGAGGGAGAACTATTGCTGCTGTTTTGAGCATCACATTGTTAGTCATTGTTTGGGGAGCACAATATAGCAGGTCAGAGAGCATCGTGCATGAAGAAGGGTATTTTACTACCAATGAATCAACAACCACTACACATGATGAATATATGCCTCGCTGGGCATCCAAGCGTATGTCAAATCGAGCAACAAAAAAAGTGGAATTTTTTATGGGGAATGGAACGATTGAAGAAAAAACAATTTCAACACAAAAAATTGATGTTGTCATTAATGCGGCAGAAAAAAGTATTATACAAATTAACACAATTTACTATCCAGGTTGGGGTGCAATGCTTAATGATGCACCTGTCAAAATTATTTATGATAATCCTCACGGATTTATGCGTCTATCAGTTCCAGAAGGAAAGTCACATCTTTTTATGGAATTTCGAGAAACGCCGGCGAGATTTCTTGCGGATGTGTTAAGTGGTATTTTTGGAGTTGCATATATAAGCTCGCTACTCATCATGTTGTTAACAAAAAAATCAGGTAAATCAAAGAAAAAAATATTATGAAAAAATGGGTAAGTCTTATTTTGGTTTTGCTTTTTTCAATACTTGCCGTGAAACCACTATTGTCTCAGGGATATTTTCCCATGCATGATGATACACAAGTTTCTCGAGTGATAGTGATGGGTAACGCGTTAAGAGAAGGGCAGTTCCCAGTACGAATCGTATCGGATTTAGGATATGGTTTAGGATATCCCTTGTTTAATTTTTATGGACCTTTGCCATATTATGTAGGAGGTTTATTTTATGCAATTGGATTAGATAGTGTTGTTGCAACAAAAATAATGTTTGGGATAGGTGCTATCCTTGCCCCAATTGCTTTATTTTTCTTGTTGGTTCCCGTGTTTGGACATGTGGCAGCTCTTGCAGGAGCACTTTTATTTTTATATGCACCGTATCATGCAGTGCAAATGTATGTCCGTGGGTCCGTCGGAGAATATTGGGCAATTGCATGTGTTCCTTTTATTCTTTATGGGTTGTTACGAAAGAAGAAGAAACACACTTCATTGCAAAGCATTGGTATCAGTAGTATCGCACTTGCGGCAACCATATTGTCACATACAATATTAGGTTTTTTGACGACTGTGGGAATGGGTATTGGCATCGCAGCGTACAGCATTTTTTTACTAGTTCATAAACATTTCTCAATCACAAGAGTGCTCGTTCCGGTTAGTATTGTTGTATTAGGACTTCTTCTATCAGCATTTTTTTGGATGCCTGCAATGCTTGAAGTATCCTACACGACAGTGACCCAAATGGTGACTAGCGCAAGTACAACGTTTTTCGATCATTTTGTTTGTATCTCGCAATTTTGGAATTCGCCGTGGGGATTTGCTGGATCTGCTCCAGGGTGTATTGATGGTATGTCATTTAAATTCGGGAAAGTGCACCTTATTATTGCTGGCATTTCCTTTATTGTTTGGCTTTTCCTTCGAAAAAGCAAACAAATGAAAGAAAAAAATGTTTATTTAGGGATAACGATGGGAGTCGTACTTCTGTTGGTATTTTTAATGCTTTCTCTATCAACGTTTGTTTGGAAGCAGTTTCCCTATACTGCAGTGATCCAATATCCATGGAGACTCTTAGCATATGGGATGTTGGGAATTTCTGTATGTGGTGCGTATCTTGTGAGTGCATTTCGATTACCAATTCTTCGGATTGGTGTTGCGATTGGTATTATCGCGGTTACACTTTTTGTAAACACAAAACTTTTTGTTCCACAGTATATCTATGTGCGGGATAGTCAGGAATTTGAACGCTTTGAAGAATTAAGATTTACGCAATCAAAAATTTCTGATGAATATCTCCCACTTGATGTTGTGAGACCAACCGCGGCAAGTAATGTAACAAAAACAACAGTGTCAGGAAGCAGTCCATTTTTGGTGAGACGCCTTGTTGATCATGCAACAGCACTCCTCGTGGAAATTGATACTGAAATCGCGCAGGATATTACTATTCAAAAGGCATGGTTTCCAGGTTGGAAAGTATCGGTGAATGGTTCAGAAGCACAGCCTCGGGTTACACAAGGTTTGCCGACTGTCACGATACCTCAAGGAGTGAGTATAATAGAGATGCAGTTTTCCAATACGCCAGTAAGAACAATTGCTAATTGGTTAAGTATTGTGGGAATTTGTATGATAGGAGCATTGTATATCTATGGAAAAAAAACCAACGCTTGATCTTGTTATCCCCGTATATAACGAGGAAGAGGAATTGGAAGCACATACAGAAACGCTTATTACGTTTTTGCATTCGTATCTTGATGATTTTTCATGGACGATTACGATCGCAGATAATGCTTCAACGGATAAGACACCAATCATTTCAAAAAAGCTTGCAAAGAAGCATGGGTTTGTCCATGCACTACGGTTAGAGCAAAAAGGAAGAGGCAGAGCAGTAAAAAAAGCATGGATGGAAACGAGCGCTGATGTGCATTGCTATATGGATGTGGATCTATCAACTGACTTAAAGCATCTTCCACCACTCGTGAGGTCATTGCAACGTGGGTATGACATCGCAATAGGTACACGAAATGCTCGTGCAAGCAGGGTATATGGGCGGAGTGCACTGAGGACATTTACCTCAAAAATGTATATCACACTCATCAAAATAGTATTTTTTGTGAAATTTGGTGATGCACAATGTGGGTTTAAGGCAATCACCGATGAATCTGCAAAAATGTTATTACCTCATGTTGTTGATGATGCGTGGTTTTTTGACTCTGAATTGTTGATACTCGCAGAAAAATTAGGGTACCGCATCTATGAAGAGCCGGTTACATGGATAGATAATCCTGGTTCCACAGTGAGAGTGATTAAGACTGCAACTGGTGATCTTGAAGGACTGAAGCGATTATTTACCACGAGACCTTGGAAAAAACTGCCGAAACGATATGGAAGAAATTGATATAGCTACTATCAAAAAGAAGTCATTAACAGGTATTTTAGCGTTAACCTCACGAACATTTTTGCTGCAAATCATCGCGTTTGCATCGACGTTTTTATTGACTATATTTTTAAGCCCTGCGACATTTGGTATTTATTATGTAGTTTCTGCGATTATTTCTTTTCTTTCCTATTTTTCTGACGTTGGCTTAGCAGCAGCACTTATCCAAAAGAAAGAAATGTTAACTGATGGGGATTTAGCGACGACGTTTACTATTCAACAGATGTTGGTATTGCCCATCAGTATCATTGTGTTTCTTGTAGCTCCCTCTATTGCTCAGTTTTATCGACTTGAACCAGCAGGTGTATTGCTACTCCGAGCACTCGTTGTTTCATTTTTCTTTTCTTCATTAAAGACAATTCCTTCAATTCTACTCGAGAGGAAATTACAATTTAATAAACTTATTATTCCTCAGATAGCAGAAACTGTTGGTTTTTATGCAGTTGCAGTCATTCTCGCTTGGCAAGGATTTGGGATCATGAGTTTTACGTACGCCGTACTCACGAGGGCAATTATTGGACTTGTTATTATGTACATTGTTTCTCCATGGAAGATACAACTAGGCATATCTAAACCTATTGCGAAGCGATTATTGAAATTTGGTGTTCCATTTCAATTCAATTCATTTTTATCACTGCTCAAGGATGATTTAATGACTGTGTTTTTAGGAAAGATTTTGACATTTACTGAAGTCGGATATATCGGGTGGGCAAAGAAATGGGCAGAGGTGCCACTACGGCTTATCATGGATAGTGTCATTCGTGTCACGTTTCCGGCTTTCTCCCGTCTACAGGATTCCAAAGAGCATCTGGGCAAAGCAATTGAAAAAATATTGTTTGGCTTGGCGACTACTATGTTTCCAATATCAGTTGGACTTTTGTTTTTCATAGGACCAGCAGTACAGCTTATTCCAAAATACAGTAAATGGGAACCTGCATTATTTTCATTTGCATTATTTGTTATCGCATCAATCCTTGCAGGATTTTCTACACCGCTTACCAATGCATTAAACGCTGTTGGTAAGATTAAGACAACGCTCACGCTTATGGTATTTTGGACAATCAGTACATGGGTTCTCACGATAACGATGGTTCATTTCTTCGGATTTAACGGAGTATCAATGAGCTTAGTATTATTAACTTCGACGTTAGGACTGGTTGTGTGGCTTGGAAAAAAGATTGCCGATTTTTCATTTATCAAAAGTGTGAAGTGTCCATTTTTTGCAGCCCTTGTACAATCTACGTGGTACGGTGCAGTGATAGGGTCAGCACCATTTACATGGATGCGTTTGATCATTGTTGGTAGTGTCGGCGTTGTTTTATATTTGACCATTGTTTGGATTTCAGAAAAAAGAAGAATTATGGATGTTGTCCGAATTGCAAAGGAGAAATAATATGAAACATACATTGAGTGTCGTCGTGTCTGCATATAACGAAGAAAAAACATTAGCGCGGTGTCTTGAATCCGTCAAAGGGCTTGCAGATGAAATCATCGTTGTTGATAACACATCAAGTGATGATACAGCGACAATTGCAAAAAAATATACCAAAAAAGTGTTTGTGCAAAAAAATCAGTTAATGCTCAACACGAATAAAAATTTTGGATTTTCAAAAGCAACCAGCGATTGGATTTTAAACTTAGACGCAGATGAGGCTGTGCCGGACGCGTTACGGGTGGAAATAAAAAAATTGATTGCCAAAGAACCTGAAGAAAACGGTTTTTGGATAAAGCGAAAGAATTTTTCATTTGGGAAGTGGATACAACATGGACTTTGGTGGCCGGATAAACAAATACGATTATTTAGACGTGTACATGGGAAATTTCCTTGTGTCCATATTCATGAATATATTGCAGTTGAAGGAAGTGTGGGAGATTTGGAAGAACCGTATGTGCATTATAATTACGAATCAATTTCTCAGTATTTGGCAAAGATTGACAGGGCATCGACGAGTGAGGCAATTTCACTTACTGAAAGTAAGTATCAGTTAAGTTGGTTTGATGCCTTGCGGTTTCCGATATCAGATTTTATAAAAATATATTTTGCAGAAGGTGCATATAAAGATGGTTTGCACGGACTTGTTTTATCGATGTTTCAGGCATTCTACTCCTTCACGACATTTGCAAAAAAGTGGGAAATGGAGAAATTTGAAGAACGTGACATTCAGCTGAATGCAGTATCAGGGGAACTAAAGGAGCGAGGGAAAGAAATTTCGTATTGGACACTGACTGCATCCATGAAAGATTCAAAAAATGTAGTTGCTAATATTATTAAAAAAATTAAACGCAAGCGTTTGGGGCTATAGTCATGAAAAAATATACAATCGCAGTAATTATTGTCAATTGGAATGGTATTCAAGATACGGTCGCTTGTTTGAAATCCTTAGAAAAAGTGACACGCAATGGGCATACACTTACGACAATTGTTGTTGATAATGGATCAACGAATGATTCGGTAGCTATTCTAAAAAAACAATTTCCTAACGTGACACTCATTGAAAACAAAACAAATCTAGGGTTTACGGGAGGGAATAATGTCGGAATGAAATATGCACTTGAACAAGGCGTAGATCTTTTGTGGCTTTTGAACAATGACACAATTGTTGATAAAAACGTGTTGTCATTTGTTACTGCATTTGATGATCCATCAGTTGGTGCAACTGGATGCAAAATTTATTTTGCTCCTGATCATGAATTTCATCATGATCGGTATACTGAAAGTGAGAAAGGGAAGGTATTTTGGTATGCAGGAGGCATGGTTGATTGGAACAACATGTATGCCTCACACAGAGGTGTGGATGAAGTAGATCATGGGCAATATGATAAAACGGAGGAGACACCGTTTATTACTGGATGTTCATACATTGTCAGGTCAGATGTCGTTCGTTCTGTCGGTATGCTTGATGATACATACTTCTTGTATTTAGAGGATTTGGATTGGAATGTACGGATGAAGCGAGCTGGTTGGAAAACAATGTACACGTCAACTTCTGTGGTATGGCATGTGAACGCAGGGTCTTCCGGTAAGCCGGGAAATCCACTTCATGAATATTACTTTACTCGAAACCGATTATTATTGGGCATGCGATACGCACCTTTACGGACAAAATTTGCATTGCTCCGTGAAGCTGTTCGTTTTCTTTTTACTGCATCAGCTGTTCGAAAAAAAGCAGTGCTTGATTGGGTATTTGGTCGATTTGGAAAACAATATGAACCAAAAAAACATGTGTAGTGCTATCATTATCGCAAAAAATGAAGAATCAAGGATTGCCGTCTGTATAGAGCATGTGCGATTTGCAGATGAAATTATTGTTGTTGATAACGGATCTACAGATACAACGGCAAGTATCGCAAGATCGCTTCATGCGACTGTTATTACAAAATCAGGAAAAGATTTTTCTGCTCTTCGTGCAATTGGAGCGAAACAGGCAACAGGTGACTGGTTGTTATATATAGATGCAGATGAACTTGTTACACCGGAGCTTCAAAAAGAAATACTAGAAAAAATCCGCAATGGATCAGCTGCTGCATATTATATTACGCGCGAGAATTATTATTTAGGATATCGTTGGCCAACAAAAGATAAAATGATTCGGCTCATAAAAAAAAGTGCACTTGTATCATGGCAAGGGTCACTGCATGAGCATGCAGAAATTGTTGGTACTATCAAAACACTCTCCGCCTCACTTGTACATCAGACACATCGGACATTGAGTGAAATGGTTGAAAAAACAAATGAATGGTCAGAGATTGAAGCGAATTTGAGATTTACTTCAGGGCATCCAACCATGGTGTGGTGGCGATTTATTCGCGTTATGTTGACGGCTTTTGCTGATTCATTTTGGCGTCAACAAGGTTGGCGTGCAGGAACGGTTGGATGGATCGAAAGCATCTATCAAGCATTTTCGATGTTTATTACGTACGCAAAATTGTGGGAAAAACAACAAAACAAATCATGAAACAACATCGGTTTTCTTTTCTTCCACTTGTTGCAATTATTGTGTTGTGGGTGGCCTTTTGTGTTCCATATTTTGGAAAAGGGTTGATTCCATTTCCATCGAAATTTCTTGTTTCATTTTTTCCACCATGGAACAGTGCATACGGTATGGCAGTGAAAAACAATGCGATGCCGGATGTGATCACACAGATATACCCTTGGAAAAAAATTACCATTGAAAGTTTGAAACTTGGTCAGATTCCACTTTGGAATCCGTATAGTTTTGCTGGCACCCCTCATGCTGCAAATTATCAATCCGCTGTATTTTCACCATTCAATGTATTGTTTTTTCTGTTGTCATTTATAGACGCATGGAGTGTATTTGTTTTATTACAGCCACTTCTTGCAGGTACCGGCATGTATTTGTTTATTCGGTCGTTGGGTCGGTCAAAAAATGCTGCAACACTTTCGTCTATTTCGTTTATGTTTTGTGGATTTATGACAACTTGGATGGCCTACGGTACGCTTGGCTATGCCGCATTGTGTTTGCCGTATGCATTATGGGCAGTGACTTCGTATGTGAAGAAAAATAATTGGTGGTATTTG
>Ga0172375_10000048_pt1 | contig 165623 bp, 119 predicted proteins | sample LakKiv1m_FD_114537 | JGI IMG/M metagenome (GOLD analysis project Ga0172375, IMG submission 114537) | Freshwater microbial communities from Kabuno Bay, South-Kivu, Congo - kab_092012_11.1m | ecosystem: Environmental > Aquatic > Freshwater > Lake | place: Democratic Republic of the Congo... | reverse complement strand
GTAGGATTGCGTTATTCTCATTGATTGCCCCTTTGGTTATGATAATAAAGAACGCGTTAAAAATAATAATTCAAACGGCAGAATCTCAATTGTTTCAAAACTTTTATAACATAGTAACTAACGGCTTGGGCGGTTTTATGATTGCTGATTTTGAGAGTTTGCGGAATGTTTTTGAGATGTTTGAAAATTGGCGAGTTCATTCCCGCCGTAGGTGAGCCTTGTTCGTTAGAGTATAGTAGAACATAAATTATATCCATCATTCTTTGCAAAAGCCATGAAATCGAAAATATTACTTGATAGAATAGTTGGAATTCCGATCTGTATTGGTCTTGCACCCATTGTACGTTGTATAGGTAGAGTAATAAGAATAAAAATGTAAAAAATATCGTAGTGTTTAAATATTATGGGATAGGTTCAATTATTCAGTCTTTACCATCAGTAAGAAGAATCAAAGATGTTTATCCAAATAGCCAAGTGCATTATGTTACGAACAAATCTAATAAGGAATTATTTAATAAAATTGATTTTATCGACAACATTATTGTTATTTCAGATATAAACATTATTCATTTCTTGATTGATTTATCAAAGTCAATTCTATTTTTATGGTTAAAAAAAATTGATATGTTTTTTGATTTAGAAATTTACTCTTCATTTTCAACTTTATTCAGCACAATATCCCTAGCTCGTAATAGGTACGGATTTTATCGTCAATTTTCTTTTTATAAGACTGGACTTTATACCCATCTTCTATATTTTAATTCATCAAAGCATATATCAAAAATATACAATATGCTATTCAATTTAGCAGGAGTAACTACTAGCGATTTTGTAAATTTTAATATCTTTAACGGATATCAGAAATCAAAAATATCGGCATTGCGATTAGATGAAAATAAATATATCGTTATTAATCCTAATGCTTCGGATTTGTTTCCAAATAGACGTTTACCTGCGAACTATTGGAAAATAATTATTGGTTATATCAATAAATACTGTGAATATCCTGTTTGTATTGTCGGATCAAAAAGTGAGACGAAATATGTAGAATTGATAATAGGATCAATAAATACAACTTCGCAAGGGAAAATTATTAATCTAACTGGTAAAACAACACTTTGTGAACTAGTTGATATTATTGCTTATGCAAAGGTAGTGATTACAGTAGATAGTGGTGTAATGCATATTGCATTTGCAACAAATACTACAAGCTTATCTCTGTTTGGTCCAGGCAATCCAAAGCACTACGGACCAATTGATAGAGAAAAACACAAGGTTATTTATAAAAATGTATATTGTAGCCCTTGTATTTATGAAGTCGACAATCCTCCTTGTAAAAATAACAATCTTTGTATGAGCACTATATATCCCAAAGAAATTATAGAAAATTTAAAAAATATGGTGCCCGATTTATTATTTGGAGATCCAAAGGAATTAGAATGGGAAAATACCGATGAAATTAAAAACTATATATATGGAAATTTAATAATCTAGTATATCAGAAATGAAGCATTTTAATAAGTTAACTCTTATATTAATCTTGTTGAGTGGATTATTGTTGAGAGTCCTTGAACTTTCCAGTGATCCTCCGAGAACATTGAGCAGATCAGACGGAATATATACAGATGAAGGTTTAAGAGCCCATAATGCAAGAAATAAAGTATTATTTAATGAATGGATCATCGATGAGTATAATGAGCCTTATTATGTATATCCGATATATACCGTAAGTTTATATAGTTTTTTTAAAATATTTGGCATCTCTCTTTTTACTCTGCGACTGCACTCAATTATGTACGTTATAATTTCGATAATACTTATCGTATTTACTGTTCATAAATCAAAATACGATTATCTGACGATATTATTATTTTTAATTTTTATATCGTATTCAGCGTTGTTGATTATGTGTAATCGAATAGGATTCTTAGAAAATCAACTACTATTTTTTATTTCAGTAATGATGTTTATGTATTCTTATGCTTCAAAAGATGTGAAATATTGGATGCCTATTGGGGGCACAGCTGTTATTTCTTTTTTCGTTAAACCAACAGTAGTTTTTATTCTCCCAATTTTATTACTATTGGTAATAATAGACTCATTTGATATAAATAATAACAGATTACCTTCATTAAAAAAATTTTCCGCTATTTGGTTCATGACTGGATTTATATTTTGTGCGACACTTTTTATATTTTACTGGGTAAAACCCCACTATGATAATATTAGATATTTTTTTATGTCTATGGTCAATTATACTCCGAGAATTCATACAAATCCTCATGTTTTCTTTAAAAATATTATTGATGAGAATAATCTTTCCCATACTTTTTTTCGAACTCCTTGTCTTTTTTGTATTTCATTCTGTTACCTTATTACCAACTTTAAAGAAATTATTAATAGAAAATTACCAAGAATCGAATATTTCTTAGTTTTGTGGTTTTTTATTGGATTGATCTTTTATTTAATACAGCCATATAAACCAACAAGATATTTCTTTTTATTAATAGTACCAATGTGTTTGCTCTCTGCTATTGGATTAGATAGATTTTATAGAACTGTAACTCGTAATAAATATATGGATAAAATATATGTTTCTGGGCTCATTTTTATTTTATCATTCACATTAATTTTATCTATTCGAAGTCAAATTAATATTGGTAACAGTCCCGGAATCAGTATCAAATCCATAATATTCTTATCAATAATTACTATGCTACTAGGATCAGTATTTGTTTTTCGTTTTTTCATTTATTTAACAATAAAATACAGAATTACCATAATATCATTATATATTGTTTCTTTTTTATTTGTGAATGTTTCTTTTTATCGAGAATGGATGTCTAATCTAACTTATAAAATTTATAATACGTCGCACCAACTTTGCAGTGACATTCCACACAATTCTGTAATTGCTTCTGCGACTTTTGGAGATGAACTCTCTTTATATAATAAACATAAATTTCCGCTCGGATGGTTACCTTTATTTGGCAAATTTGAATCACAACAAAAATGGACACATATTCTACTTAATCTTAATGAAAAGGATTTGTTTCTAAAATATTTACCCAATTTATTTGACCAAACAATAATCATCCGTGAATATGATACTCCCTTAGGAACATATACCCTTTATAAAATTGAAAATTAGAAATACATGAAAATAATGGATATAAATCTCTGTCCGATATGTAATAATCCTTACCTAATAAAAATGCATCAGCTAACAGAAGAATATAGTATTGTACAATGCAATAAATGCAAGGTTTCGTTCCTCAATCCGACTCCTTCGGTAGCCTATATAGATACAATATATTCAAAATCGTACTATGAGAGTTGGGGATTATTTAATGATGAGCCATTAGTCAAAAAAATGAAACTCTCGACCTTTAGGAAAAGAATAAATACTATTGAAAAATTAGTACCTATTGGAAAAATATTGGATGTGGGATGTGCTACGGGTTACTTTTTGGAAGTTGCAAGAGATCGTGGATGGATTACTTATGGAGTTGAAGTATCGAAATTCGCAGCGGAAATCGCCAATTCAAAAAGGGGATTGGAGATATATAATGGAATGTTAGAAGACGTAGAATATTCTCCAAATACTTTTCAGGCAATTACACTTTTTGATTATCTTGAACATATAATTGATCCAATTAGAATAATGAAAATAGTCTTTAAATTTTTAGATAAAGGGGGTATTGTATATTTAACAACTCCTAATATAAGCAGTATTACTCATTTTTTAATGAAGGAAAAGTGGACGCATTTTAAAATTGAGCACTTATTTTATTTTAATCCAAATTCTATAAAATATTTGCTCAATAAAATTGGTTTTCAATTAATTAATCTTAAACCCGCATATAAAATTTTAAATTTGTATTATATACATAATCAATTACAGATTTATCATACACCAATTTTCTCACAAATTTGTAAAGGTCTGTTACAAATTCTTCCCCAAAAAACATTAGGTTGGCATATATATATTCCTATAGGAGAGTTGCAAGTAATAGCAAGAAAGAATTAAAAGATGATCAAGTACCTAATAAATAATCATTTGAATCTTCATATAATATAAATGATGAAAATTAAATACAACTCTAACAATCGCATGCAGATAACTCGGAAAGCTGTTCGATGAACTCAGGATTTAAGAGTTTTCAAGGCAATTTTGAATTGCCAGGTCTTTCCTGCTCTTCCATTCCTCGTATCTGATGCGTTGACCGTTAGGTTGTATAAGAGTTAATTATGAAATGAGAGTAATTTGAAAGTAAGTACAGTCGGATTGAGTGTTCCTAAAATATTTCATTTTCATTCATATGAAAATATCAAACAATCTATTGAAAAATATAAATGGAAAAACTATCAGATATATTCTCAATTTCTATTTGCTTGGAATGGTATCATATATAGATACAAATCTATAGACTATCATGATAAAAGATTTACAAAATCAATCAAAATATTTGGTGATGCACCACCTTTTACCCAAAGATTAATTCAAGAGCGAGAATTATTTAATTTTTTTTCAAATAGTTATTCAATATTTGAGAATTTTGCGTATTCTCTCTATATATTCTGCTTTTATATTAATCCGAATAAGTTTCCAATCAATTCAGAGGAAGATTTAAAATATATTACCTTTGCTAGTATTAAGAAAAATATTAATACCATTTATTCTCAAAAAAGTATTACAAATCAACTGAATAATATCATTTCAGATAAAAACTATCAATTGATAAAACAATATAGAAATATTTTATCACATAGGTCCACGCCTGGTAGACATATTAATAGAGCTATTGGAGGCGAAAATAAACCTTCATTATGGAATGAAGATATAGTATTGGATGAAAATTTAACACGTAATTTGAAAAAATGGATTTACTGTTCTGTTAATATTTTATTGGATGAAATATATTCATTTATTGATGAAAATAAATAGCAACCTAACCATTGGCTGGAGGCAACGGCTATAGCTGTTCGATGAATTTGAAGTTTGGCGATTTTGCAGAAGGTTTCCGAGAAGTGAAAGCGAATCACTCCAAACTCCGCCGTGCCTCAGCCTTGCCCGTTAGGCAACATATAAACGACACACACGAATAATAATAGCCGATAATTAAAATTATTATGATTCCCTTTATAAAAACTATTAATCTTTCTAAGAATTTCAACATATCATACTGGATTCGTCCATCAGATAGTAATGATACAATTATTTTTATACATGGTTTTGGATCTTCAAAGGAGCATTTTCGATACACTTTTAATTCATCATCACTTAAAGAATTTACACTTATTGCTATTGATCTCATTGGATTTGGGCAAAGCAGATGTTATGATGATTTTGGATATACAATGAAAGAGCAAGCTACTATTGTAATCGAATTGCTCAATAACTTGAAAACTGGAAGTTTTCACCTATGTGGACACTCAATGGGTGGGCTAGTTGCTATCAACCTAGCAGAAAAGGAGCCACAACGAGTTTTATCATTAATTAACATGGAGGGCAACCTCACTCAAGAGGATTGCTTTATTTCTGGTAAAGTTGCTAGTCGTACATATGAAGAATTTGCTGATAAAGGAAGGTTCAAATTTGAAAAAGATATTCGGGAAGCTGGCATTGCAGATCCAACAATGAGTGAATATGCGGATACTTTTAGTAAAGCGACGACAGTTGCTCTTTATAAAAGCGCCTGCTGTACAGTTGAAGATTCGTCTGCACAATTGTTTGACAGATTTCTACGAGTTAAGAATGTTTGTTACATCTACGGAGAGAAAAATAAAGGAATTTATCCAGGTGAAAAACTTCTCCAGGCTGCGGGTGTTCCTATATACTATATTGAAAATGCAGGCCATTCAATGGCTACGGAAAATCCTAAGCAACTTTGTAGCATAATTAGATCATTCATTAAAGGATTATCAGCAACTTTAGAATAAGTTATAGATTTAATTAGAAACGAAAAAATGGATAACAATCAATATTGCCTAACAATCGGCTTCACCCGAACGAAACGCGGAGGATTTTTGGTTGTGCTTAGAGCTGGGATTATAGGAAGTTAGGTTTTTCTTTTGAAGCCTGTGAGTTTCGTTTCGGCGTGTGAGTCAATTGTTAGGCATTAAATAAAAGATATTACTAAGCGATGAGAGTAAAAATAATATCTATATTAATTCCGCTGTTTTATATTTTATCATGTTCTTCGTTTTTTAGTAGCGAATATCTGGAAGTCTGTTATTATACTCCCAAATTTCTTCCTTCCCGTCAGACTATATTAATACTGAAAAATAATCATGAATATGTAGAAACAGGAAGCCCTGGTGGAATTAGTACGGATAATATATCGAGCAAATGGTATTTGATTAAATATAATATTGATAATGACACTTTCTCTGAAGTTAGAATAAAGGGACTCGATTATGATCCTTTTTGGAAAGGAAAAGGTATTACCGCTGCAAATGATTCGAGTGTATCGATTGTCAGTTATGATCATGTATTTATATTTAATATTTATACAAATCAAATAGATACAATACCAGAAAATTCTCATAATGATTCAGATATTAAGAACGCTTATTGTACATCTGATAATCAAAATATTATTGTATTAAGAGGATTTTTTTCATATTCTCTGTCTTCCTTCAACGTTTATACTAATAGTTTTACTGAGTTAGTAAGTCTCAATAGTTACTATCCAGATATAGTTGCTTCATGTCATGTTAATAATGACTTTTTTATATTAGGCCATTATAACTTGGAAAATGAGATTGTATTAATAAACTCGGTCAATAATACTCCTCAGAATATTCCATATACCGCTAAATTCGCGTATATTTATGATAATAATAAAGTAGCTATTTTACAGCCAGAGAATGATATTTTATTTTTATCTGTCGCATCAGATACTATTACACAGGATGATAGACTAACACTTAATAGTAATACTCCTTTTAATTTTTCAGTTACGAAATCATTGGATTTTCTTGTTTATGAGGATAGTAACTCAATTATGTTAAGAGACATTGAAAATGAAACCGAGAAGGTACTTTTTTCAGACCGGCGGACTGAACAATAATGATGCCTAACCATCGCGTTTAGCCAATGCCTAGGGCGGTTGTATGAATTTTAGTTTTGACAAGTTTTGAAAGATTTGAGAATAAACAGAAGGAAATCGCTTTGTCACCCAGCGTGGCTGAGCGCTGCCCGTTATAGTTATTGTGATATGAGAGGAGAATAAAATGAACAGATATATTTTCAACATATTAAAAATATATAATTTTTATATCGTCTCGATTCATCGAGCGATGTTATTCCTATCAAAATTTTGTTTATTGACTTTCATATTTTTAATAAGTTCCGCTGTACAAATCAACGCTGGAGAGAAATTAAAAGTAGCCACATGCCAATTCCCAGTGTCAGGAAATATTAATAGTAATACTAAATATATTAAGGATTTTATCAAAATTGCGGCTTTAAATAAAGCTGATATTGTTCATTTTTCAGAAGCGGCTCTTTGTGGATATCTACCCCAGGATACACATACATTTCAAAATTATAACTGGGATGCGTTAAGATCTGAAACATATAGTATTATGTCACTGGCCCAAAAACATAATATTTGGGTTGTTCTAGGCTCAGCTCATTACATTAGTGAAAATGAAAAACCCCTAAATTGTTTATATATAATTTCAAACGAAGGAAAAATTATAGATCGTTATGATAAATCAATGTTAACGGGTGGTGATTTAAAGTATTATACGCCTGGTGATCATACAGTAACCTTGATATTAAAAGGTTTTAAAATTGGTTTTTTAATATGTTACGATTCTTGTTTTCCTGAGATGTACAATATATATAGACATAAAGATGTTAAAATAATGTTTCATTCCTTTTATAACGCAAACTTTGAAGGAAAAACTATTTTAGACGAAGTCATACCTGCGGAAATAAGGGTGAGAGCTTCAGATAATTTAATGTGGGTAATCGCCAGTAATTCATGCGGTGATTACTCATCATGGCCAACCTGTATTGCCAGACCAGATGGTTCATTGGAATCACTGGAGCGAGGTGTACCTGGAATTCTGTATCGTGAATTCCCGGATGATGATCGCACAAATGAATTTCAAAGTTGGACTCACAATAATAAAATGATGAAGTTGCCTGAAAATGAAATATATCATAATGGAATACCATCTAAACATCCAAGAGCACTCAATACAAAATCACTGCCATAAAAAATATAACAATCAAAACGCACTTAACGCAAAGGGATCAGCGTTGTTTGAGGATTTGATATTTTTGAATGAGATACAACGAAAAGGTAAACTAAACTATAACCATTGGCTGCATATAACAACGGGAGCTGTTTTTTGATTGATGATTTTGCGAGTTTATAAAGTGTTTTTAACTATTTAAAAATTGGTAAAATTATACCCGCTGTATATGAGTCTCGTCCATTAGGTTTATTATAAAATACTTATGCTTGAATTAGCGCGAATAATCAAAAACACAAAGATATTACCTAAGATAATATTTCGTGCTGTAAATTTTCGCGCAGTTGATTTAATAGAACGTTTTATTAAATACATTAAAAAAGAAGACAATATTATCGATATTGGAGCAGGATTGTGTAATATTAGTCATATACTAAAAGAAAAAGGATTTAAAATAACTGCTCTTGATGTTGCAGATTTTAGTTTTACGCCATCAGTTATCCCACAGATTTACAACGGAAAACATATGCCGTACGATGATGATACATTTAGTTGCAGTTTATTAATTACGGTATTGCACAATATTACTAAACCTGAGGTGGTATTAGAAGAAGCGATAAGGGTGACATCTAAAAAGATAATCATCATTGAAGATATATATGTAAATAACCTTCATAAAATAATTTCATATATTGTTGATAGCATATCGAATCTAGATTTTTTTAATCTTCCACATATTAATAAAACAGATTCTGAATGGAGAGCGATTTTTAATAAATATGGATTGAAACTGGTAGACGCAAAATATAAATATTCATTTATTGTAATAAAGCAGGCTACTTATATTTTGGAAAAATGATATTTGTATGTTTCATTTAAATCTGACCATGGCATGGAGTGCAACGCCTTGGGCGGTCGCCTGGATTTGAGGTTGATGAGTTTGGGAAGTTTTGAGAAAAGAAAATGGAGCAATTCTCTGAGAATCGGCGTGCCTCAGACCTTGCCCGTTATTGCAAAAAAAAAGTGAGATTATGTATAATAGTCAGTATAAGCAATAATTTTCCGCCAATCATATTTTCCTATATTGTTATGGAGTGTGTATAATTAAGTACCAAGGACAGGCTAATCATAATTGACAATTTTAAGGTTAATTTTTTCAAAAAATACCAAGGATTAATGCTATGAAACGCTTTAGTACTGTATTTATGTTTCTTCTCACTCTTTCGATTGCGACCCATGCCGGGGAAGCTGATTCAGGGTACAATGTATCGCTTACCATTTCCCCCTTTCGTCTCTTTAATCCCGAACTTTTCTTAACCGGTGAGCTGCGATTGACCCCTAAAATAAGCATTGCCTCGATGCTTGGCGCAGGCCGGATAACTGATGAAGGCGAGACTCACAGTATCTGTGAAGCTGCCGGTCAATTGCGTTATTACCTCCTCGGCTCGTTTTGCCATGGCATGATGGTAGGCGCAGATGCCGGATATGTTGGTGCAGGTGGTAGTCAGATGGCGGGTGCCGCGATGTATCTGGTCGGAATCCATGCCGGGGGTTTTCTGGGATATAAGCTGGCGCTGAAGAACGGTCTCACGGTAGAAGCCCATATCGGACCGGTGTATGTATGGGGTAAGACCAAAGACACCACTGAATGGCAGACCCTATTAAATTTTAATGTCGGCTGGTCGTTTAAAAAATAGCGCTGTTTTTTCTTAGATTGCGAGATATTAAAACCGTGACTCTTTTAGTCAATAGTGATAGTTAATATATGTAATTTAATGGTATCACACGTAATAAAGTGTCTTCGCAATAATAAATATCTGCACCTGACCGCCGACGAAGCAGGTGGGTTTACCCGTTAGATGTACAATATATAAAATGTAAATAGGAGGTAAAGATGAAGTTAAACATGTTGGGATTTTTAGGGTTTTTAGGATTACTCGGATTTCTAGGATCGGCTTTGAATTCTCCAGCTATGTATGGTTTATTTGCATTATTTGCATTGTTCGGGTTATTCGGTTATAAAGAGCATAGATAAAATATAATAACATCCGGACACTCACATTCCGGATAAATCTAAATAATAGTAGAAATTAGGAATCTTCGTAAGTATTAATTAGGGTAAACACTCTGAATGTCGAAAGGAAATAATTTTGAGTAATAGATTTGGAAAAATATTAACTATTACCAGATACACGATATAGAATAAATTTCCTTCTCTTACTTTTCGACTTTGTGTAGACAAAACTGAAAAAATGATTGAAGGAGTATTAATAATTATACTAAAAGATAATTAGTTATAACAGTAATAATTAATAAACCATATGGAGTTCTTTTTATCTTGTTTAATTTAACCGAATTTTACGGAGATTGACATGAAAAACAAGAATACCCTCTGGCTATATTTGGCTATCGTATTCGTCTTAAGTTACCTATGGCAATTGGTCATCTATTTCACCGGTGGAATTGATTCGATGTTCTTTCCTTTAATGATGCTATTTCCAGCAATCGTGGCAATTGTATTTCGTCTCATGAAGAAAGAGGGATTTCGGAATGTTGGATGGGGATTGAAAAGATGGTGGTATATAATCCCGACTTTGATTGTTCCAATTATTGTGATTTTGCTGATCGGCTTGATTCTCACGGTATCGGGTTTTGCGACGTTGTCAGGCAAACCTTTTCTTTTCAAGGATGGGATGGTCGAAATTCAAAAAATTCCGCTTGTTGCTGGGAGTCATACACAGAGCATCGTTTTCTTTGTTCTGAACTTCATACTCTCACTCTTCGTCCAATCTCTGCTAGGTAGCATTGTTACCATTGGAGAGGAATTTGGCTGGCGCGGTTATGCTCAGGAAAAATTGATACGGAAGTTTGGTTTGAATCGAGGAATCATTCTTTTAGGACTCATTTGGGGTTACTGGCATTTGCCTATTGGTCTTATGGGATGGAATTTTCCAGACCATCCAATCCTGGGCGCTCTTTTACTGACACCCATTGGTACGACATTCATAGGAATATATCACGGCTGGCTCTACTTGCGATCAAGAAGTATCTGGATGCCAACGCTGACGCATGCCGCTTCAAATCTTGCTTTTTCAGTTCTCATGATGGAGATGATTACACGTCATAATGAGCTGTTCTTACAATTGTCATGGATTGCAGGTTGGGGCCTAATTGCAATTATATGTTTGATCTCCTTGAATCGAACGAAACCGGTACTCTGGCAGGCGGCTAATACAAGTGCAGACAATAACCCCATACAAAGTTATGATTGACCGGCATGGTTCCAATTGAGCGAGAGAGAAATTACAATGCCCGACAATGGCATGCAGACGACGGTTCTGCGCTTTGCTTTAAGCCGCGCTGAATGGCTATCGATAGGAAATAATGTGATTCCATAGAAAATAATAAAAACCATCGTTGTTACGCTACTGATTACCATTGAAAGCCTTGTGCTGGTAGTAACATACTTTCTTATGTGCCGTTTTATAATAAAGGCGCCCACCAGAAAAATACTACTCTTGGAACGGGATATGGTCTCCAATATATTGAATGGTTCATAGCCTTACTATTGCTTTTAAATGCTTCCGAGGATAAAAAAACGCGATTGATCCTTAAAATATTGTTCGTGGTTGCAATAGTTACCTATACCGTTGAATATGCCCTTTTTCCAAGTCACGGTTCATTTTTATTGATTAATAATACCTCACATTTCCTGCAAGATTGGGGGCATCATTTTGTAACGCAATCAGGACAAACTTTGGTCCGATTGCCCTTATTTTGTTGTTATGCAATCTTATTTGGATTCAGCTGGAGTCGGTTTAAAACCTGATTTTTCGAATGAAAACTGCGACCAGACTGGGTACATTATATTGAGTTTATTTTAAAATAATTGACTACCCCAATGCAAGCATCGCTGAATTATTTCGAAATAAAAAAAGCATTTAATATCGCCTTCAATTTAAAATGAGGACAGTTTAGTAAAAAGGTTAGGGTAAATAGATTATTGGAATATCTGGAGTCTTTCAAAATTAGGAGAAATAATATGGAAAAAAGCATGATCATAGTCGGTGCTGGCATTGCGGGGCTTTCGACCGGTTGCTACGCTTGCCTGAACGACTATAAAACAACTATTTTCGAAATGAACAGCCTTCCGGGCGGTCTTTGCACTGCCTGGAAACGAAAAGGTTACACGTTTGATATCAGCATGCACATGCTCTTCGGTTCCAAGACCGAACCGCTGCGTCAGATGTGGCTGGAGCTCGGCATAGGTGAGGATCAGAAATTTCACTATCACAACAAATTAGTACGGATCGAGAGTAGTGGAAAAAGCCTGGACATTGATACCGATCCCCGTAATCTGGAGGCGCAGATGCTAGCCCTCTCACCGGCTGATGCCAAGCTGACGAAAGAGTTCATTCGCCTCTTTTCCGACAATGGTCTAACGGGTACAATGTCACTAAAGCCGGCCGAACTCGCCGGAATCCTTAATACCCTGAAGATGATCGGTGCTATTATACCGCATCTGCGAAAGTTAATAAAATACGGTAAGCTTACTATCCAGGAGTTTGCCCAGCGTTTCCAGGATCCCTTCCTGCGCAACGCCGTCCGATTTTTCATTGATACACCTGGCTGGCCAATGCTGAGGTTTCCAATGGTCGGCATGGCCGGATTGCTGAAATCGGCAGTGCTCGAAGCCGGCGTGCCTCTCGGCGGTTCCCAAAAAGTCATCTTCCGGATCGCCGAATATTATCAGAAACTCGGCGGCGAGATTCATTATAAAAACCGGGTTAAAGATGTGATCATTGAGAATGATCGGGCGGTTGGAGTACGCCTGGAAGACGGCACTGAGCATCGCGCCGACATTATCGTTTGGGCGGGTGACGGCCATACCGTTATTTTCGATATACTCGGTGGTCGCTACCTCAACGATGAGATCCGCAAGATGTACCGCGAATGGATTCCCGTTCGACCACTTGTCCATGTAGCGCTTGGTGTAGCCCGGGATTTATCCCAGGAACCGCATAGCATTATCTTTGAATTAGAGAAGCCCCTCACCATTGCCGGAGAGGAATATCGCTGGTTAAGCCTATTACATCATTGCTTCGATCCGAATATGGCGCCGCCCGGCAAATCGGCAGTAGAGGTCTGGTATACAACCCGTTACGACTACTGGGAGGAACTGGCCCGTGACCGATTCCGGTATGAAGAAGAAAAGAAGCGCATTGCCGACTTTACCATTGCGGAACTGGACAAACGCTGGCCCGGTTTTGCTTCTCAGGTCGAAGTCGTAGACGTACCTACGCCTGCCACATATGTTCACTACACCGGCAACTGGCAAGGATCGCCGGATGGTTGGTACATGACACCGGAAAATATGACCAAACAGACCATGTTACGGAGTTTGCCGGGTTTGTCAGGCTTCCACATGGTCGGTCAATGGACCACGCCATTTGCCGGTACCGTGATGTCGGCGCTTTCCGGTCGGCAACTCATCCAGCTACTGTGCAAACGAAGCGGAAAGCCCTTCGTATCGTCTCCAGTTTGAATGTCGTAGTATATTAACATGTCCTCCGTTCCCAATCACTGCGTAGCTGGCATAAAAGCCAGAATAATCAAATAAACTTGAGAATGCAAAAACATTGAGATTTTTAGATTATAACCAGACTTTTCCAAAACGGTTATTATCTTTATCCTTGTCTTCATTCAAGGCAACAATTAATTTCAACGTGTATCGATTAAAACTTACTTCAGCAATTAATTGATAAAAAGGAGATGAATGATGAAAGTCAGGGTTGATAGGGAATTGTGTACTCAATGCGCGGTATGCTGGGCAACCTGTCCAGAAGTTTTTGAGGAGGATCCGGATGAAGGCTATAGTCAGATCGTAGAGCTGTATCGGATTGAAGGAAAGGTTGATCAGGGAGAAGTGCCCGACACATTATCCCACTGTGTGACCGATGCGATGGATAGTTGCCCGTCCGAGGCTATCAAAATTGAATAAATTTAGATAAGCTCGACGGGGGCGATTCGTACGGCTTTCAAACCTCTGTAATCATTCTCAAGAATAAATATTCGACGCTCATACCTATCGGCAATTCGCACCGGAACTTTAAATTCCTGGAGGCGGACGGATTTGTGTAAAAACCAGAAAATTAGATAATGACGATCATTAGGTCTAGACTCAACCTATGTTTGTCATTAAATGAGGAGAAAATGGAAATGCTGATTAATCTGAAAAAGATCCGATTATTAATCATTATGCTAATCGTATTTGTGATTAGTCGAGCCCAGTTCTATGATGATTTCAATAAAAATAAAATCGAGGGCTGGTTCTTCTTTACCGGCGATGGCGACGTATCTATGGATTTTGTTCAGATGGATGGATATGCCCGCATCCTGATTGATGCAACCCAGGATAAATATAATGTGTGGTGGACGATCATCAAGCGCGATATTTCACGTTTTATCGATCTAAATAAATTGCATGATCCTTCCTACGAACTGCGGGTGGAAGCGAAAGTGCATTTGAGTGCGGCTCCGCGGCGGCTGAATTTTATGATAAACACTCAGCGCACCGTCAATTTTCACGAACACCTAATGGAATTCGATATCCCCGATACTTCGGGTTGGCACGTCATAAGTTACACTACCAAAAACTTGGACGTCGTTCCCGGCGATACACTCTATGTCCAGCTGGATGCAACCGATTTCGGATTAGATAAATATTTCGTTGAAGTTGACTATTACCGCGCGGATGTGGTCAATGTTAAAACAGCCGGACCCGATAAAGGTGAGGCGGTTCCCTATCATCCGCCGATCGCGGATGTCAGCACTTACTCGCATCATCTTAGTGTGACTCACGATTGTTTGATTAATTCGGATTTTCCGGATATAAATTTCAATGACTGGCAGGTAAAAACGACCAAAGGCCATGCCCAAATATTGTCAGTAAATGGTAATCAATGGGCAATCCTGAGATGGGATTTAAGGAAATATAAAGGCCAAAAAATAGATCAAGCCGGCCTGCTGGAACTCACTACGCAGGCAGTGGCTCAAGGTGGCAATTATGTCGCCGTTTATGGGGAAGAACTTGGAATGGAGTTCGGCAAAATCCGGGTAATCGAAATCTTGGGCGGTAATCCGAATTGGGATCAGGAAAAGGTGACCTATAACCATTTCATTCAGGGAAAAACCTATGCCGAAGTTTTTAATACCCAAATGATTTATGACACTGATGTATCTGTCACCTCCGGCGGTAAAGATTTTATTACGATTTCTAAACCGGTTCTGCAACGCTTAATCGATGGGACGACTAAAGGGTTGCTTATCCGTTCTTTGGGAGCTATTGACGCGTCTTTCTATGCTTCCGAAAACAAGTCGGGTCAGGAACCAAAATTGCATTTCAATACTAAGCAATAATTGTCTCTAAACATGGCAGTGGAAAAATGAGCAACGAAATTTCAAGACGAGAATTTATTAGCAGAACTTCTCGGGGGTTGATAGCTTTACCATTCATGAATTGATTCAGTAGTCGACTATTTCAAGTGAATGCTGAAAAACCGAATATAATTATAATGTATACGGACGATCAGGGCTCTACTTTGGAAGACTCCCTGGATAAAATCGTAAACTCGCCAAAGCAAATTCAATTCGGGCTTGATAAAAAAGCACGACTTACCCACTATTGTCTCGACTGTTACGTATGTTTTATCAGTAACGGTGAATGCTCTAATAACCGATTTATAGCCACCCGACGGTGAAAAGGGACGAAATTATTTGTGCGAGCGGGATATAAATATTTTTTCCATAAAACTGCGCCATTTATACGCTTTATGACTAATGAATTGAAAAATCATCGCCCACCGGCAAATGTGATGAATTTCACCCGGGAATTGTAATATTCCGGTGAAAGTAGATCCAATTTAAAAATTAACCAGCAACAACTTTTAGCCTGGAGATTTTTCCGGTCGGCCAACTACTAAACGTTTAACATAATATTCTGAATCTGCCAGTCAAAGACTGGCTCAGGCAACCTTTATTCACGCCGGGTTTTGGCGCTTCATTTTCAAATGAAGTCGATCAAGACCGGCGTTTTTAATTTAAAAAAGGATTAATAGACAATAATGGTTGCTAGAAATGCCGTATGCTCCTGTTTAGATTAATATCCGGTTTTGCGAATAAAGATAATTTGACACTGAAAATCACCGTACGATGATTAAATACATGAATCTGTATGTTCCGACGTCTTTTTCCTTGCATAAATCTGTTAGGGATTATCAGTCAGGGCTAAGGCATATTTGGAATTCGCCCGATAAGGTAAATTTAGGCGCGCCAAAGCATATGAAGCCGGACGATGATTATTTTGCTTTTTAGTATCAAATACTTCGTCAATCGGCTTTGACAATTTTAAAAATAATCGGGATTGCCATCAATTCGATGACTGCAAAGATAACAATTAAAATACTAATCGAATAATCATAGAGTAAACCGGCCAGAGAATTGCCTATAAAAAAGGCCAGGCCGAAGGCTACATTAAATATTCCATAGGCACCTGATCTTTTCCCTATCGGCGTCATATCGGCAACTGCCGCTTTCAGGATAGTTTCCTGCACTCCGACAACCAGTCCGAATATAACTATCCCGACAATAATCAATGCCAATGTTTTCGAGAAAACAAAAAGCGGCATAAAAGCGGCTAATATAGGTATGGCAAGCAAAACAAAGAATCCGGCGTTCGTGCGTTTTGTACTCGCTTTCAGACGGTCATATGTCCTGCCCGCCACTAATCCGAAAGCGGCATCTATTGCCATCGCACCGGCATATAAAAGAGCAATCGAGGCGTCGTTTATAATCCCCAATTTTTTCAAATGAAATCCGACCAGAGCGAAGCTGATGAAGCCGAGAGTGGTTATAAAAACGAATACAACATAGAACCAAAAAGATTTCGGCAAATTAGTACTAACAATACTATCTTGAAGCGGCGTCTCAAGTTCCTCCGGTTTTTTGAATCTTGTATAAGCAATATAAAGTACCAACAAAAGCATGGCGAAGGGTATCCAGAACATACTGAAGCCACGCTGATAAGCGCCAATTAAATTTTCGTTACTCGTGACGCCTGCAAAAACAAGAGCAAAAATGAGAGGTCCAATAACGGCGCCTATTTGATCCAGCAATTCGGCTAAGCCAAAACCAAAACCCGTGCCGACCTGTTTTGCGGCGTGGGATGCGATGGTATCGCGGGCCGGGGTGCGAATGCCTTTACCAATCCTTTCGAGGATTATGAAAAGCGCTACGATCTGCCATACGCCGGTAAGAGAAATCAGTGGAATAGATACTAAAAGTCCATAACCTATACTGGTGAACAACCAATATGACCTGGTTTTATCGGCAAAGAATCCGGAAGCAAGTCGAAAAACATAGCCCAATAATTCACCGATGCCAACGATTAAACCCACGGTTGCCGCCTTTACTCCCAGGATATTCAGATACTGACCGCTTACTCCCCGCGCGCCCTCGTAAACAATATCACCTAATAAACTAATGATACCGAGGAGAAAAATCAGTTGAAATGCTCGTTTTTTAATTTCTTTCATATTATTCAATACTCGAGTAATATGTTTTCTATCCGTCCTGTCATGACCGAAATTTAGCTTGTCTTAGTTCCAACATGTTTAAAAATTAGGAATATTTTTAAAAGCGACAAACAGCTATTAGAATTTATGTCCACTGAGGAACCGGACTATTTCGGTCAATTATCATGGTAAAAACATCCTCTTAAATTAATTGTATGTACAACTACACTAAAGATTCCATTTTTGAGCAAGTTTTTATTTCCTTTTTTGTACAAACCAGAAAAGTTATTCAGTCAAATATTTTCCCGGGATTTAAAATAGCGTTCGGATCGAAGGCCTGCTTGATGCGTTTCATCAGTTCAATGGTCACCGGATCAAGTGCCAATTTAATGTATTTTTTGCGTTTATGACCAATACCATGTTCACCGCTGATGGTACCGCCACATTTTAAAACCAGGTGGTACAATTTTAATCTGACATTTTCCTGGGTTTCGCACCATTGCTCTATTGACATCGCTGGTTTTTTCACAATGGTGGAATGAATATTTCCATCACCGGCATGCCCGAAGCAGGGGATAATGACATCATTTTCTGCGGCGATTTCAGAGATTTTAGGTAATAGTTCCGGCAGACTGGCAATCGGCACGACCAGGTCTTCGGAGCTTTTCACCGGGTAAAAGGTCTGGATGCCTTCCGGTACATTGCGCCGCACCGCCCAAACCCGTTCCTGAGTGGTGGCATTATCGGCGACATAGACCTCTATCGCGCCATTTTCCTCACACATCCTGCCGATGATCTCATACTCCCGTTCCAATCCTTCCTCATCATTGCCATCGAGTTCGATCAACAGCATTGCGCCGACATCCTCCGAATAAAGGTGTTCATTCAAATAACGGCAGGCGAGTTCAACCGCGGTCTTATCCATAAATTCGATGGCAGTGGGGATAATTCTACCAAAAGCGATCATTTTAGGCACCAGTGAAACGGCGCTGGAAATATCGTTGAAAAGCACCAGTAGATTGACCCGTTTGCAAGGTAATGGGAGTAATTTTATATATATCTTGGTGAAAATTCCCAGGGTGCCTTCTGAGCCCACGAGCAGGTGAATTAAGTCATAACCGACGACATCCTTGACCCGTTTTCCACCGAGTTGAATTATTTCACCTGCCGGAGTGACCACTTCCAATCCGATGATGTACCGTCCGGTAACGCCGTATTTGACCGCGCGACCACCGCCAGCATTTTCAGCGACATTGCCACCTATAAAACAACTTTCCACACTCATCGGATATCCCGCGAAAAAAAGCCCCACTTCCGCCAGTTTCAGATTAAGATCATTTGTGATAACGCCCGGCTCTACAATCGCCACCATATTTTCTTTGTCGATTTCCAGAATAGCATTCATCCGCTCCACCGAAAGTAAAATGCCGCCATGTACCGGGACGGCGCCGCCCGATAGTCCGCTACCGGCACCCCGTGGTGTGACGGGTACTTTTTCTCGATTGGCAATCTGCATGATTTGGGCAATTTCCTGCGCAGTGCGTGGTTTTACGACAACGTCCGGCATGTGTCTGCATTGTTGATCCACGACTTCATCGTGCGAATAGGGTTCGATTTTTTCCGGATCATTCCACAATACATATCGAGATCCGATAATTTTTCGAAGCATCTCAACAATTTGCGGAGTAATGGGATTATAGGATTGAGGTTTCATTCATTAACCTCCGGATTGGGATTCAGATGCAGTGCCTGCAGTTTTTCTTTTAATATGGGTAACGCCTCGAATAGGTCGGCAACAATACCATAATCGGCGACCTGAAATATCTGGGCTTCGGGATCGTTATTGATGGCGGCGATATTCTCGGAGGTTTTGATGCCAGCGAGATGCTGAACCGATCCTGAAATGCCTGCCGCCAGATAAAATCGTGGACTAACGGTCTTGCCACTCAGTCCGATCTGATGGGTATAACTCACCCACCCCCTGTCGACGGCGTCTCTGGTGGCACCGATCGCACCGCTCGGAAACAGTGCCGCCAAATCCCGAATAATTTGAAAATTTTCGTCCTTTTTTAACCCCTTACCTCCGGCGATAATAATTTCAGCATCCTGTATATTGCCGGTCAATTCCATATTTTCCCTGAATGCCAGCCGCTTAATCCGGCTTTTAAGACAGGCACTATCCACCGTTTCGTGAACCACTTTTCCACTACGCCTTTCATCCGGCTCCAGTGGTTTGTTGGAATGGGGACGAACCGTCGCCATTTGGGGACGGTGATTTGGCGTTTTAATTGTCGCCAGTATGTTACCGCCAATCGCCGGGCGGGTTTGGATCAAATTTCCGGTTTCCGGATCGATATCCAGCTCAGTACAATCGGCTGTCAAGCCGGTATGACATTCTACGGCAACCGCCGGTGCCACAGTTCTGCCGGTTGTCGTTGCGCTGGCGATCAGGATTTCGGGGCGATATTTCCGAATCAACGCCTTTAATGTCTGCGTGTAGGGTTCCGGTAAGAAGAAACGAAGTTCCGGTCTTTCGACAACGATGATTTGGTCAGCCCCATAGTGAAACAATTTTTTTAGTTCGTCTTTCTCAAATTTTTCTCCCAGCAAAATCGCGACCAGTTTGCTCCCGCGCTTATCAGCCAACATTCTGCCGCGCTTGAGCAATTCGAAGGAGACTAAACGGATGATACCTTCGCCCTGTTCTCCTAAAATCCATACATCTTGATATTCGGATTGACAATTCATCAGATAATTTCCTTCTTCTTTAAAAATTCGAGCATGCCGTCAATAGCTGTAATTAACTCGTGTCCATCTTTGGGTGTAATCATTTTTCCCCGGCGCGCCACCTGCGGTTTTGTGATTCTTACGACGCGGGTCGGGGAGCCGCTCAATCCCAGTTTTTCCGGATCTGCCTCGATATCTTCCGGAACCAGCTTTTGTAATTCCAGCGTTTTCGCCTTCAGTTTTCCTTTTAAAGTCGGTAATCGCGGGAAGTTGACTTCCTTGACGACCGTTATTAGGCAGGGAAGTTCGGCTTCCAGAATTTCATAACCCGCTTCCACCATGCGCTCGCAACGCATGCTTTTTTCCCCAATTTCCTGAATCGCACTGATGTAGGTCATGAAGGGAATTTGAAGCCAGGAAGCGATGCCCGGTCCGACCTGTCCGGTATCGCCATCAGTGGCACGTTCGCCACAGATAATCAAGTCATAATGATCCTGCTTCCGAATTGCCTGTGACAGCACATAGGAGGTTGACCAGGTATCGGCACCGGCAAATTGTTTATGACTGAGTAGAATCCCGTCATCACAACCCATGGCAATTGCCTCCTTAAGCGCTTTTTCTGCACTCGGCGGTCCCATCGTCAGTGCAATTATTTCACCGTCATGCTTTTCTCGCAACTGAATTGCGGCTTCAATGGCGTATAAGTCCAGCGGATTCACGATCGGTTCGACACCCTCGCGAATCATCGTTCCTGTAACCGGATCCATTTTGACATTACTGGTTTCCGGAACCTGTTTGATCGGTACAATTATCTTCACGATTTCTCCCTAGTTATCAATTCAATGGTAATAGGTATTTCTTTTTTGAGCTCGTCTCCGTGGATTATCTCAATGGCTTTTGGGACGGCCACAAAGCCCATTTCATAAGGATGTTGAGCCACCGAAGCGGTCATTTGTTTATAATTAATTATGCCGGATTTATTGATGGGTTCTGGTCCGCGAAAAATATTCTCGGCCACCGTCAATTGGGGAATAAGGTTGAATTCCTGATAGATGGTGGCAATTCCGAGGTCAAGGGCTGGCCGGGGATTTTGTATATCGATAGCCTCATTTCCAAAAATAATCATACCACTTCTCTTTGATATTGCGCCGCTGATGATCTTTATGAGAGTCGATTTAGCGGCGCCATTTTCCCCCAATAATACATGAATCTGTCCGGCGGAAAGGTGAAAATTCATGTCCTTCTGCGCGTTTACGCCCGGGAATTTTTTGCCGACATTGTGCATTTCTAATATGGAACCGCCTGATATTTTATTCAATTCAATTGTCTATAAAATTATATGATCTCAAATCCAAAAAGGCAATATCAAATTTTTAGAATTAAATTAATGCAGAGCGAGATGACTTTCAAATCTAATTGTGAAATAAAATCCACTTTTTAAACTGCTTATCTCGTTATTTCCGAAAAATTACCTTTAATCATGTAAATGAAGCCAATATTTAATTAAAAGTGATTATATTCAGATTATCGAAATTTATCAAAGGTGTCGGTACCAACAAATGTTAAGCACATTACGAAAAAACGAAATTCCGATCGCATATTCGATGTTAGAAACAATCCAAAGAATCCGACCACGTCGCGACGGAGGACATTTTTACCAGCAATATTTTCTGTATTGGACGGCTTTCAACAACATTTACACTGTTATTGCTTATAAAAAAGGAATTCACACTCAAATAAAAAAACGGGCGGACGGATCTGTTTTTACGGCACTTAACGGAAATGTGCATATTCCCGAAATAGTAGAAGTCACCGATAAAGAGCAAATGTACCTGGCATTACATGAATTCAATGATTTAAAACAATCCCTTATCCGCCATAAAGGAACCCAATATTTTCTCACCCGACTTCCATACTGGAAGGGTAAGCCAATCGAATATGATGCTTTCGGACAAAAAGTAAACGGAGTGCTTGCTATCAATTATATGAGCGATAGTCAATATCCGGTTTGGAGCCCTATCGATCAAAAATATTACCAGGCATATATTGAAAATCCCGATAATCCTGAAATCCGGAACTTTTTAGCTGGACAAATCCTCGATCTGCTTTTTACGATTAGGAATAATATGATGCTCGGCAGTAGGGAATTTGACGATTCTAACGACCAAAAAGTGATTGAAAATGCCTTACCTATGCTGGCACTGATCGTAAACTATTTCACTCAATAATCAAGAAATGCGGTAATCTATCGGAATTTGATTATCCAAAATAAATCCAAACTAAACGGGGCTGATTCTTCAGCCCCTTTTGATTATTTAGAAAATACAGGCCTATTTGTTTACAGATTAGTCGTCACTAAATCGATACTGAAAGTAATCGTCTCACCCGCCTTCAGCCTGACATCGAACCAAGGAATAATCACCGAACTCTGGTAGATGCGTTCGAAGCCGGATTCGGACAGCGATACGGTTTCCACCGGGAAGCGCCAGAATTCAGTGGCTTGTGGTGCAATCACTTCGACTTTAAACTTATCCCATTCGTTGACTACTCCAAGAGCCCTGATTCCAGTCAAAACACCCTGTGAATTCAAGGCTGGTGCGGCAACTTTCTCGCTATCGGCAATATAGTATCGATCGGGTGAATCGCCGCCCAATAAGGTGAAATTGAATTCCGGTCCGAATCTGAAGACATTTTCACGGGCATTGGCATTGGTCAGAGTGTAAGTGATCTTCAAACTAGTTTTTTCAAATATGATGACTTTCTTAATAGTGAACTTCTGCCAGTTGATCCAGCCCTGACGCGAAAGCGTTACAGAGTGCGATTTCTCATCGAGTCCGACCTGATAATGACCGCCTATAAAGTCACTGTCTTCATAATACTCACCGTCGCGGAATTTTTCCAGCGAGATGGCCGGATGAATAATGTGGTCCACCAAGTTCTTACGGGGATATTTATCGTATTTTAGATATTTATCGAGTCCCTTCTCTTTGGAAAGCACCAGGTCATGGATACTGCCGCCAGAGTTGGAATTCTCTTGTTTATCCGCCAGGATCACTTTACGATGGTAAGATTCGCGATAGCGCTGAATACCATTCAGCAGGTTAAAAGCTTTATCCATTAGTGAAAATTCGCAGATTATACCGCCGCGATGGGGTGCGATGGCAGTACGCAAATTGCCGTAATCGACAATAATCTCGTCCTCGCCGTCGGCATCGAAATCGAAAATCTCTGTCCGGAAACCTTTTACACCCAGAATTTTATCCAGTAGCCGTTCGCCAGTAAGAAGTTCCGTATAAATCGCATGGCGCAAGTGCGGCAGGTACAATCCGCCGAAAATACCATGCCAATAGGCACAGTTACAGGTTCCACGCCAGAGATGTTGACGCACCTGCTCCAGTTCCTTACGTTGATTTGCAGTTAATTCCGCAACGTTTATCTTATTCAATCGTTCCGAAAGATGGAGCATTTTCTTCTGCATCCAGTTACTCTCGTCGTACTTGAACAGGAAATTGCGCCAGATGCCGCCTTTGATAAAGGGGCGGGCTTCTTCGATACGCTTCTTGTTTTCGAATTCGTGGACCAAGTCGGCAAATTTCTCACCCGCCTCCCATGGTAGAGACCATTCACTCATTTCGAAATAGGAGGCGGTTGGCAGATAAATCCTTCCCTTCGGCGGATGATTCTCATACCATTCCGCGAAAGTGAGCGTCTTTAGCCATTCGTTGTTTTTCCGTAAAGTAGTAAAAAAATTCCTCAACCAGCCTTTCGTAAAAACCTGCTCGTGAGTGCCCGGCCAGACTCCGAACTTCTCACCGTCATCCGCCATAACGACCACGTTTTCACCATCTTCAGTGGCAAATTTAGCCAGGTGATCGATGGTGGCCTGCGGATCCTGAAAAGGAATCGTGTAACGCAGACGCTGACTGATCGGGAAAATACCCAGTGTCCTGCCCTGCTCTTCCGTCAGAAAATGACCGGTTAGTTCGCTTTCCTGCCTGCCATTGCTTAGGAAATGATAATCATCGACGGTGACGTATTTAATCCCGGATTCCGCAATTGGTTTGGCGAGATGGGGTTCCCAAACCCGTTCGGTCAACCACAATCCTTTGGCCGGGTAATTAAACCGTTTTTGAATATAGTCATTCATCATCTTGATCTGGCCGACCTTATCGGTATCGGGAATCATGGCCAGCACCGGCTCGAAGAATCCACCGGAAATTATCTCGACATTACCACGCGCTACCAGAGCGGCGATCCGGTCGAGGTAATCCGGGTGATGAGCCTCCATCCACTCCAGCAGACAACCACTGAAATGAAAAGTGATATGGATATCATCGAATTCTTCGACGATCTCAATAAACGGCAAATAACTTTGCCGGTAGGCATCCTCCATGACGAAATCGAAGTTGCCTACCGGCTGATGGTTATGAATTCCGAAAATAAAATTAACGATTTTCAAACAGACCTTATTGATCCGGTCTTACTTCATAAGACCCATTTTTTCGACCAGTTCAGCCACCCGGCAGCTATAACCCCATTCGTTATCGTACCAGGAGACGATCTTGACGAAATTGCCATCCAGAATCTTGGTCATTCCGGCATCGAATATCGAGGAGTGTGAATTACCGACTATATCGATACTGACGATCGGATCTTCAGTATATTCCAGAACGCCTTTCATCGGACCTTCTGCGGCGGCTTTCATGGCGACGTTGATTTCTTCTCTGGTGGCCGGCTTTTCCAGCTCACAGGTTAGATCGACCGCCGAACCATCGGGTGTCGGAACGCGCATGGCGAAACCGTCCAACTTCTTATCAAGGGCCGGAATTACCAGACCGATCGCTTTGGCGGCGCCGGTCTTAGTCGGAATGATTGACAGAGCCGCGGCGCGTGCCCGCCGCAAGTCTTTGTGCGGGAAATCCAGGATAACCTGATCGTTGGTATAGGAATGAATCGTATTCATCAGACCGCGCTTTACCCCAAACTTATCATTCAGAACCTTGGCGACCGGTGCCAGGCAGTTAGTCGTGCAGGAAGCGTTCGAGACAAAGATTGAATCTTTTGTCAGCATTTCATCATTTACGCCCGGAACGACGGTCACGTCGACATCTTCCTTAGCATTGGCGGGAACTGTCAGGATGACTTTTTTAGCGCCGGCAGTAATGTGTTTCTGCATACCCGCGCGATCACGAAATTTACCGGTAGATTCAACGACGATATCAACTCCCAATTTTCCCCAGGGCAGTAAAGCCGGGTCCTTCTGGGCAAAGACCTCGATCTTTTTTCCGTCAACGACTAAATAATTACCATCCACACTAATCGTTCCGCAAAATTTACCATGCACGGAATCATATTTCAGTAAATGTGCCAGCGTCTTGGCGTCCGTCAAATCGTTGATCGCTACGATTTCCAGTTTGGGATTCTTATAGGAGGCTTTTAAAACCAGCCGTCCAATGCGGCCAAATCCGTTAATAGCGACTTTAATTGCCATAATTATACTCCTTCTGTTTTATTTTTCAATTTATTCGGATTTTTTCCGAAAAGTTATTATTTATTTTCAAAAAGCTGACAGCCAATTTAATTTTTCAGCCGGATACTTCCAAGAAAATCCGTTGCTATTCGCAGATTTCAGATAATCAATTATCGGCGGTTATTTATATACGACTGATGAACGAATTATACTGTGTATGCTATATAAGTGAAAGATAAATAATTTAAAACATCGGATAACTATCTCGTTAATATCCTATTCCAGGCAGGTCTGCAATTCTCCAGACCTGCCTGGTGATTATATCGAGACTATTTTATGAGCAAAACTTTGCGGGTTGCGCAATATTTGGGGGAATTCAACCTAATCAAATAAATCCCCGTGCTAACTGACTGGCCGGAATGATTGGTACCACTCCAGATAACCGAATAGGTTCCGGCTGAGTAACTGGTTTTCGCCGACTTCCAAACCTCACGACCCATCAGATCATAGATAATGATTTCGACTTGAGCTTCCTCAGGAAGGTTAAAGGAGATGGTGGTCTTTGGATTAAAGGGATTGGGATAGGCGGATTTAAGAGCGAATTTCCGGGGAATAATGGCGGTCTTTTCTGCTTCAGGATCTATCTCGATATCCATTAGACCAATAGCCTCAGCGGCTTCGGATTCAGGATAATTTTCCAGTATCATTGCAAAAATATCAACAGATGATTTACCGGTTGACTTAGCTAAATCACCGGATTGCTTTTCCATTTCCCGGATAATCTGACCCTGTTCATAAAGTGCCCACGCCATTTGATTTTCGGTACTGCCATATTTTTTATAAATATCGATGAGTCGATCGGAACGGGCGAGAGCATCCTTATAATCTCTGGGGATAGTCTTGACTGTGACTGAATAATCTAAAGCGGCTATTCCGATGGCATTTTTCGGATATTTTACAATCAAATTATCCAGATTTTCAATCAATCCAGCTAAGTCCCCAATCTTTTGATAAAGCCTGAACATTCCGTTGATCACCAGGTTACTGATTTTATGATCAGGAGCAAGATCAGCGATAGAATTTAAAACTTTAATGGCGTCGGTGTAGAGACTGTCACGCTCAAGTTGGTAAATAGTTCTGAAGAGAGTTTCAATTTCATCCGGATTGTCATCCGAATTGGATTTTGAGAGCACAAAACCCCGATCTGCGGCTGTCGGATAAGTGGTCACGGAACCGTAGTTATTCATAGACGTCCATTGATTGACTTGAGCCATTATCGTGCTGGAGCTATAATTCTTAACATCATAATATGATGAAGAACGAGTAAAAATATTGAATCCACCGGCAACGCCAGCACCCATATCAACAAAATATCCCAAATTTGCGCCTGAGTTTGAGGAAATATATACACCGAAAGAATAATTATTCAAGATTCGATTGTTTGTAAAAGGATTGGATACGTTACGAAATGTATCCATATTTAAATACGCTTTATTAGTAGTATATATCCCCCCGCTCGTGTTATTTTTTATATTACACTTCTGGAAATCCAGTGAAGAAGTATTTAAATAAACCCCGTAAGTACAGTTCTCAATGGTAGACGAAATTACATCCATGTTACTCGAAGAATAAGCATAAATACCATAGTAATCGTCCTTGAACGTACATTTTGATACCGTAAGATTGCTAGTATAATAAGATCTGACGCCCTTGTCATTTTGATATAAATACCCATTAGAAATAGAGCCCGATCCATAAGACAGATATATTCCATAGTTTGCGCCATACATTTCGAAGTTATTTAGGTTACATACTCCACCAGAAGGAACATAGATGCCGTACCAGTACGTTCTGCTTGTGCTTGAAGGATCACTGCGGGTAAATATCAAAGGATTGTCAGATGTACCGCTGGCATTAATTGTACCATAAGCTGTTAGCTGTTTACCCGAATCGAATAATATTTTTGTTCCCTCTTTGATATTTAATGTATAACCCGATGCAATGCTAACATTTCCAAGAACACGCAATACTCCGAACCAGGTTTCATTCGACGAGAATGTCCCGCCGGTGACCGCGGTGTAGGGAATGTAATGCGGCTTGGTGATCGTGATGTATAATAGGCGCACGGAAGTTGAGAAGGTGTAACTCTGTTTATCCGAAACGGCTAGGTAATAACTACTCCCATTGTCGCCACTGCTGACGCAAATGTCACAACCTGAAACTCCGGCATTAACGACTATATTACTACTATTAACGGTGACTGAAGCATTTGACAGTTGGGAAGGGATTCCTACCCATATATTCATTTCCGGATCGCCAAAGTAATTATTAGAATAATCGAGATAAGTATGTGTATTTTCCACTTTAGATGCGACTACTCCTACACCCATTTTCCTACATGGGTAATCATTATAATTATCGTCGTCAACAATAGCATTGAAAAATGACTCCTCAAGATCAAATGAAGTATCCCAATAACCATAACGAGTATTTCCAGCAACAGCAACAGCATTCAGATTGTCCTCAACAATGAACGCCTCGATAAAACCGTGTTTTAATATTGAACTCCATGAAAAATCATAGTCAAAGCCACCAATATCACAAGCTATGGAGTAAACGATGAAAGGAGTGTTTTTTACCTCTAGATTATCGTCTAACCCGGCGTCCCAATCAAAATCCGGCCAATATGATATTAAGCTAGCTCTCGGCTCACTTTTATTCCAATCATATGATGCTACTGTGATTTCGGCAACTCCACCGTGGTTAGAAAATAAAATTAAACCATAATCATTATCATTCATAAAATCGATTATATCGGAAGCCTCGGGATAAGTAGCTTCACCTTGATCAACATTTTCTTCAACTATTGTTGTGGTCCAAAATGATTCTGTTATATCATCTATTAGATCGGCTTGAGAGGGAGCAAACTGCGGATACCATTGCATCTGATCTGCCTGTGTATGTAAGGTATTTCCAAGATATGTAAAATTTCCATTATTTGGGTAAAGTACATAATTAAAATATTTATTTGTCCAAGTATCAATTTCCTCTGCAGAAGACACTAATAGACGGCCAATAAATACTTCCGGATAATAGTCAGGATTATCTCCCAATCCGTAAATATTATAGGGTTCTCCATATCTCGGTTTGTTAGCTAAATTTTCATATTTTCCATCACCAGCATCAAAATTTGCGGAATAATAATCATGATCCACATCCCAATCACCAGTGAAATCTGAATAATATAAATCGGCCAGCACTGTATAATGATAACTATTTGTATTTATCGATGCTGCTCCAAATCTAATTGGAATAACAGAATTTTCACCGCCTAACAGCACCCACATAGTGTTTGTAGTGCTGTAATACGAATCGGCCAAATATTGACGGATTGCTCCTGGAATATCTATAATTCCAGATATGTAATCTGTCGAGTAGCTACTCAATATTTCCTAAACCGTTACAATTCCGATATCGAGACCTTCCCGTATTTTCCAGGCAACAAAGTCAGCAAAGGATGGTTTCAATGAGTTATTGGTTATAACTACATATTTATAAAATTCAGGAGTTGTCTGAGTTTTAGAGGTTTTTGCAAGTGGCTTGCTATATGCTGGTTTCACCTGATATGCCAATATATCTGATTTATTATCCACAAGTCTATTGATGATCGAGTCGTAATATTTCTGAAATTTATTTTCCCGACTTACTGGAATTGAAATGGATTTATTGTCATCTTTAAAGTTCAACGTAATAGTGATTTCGCTGATAAAAGTAACCACCCCCTCTTTTGGAATATATCGAATAGGTGTAACCAATAATTGAACTATATGGGTTGCTCCATCAAAATAACCGTCTTTATTGATTTTAACTATTTCTGACGGAAAAACATCAGATGAATTATAGATAATTTCGTCAGGAGGAATCCATACCGGTTTATAATTAATTGATGTCGGTTCAGGATATTGAGTAGGATAGATCAGATAAGTACCGATCTTTTCTTCTTTACTTATTTTTACATCCACCCCCAAAATAGATTTACCGGATGGTACGATTAGATTTATGACGATTGCCGGCAACTCTGGTTCACCCGGATTGGTGTAAATCACAGCGTTCAGATAATTAAATCTTACCCAATCATCCTTCGATGTTTGTGTTAAATTCGTATAATCAAAGGTTACGGCATGAGTAATCTGTCCGATGAGAATTCGAAATGAAAACATCATTACAATCCCAAAAGCAACTTTTTTCATAATTACCTCCAACCTTTTGTAATTGTTTGTCACTTATTCTTTCCGTGTATATTTGTCGGAAAGATTTATTATTAAAATCATTTATCATTTCAGTAAAATCGTTTTTATTACTGATTGTACATTTCCGCATTTCATACGGATAAAATATACTCCTGATGAAATCTCACCTGCATTCCATTGTAAAGAATACTCACCGGAATTATAATACCGATCGGTAAGAACTGCAATCATGTGTCCGGAAAGATCATATACTTTGATTTTAACATTTCCGGGATTGGATATTTTAAAGGGTATGATTGTACTTACATTAAAGGGATTCGGAAAAGCATTATATAATCTGTATCCTTCTATAATCATATATTTGTTTTTTACAAGTCTATTGATCATTAATGTATCGAATGAATATATCTCGACAGAATAGTCAGAATGAGAATTATCAATATACTTTTGAGTTTTGACAATCAGTTCATCAGTTCCATCACCATTGAGATCGATTACGCACCCAATACTTTGGTAAACATCCAAATCAGAAATTTCTAGCCGAATACATGTATCAGGAGTTTGAAGATTTGTAGGATCAAGAAAAACAAATATTTTTTGTGCTTCAGTAAATATATTAGGATACTGGTATAGATAATTATTTCCATTACTATTTAATTTAATTGGAAAATAGTTGCTGAAATTCTGTTCGCTATTATAGAAACTTTGTTTATAGGTCGATATAGTTAAATTGTCAAATTGCAGATTGCTTTGGAAAACTATATTATTTCTCGTTGTATCCATATATTGACACAGTAGCGAGGGCTTTCCGGAATAATTATAATTTTCAATGAAAATTAGATTATCATATAGTTTTAGTGAATCGACAAAAGTATATACAGGTTCTGTAGATAAACTTTCTCCACCTGAATAAATATAGATTTTTCTCTCATTACTGAGATTGTAGGGAGCAAGAATGAAGAAATCGTCATACCCGTCACTGTTTAGATCACCACATTCAATATCGTCTCCGTAATTTGCCCACAATTCGGTAGACTGATAGTACCAATTCGGTGTAGTATCGAAAGTATCAGAACCAAGAAAAATATATACTGTTCCAAATGCGGCATCTATATCATGTGGAGCAGAAACAATAAGATCGTCGTATCCATCGTTATTCAAATCTCCGCTTTTAATACACTGCCCGAAATTATGATAACAATCTTCTCCTTTTATTGTAAAGTCTGGTATTGTATCTAAACCTATCGCATCTCCTAAAAATATCCATATCCTTCCTGTTTCTAAATTCCAAGCCGGTTCAGATAGAACCATGTCTGTAAATCCATCTCCATTCAAATCCATTTTTCCACATAGATTAATGCCTCCTAATGACTTGCGAAAAGTAATATCTGGTATAGTGTCGAACACCATACCTCCAAAATAAATATAAGCACGTTCAGAATAATTTGAAGCGCCCAGTAGTTCAGGACTTTTAGTATCACATATCGCTAAATCTTCATAACCATCATTATTAATATCACCAATGTTAGTAATTATACTTCCGAAATAGGGTTTATTGTTATCTCCCCAAATAGTACAGATTTTTATCATATTAATATTTTCTTTAGCCAATAACGTGATTAAAAAAATATTCAATATAAACGGTAAACAAATTCGCTTCATGTTTTTAAAAACCTTCTTTCGCTATAACTTGCCGTTCTATTCTTTTTCTTGTATTAAAATAGTATAGTATATCCATAGTAATGTTCGTCAAAGTGGAATCTACAGTTTTCTCCTCCCGGTCTGGTAAAGCCAATCGTTAAAAACCTGCGCATGCGCCATATTTTCTAATGCCTTCCTTATTCTGGCGTAATATATACGCAGGGGGGGGGGGTAATTTCAAGGAAAATCTTCAAGCGATTTTACATTTCATAATTGGGGGGCAGAATAGTACCGTATCATTCAACGGTTATACGATGGACATTTATGGTCATTGGCCGCTAACGCGTCGTTATTTGTGGTCATTCATTGTAAAAGCGTAATGCGTGGCGTAATCCATAACTACAAACTGGAGACCAAAAACTTTAAACTCGCACCCCGTCACTCGTCACTTCTCATGCCGTTTTTTAAGTAATTTTATAATGTCGTCGAGGGCGACGTTTTTCGCGGCTAACAATACCAGCAGGTGATAAAGCAGATCGGCGACCTCTTCCTGCATACGCGGCACATTGTCCGAAACAGCGTCGATGACGACTTCCGTGGCTTCTTCACCGACTTTTTGGGCAATACGTTCGATCCCGGCTTCAAACAATATATTGGTGTACGAACCGGCTTTGGGATTCTTCTGACGGTCGCGAATTATTTCTTCCAGCTCGAAGATGAATGATTTTCCGGCAACATTCTTTTCACTGAAGCAGGTATCGGTGCCGGTATGGCAGGTCGGACCGGTCGGTTTAACTTTAACTAATAGCGTGTCGTCGTCGCAATCGATCAAAATCTCTTTGACTTCCAGGAAATTCCCGGAAGTCTCGCCTTTGGTCCAGAGCGTTTGCCGACTGCGACTGAAAAATGTTACTCTATCGGTAGCTAGGGTTTTTTCGTAAGATTCGTAATTCATATAACCGAGCATCAAAACCTTGCCAGTTTTTTCATCCTGGATAATCGCCGGAATCAGTCCGTCATTTTTGTCGAAATCTATTTTCATAGTCGCACCTCAATGCCATTAGTTTTTAGGTATTGCTTTAATTCCGGAATCGGAATTTCACCGAAGTGGAAAACGCTGGCCGCCAGGGCCGCATCGGCTTTGCCCGTCTGAAAAACTTCCAAAAAATGTTCCCTCCTACCCGCTCCTCCGGAAGCAATTACCGGAATGGGCAGATTTTCCGATAATTCGCGCGTAATTTCCAGTGCAAAACCGTTCTTTATACCATCGTGATCCATGGAAGTCAGCAGAATTTCGCCGGCGCCCAGTTCGGTAACCTGACGGGCCCATTGCTGGGTAATTTTATCGGTTGGCGTCCGCCCGCCATGAATATAAACTACATCACCGCGTTCCGTTTGTTTTGTATCTATCGCCGCCACGATGCACTGACTACCGAAACGATTGGCTAACTTCTCGATTAATCCCGGATTTTTGACCGCCGCGGTATTGACCGAAATTTTATCGGCACCGGCATTCAGCAGTCGTGCCACGTCATCGGCATCGCGCACTCCGCCACCAACCGTAAACGGAATGTTCAGGTGTTTCGCGATTTCGCGCACCAATTCGACGAAAGTTCCGCGTTTTTCAACGGAAGCTGTTATGTCGAGAAATACCAATTCATCGGCGCCCTGCTCGGCATAAGCCGCCCCAAGTTCGACCGGATCGCCGGCATGCCGTAAATTGACAAAATTTACGCCCTTGACCGTCTGGCCGTTTTTAACATCCAGACACGGAATGATACGCTTAGCTAACATAATAATCCTTTCAATTCTGCCAGGCTGATCCGACCCTCGTAGAGCGCCTTGCCAATTATTACGCCGTCGATGCCGTCTTCCTGCAAACGCACAACATCATCAAAACGCCCAACTCCACCACTGGCAATCAGGAAAAGATTGGCGAATTCCCGTTTAATTTCGCGATACAATTCAAAGGCCGGGCCGGTCAGCATTCCGTCGCAGGCCACATCCGTGCAGATCGTTTGCCGGGCACCCTTTTGCTGATAATCACGCAGGAAATCCAGCACATCCAGAGTAGATTCTTCCTGCCAGCCGTGAATCGCGATTTTACGGTCTTTAACATCGGCGCCGAGGATAATTTTCTCACTGCCAAAAATTTTCAGCCAATCGCACACCTTGTCCGGTTGGTTGACCGCAATACTGCCCGCGGTAATCTGGCGCGCGCCGCTCTCGAAAGCAATGCGGACATCTTCATCGTCCCGAATACCACCCCCGAAATCGATCTGCAATGGTGTTCCGGCCGCGATGCTTTCCAGCACTTTCCAGTTAACCACACGCTTCTGGCGGGCGCCGTCCAGATCGACCAGATGCAGGCGCGTAATGCCCGTACCGGCGAATTGCCGGGCAACTTCCAGCGGATTCTCGTTATAAATTTTCTGCGAGTCAAAATCGCCGCGACTTAAACGTACACATTTGCCGTCAATAATATCGATCGCCGGAATTATTGTAATCATAATTTTAGAAAATTCCTTAGAATTTGCTCACCGATTACTCCGCTTTTTTCGGGATGAAATTGAACCGCAAAAAAATTATCTTTCTGCAAAGCCGCCGAAAAAGGCACTATATAATCCGTTATCGCTGAAGTATTCTCGCATAATTCGGCATAATAACTATGTACGAAATAAACATAAGGATTATCCGGTAAATTCTTAAAAAGATCGCCATGTAACTCTCCGAGAGTATTCCAGCCGATCTGCGGCACTTTATCGCGTGGCGAGAATTTTTTAACGGCAACATCAAAAATTCCGAGACCACGGGTGTCGTTCTCCTCAGAAACTCGGCTCATTAATTGCAGACCGAGACAGATGCCAAGTATCGGCTGACTTAAGATTGGCAACAGATCAGCGATTCCATTCGCCCGGATAAATTGCATCGCCGAAGAGGCCTCGCCCACTCCTGGGAAAATGACTTTATCAGCGGCGCGGATCACGGCCGGATCGGAACTAACGACCGGCTCAGTCCCCAAACATTGCAGTGCCAGACTGACCGAATGAATATTGCCGGAATTGTATTTTATCAGGGCTACTTTCACAGAACGCCTTTCGTACTGGGAATCCGGCGATTGGTCGGATCGCGCTTAATGGCCATTTTCACGACTCGCCCGACGGCTTTGAAAATCACTTCGATCTTATGATGTTCGTTCTCGCCGGTAGCCTTGATGTGCAGATTGCAGGCCGCCGCATCAGAGAAGGATTTAAAGAAGTGTCGGAACAATTCAGTCGGCATTTGACCGATGTATTCGCGTTTGAATTCGCATTCCCAGACCAACTCGCGTCTTCCCGAAAAATCGAGTGCGACCTGCGCCAGCGATTCGTCCATCGGCAGAAGAAAACCGTAACGCTCGATGCCTTTCTTGTCGCCGAGCGCTTTCAGCAAACCTTCGCCCAAAACCAGAGCAATGTCCTCAACTAGGTGATGTTCATCCACCGCCAGATCACCCTTGGCGGTCAGTTCCAGATCACAACCGGCATGCGTGGAGAACAGGTTCAGCATATGGTCGAGAAAACCGATCCCGCTATCGATTTGATTCCTTCCGGATCCGTTCAGGTTAATTTTCAATCTAATGTTAGTTTCGTTGGTCCTGCGCGCGATCAGGGCGGTTCGCTCTGAATTAAGAAGGAATTCGAACACTTCCGCCCAACTCTGAGTTTTGAAATCGGCGGTGATATTTAAGTCGTTGCCGAGATAAATTGCTTTGGCGCCCAGATTACGCGCCAGTTCTACGTCGGTCGCCCGATCGCCGATCACGTAGGAATTGGCCAGATCGTAATCGCCCTGCAAATATTTGGTCAGCAGGCCGGTGCGCGGTTTACGGGTCGGGGAATTGTCAGCCGGCAGACTACGGTCAATCAGAATCTCATTAAAGATAATCCCCTCGCCTTCCAGAGTTTTTAATATTTTATTCTGAACCAGCCGGAAATTGCTTTCCGGATACGAATCCATGCCGAGCCCATCCTGATTGGTCACCATTACCAGTTCAAAATCCAAATAGTCGGCTATCTTGTGCATAGCGGTGATGGCACCTGGAATAAATTCCAGTTTCTCCAGCGAATCCACCTGTTCATCAGGTGGCTCGACGATCAAGGTGCCGTCGCGATCGATAAATAATGCTTTCTTCAACTTTCAAATTCCTTCAGTTTGGCAATTAAAATGTCATTTTCAGCCGGGGTACCGACCGTAATGCGCAGGCAATTATCGCAATGTACGGCTTGTGAGCGGTCGCGTACGATAATTTTTTGATTAATCAAGTATCCAAATACCCGCCGCACCTCGCGCAATTTTACTAACAAAAAATTGGCCTCGGAGGGAAAAACTTTTTCAACAATCATTAATTTTTCAAGCGCCTGAACCAGCCGGGCGCGTTCGCTTAAAATTGTTTCTACCATTCTATCTTTTTGCTCAATCCGCGCCAGTGCACTAAGGGCAATTTCCTGGGTCAGACCGCTGATATTGTACGGATATTTAATGCGTGACATCCATTCGATAATCTGCGGATCGGCGAAGGCCATTCCAAGGCGCAGATTAGCCAGTCCCCAGGCTTTCGAAAAAGTCTGCATGATGACCAGATTTTTAAATTCTTTCAATCGTGGTAGAAAACTCTTCTGCGGGGCAAAATCGATATAGGCTTCATCGATAACGATAATTCCATTGAATTTTTGAAGCAGATCAAACACCTCCGACTGATTGAGACAATTGCCGGTCGGATTGTTGGGCGAACAGAGGAAAATCAGTTTTACATTTCGGGTTTGCTTTAAAACCGCCGGCAGATCGATTTTAAATTGCGGCATCAGTGGTACGGATACGATCCCTATATCGTTAGCGGTCGCGGCGACGGCATACATTCCATAAGTCGGCGGTAATATCATTATTTTGTCGACATCCGACCGACAGAAGACGCGCATTAACAAATCGATGACTTCGTCACTGCCGTTGCCAAGAAAAATCTGTTCCGGATTAACATCTTTGATTACCGCAATCTGCTTTTTCAATGCATCCTGATGCGGATCCGGATAGCGGTTGAATGGCCTCTCAGTGACACTGCCGAGTGAATTTTCATTGGCATCGAGAAATATGCCGATCGCGCCATTGTAATCGTCGCGGGCAGTCGAATAAGGTTTCAGTTCAGCGACATTGCGACGCACCAGACGATTCAGGTCAACCATGTTCGACTCCTTTGGCAATGGTATTCAGGCGAATTTGGACGGCTATTCGATGCGCTTGTAATTTCTCGGCGGCGGCCATACAATCAATTGCCGGGCTGATGGTTTTCAGTCCCTCCGCGGAAATCGACTGAAAAGTGATTTTCCTGACAAAACTATCCACCGAAACCCCGCTGTAACTGCGGGCGTACCCATTAGTCGGCAGAGTATGATTGGTGCCGGAGGCATAATCACCGGCGGATTCAGGCGTAAATTCTCCCAGAAAAACCGACCCGGCGTTGACGACTTTTTCCGCCCACTGTTCCGGATTCCGGGTCTGGATGATGAGATGTTCCGGAGCATAACAATTGACAAATTCCAGGGCTTCGTCCAGACTATTGACCAGAATTAGGCGACTGTTAGCCAACGATTTCTCGGCCATAGCGTGGCGCGGTAAGTCCGTTAGCTGTTTTTCAACAGTCGCAATAACCTTTGGAACTAATTCCTGACTATCGGTCACACAGACAACCTGGCTATCGGCGCCATGCTCGGCTTGGGAAAGCAGGTCGGCCGCAACGAAATCCGGATTGGCGAAGCGATCGGCCACAACGGCTACTTCCGACGGACCGGCCGGCATATCTATCGCTACGCCCTGAGTGCTGACGATCTGTTTGGCAAGAGTGACGTACTGATTACCCGGCCCGAAAATCTTATCTACCTGCGGAACGCTCTGAGTGCCGTACGCCATCGCGGCAATGGCCTGAGCCCCGCCGATCTTGAAAATCTTCTGGATACCGAGTAATTGAGCTGTGTAAAGAATTATCGGATGAATGTGTCCGTCTTTATTGGGTGGCGTACATAGAATAATTTCCCGACAACCGGCCAGGCGGGCCGGAATCCCCAGCATCAGTACCGTCGAAAAAAGTGGCGCCGAACCGCCTGGAATGTACAAACCGACGTGTTCAATCGGTACACTTTTTCGCCAGCAAGTCACGCCCGAACTGGTTTCGATTGGCTTGGATTTTTCCAACTGAAAGGAATGAAATTTTATAATATTGGCACGTGCAACCTCAATTGCGACCCTGAGATTTTCATCGACTGCATTTTGGATGTCGGTCAATTCTTCGCGCCGGACTTCCAATTCGTTTAGCCGGGCGTTATCGTATTTGCGGGATAGTTTGACTAAAGCACTGTCTCCCTCAGTCTTAACGGACTCGAGAATTTCATGCACGGCGTTTCGTAGAATTTTATTATCGATAACCGGCCGGCGGATGAGCCGCGGCCAGGATTCACGCGATGGATATTTTTCAATCTGCATAATACCCTCCTATATGATCATTTTTTCGATTGGAATAACCAGAATACCCTGAGCACCGGCGTCTTTCAGAGCGGAGATGCGTTCCCAGAACTGATCCTCTTCGATCACGGAATGGAGTGAACTCCAACCTGGTTCGGCTAGTGGCATAATGGTGGGACTTTTCATCCCTGGCAGAATCGCGCAGATTTTTGCGATTGCACTGTTCGGTGTATTCAACAGGATATATTTGCGGGTATGAGCAGCCTGGACGGCTCTGATTCTCAAAATTAATTTATCCAGCAGGTCGGTTTTATCAGGATTCAAATTTTTGGCCGCAACCAGCACCGCTTCACTTTTTATTACGGTCACGACCTCTTTTAGCCCGTTCGTCAGCAGGGTGCTTCCGGTATTGACAATATCAAAGATCGCTTTAGCTAATCCGATACCGGGCGCGATTTCGACCGAGCCGCTGAACTCGTGAATTTCGGCATTTAAATTATTTTCATTCAGGAATTGCTTGAGAATATTCGGGTACGAAGTAGCGATACTCAATCCATTCAGGTCGGTTAATTTTTCGTAATTGAAATCTTTCGGCACGGCGATAGATAAACGGCATTTTGCGAAACCGAGTCTTTCGATGATTTTCAGCGGGCGAGCTTTTTCGTAATAGACATTTTCGCCCACGATTCCCAGGTCAGCCAAACCATCGGCGATACATTCCGGGATATCATCGTCACGCAGAAAGAGAATCCGCATTGGAAAATTGGTCGATTCGGCTTTCAGCCGCGATGTTCCGCCGTTACCGACGAGTAGTCCGCACTCACCCAACAATCTGGTGGTATGTTCGCTTAATCGTCCTGTCTTTTGAATTGCTAAAGTAATCATGTTTGCTCCTGTAAAATAAAAAACCCGGTTCGCTTACGACTGAACCGGGTTGATTAACACTTTATGTAAATCACCTATCTCATCCCGGTTCCTACCCTGGAATGATGATAATAATGATGATGTACCTGTCTGTAATTCATCTCAAATCTCAAAAGTTGCTAAAATATAAAAATATTGCGCGGAATTGTCAAACAAAATTTATAGCAAACTGCCATCTAAACTAAAAGTTTTTCAATTCGCATCACGATGTCATGCGTAATCGTTGCAATTGATTTATTGCCATTGATAACAATAAAACCGTACATGTCCTGTAATTTGAGAAAAACCTTCCGCAGACGCTGTTGATAAATCAAAAAACTGATAGCCCAGTCGCCTGATAAACCCATATCCATACCAGATTCCCAGTAATCCATAGCGTCGGCTTTTTGCCAGCGACGCTCGATCAGTCGGCGAGGTGAGACATTCAGATAAAAGACCAGATCTGGGATCAGGGTCACACCGTAAATATTCTGGACCCATTTTAGATCGGTTCCGCGCACCAGATCACGCGCCATTAAAGTATAAAAATAGCGATCAGCCAACACTATAAAACCAGCCCTTAAAGCTGGAATGATGACATTCTCGAATTGGTCCATAAAATCGGTTGCGTAAAACAGCGATAGAGTCGTCGGCCCGAGGACGTTACCGCGGCGGGCTAATTCCAGCTCCGGCCCGACCAGCTGTGAGCGCGCCAGTTCGCAGTTCACGACGGCATAACCTTTACTTTCAAGCCAGGTCTTGACCCGGGAGATCTGAGTGGTGCGACCGGAACCATCCGCGCCTTCCAGAACGATCAGTCTGCCGCTGAGTTTACCCACCTCACATCTGGGGAGTGGTTCAATGTAAAAGCGTTTCATTCCTCACTCCCATTTTTATACGAGGCCAGATCGATTCTCTCGGCGATGATCGTGCGGATAGTCTCCTGCTGAACTTCGATAGGTTGGGTAGCGTCAATCTCTACGAAACTAAATTCCCTGCTCATCTTTTCGTATTCAGCACCGATTTTGGTCTGGTAAATTCGGAAACTGTCGTAGACTTCGGCGTGTAGATTAAGGTCCATACCAGCTTCATAATATTTAATTTTGGGACGATTGGAAAGAATGCGTTCAACCGCAATTTTAGATGGTAATTTGAAATAAAAGGTAATATCGGGAATTTTCGCAAAGCTATAGAGATTGCGGAGCCAGGCATTCGAACAACCGCGTACCGCATCCCGGGCAAAGGCGGTAAAAATGTAGCGGTCAGCCAGCGCAATGTAACCGGTTTTTAGAAGAGGCTGTATCTGGCGGTGATAGCGATCAGCGAAATCGACGGCATGCACCAGGCTGAAGGTGGTCGGGGTCAGTAGATTCTTCTTTTTTCCGCGTTTAATCGCCTGCCGCACCATCGCCGAGGAATTCCATTCCGTCAGGTAAACCTGATGACCGCTTAATTCGAGCCAGCGTTTGACTAAATAGAGTTGGGTCGATTTACCGGAACCGTCGAGACCTTCGGCGGCGATTAAAATTCCGGATGAATGTTTGAATTTCATACGATTCATAAATACTTCAACTTTCTCACAAAATCTGCTCCACTCAATGCAATTTCGGCTATAAATTTAATAAAAATTATATAATTAACCGCTTTCTCGCGATCGTAACTAAAAAGTTTCATAAAATAAAGGCGGTGGATTAACCGGAATCCTGGAAAGATGATAAGCTTTGCGAATGTCGGTCTGAATTTCCCGGCAGGCCTTGCGATTGGGAGCGTGAATAGTAACGAGCGGTTCCCCGACCTCGACCCGATCGCCGATTTTCTTGTGGATAATCAGACCAACTTCCGGTTTGATAACCGAGTCCAGCGACTGACGACCGGCTCCGAGAGCCACCGCACACATCCCGATCCGGGTCGTCTCAATACTCTTTACAAAGCCCGCCTCTTTGGCCGGAACCGGCTTGATACAAGCGGCTTTTTTATACTTGTCAGGATTTTCGATATAGCTGATATCGCCGCCCTGAACTTCTACCATCTGCAGGAATCTTTGATAAGCCGCGCCGGAAGCAATCAGTTCCTTAAGCAGCTCGCGGGCTTTATTGAAATTCTTCTCGATTCCGGATAATACCACCATCCAGGCCGTCAGATAAAGCGTGATTTCGGTCAGGTCTTCCGGGCCTTGACCTTTGATCGTAGCTATGGATTCGAGCACTTCCAACCAGTTACCGACCGCCTGACCCAATGGCTGATTCATATCGCTGATGACGGCTTTGACCTGCAGGCCGAAATATTCACCTACCCGTTTGAGTTGTTTGGCAAGTTGCTGACTCTGGCTATAATCGGTCAGAAAGGCGCCGTTGCCGGTTTTGACGTCCAGCACCAGACCATCAATACCCTCGGCGATTTTCTTGCTGAGGATGCTACCGCAAATCAGCGGAATCGATTTGACTGTGGCGGTCACATCGCGCAGGGCGTACATTTTCCGGTCGGCCGGGACGAGTTCCTTGGTCTGACCGCCCATCGCCAGGCCGTATTTTTCAATCAGGTGCATGAATTCCTGACTGCTCAGATTAACGTTGAAGCCCGGAATGCTTTCCAATTTATCCAGCGTACCGCCCGAATGACCGAGCCCGCGGCCGGAAATCATTGGCACGACACAACCCGCGGCGGCCGCGAGCGGTGCCAGGATTAGACTTACTTTATCTCCGACTCCGCCGGTACTGTGCTTGTCAACTTTGAAACGAGCTATCGCACTCAGATCAATCGTCTTGCCGGAAAGCAACATTGTATCCACGAGTGCGATCGTTTCGCTGTCAGTCATTCCCTGAAAATTAACCGCCATCAACCAGGCCGCCATCTGATAGTCAGCAATCTTGCCGCTGACATACGAGGCGATCAGATATTGAATCTCCTCCATACTGTGTTCCAAACCAGCTTTCTTTTTTTCTATAAGATCGACCGGTATGAAGTTCCTGGATTGCTTCTTGACTGGATTACTTTTCGGCATCAATGTCTCCACAGATTTTGTTGCGATCAGATTTGCTTTTATGGTTAAAACGACGCCAGAGGTATGGTAAGCGCGAAAAATCTATCATACGTTGCTCAGTAGAAGTATAATGAATCAGATAAATGCCGACTATAAACAGGATTATGTTAGGCGTCCACATAGCCCAGAAAGGAGTAATGATGGCCGCATCGGCTAACTCTTCTCCACCGATCAGGAATACATAATATAACAGGAAAAAGAAAATGCTTAAAACAGCGGCCACGGTAACGCCACCCCGTCGGGTGATAACACCCAATGGAGCACCCATCATGATAAAAACTATACAGGCAAACGGGAGTGAATATTTTTTCTGAATCTCGACGTTGTATTTGGCGATCTGTTTCTGGTAATTGAGTGCCAGACTGGTTTCGCCGCGGATGCGATTCAGGAATATGTTAAGTCTCTGGTTTTTCCGTTTAGCTTCAGTCTCGGACAATTTTTCCAGGTTTTCAGCCTGAACCAGATTGAGGATTTTCTCAAGTTTTTCTAAATCTGGGGCCAGACTGGTATCACCCAATTCCTTACGGGCCATATTTCTGATTTTGTCGGTAATCCTCTGGTATTCCTTGGTATACCGCTGAACTTCGGCTTGCATCATCTTGATCGTCATTTCACGGTCGCCGCGCCGGGCGCTTTCACGCCGCTCGAGTACCAGATTCTCTACCGGAATGGCGATCCGGTGGCGTTCAAAGTCAATCCGCCGGTAATCGGACAGTCCCTTCAGATCGATTTCGTGAATCTGGCCGGAATAGAGGGTAAATAGAATTGTATTAGCATCCACGACAATGAATCCGCTGTCAGCATAGATTGTGGTTTGGATATTTTGGGCGTCTTTGTTGTAGATTGTAATTTTACGCAGACTCTCACCTACTTTTTCCTTGACGTAAATAGAATATTCGGGAATATCGTCCACGAAATAGCCTGGTTCGATGTTCAGATCGGGTCTCTTACGGTAAATATCATGGGCCAGGAGACGCGCCCGATGATTGAAATCAGGCAGAATATCGTCATGAAAATAGAACATCACCAGTGAGACTATCAGCCCGAAAACGAATCCCGGTACGAGAATAGTAGTAAAACTGATACCGCTGGAACGCATGGCGGTAATTTCATTATCCTCTGCCAGACGACCATAAGCCATTAGCGCGGCTACCAGAACGGCCATTGGCACTGACATAGCTACAATCCAGGCCAGATTCAGGTAAAGAAATTCGAAAATGATTCCGAGCGCCAGACCTTTGCCGAGTAAACGGTCGACCGATTTGATCAGAAAGTTAGCCAACAAGATAAAGGTTACCACTCCGATAGCGAACAGGAATGGGAAAAGCAATTCGCGGTAAATATAGCGCGCCCCGATCCAGCCGGAAGAAAACCAGCTCCATCGGCGTAATTTCTTGAAAATCGCCATTTTCACGCCGGTAATATACATATCCCGCCTGTTTTTTAACACAGATAATTGACGGGAGAAATGGGAGCCCGTTCGAATTCTCCGGCAGGGCAGAATTATCAATATTATATCGCCGGAATCACTCAGCGACAAAAACAGTGAATATTTCTATTGAATCTCATTCTTCTACTGCTTAAACTTTTTCGATTTGAACAAAAGATCATTAGTGCGAGAAAAAAGGATGAAAACAGGGAAATTTTACCTCTTGATTGGGCTGGCTTTTATAGGTCAGGATTGCGAGCGACGACAGTCCGGCGAAGAACCCCTCCTGATTTTTCAAAACCCGACCGTTGTTGTCGAAAACCTGCTCGCCAACAACTTGGTACTGCCGCGTTTTTTACCCGGCGGTCAGGAAATCATATTCAGCGGACGCCTGAGAGGAGACCTGTGGGATGCTATTTACCAGGTGCCATTCATCGGTGGAGAACCACAGAAAATTTATGAAACTACTGACGATCTGCTTTATCCCTCTTTCTCAACCGACCAGCGTCAGGTAATTTTTAGTCAGGGACTATCGCGCCAGATCAACCTTTTGAATATCGTGACTAAGGAAATCACGCCTCTGCCTATTTTTGGTAATTATCCGTCAATTTTACCAGACGGCAATACCATTCTGTATGTCGGAGTTCTGGATGCCAACCTGCGATTGTACGATTTGCGAGAAGGTCAATCTCGCATACTGACATTCAGTTATTCGACAGTCAATTTATTTCCAATGATAACTCCGGATCGGGACGGAATCGTCTGGTATGAAGATCGGTCCCGAGAACAAGTGCGCGTTAATAAAACCGATTCCGAAGCTCTTAAAAGCGAGGTTTTACAAATATTCCGCGAACCACTGCTGGGTTGGACTCTTTCACCAAGTGGTGAATGGGCAATCGCCGGCCGGCCGAATGGTGAGCCATTCGGCTTTAAACTGAATGATACGATCCGGGCAACGATTGAAATCCGACCTGAAGTACCGATCGAGAATGTCAAACAGCTGGCCTATTCGGTTTGCTGGTCACCAACTGGTCGCAATGTCGTCTATATCGGCAATTCGGTACCACTATTTTCGTGGGATAATCCTTTCACTCACCTGGGCACTTTTCACGGCGACCTGACCGTAGCCGGTTTACAATGGAGCAATCTCAGCGACGCCGAGGTATTGCAATCGCCTCCAGTCAACGCCAAACCAATTTTCACCTATGCACAGGAAAATGCCGGGCCGTCCGAGCCGCGATTCGTACCAGCCGCGATCAATAATTCGCCGCGGATCGTGAGTGCACCGGTTGAAACTGTTCGACAGGGTGAGCTGTATTTCTATCGGATTCAGACGGTCGAAATCGATTTATTCGACAATTTGAGCTATACCCTCGTCTCCGGTCCGACTAATGCCGAAATGCTATCACGGACGGGCGTACTGGCCTGGTTGCCAACCGATACCGGTCTTTTCGAATTCACTGTTACGGTAGAAGATTCCCGCAACGAACTTGATTCCCAAACATTTTTCGTAAATGTATTACCGAATGTGAAGTGGGACCAGGCCTCTTTTCAACCGCGACCTGTGGATAAAAAGATCAGTGATTTTGCGGCCGGCCTGCGGTTTCTGGACACCGATGACGATGGCTTTCTGACTCCCGGTGAAGAAGCCACTCTGCAAATCGATCTGCAACCTTTACATGGTGAACCTCTCGACAGTTTACAATTGCAATTACTGTGTTCGACGACAATTGACGAAGTAGATTTTGACGATAAGGTAATTTTCAGGGATTGTCAGCCGGGGCATTGGAATCGTAAAATTATTCAATTCAAAGGTTTACCGAAATTGCGCAACCGACCGATTCTGATTCGTGGTATCCTTGAGACCAAATACGGGATCCAGACGTTGCCCGCCAATCTGATTATCAACGCTAAAAATCCCGCGAAGAATTTATGAATGTTCTGAGAGGAACTTTTTCTCGTCTTGACGAGTGCAATTTAACCTATTAATAAGTTTTTTTGTCAAACACTATGCTTTTTAACATTGAAACAGAGAATTAATAAAACGGTCACGAGGTTTAATAAAGTGACAATGAAACCAAAAAGCAAAATTAAAGGAAGGGATATGAAAGCGAACGCATTAACTCAAATTATCTTAATGGCGGCCGCCCTCTTCATTTCCGGTTGCTATACTCAGTTTTCCGCACCCATTGCCCGCGAAGAAACTTATGAGCAATTAGTTCCCGACACTGCTTACCAGGAAGAACAAAATTACCAGAATTATACCTTCGATTCATCCAATTTAAATGACTATCGCCGCGGTTATAGCGACGGTTATTGGGATTCGATGAACAGTAACCTCTGGTGGGGTTACAACGCCTATTCGCCATTTTATCACAGTTACCGATACCAGTCGCCGTATCTGGGATATTATGATCCATGGTTCTACGATCCATTTTACGACGGTGGATTTTACGGTTATTACTCCTTTTATGGCGGATATTATCCCTATTATAGTTACAACTATCCTTACTACGGATACTATGATTATTACGGTGGTTATTATCATCGTCGGCATCATTGGTACGGAGATTGGTATTATTACCGCGGTGGCAAGGCCTATGATGAAGGCCGGGATCAATCAAAACCGGAATATAAACCCAAGTCAACCGCCAGTAGCAGTCGCGGCTCTTCCGGAAGTACCGATTTCCAAACCGGAGCTTCCTATCTGCCGACCGGGACGAGTGCTATCACGAAAACTACCCCTACTGGTAAGACCACCACTATTATTGTCAACGACGCAAAGCCCGCCAAAGCCCGCCTGTCGGCCAAAAATAACCAAACTGCAACTACCCCAAAAGACGAAGCTATCATTGGTTTCCAAACCAAGCTGGTACCGACTACTCCGAACAGAACTACCATTATTAAATCTACAGACCGATCGCAAAGTGATACGAAATCCGTCCCCGTCCAAAGATCTTCCGCTCCGCGGGCAGTCCGGAGGAAATCGACATCCAGTTCGAGTTCAACCTCTTCCGGCAGTAGTAGTTCATCTTACAAACCATCCAGTTCATCCAGCAGTACAAGCAGTTCGTCATCCAGTAGCTCTTCTTCCAGCAGTTCCTCGTCAAGCAGTTCCTCATCCAGCAGTTCATCCGGCAGTAAATCATCTTCAAGTTCTTCTTCTGGCTCCAGTCGTTCTTCGGCACCCAAAGCCTCAGGCGGATCGCCTCGAAATAATCGTAAGTAGGAGTTGATATGTCTATTTTCCGCAAGTTAGTTACAGTCCTAATAATTCCGATAATGATTCCGCCTTTATCCGGCTTTGCTCAGCAGTTCGATGAAGTCATGACTAGTGAAGCGCTTCGTCCTTTTTGGAGTGTGTACGGTTTTGGAACTTCTTTATTTAATTTGCTGAATAATTCACGTTTAGCGGCCGATATTTCCTCTACCCAGTCCAATCCGGCGTTTCTGATTAATATCAAGCGGCCAAAGGCCAGTATCTCCGGCCTGAGTATTTCTCCAAAAAAATTGACAACTCTCGCGGATGTCGGTAAAGAATATTCAGCCTCGAACACCGCTTACCAGATCGAATACATTGGATTTGCCTTTCCATTACCGGTTTACCAGGGCAGTTTTGTTCTGGCGATTTCTTATATGCCAGCGAATTTTTTGTATTCCTCAAGTTATAGTAAAGGGATCACCGGAGCGACTTTTTACGACGAGGATGACAATCCCCATGTCATCGATACCGACCTGGAATACGATACCCGTGAATCGGGGTCAATTAATGTCTTATCAATAGCCGGGGCGACTGAATTCATGCAAAATTTCAACCTGGGACTGGCATTTAACATTTACAGCGGCGAACGTGATTATCAATCCACCGAGACCGGCGTTGATACTTATGATTTGCAGGATTATAACTCACTGGTCTATACTGAGATTATTAAACCGACTTATAGTGGCTTCAATCTGGATTTCGGATTATGTTACCAATCGGAAAATTATAAATTGGGCTTGCGTCTCTCGACCCCCGTTAACCTTAAGGTTCACGAAGTCAGTAAATTGACATATGATTATATCTACAGCGCTGTTGATACTTTATATTATAGCGATTATGATCTAAAATATAAAACCCGCTATCCGATGGAGATTGTCCCTAATTTCGCAATAAAGATTGGGAAGATTTCCGTGGGCATGGACCTCATCTTCCATAATTGGCAAAAGATCGAAGTCGATCTGCTAGAAGAATGGAAAGAGGTCAATCGCGACCTCTACTGGCACCTGCGCAATACGACCGACATCGGAGCTTCTTTAGCAATCCCGTTCGGCAATTCAATTTCAACTCGCCTGGCTTATCGACTGGTTCCCTCCCCATTTGCCGAGCTGGAAGGAACTGATGAGGAATATTATCATCTCCTGGGAGCCGGTATTGAGACTATTCTGAATAAATCTATTATCGTTGGTTGCAGCTACCAGAGCGGTTTCGGCAACCAGTCCGGATTCTATCGGTACTTTGGAACGCCTATTTCTCAGAAATATTCAGAAGACCGATTATCCTTTTCGGTGGCGGTACTCTTTTAACATTTTAAACGCAGATAATGCAGAGATTTTTATCAGAATCTATTCAGTATAGTCTATAGTTTGTCAATCTTATGAGAATTACCGGATTTCTCTTATCCTATGTAGTCTTAATGCTACAATTAGCGGTGACTGGAGAAGTCCCCAAAATCTATCATATTCCGCCGGAATCTTTAAGTCCGGACTGTACGTCTGAAATCACCTGTGTAGTCGCGCCGGGTGATTGTCACCTGAAAGCCGTAAAAATTTTCCTGCGTAACGATCCGATTGCTCTTTATAAAGAATTCGCCATGCAGTATCGGGATGGAATTTGGTTTATACCCTTGATTCCGGAAATGTTACAGGGCAATTATTTATATTATTTTATCACAGCCGAGTTTCAGGATTTCGCCGCACTGGCATTTCCCGCGGATAAACCCGCCGAAAAACCGGTCAAAGTCCGACTGATTCGCTCCAAAAAGAAATAAGGCTGGTTCCCTTTTCAAAAAACATTTGAGATTAACATCCCCCCGAATTATATTCTGTTCAGTTATGCGAACCAGATCTTATTTCGGAAAACTTGTTTTCGCCTTGTTATTCAGCGGGGTTTTGTGGAGTGCCTTCGCTCAGGAAATCTGGATACTGGAAATCGATAGTGAAATCAATCCGGTCGCGGCCGCTTATGTCCGCGAGAATCTGCGCAAAGCCGCAGCGGACAAGGTCGAATGCCTGATAATCCAGATGGATACCCCCGGCGGATTAATGACTTCCATGCGCGATATCATTAAGAATATTCTTAATTCGGAAATTCCGGTAGTGGTTTATATCAGTCCGCGCGGAGCCCAATGCGCATCGGCCGGTGTTTTTATCACGGTCTCAGCCCATTTTGCCGCGATGTCGCCCGGCACTAATATCGGCGCGGCTCACCCGGTCAACCTGGGTGGCGGCGGTTTCGGCGGCAAACCGGATTCAACCGAGACTAAAACCATGATCGAGAAAGCCACTAATGATGCCGTAGCTTACATCCGCAGTCTGGCGCGCGAACGCGGACGTAATGAGGAGTGGGTGGAAAAAGCCGTGCGTGAAAGCGTCTCCATTACCGAAACTGAAGCGGTTAAGTATAATGTCGTGGATGCTGTCGCTGACAACCTGGACGACCTGCTTAAAATGCTCGATGGTAAAACATTCAAATTACCTTCCGGAGAAAAAACCATCAACACTCGCGATGCAACTATCCGCTATCGCCCGGTTGGAGTTCATCGGCGCATCCTGGACATCATCAGTAATCCGAGCGTGGCTTATATTCTAATGATGCTGGGTTTCTACGGACTATATTTCGAGTTATCCAATCCGGGCGCGATCTTCCCCGGCGTTTTGGGCGCTATTTTCCTGATTCTGGCTTTCTTTGCCTTTCAGGTATTACCAATCAACTACGCCGGTTTGGCGCTGATTATTGTCGGCATTGTGCTTTTTATTCTTGAAGTTAAAATCATCAGCTACGGACTATTAACCATAGGAGGGATTATCGCCATGATACTCGGATCACTAATGTTGATCGACGTAAATCAGGCTCCTGATATTCTTAAAGCGGTTTCATTGAAGGTTATTCTGCCGATTGTAATTTTTACGGCGACTTTTGTCATTTTATCGCTTACTTTAGCCCTCAAAGCGCATCGGCGTAAGCCGACCACCGGGGCCGAAGGTCTGGTCGGAGAAACCGGCCGGGCTATTACCGATATTGCACTAACCGGCATGGCGATGGTCCATGGCGAATACTGGCAGGTTCGCTCCGACACTTCCATCGCCAAAGGAACTGAAATCGTCGTCTTGGCCGTCGAGCGAATGGTCTTGCAAGTCCAACCAAAATAAACAACATTAAAAAGGAGATTATGATGAACATTCCAATTTTAACCATTATCATTCTGTTGATCTTTCTCATTTCCAGCGCAGTACGGGTTCTGCGTGAATATGAGCGGGGTGTCATATTCCGTTTAGGGCGCCTGATTTCAGCCAAGGGGCCGGGACTCTTTTTTCTGATTCCGATCATTGATCGGATGGTTAAAGTCAGTCTGCGCACAGTCGTCATGGACGTTCCGCCGCAGGACATTATCACCAAAGATAACGTCTCAGTCAAAGTCAATGCGGTCGTCTATTTCCGGGTCGTCGATCCATCCAAAGCCGTCGTCGAAGTCGAAGATTTTCTCTATGCCACATCGCAATTATCGCAGACCACTCTGCGCAGTATTCTGGGACAGGCCGAACTCGATGAATTACTCGCCAGTCGTGAAAAAATCAACGAGGAACTGCAAACGATCCTGGATACTCACACCGATCCGTGGGGCATCAAGGTTTCGCAGGTCGAGATCAAACATGTCGACCTACCAACCGAGATGCAGAGAGCCATGGCCAGACAGGCGGAAGCCGAGCGCGAACGCCGCGCCAAAGTCATCAACGCCGAAGGCGAATTGCAGGCTTCAACCAAACTCGCCCAGGCCGCCGAGATCATGAACAAGGAGCCGATTACGATTCAACTGCGGTTCCTGCAAACCCTGCGCGAAGTCGCCGCGGAAAATAATTCAACAACGATTTTCCCGGTTCCGATCGATCTGTTCAAACCATTTGTCAAATTGATGGAAAAAAAGGCTGACCAGGAGTAAATCGGATTTCAAACCTTGATTGACCTCCCGAAGGTTTATTTCCTTCGGGAGGTTTTTTATTTTTAAACAAGAGGCTGTAAATTTGTTTGTGAATTTCTTGCGGGAAAAAATCGAGGACTTGCGGCGGCATATCGAGACTGCCAATTATAACTATTATGTACTCGATAATCCCACTATCAGCGATGCCGAATATGACCGGCTGATGCGCGAATTGGAACAATTGGAAAAAACCTATCCGGAAATGAAGACACCGGATTCGCCCACGCAACGTATCGGGGCCAAACCGCTAGACGAATTCAAAACTGTTACTCATCGCATTCCATTACTAAGTCTTGACAACGCCATGGACGAAAGCGAAATCCGCGAATTCGTGACACGTGTGCAGAAAGCACTGCCGGACGCGAAAATCCAGTTCGTGTGCGAACCGAAGATCGACGGTCTGGCGGTCGAACTTGTCTATGAGAACGGCATTTTCGTATCCGGTTCAACCCGCGGCGACGGCGTCACTGGCGAAGATATTACCCAGAATCTGAAAACTATTCGCAGTGTGCCGCTCAGACTGCGCCCAAACCTGCCGATTCCGACTCTGCTGGAAGTGCGCGGTGAAGTTTATATGGATAAGGCTGATTTTCAACGTCTGAACGAACAGCAATTGCAGGAAGGCAAGCCGCTTTTTGCCAATCCGCGCAACTCGGCGGCCGGTTCGCTGAGACAACTCGATCCGCAGATCACCGCTCGGCGCCCGCTCAAAATCTTCTGCTATGCGCTGGGTTCCTGCGAAGGTTATACTATTCAGTCGCATCATGAATTTCTGGAGTCTTTACCCAAATGGGGCTTTCGCGTCAATCCGTTGATCGAGATTGCCACAAATATCGAAGCTCTGATCGATTATTATCATAAGATTGAATCCATCCGCGCTACAATGGATTATGACATCGACGGCGTCGTATATAAAGTCGACACACTGGCTCAGCAGGTCGAACTGGGTATAAAATCGCGCAGTCCGCGTTGGGCGATCGCCGGGAAATTCAAAGCCCAGCAGGAAGTCACCCAGATACTCAATATCGAAGCCAGCGTCGGGCGCACCGGAGCCATTACGCCGGTGGCTAATTTTAAGCCGGTGCAGATCGGCGGCGTGACGGTCTCAAATGCCACTCTGCACAATCAGGACGAAATCGAGCGTAAAGACATCCGCATTGGCGATTGGGTGCTCATTCAGCGCGCCGGCGATGTCATTCCACAGGTCGTGAAAGTCATTACCGAGCGACGTGCCGGCAATGAAAAACCGTATAAAATTCCGCCCAATTGCCCGGTGTGTAATACACCACTCGTGCGCGAAGAGGACGAAGCCAAGCATCGCTGTCCGAATATCAGTTGCCCGGCTCAAATCAAGGCCAGCATCGAACATTTCGCCAGTAAACGCGCTATGAATATCGACGGACTCGGCGACAAACTGGTCGAGCAATTAGTGGATAACGGCCTGATTAAAAACGTGGCCGATCTCTATTCATTAAGCAAAGAACAACTCCTGACAATGGAGCGCATGGGCGAGAAATCGGCTCGGAATCTGCTGGACGCGATCGCCGTCAGTAAGACTGTCAGCCTGGCGCGTTTTATTTACGCCCTTGGCATTCGCAACGTCGGCGAACACATGGGCAAAGTGCTGGAGAAAGCATTCGGCATTCTCGACCGCCTCAGTCAGGCATCTGAGGAGGAATTACTGGCAATTGAAGATGTCGGACCGATCGTCGCGCAGAGTATCCGCAATTTCTTCACCGCCGAATCTAATTTACAGACCATTGAAAAATTGATCCGTAGCGGGATTCAATTCACCGCCGCCTCAACTGCACCTCAGAAAGAAGGTGTTACCGGCAAAATATTTGTTTTCACCGGGACGCTTAGTCAATTAACGCGCGACGAAGCTCAGGCTCGCGTGGAAAAGTACGGCGGCAAGTCGGTTTCCACGGTCAGTAAAAAGACCGACTACGTGGTCGTCGGCGAAAACGCCGGCTCTAAAGCCGAAGCCGCGCGCCGACTCGGCGTAAAAATCCTCAGTGAAACCGAATTCCTTGAGTTGATCGGCTGACTCTTGCGATTGTGGCAATCCCATAATAAATTGCCGGCAACGGAAACAGTCAATATGTTACCAGGAAGGACGACCATGAAAAGAGTAATTTTAGCAATTCTGATCGGTTGGGTATCGGCTTTCAGTCAGGAGACCGATGTAAAAGTAAATAAACACATGATTGGTGTTGATTTTTCAACCCTGACCGGCTCGGGACTGATGTATCGGCAGATAAGTGGTGATTGGGGCTTTAAGGCTTCTGCCTATACCATTTCTTCATCTAAAGAAAAACAAAATTCTTACGCGATCGGCTTAGGCGTTCAGCGCAATATTATTCTTAAACCGCTGACAAGATTGTATGCTTTAGCCGGAACTTCGTTCAGGCAACAGAATTTCGATCGAAGTACTGATTATACTAAGAATTATTTCAATTTCGGCATTGGTTTTGGCGTCGAAGCACGCGCCTTACAAGCAGTTAAGAATGAGGACATTATTTTCTTCTTTGAAGTCGGCGAAAAATATTTTTCAGTCAATAAAATCTCGGATGGTTCAGATGGTGGTAAGGTGCTAGATTCGGGTTTAATACCTTTCTTTACATTCGGTTCCGGTATCGAGTTCTGATTTTTATTTTATTTCTATATTAACTAATAAAGAGTCACTATGACTCCGTTGTAAGAACCGCAGAAATGTTATAAATTTGGGCGCTTTTTGCCACCCTAGCTCAGCTGGTAGAGCAGACGATTCGTAATCGTCAGGTCAACGGTTCGATCCCGTTGGGTGGCTCAAGTCTTTTACCAACAGTTTTTAATAGAAACTTAACACTAGAAAACCTCAGGTCAACGGTTCCCTGCCTGCGTGACTGCGTCAGCAGTCAGGCGGGGATCCCGTTTGGTAGCTTAAAACCTTCACTTGATTGGAAATAAAAAAGCCCGAACGGCTTCGGGCTTTTCAAAATTTCTATAGCGGTAATTTTTACAAAGAATAGAGGTCAACGATATCAATATCTTCCAGGTCATCTTTATCGACACTAATTTTCTCCGGCGTCACATCCAGAGTTGCCGGATTGACTCCATAGAATCCAACCTGATCGGTGCCGGCATCAAACTGTCCGTTATCATTTTGGTCGTCAATGGCCAGTACATAATAGTCGCCCGGATCGACATCGAGGATGATATAATTGCCGGCATTATCCGTTATACTGCCATTGGCAAGGTTTAAACCATCCGAAACTGTGGCGCTTTCAACCAGCAATACGATGGCGCCTCTGACAGCCACGTCGTTTTCGGATACTTTACCGGAAACATCGAGTATTTTTTTATCGACCGATTCCAGCAGATTGCAGGAGCTACCCGCAAATAATATTGCCATTACAAAAAGACTGATTTTTTGCATACTTACTCCTCCTATTTTCATTATTTTAAAATTATTCACTGGCGAAGCTGTCGAAATATCCCTGGATGTAAACCACAGGCGTTCCTTTATCGCCACTGCCGGAAGTCAGGTCGCATAATGAACCGATCAGGTCTGTCAGTCGACGCGGAGTCGTTCCCTGGGATTCCATGGCTCCTACCAGACTTCCTTTTTTGTCATGGATTTGTTTCACAATCGCTTCTTTTAAAGCCGACCCGCTGAGACCGGCGAACTGATTATCGGCGAGATATTTGAGCTTTAACTCATTGGGAGTTCCGGCCAGGCCGGCGGTGAAAGCTGGCGAAACTACCGGATCCGCCAGTTCCCAAATTTTCCCGACCGGGTCCTTGAAAGCGCCGTCGCCGTAAATCAACACTTCCACGGTTTTACCGGTTTTCTTCCTGAAGAGTTGCTGAATGCGCTCCACCAGCGGCTGGCAGTCGCGCGGGAAGAGCTTGACCGTCTCTTCGGTCGCCTTATTGGAACCCAGCAGTCCGTACTCCGGATTATAGCCACTGCCGTTAACAGAAACCGATAGAATTTCGTCCAGACCGAAGACTATTTCCGCACCGGCGTTGATCAACTGCCGTTTAGTACGTTTGCGGGTATGAATATCACAAGCGAGAACCCTATTAGTATAATCAAGAATGGTTTTAGGTTGATTGGAGAACAGTATCGTACATTCAGCGCCTTCGTCTTCTATCAATGACCGATAATAAGTCACATAATCTATACCTGTAAATGGATGCCGGCTGTTGCCGAATACTTCTTTGAACTGGCTTTCGGTCAAGGTATCCGTCCAGGGATCGATGTCATGTTCATCCACCAGATCCGGTTCCACCAGTTGATTGCCAACTTCGTCCGATGGGTAGCTGAATTGCAGAACGATGTGTCTGGTACTGCGGGCAATGCCCTTAAGCAGGATCGCATAACGATTACGACTAAGAATCGGAAATACCACTCCCAGGCGATCGCCGCCGAATTTTGATTTCAAATCCGCGGCAATGGCATCTATCGTGGCATAATTACCCTGCGTCCGGGCTACGATCGACTCGGTGATCCCGACTATATCCCGATCGCGAATCGCAAATCCCTCCGTTTCAGCGGCCTTAAGAACCTCCTGAACGACCATCTCGGCCAGGGCATCGCCTGCGCGCATGATCGGCATTCGAATTCCCCGCGCCACAGTGCCCACATATCGTTGCATTTAATAATTTCTCCTGATTAATATCATTTATTCAGCGCCAGGCGTACGAGCAGTGCAAACACTGCGGCCGGTGCACACATAGAATTTGCCCGCATTTTGGACAGGTCCACCTTTTTTCCTCATTCGATAAAAACTTTGTAATGCCGGAATTTTTAATTAATTCCAAATTCTCGATCATACTCATACTGTATTTGGTGCGATAGCGTTTATCAAGGTGCTTTATCCTCTGGCAGGGAAAAGAGTCGCATTCGTAGCAAAAAGTGTACTTTCCGTTTAATACTTTTTCACAATTTACAATTATACATTTTTCACAATGAGCATGCCTTAATCCTTTTTCCGCCCGGCACCCGTAACATCCATTTTTTCCCCTTTTATAAGCCAGGCAGAGATGACAATTCATGCCGCAGATTGCGATCTGTTCCTCGGTAATTCTATTATTTATCATATTACAATTTCCTCTGGTATTTTAGTACCTCTATGATAAATATTCAATATTCTTTTATTTTACTCGCACCCGGATTTGGGTAAATGAATGCGCCGGGAAGGAACAGGATAATTTATTGCCATCAGCTTTGATCTCTTTTTTCACCGGGTTATACTGATCCTTTTTGTCAAATTCAAATGGTTCATCAAGCGAAGCAACATTTATTAATTGGGTCTCGGCTTGGCCTATAAATGTACCCGTGGTGCTAAATATATCAGCGGCAATGGTCTGATCTTTGTGCCGATTCACCACATTAATAAAAACCGTATTTGTTTCGGCATTATACACCGCTGTGACATCAAGATAAGGAATGCCTTTATACTTCACGGTATTAAAAGTATCGCACTGGACATATGTATCGATTGCATGGCCGCGGCAGTTAACTGAGAATAATTTAAACGTCTGAAACAGCGGCGATTTATAACTTCCTTTTTCCCGATCAGTACTCAGCAGGGATGTCGCCATCGTAAAGTTAGTCATCTTGACAATATCAGCGTGCCGAATAAAAGAGTTCAGACATTGGGCGATTGGCAGAACTGATCGAAAATCCCTTCCGAAAGTACCCCATTCATCGAACGAAATATAGACAGGATTAATAAAGCCTTTCATCGCTTGCACGGCTTCAATCTCGGCGGCGGTTACCGTAATCTTTTCTTCAAAATCCAGGGCGCTTTGTCCCATAAACTCATAATAGTCCGGTGAGTTTTCCCAATAGCGGTGAATGGAGATATAATCGATCATATCGCCCAGTCCCGTCAGCACTTTCCGGTTCCATTCAATCCATAGTCCGGTAGGTTCATAGTACGAGGATCCGGAAGCGACCAATTTAATGGTTTTATCTACTGATCTCATCGCTTTGGCGGCTTCTCTGGCAACCTTGACATAATCCTCGGCGCATTTATAACCCAGTTCCCAGGGCGCGCCGTCAACTTCATTACCGAGATCCCAGATTTTAATGCCGTACGGTTTTGGATGACCATTCTTAGCGCGTAGATTGGAATAGTAAGTTCCTTGCTTATAATTGCAGTATTCGACCCAGTAACAGGCATCCTGGATTGTGGCAAGACCCAGGTTGACACAGATGACATTCTCACTCCCAATGGCATTATTCAACGCAATCCATTCATCCGTACCAACATGGTTGTTGTCGATTCCGCCCCAGGCGAGATTGATCCGCGCCGGACGTTGGTCTGTAGGTCCGATGCCGTCCTGCCAGTTATAGCCCATCACAAAATTGCCGCCCGGCCAGCGCATGTTGGTAATTTGCAGTTCTTTCATAGCCTCAATATAATCTTTCCTGAATCCGTTTTCATCGGCAAGCGGCGAGGACGGATCATATAAATTTCCATAAAGGGTATTGAATTCTGCCGTATCCGGTAAACCCATTCGCCTGCCGCTAAAGTGGATCGGTTCCATAAATACGCCGTAGATTTTCGGATCAATCGCCCCGATTGTACGGTCAATATCAATTTTGATCGTTGCGGTTTGAGCCAACAGGGATAATGGGATAGCGAGCAGTAAAGAAATAATCAATTTTTTCATGATGACTCCCGATGAATTAATAATTTGGTTTAATATTTAATCGTTTATTTTTCAGTTTTATATCCAGCTGTTTAATCCCAGACATCAATCCTTACTTCTATTTGGAGATTATATTCACGATTACCCGCTTATATCGTGATAGTTGAGGAATACCTTTGTCGGTTACTTTCAAAATGAAATGGGCGGTTTCCTTTTTTTCAACTTCCGGAGCTATCACATAAACTCCCCGCGCATTCTCGGCTGAATCAATTTTGATCAATTTTTTATATGATCCAGCTTCCGGATAATGAAACCACAGGTAACTGAGATTATCTCCATCGGGATCGGTCGTACCGCCGGCATCCAGACCAAAGCCTTCGCCTGATTTGACAGTTATACGATCAGGATGTCCTAATGCCGGAACAGGCGGATGATTGGCTTCCTTATAGGCTTTTATGCACCAGTCCATCCGGGCCGCAAAATCATTCTGAAAGTCATCCCGCCAACGCCACAAAGTCACCTTATTATCGGTAAAGGAAAGTGTGTCTTCTCGAACTGTCCGTCCATATTCATTATAAATATATGGAGTATAACTGTCCACTGCATTCGTCCAGATAGCCCTTGTCTCGGATTCTAATGGCACTCCCGATCCGCCTTTTTTAAGCTTAGCAAAATCCGGCTTGTATAGTTCATAACGACCGCCCCAGCCGCCCCATTCGGGATGCTCCGGTTCGTTGAGTCCGTTCGGTATTAACGGCAACCAAGATGGGGTATCCCCCTCCATGCCATAGGCTACATCGGGATAGGCCGCGCCGAGAGGTCCGTGGTTTTGTTGAATGTTTTCTGCCAACCAATCATTGCTGATCTCATCATTGTTTATTCCATTCACAAAACTGTTGATGGCACTCCAGGTTGCGCTACCGTAATCATCGCCCGGACTGACAACGTAAAACAGGTCAGGAAAAGTATTGCGAATCCATATGCCGCTGTCGTCCTGGTCGGATATGGTATAGACTCTGAGTTTGGCAATCAGTTTTTTAACCTTCGTTTCGGATTTAGTTTTTCTAATTTTAAAAAGCGCCTGTGCCAATGTATTAGGGCCGCCCCAAACACATATCCACAACGGGCGCTCATCATTTTCCTCAAGGACTTTTAAGATCCAGTCCGAACCTTCGGAGTCTTTCCCTTCGCCAACTCCCAGCATTCCGTACTTTGGCAAACCTTGTTTAACTTTCAGCAACAGAGCCTCAGCGGTTGGGAATCCGGCTTCATGCTTTATCAGGTTCGGCTGAACTTTGCCAAAGGCTTGGATTAAATTCTTTATCGATTCAGGAGCGACACTCGTTTTTTTCCAAACCGAGGTGGTCGCAATTAATCCTTCTATATCAATTACATTTGAATATAAAAGTAATCGAACCATCGATTGCGTATCGTCCGGATCCGCCTCTATATCGGTTAAGATAATTACTCTTTTTTGGGGGTCTACCTGCGAATATAGAGATTGGCAGGATAGCAATAAAATAGCGACAATTAAAAAAAAGGATGTTTTCATATTTGAATCCCATATCATTTGAGTAAAACCATCTTTCCGTTTCAGCATGGGATTCTATTCAATTGTAATCATTTTTTCCAGGCGTATATCTTTTGACGAACTGCCGACTTGGATTTCCCACTGACCTGTTCCGGTTTTAAAAACATTCTTTTGAATATTGTAAAAAGAAAACTCGGAGGCCGGAATTTTGAAGGTCAGCGTTTTACTTTCACCAGCCGCAAGAGAGATTCTTTGAAACCGTTTTAATTGATTGATTGGCACTTTAATATTCGCATCAATCCAACGAACGTAAACCTGAGCTACTTCATCACCTTTAAACTCGCCGCTGTTTTTAATTGAAAATTGGAGTTCGACTTCCTCGTCCGCTTTGATTTTAGCGGAGCGCAGTTTCAGATTACTATATTCGAATTGGGTGTAAGAAAGCCCATGTCCAAAAGGGAATAAAACCGGCTGATCGAAATATAGATAAGTGCGAGGATTATTAATCAGATCATAATCCCACATGGGCGGAAGTTGATCTGTGGACGCATAAAATGTTGCCGGAAGTTTGCCACCGGGATTTACATCGCCAAATAAAACGTCGGCGATGGCTTTGCCGCCCATTTCTCCGCCATACCAAGCCTCGACTATAGCGCGGGCTTTCGTTTCCGTTCCCGCCAGCGCAATGGATCCGCCATTCACCAGAACAATTATTATATTTGGATTCACCGATGCCACCTCGTTGATCAGATCTCTTTGCACCTGTGGCAATTCGATCGTGGTTCGGTCTAATTCTTCCTGCGAAAGCCCCGGGACAATACCCAGCACCAGAACAACCACTTCATTTCGGGCGGCTACTTCTTTAGCCATTATAAAATCTTTTTGACCGAGATCCCAGGTTAATCTGGCATCGGCACCCAAACTATTATCAAAATGTTCTAGAACAATTTCATATTCCTGACCCGGTAACAGAGTGAATTCGGCGCTGATTGGTTTTTCGCCGTGTTCAATCCAGTCATCGATTAATAATTTTCCATTTACCCAGAGCCGCGAGCCATCATCAGTCGAAGTACCGATATGAAAAATTGTATCGCGGGGAATTATTTTGCCCGTCCAGCGGGTAGAAAATCGATCTTCCGGCAGACCAGGAGCCGGCGAACGTCTACCATACGTAAAATCGATCATGGAATCGATTCTGGTCACAACCGGTTTTCCGGCCAAATTCATATTATCGAAGTATTCACCTTTCATGCCGGTTTTTTCAGTTCCCTGGACTTTCGCGAAATATTGCGATTCGATAGGTCTTAGCAATCCGCCGCCGATATCGCATCCTTTGGTATATTCAACCCTGATATTAAGAGCGGCGGCATTTTCCTGGATTCCTTCCAGGGGACTGACCTGAATATTGGGAAAACCACTGTAGATACCCAACCGGGCTACAGCCGCATTCGGACCGATGACTGCAATTGACTTTACCCGATCTCTTCTTAAAGGCAATATTCCGTCATTCTTAAGAAGCACGATGGCTTTCTGCGCGGCTTCATATGCCAGATCGCGATGCTCCTGGCAGTCCAGTTTATCCTTCGATATAGTAGTATATGGCACCCTTTCCGACGGATCAAATTCGCCCAGCCTGAAGCGCGCCGATAATACTCTTTCCAAGGCTCGATCCAGGTCTTTTTCTTCCAGTAATCCCAGATCCAGAGCTTGTTGCAGATATTCACGGTATTCCTGTCCGCAGCTCATATCGCAACCGGCGCGGACGCTCCGGGCAACCGCTTCGGCTCCGGTTTTGAAAAAGTGATGACCATTAATCATATCGTTAATCGCACCACAATCGGTGACGACATATCCCGCAAAATCCCAGTCACGTCTTAACAGATCGGTTAATAAAAATGAATTCGCGTTGCAGGGAACCTGATTGAGTTCATTATAGGCACCCATTATGGAATAGGCTTTTCCCTCAATGACAGCCTGACGATAGGCGGGCAAATAATACTCATACAAACTGCGCATGTCCACATCGGAGGAACCGGTATGCCGGCGTTCTTCCTCATTATTGGCAATAAAGTGTTTGGGAGTGGAAACAGTTTTCAGATAATAGGGATCATTGCCCTGCATGCCTTTTACAAAGGCGACTCCTATCCGTGACAAGAGATAAGGATCTTCACTGTAGGATTCCTCATTCCTACCCCAGCGCGGATCACGGGCGATATTAAGAGTCGGACTCCAATAGGTCAACCCTTTGCCATAAGCAACATTGTAAGCACGGGCTTCATCAGAAATGGCTGAACCTACCTGCCGGATTAGATCAGGGTCCCATGAAGCGCCCATCGCCACCGCCTGCGGGAAGGAAGTCGCGCCGCTGGCAAGCACGCCGTGTAAAGCCTCGCTCCAATAATTGTAATGCGCAACTCCGAAGCGCGGAATCTCATCCGCATCATTGGTCAACTGACTGATTTTTTCTTCAACAGTCATCAGACTTATCAGATCTGTCAGCCTTTCTTCGTAAGAATTAGATTTAAAGACGTTGATGATAAGCGAACTGTTGACCGGTTCTTTGCCCTTCTCTTGTCCGGTAAGGACCAATAGATAATAACCGGGGCGCGGAAAGGTGACCTCGGTTACTGGATTCTCGGCACTCTTGAAAATTACTTTTGAGTTTTGAGGACATTTCCAATCAACTTTTATTTTATTTGAAGATATACTCGCTTGCAGTTGGGCTGAGTGAGTCTCTTCCCAATCGATAATTTGATTGTTTCCGGCATCGATGGGAAGAGTTTGAGTGGCAGCTGAAGAAAATCTCAGAAATAGGATTACAACTAGGGCAAGGGCTGATTTGACGAAACTGTGTTCCATTTAATTCTCCTTGGAAAGTGATTAATAATTAGACCAAAAAATGTGTCATGCTTATATTCAATTTAAGGCTAGGCTTTCTAATACCCAATTTTTTACTTTCGAATTAAATATTCCACAATTTGTTTTGTTGAGGTTGACCTCAATGATTTCAATAATCCCTTTCATGAAGCATACCGGCTGAACTCCTAATTGTGATGTTCTGCCTTAGACTTCGGGATTGGAACAGCAAGGATGGGAATGTATATTAATAATCCGATAATGACAGGAATACCAGAAAGGTACGCCAGGATTTTCGACACCTCCCGTTATTCATTCCAACTTAAATCCTGGTACAAGAGCAAAAGTCTTTGGGTTTGCATGCTGAGTTGTAAATAGATTTTGCAAATTAGAAAAATAGGGGATCTGGTTCTTCCAAGCATCCGTGGTTAAATACTCGTACGGCTTCGTACCAAAGCGTCCTGTATGCTTAAACATACTGTCGGTTCTTGCATTCATGACGATCATTTGCGACTGCCAGTTCGTGACGCCACTGACATTGTTGGCATTCAATATAGAATCCATATTCGCTAGCGAAGGATCCCAATAGGCGAGATTACTTTGACATAGGAATTTCCTGAGCGTGTTGTTTGCAACATCCACATTATCAGGATAGACGTTTACGAGACCCACTGGCAGCCAATCCGGATCAATTTCACCGATGTCAGGAGAAGTTATGCCGGGAAACGATTGAACATTACAGTTCACAAATATGTTATTGGTAAGGCTGACTTTGCTCTGGTATCCAGGATTCATGAATACAGAACCGGCACAGTTAATGAACGTGTTATGATTGAAAATTATTCTCTTGAATTGCCACATCGGCGGATAAATCATGAATTTGTAGACATGGCCTTGAGTATTGATGTGGGTACAATTTTCAACAAGCAACGTGTCCTGATTGTTAAAAGAAATGAAGACACCGCTATCCCGCCGACATGACGGATTAAACATACAATTATTTTTCAGTGGCCGATAGTTAATTTTTTACACTGGCGTGCGTTCTAAACCAATCAAAATCGACATATCCGCCCAACGCTTGAGTCGCAAAATTAAAGAGGCAAAATTTGTTACCGGTAAAGATTTTCAAATTGAATTTCATATTTAATTCATTTCCAATTTCTACAAATGACTTATTATCGGTACTATAGGAGAATGAGGCCGTGCCGGTACCTTCTATTGCCTTTCCACCATATATTGGAGCGGCGCCCGAACCGAAAAATGTACTGGCCCGCAAATATATGATTGAACTGTTTACTGCGACTGAATCGCTTGTCGTACCATTATTTACCATAATTATATAATTCTGACCGTTTTCCTTTTTTATTCCGATATAGGCATAGGGTTCTTGAAATACGGCTAATCCGGCCCGATCTCCTTCCCGCAGGTTGCTAAATTCCATTTTAACGGTCGCATTGGATAGAAATTCATCGGAATAATAGGCAAACATTCTCTGGGTAAGTGTATTGCGAGCTTTTTGCAGACTATCAACAACATTTACGGTTTTGAGTCTTAAATATCCGGGATTTTTAGTCAATGACCATTTGGTAGAATCCGGATTATGATTCCAGCCCCACTGCATGCCTAATTGCTTATCGGCAAATTCGTCCGACGTCGATAATACCTTAACAGGATAAGTCCTGCCGACACTTGGTTTTTTATACCGAACAACAGCTTTTCCATTAACGCCCGCCATCGGCCATCCATCTACCCATGTTACAGGCTGTAATGAGGGAAAACGTCCGAATGGGCCGCTGTCCACAAAGAGCATCGTCCACCATTCTTCGGTTTGGGTTTGAATCAGCGCGCCCTGATGAATACCAAAATTAGGTCCGTGTGTTTTTTCACTGATGACGACTTTTTGCTCATACGGACCATAAATATTTTTGGAACGCAGGGCCACCTGGATGCCATCCAAACCGCCATAGGTACAATATAAGTAATAATAGCCATTAATTTTATAAACATGGGTGCCTTCCAGACCTTTGCGAATGTCGCCTGTACAGATCAGAGAATCTGTGCTGATTGGGGCAAAATTTTGGTCCACTTCGGTCATGTATATTTGACTGTATCCATGCGCGACATAGATTCTCCCATCATCATCAAAGAACAATCCCGGGTCATAAAATCCCTTGGGCAAATGTTTGATTTCCCAGGGACCTTCGGGTTTATTTGCGGAACAGATGAATCCGCCTTCATCAAGCGTAATAAACAATAGATAAAATTTGCCATCGTGATATTTCAAACTGGTTGCCCATTGACCATGCCCGTATCGGTTACAACCGTCCAGGTTATAGCACGGACTAAAGTCAAAGCACGGCACGGCATTACTGCAAAATTCCCAGTTGACCAGGTCGTAGGATTTCAATAAAGTCACTCCGGGAAAAATAAACATGGTCGTCGATACGAAGTAATAGACATCGTCTACCCGAATGACATCCGGGTCCGGGAAATCTGCGGCGATTACTGGATTGGTATAGGAGCCGTCTCCGTTATCGCTCTGAGTTTTTGGGACATTTAAACCCGTTGCCGACCCAATGAATATCAGTAAAAGAATAAATGCACGCATAACTGGAATTTTTCTAATTCTCATCGTTACTTCCTATTACTTTCATTTCACCTCTTCAAAAATCATTCTGTCAAGATTCAAGAGATCTCCGTCGACAACCAGTTTCAGCACATGCTGACCGGCATTTAGTTTGACTATCTCTGTTACTACTTCCCAGTTTTGAAATCCTGCGGTATTGGGGATTGAAATAATCCCGGTGATGTCACTTCCATCGCATTCAAGATGAAGTTTTCCAGTATCGTAAGATGAGGCAACATAGAACGAAATGCGGTATGTCGCGGATTTACTGACAGTCACGGTATATGCCATCCAATCGCCGGCATGTGTCCAACCGACATTGTAACCGCCTGCCGAACATTTTTCAATATCCACACCTTGGTTTAGACGATATTGCCCGCCTTCGTTAATATCATCTCTATCGTAAAAAGCATCGCTCGGACAACCAATATCGAAGTCTTCGGCTTCAATGGCTCCCGGAATTATATGTGGTTTGAAAGCTTCCTGCTTCATCTCGCAGACTTCCATGAGCTTCCAGTTAAAAGAAGAACCAGTCTCCGAATTGAGCAATCCGGCTTGACTCCCCTCAGCTGTACGAGTATTTACGGACAATATGAGACTGGGAAATTGTTTATTGGTAATTTTGAATAATCCTCCGCGCGTGTCATCAATTTTCCAAAATTGATTATCCTTTCCATTAAAATTTGAAATCTTAAGATCTTGATTCGAGATACTACATTCGAGAACCTTGACCCCATTTTCACGATTCAGAATCTTATAAATGCCCTTACCGGCACTTTCCAGCCTCCATTGGTTTGCACCATCTTTTCTCTTACCAGTCAGATTCAAATCTGAACCAAGCACCAAACTGCCCGGATTATCACCCGGAACGAGGTGATAATGCGGCGTACAGTCAAGGTCAGCGTACTTGTCAAGTGGTGGGATTTTACCATTGAAACTAAGTTTTATTACGTATGCCATTTCTACGAAAGAGCGTTCGGGTAAATTGACGCATAATCCTTTTGCCTCTTGCTTAAAGGTTAATGGCAGGTATTTCCCGGCGACGCCATTGATAAGTTCGACCGATTTCAGGTTCTTACCTTCGACTCTATCAGAAGCCAATGATTTAAGTATTATCTCTTTTTGCCCTTGTTCCCAGCCGAGTAAAATTGCATACAAGGTCGCGTGATCTTTCGACCTGGTATAGCGGACATCCCGGGCGGTCCCTTCAATGGGAGCTCCCATGACGCCATGCGCGCCTCCCATTTTGGTGGGACCTTCGCCATATTTTTCCCAGGCGCGGGTGGCATATACTGCTTCGCCATATTTTTTTAGCCAGGCTCCCATAGCAAGCAGAATGTCCTTCTGTTCCTGGGGTATTGTGCCGTCGGCTTTGGGCGAAATATTTAGTATCATATTTCCGTTTTTACTGATTCTGTCCAAAAAGCCGTGAAGGATCTGTTTTTGGGAATAATAACCAATTCCCTCGGTGTAGCACCAGCTCGAGGAACTGACGGCGTCATCGGTCAGCCAGTAATTATCGGTAATGTCGGCAGGACCGCCACGCTCATAATCCAAAACAGCACACCTGGTATTCAAACCATCTTTAAATGTTGCCACCACTTCTTTATTCCATTCAACCGCCTGGTTATAGTAATAAGCCAAAAACTCGAGCAGGACCGATTGTGAAATAATATGCAAATTGAAATCCTGATAAATAATGTCAGGTTTATAGTGATCAATAATTTCCTTATGCTTAGCTAACCAAAAGGCTTCATTTTTTTCCTTCCCCTGCTGTCCGTAAAGCATTTGAAGTTTGGGATCGCTCATTTTGGGGACATGGTCATAATATCCGGTGATGTTATAGGCATGGTGCATCGAAAGGAACGTTTTCATATTCTTTTTACGGATGGCATCGGTGAGTAATTGGGCCAGATCGAGTTGCGGTCCCAGGTCTTTTGCATTCCAGGGATTAACCTTGCTGGCCCACAGCGAAAAGCCATCGTGGTGCTCAGCCACCGGTCCGGCAAATTTGGCGCCCGCCTCGGCAAATAACTGCGCCCATTCTTCAGGATTGAATTGACCGCCTTCTGACTTGAGCTTCGGTGCAAACTGCACAAAATTACCCTGCTTATCCTTGGCTCCCGTCATGAAGTTATTGTATGGCCACTGAGACAGATCGCCATAAATCTCATCATGGTGTTTATTTTCTGGAGTTCCTTTGATGTACATATTGCGGGGATACCATTCATTCGCAAATGCTGGAACGCTGTAAACTCCCCAGTGGAAATAGATACCGAACTTGGCATCTTTAAACCACTCCGGAACTGGATTCACCTTTTCTAACGATTCAAAGGTAGGTTGAAAAGCTTGCTTTGGAGTTTGCGCTGATATGTTCCCGGTTGTCCCCATGATAAGAAGAAATCGTAAAAAAGCATTCTTACTTCTCATAATCATTTTTCTCCCAATTTTTATTAACAGTTTATCAATCAAAAAATGATAAAAAACTAGTCAGGTCATGCTAATTTTTCGTTTTTATAACAATCCCAGCTTCGTACAAACCATTCGAGCTCGCAATGATCTCTATCTTCCCGGCTTTATCTGTCGACTGTATTACAACAAGCGCCAAACCGTGAAATGCCTTTCGCTCGCTGGCTTTAAAATACTCATGACTGACGGGATTGCCGTTGCCCACACCGATGATAATGCCCTCACCTTTAATTTTAAATTTCACAAGGTTGTCGGCGTTGGGGCAAACATGACCTTCATCATCCACGATCTCAACTTTAATATACGAAAGATCCTTGCCATCGACACCGATTTCGGTACGATCCGGCGCGAGTCTTATTGTAGCTGGAGCACCTGCGGTTTGGACTTCATCCGTGCACACTGTTTCCCCATTGTTTTTGGCAACGGCTTTTAGTGTTCCGGGAGCGTAAGGAACATTCCATACCAAATGCAAATCTTCTGTGTCGCTGAATTTCTTTTCACCTAGGGTTTTTTCATTCAAAAACAATTCCACCGATTCACAATTGCTGTAACACCAGACCGGAATCTCCAATCCTTTAAAACCTTCCCAGTTCCAATGGGGAAGTATATGAACCATCGGTTTATCTGTCCACTGGCTCTGGTAAAGATAATAGCGGTCTTTGGGAAAACCGCATAAATCCACAATACCGAAATAAGAACTGACTGATGGCCATCCAAATGGTGTTGGTTCACCAATGTAATCAAAACCCGTCCATACGAATTCCCCTGCAACCCACGGCGCGCTTTTGACAGCCTTGAGGGTTGATTCCGCCGTTTTGCCCCAATTGGGAGCGGCTATATCATACGAGGTGCATTGGTTGTTTAACTCTTTTTCGATTTTAAGCGTGTGTCCGTCTTGAACCAGGTTATATTCTCCACGGGTGCTGAGAGCCGAAGCTGTTTCAGAGGCGACCAGTTTCGCCTTTCCTTTCAGAACCTGGTAGAAGGGCATGGAATAATTAATGCCGAGCACATCGAGAGACTTTGAAAAACCACTTTTAACAGCGGCTTCCGGGGTGTTGCATCCCGAAGTGACCGGTCTTGTCAGATCTTCCCTGTGACAGATGTCCACAAGCCGCTTTGACATTTCGTAAGCGTTGGCATTGTCTTGTTCTGGGATTTCGTTGCCGATGCTCCACATGATAATACTGGGATGATTCCTGTCGCGATGGATCATGTCGGTTAGGTCCCTCTCACTCCATTCGTCAAAAAACCGGCCGTACCCGTACATCGTTTTTGACCTTTTCCATTCGTCGAATGCTTCGTCCATAACCAGAAAACCCATGCGGTCACATAAATCCAGCAGATCAGGTGCCGGTGGATTGTGGCTTGTGCGGATAGCATTGCACCCCATGCTCTTCATGATTTCCAACTGACGCTCGATGGCGCGTTTATTAACGGCGGCGCCCAGGCATCCCAGATCGTGATGCAGGCACACGCCCTTGATATTGACATGTTTGCCATTCAAGAAAAATCCCTTGTCTGTGGTAAATTCAAAAGTACGGATTCCGAACAGCGTGTCACTAGCATCCACGATGCGACCGTTAACAAAAATTTTGGATTTAACGCGGTAAAGGATTGGATTTTCCAGCGACCACAATTTTGGCTCTGGAAGTTTGATAAACTGTTCGAATATGCTGCTGCTGTCGGCTTCTACTTTCTGAAGAGAAGTGGTGTTGGCTACTTTATTTCCTGACTCATCCACAATGACGGTTTCAAGCGTTACCTGTTGGGCAGATGTCGATTGATTCCGGATCTTTGTTTCCACGCGAATTGTCGCTTCGCTTTCAGTAACTTCCGGTGTAGTGACATATGTTCCCCAATGTGCAATATGAACCGGATTTACTATGGTTAATCGTACATTCCGGTAAATGCCGGCGCCGGAATACCAGCGCGAGCACGGCTGTTGCACATTGACCCTGACTGCCAAAATGTTTTTCTCGTCGCCAAATTTCAGGTGTGGAGTCAATTCATACTGAAAACTGGAATAACCATACGGTCGGTTGCCGAGATGAACGCCATTGATCCAGACGTCGCTGTTCATATACACGCCATCGAATTCTATGAAAACTTGCTTGCCTTTAATGTTTTCAGGAAGTTTGAACGTTTTTCTGTACCAGCCGATACCCGCGTTGATATAACCCGCCCCGCTTCCACCCGGACAGGTGGATTCAAAAGGACCCTCAATTACTTTCACTCCGGCATCATAAATGCCGCCTCCCATGATGCCGTCAAATACTCGAACGGCGATGCTGTTTTTACTACCATAGTGGATGATTTCATTGGGAACTTTATAATAACGTAAGATATCCCACGCGGACGTATAGTGGGGTGGCAAAGAACCCATTCCGCCGACTTTCACACCGTTGAAATAAGTCTCGTCAGCATCGTCAATCTTGCCAAGATTGATATAAATGTCTTTGCCTTCTAACTCTGCTGGGATAGTCAGCTCGCGGCGATACCAACCGAATACATTATCCGCAGTGTAGTTCGAATGTTCTTCCCAAGTTGAAGGCAGGTTCACAATCTGCCAGGAAGTATCGTCGAAATCAGGGTTCTTCCAAATCAGGTTGTCTTCCTTACTGAATTTCCATTCTCCTTGTACAACTTGAAATTCAGGCACGTCCTCTTTTTCCATGCTGGAAAAGGCAAGTCCTTCGATACTCCAGTCGTGTGGAAGATCAAGCAATCGCCACTGTGAATCATCCAGCGAGGGATTTTGTCCGTCTGGAATGTCTCCAGGGTGAAATAACCATGATTTAGTGAACAGCTCCGTTGTGCGAGGCTGAGCGAAAGCAATCGTAAATATCGCCGATAAAATTGTAAGCGAGATAAAAGAATAAACAAAAATAGAGAAAAATCTGATTTTCATGACAGGTTTCCTTATTAGCCCATTATTTGAAACATCATTGGAACATAACCTTTTTTTCCATTCCATCATAATTCACAACCTTTTCAATCTCATCGGTCACTTCTACTCCAACTCCATGGTTCGGCGATACAATAACAACCTCAAACGTTCTTTTCATTAACATGCCGGGAAAGTTGCTTTTTCTTTTACCAATTTGTAGCGTCTGTGTGGCTTCATTCCACCTGAACGCGATCGTGGAAAACAATCCTTTTTCATAATTGTAATTGTCGCTTTCGTCTTCATACAACGTGAAATCTCCGTCAGCGCCGGGATAGATGCGTATTTCGATGGGATCGGTTTTTTCCGTGGCATATTGAATGACTGGCCCCATGGGAATGATTGAACCGGCCTTGACAAAAAGCGGAATCCGATCTAATGGGGAAGCAGTCTTGATGGCCTGTCCACCATCGAAACACTTGCCTGTCCAAAAATCGAACCAACCGGTCGATTGGGGAAGATAAACCGCCCATTCCTTGACTCCGGGTTCCGTAACGGGAGCTACAAGAAAGGCCTTCCCAAACATGAATTCATAGGGTTCATTGAGAGCGTTCCAATCGTCGATAAAATCCATGATTAACGGACGCATCATGGTTGATCCATGCGTTGTGATTTGCCAGGCTTCGGAATAGAGATAGGGCATCAATCGATAACGCAGATTCAACAGATTTCTTATGTTGTTTTCGACATCGGAGCCATATTTCCATGGTTCCGTTTCCGATTGGTAACCATGGACGCGAAAGATCGGATTGAATGCACCCCATTGAAACCAGCGGACAAGCAACTCATGGTAATTTTCATCAGAGTATTGAGATGCGCCGGGCCGGAAAAATCCGCCGATATCCGTTGTCCAATAAGGTAATCCGGTAATTGAATAATTCAGTCCAGCGACGATCTGCCGCTTGTACGAATCCCACGTGCCGCCAATATCGCCAGACCAATTGATGACGCCGTAACGCTGCTGCCCGAGAAAAGCGGATCGTGTCAGAATGCAGACCCGTTTGCCGGATGTGGTTTCCCGCTGTCCTTCATAAACGGCCTTGCTGACCATGAGAGGATAGGTCAGACGATAAAAATCGCCCAATCCGGTATACGTCATTTCACCTCTCAACGCGTCGTTTTCAGGTTCAACGGCGTCCATCCACCAGGAATCGACGCCAAAGTCAAACATGTTGGTTTTCAGTGTATTCCAGTATTCCTTCCGGGTTTCGGGATTAAAATAATCCAGCCATTTCGTATCGGCAATGAAGCGGTTTTTCTCGACATAGGCTTTGACGATCTCCGAATTCTTGTCGGGATTGGACCAAATCGAAATATTGAAATGGGCATTCAGCTCGTGAATTTCTTCGATGAATTCAGCCGGATTCGGATAATGGGTTTCATCGAATTGCGGCACGCCCCAGCCTTTGCTTCCCCAATACTGCCAGTCCTGCACAATCACATCGAGAGGCAGATTCCGTTTGCGGAATTCCCGCACGGTTTCAACGAGATTGTCGCGGGATGTGTAGCGCTCGCGACATTGCCAGAAACCATATGCCCATTTTGGAAACAGGGGCGCATTGCCTGAAAGTTTCCGATAGGAAGTAATTACACTATCAGCTGAAGGACCGTAAAACACGATATAATCCAGCCCTTTCGCATGGGGAGAACGGAACGTGGTTTCATCACCGATCAGCTTCCACGAGACCTTGGGAGTGTTGGAGGACTTACAGATCACCTGCACCTGATGTTCTCCGGCTTTTAAATCCACCATCGCGCATGCCGTGGGCGGAAGCCAAAAATTGCTAATGTCGATGCAGGGATTTCCGTCGATGACGACATATTGGCGGTTGTCCATATCGCCGAGATCGAGAAAGATGGAATAAACGCCCTCTGCCGGAACATAGAATTGTCCTGTGTAAAGAGATTGATTCTGCGATACTTTTTGCGTGCCGGATGTGGTCGTCATTTCTGCCGTCCGATCTTCGCCAGCTGCTGGCTGATCCTGCTTTTCGAGTATGATGTTATTGTCCGCCGGATTAAAATCGGTCAGTCCATATTGATACCAAAGTAATCCGTATCCTTTGCTTGAATAGATAAATGGCAATGCGATCTGGGAATTGACCTGGATGAGTTGACGGGTGACGTTCTTTATATTATAATGTCCATCCTGGAACTGTCCCAATCCAAATAGGTATTCATCCTTTGGCGATTCAAAACTCTGCTCCGCCAAAAAGCAAGGTTCGCCCATGATGGAATTGGCGGCCAGTTTCCGGCTGCCCGGCTTCTCGTTTAAGAATATCTTTCCTGACGGATCCGCAAATGATAGACTCCCTGTTCCTTTATCGATGGACACAATCATCTTTTTCATTTTCAGTTCAATTTGTGAAGGCGACTCGGAAACCTGAAATGGGGGAGCGGATATATTTGAAGTAATAATAAATTCAGGAACGCTCGGCTCCGCTTCTTGATAGAATTTGATCCTCACGGCATTTCCAGCCAAAGGACGCAGGCTGATTGTGCCCCCGGGTAAAGCGACATTGACCTGGTTATTTATTTGATCAAAACCTTTGACGACTTGTCCCTGGCAGAAAATAGGAAAGAGGCAAGCGATCACAATGTATTTGAATTTCATTTTAACGGTGATTATCCTTTCAATTTATAATCGAAAAACACACGAAACTCGCGACGCAGAATCTTCCGATCACCGACATGTATAATTTTCGTTGAATCTTTCAATCCATTATTTGAGCAATAAAAGTTTCTTAACATCCTGGTACTTCCCGGCTTCAATTTTATAGAAATACACTCCGCTCGGAAGATCTGAGGCATTGAATTGAACAGAATGACTGCCCGCATTCTGGCGTTCATTGACCAGAGTTCGGATTTCCCTTCCACAAATGTCGAACACCTTTAAAACCACAAGAGCGCTTACCGACAGTTGATATCTGATGAGCGTTGATGGATTAAAAGGATTGGGATAGTTTTGAGATAAATGATATGAATGAATCGTTTTTGAGTTCGCTGCATTAATACCTGAAATATATTTATCTCCACCTTCAATCATAATCATTTGAACCGATCTCGCAGGTGAATCAAATTTGATTTCATTTTCGATGGGGTAAGCATCCGTCGGTATTCTCACGAAGTTCATAATACTGATCGCGGGTAGTTTGCCATCCTCCCACTCTTGTTTGCCCCCAAAATTTAATTTTTTGTGCAGTTTTAGTTGTACTGTTATAGGTTATTCCGTCATAAATCGAATCCGGAAGATCGAATGGCAATCCATTCCAAAAATACCCATTTGACCAACTTCCACCAGGAAAACGAATAAGAGTCGGCGCAAGGAAGGTAATACCTTCTACCAATTCAGGATTATCATGCGCCCCTGCCCAGGCAGCAGCGGTATTACCAAATACGTATTTGGAAATTTTTCCAAGAGTGTCACTTTTTATTGTGACTGTAACTGATGCAGGTTCAGTAGGTTTTTCTGCATTCACGGCCTCAGGTATCTCTGCAGTCTTTAATTCAAAATCATCAAGGAAACAATTCTGATTATTCTGTCCAAGAAGGTTAAAGTCTATGAAGAATGTCATTCCCAAAAGAAAGATATAGATCATTCTGTTCATAATTTTATCCTTACATTGGCGTGTCAATATTAACAGCTACTCGTTTGTCATTGTTATCAGAAATACATCATTCTCACGGATTCCAAGTTCTTTTTTGAACGAAGCCCCCTTTTTAATCTGTATTTTTTCACAGGATATCGTAGAACCATCATTGAGTTCCTTGATCTTCCGAACCTGTTCTTTAGTGAGTTGACTGGGTCTGCCCATGTCAAAATACGTGGTATAGGGATCGTTGACGCGATAACCAACCTGGTAGATTTCAAGATTATATGTACCAGAAGGAATGCCAAAAATATTTATTTTCACTTTACCCTTCAATTTGGCTGGCAAATCACGGATGTAATAATCCTGATTATTGACAGAATCGGGAAGGGTGTAGGTGAAATCCCAAAGGAGAACCTGGACGTTTCCTTTGTCATCCTTGCATGCCCAGGAACAAGAATCGGTATTTATCAACTCTGTTTTTCCCAGTTGATTCAGGAATTTGTAGGCGTAGAAAACAGGTTTGTTGATGGCTTGGTAATTTAATAAACCAAAACCGCCATGAAATGGGGTGAAGCGCGGACCAGGTTCTTCAAAAATATCTGTGAACACCCAATACGACATCGAATTTGCCGCATCTCCAACCTTCTTTATTCGATCAAGCACGTAGGCGGCTTCATGATAACTGTCGTGTATCGGATCGGCAGGGGTGTATGAGGAGCTCCATTCGGTGTAATGCAATTCCAAACCGGGCATGGATGAATCGTCAATTTCCTTTCTGGAATTCAGGACATCGATACTCAAGCTCATCGGATTCTTGGCAAAAACGGTTCCGGTATTTCCATATTGGTCAAGAAAGCCCTGGTCTACACCATACGCATGCGTGCTGATAAAATCCAGTGGATGATTATTGTTACGGCAGAAGTCGATCAGTTCGACTTCCCATGCCGCGCCCGCCGTGGCAGGTCCGCCTACCCGATAGTCTTTGTTGACGCTTTTGATGGCATTGACGGAATATTGATACAATTTGAAATATTCTTCCTGTGTCCCTGTCCAGAAACCCGGTGAAAGGTTGGGTTCGTTCCAGACTTCAAAGTACCATGTCTTGACTTCGTCCGCGCCATAACGTTCAGTAAAATGCAGCGTCAGATGGCGGATGAGATCTTCCCACTTTTCATAATCTTTCGGCGGCGTGACATTTCCTTTCCACCAGAAAATTGTTTGTTTGCCGCTTGCCAATGCTTCCGGCATAAATCCCAATTCGACGAAAGGTTTCATCCCGATGCTGACGATAAAATCGTACAGCATGTCGATGTACTGAAAATTGTATTCCGGATTTCCATTTCGGTCTTCCCGATAAACGCCCATATCATCGGTAAGTAGTCCGTGCATGCGAATATATCTGAAACCGCATTCTTGATGGACATAGGTCAGTTGCCGCTGCCAATCGGCACGCAATCCCTCATTGGCTCGGCCCGCACCCACGCATTCCTTGAACATTGTGCTAAAAGGACCTTCGATTTGATTGAAATCAAGATTGATCGTCCGGTCAGGTGAATCTGTTTGCGCAAAACAGAAACTGATCAGAATAAAGAAAGCAATGATATTCGCATCGAAATATTTTTTTCTCATAGGATTATCCTTTATATATCAGCAAAAGAATTTCGACTTTAACAAGTCAAGACCCTTATCTATAGATCCAATTTTACTGAATCGTAATCGCAGCTATCTTCAAATTTTTGTCGTCAGAACTGCTCCCATATAAAATTTTATATTCCCCGGCGGCTACAGCCATCTTCCCGCTTGCTCGATCGAAAAACTCGAACGCAGTGTAAGGCAGGCTGATCACGGCCGGACCAGTTTTCCCAGCAGAGACATGAATCCGCTGAAAACCTTTCAGGGTTTTCAAAGGCCCGTCAGGATCGTTCACCTTGCGCACATAAACCTGGACGATTTCTGTTCCATCACGCTTACCGGTATTTGTCACCGGTATTGTCAAATCGATACTTTCGTCTTTTTTTATTTTAGTTTTACTGATTTGAGCATTGCCAATAGAGAAAGTAGTATAGCTCAATCCAAAACCAAAAGGGAACAGAGGATCAGACATAAAACGGTACGTGCGGTCTTTCATAGAATAATCCTCAAAATCGGGCAGCTGTTTTATACTCTTATAAAACGTGACCGGTAATTTGCCGGAAGGATTATAATCTCCAAAAAGTACATCAGCGACAGCCTGGCCGCCCGATTCGCCGGGATACCACGCTTGAAGAATAGCATCGCAACTTTCTGTTTCGGGAATCAGAGCAATTGCCGAGCCGGAACAGTTTACAAACACAATTTTTTTCCCGGCTTCTTTCAGTATCTTCAAACAGTGACGCTGTACGAAAGGAAGTTCGATATCGGTACGGTCGCCGTTTTTGAAACCGGGATAGGATACCGGCATCTCTTCACCTTCAAGCAATGTCGAAAGTCCGCCGACAAACACGACAACATCAATCCCCTGAAGCCTCTTTAAAAGATCGGCATAATCGACCTCGACTTCTTTGCCGAAATTAAATTCAATGTTTGCTTGCCAGTTGTAAAGCTGCGCATAGTGGATCTCTATTTTGTATTTCTTGCCGCTCTCGACTTTGTAAGGAAGTCTTGACGGAAGTGTTCTCCAATTATCGTACTTTATAAGGGATTCTCCGTTTATCAGCAATTCGAATCGCCCCGTGGCTCCGCATTTAAATACGAGTTCTTCATTTTGGGATGGCACAAACTCGGTTTCGTACTTGGCCGAAAAACCTTCGAGCCTGACTCCGGACGCAAATTCATGCTGACCGGCAGTGGTGAGTTTGATCGGGTTGACAATCTGCTGGGTTGTCACAACATCGCCCTGCCAATCTGCATTGTTCCAGTAGGTGGCTTTGAACCCTTTTTCGCCACCAATCGAACATTTCGATAAATAACTTTCGGTGACTTTATTCTCAACCAGATCGCAGGCTTTGTCATAAACGATCCTGTCTACCGGAAGTTTGGAGGCGATCCCATCGAGGATGGTGATTGTTCGGACTGGTTTTCCGTTATAATTACCCCATAACATAGGTTCATCATCGGCATTGGGACCAATGACTGCGATCTTTTGAATGGATTTTTTTAAAGGCAGAATATTGTCTTTATTCTGAAGCAGGGTCATGGATTCACGGGCTATTTCCAGGGCGAGTTGCCGATGTTCTTTATTATTCACGATGGATATTGGAATTTTCGACCATGGCACCAGGGCATCATCATCCATCTCGCCCAAATCAAAACGTCCGACCAGAACGTGCATCAAATGTTCGTTGATTTCCTGTTCGGTGATGAATCCCCTTTCAACGGCCTCAGGCAAATTTTTATAAGTATGGCCAATCCATTGACACTCCAAATCGGTACCCGCTAGAACAGCTTTGGCCGCCGCATGAACGGCATCGGAAGACACATTATGGCTTGTGTAAAAATCAGAGATCGCACCGCAGTCAGCGACGACCAGATATTGATAGCCCCAATCGTCGCGCAGAATATTTTGCAACAGGCGTATATTGCCGCAACAGGGCTCGTCATCCAAACGGTGGTAGGCGCACATCACCTGACGGACACCGGCTTCCTGAACCAGCGCTTTAAATGCCGGCAGGTAGGTTTCCCACAAATCCCGAGGATCGATATCATCCAAGTTGATTTCGTGACGGCTCCATTCCGGCCCGGAATGCACCGCATAATGTTTGGCGCAGGCCAGCAGTTTCCGGTATTTTGCGTCCACCGGACCTTGAAGGCCTTTAACGACTGAAACGCCCATGCGCGACATCAGATAAGGATCTTCGCCATAGGTTTCCTGGCCGCGTCCCCAGCGCGGATCCCGGAAGATATTGACATTGGGTGTCCACACCGAAAGGCTCAGGAAACGGCGGTTTTCCTGTCCCATGTGCCGGGATTCATGATACTTGGCGCGTATTTCGTCTGAAACTGCATCGAAAATCTTGAAAACCAGCGCATCGTCAAATGAGGCCACCATACCTATCGGCTCGGGGAAAACAGTCACATTGTCATTGTTGGCAAGACCGTGCAGGGCTTCACTCCACCAGTTAAAATTTTTAATCCCCAGACGGGGAACCGCATCCGATGCATCGCACATCAAAGCGACTTTTTCTTCTAATGTCAAATGGGAAATTAAATCTTGCGCCCGTTCTTCGGAGCTTAGCTTAGGATTCTGATAGGGCAGTTGTTGCCCCAGTAAATTGACTGAAGAAAGTAAAATCGCAATAAACGCGGAGTTTTCCTTTAAGATATCGGATAACCATGATTTCATTATTTGATTCCTCGCTGAATTATAAAAATCCTTCGGTTATTCTCTGAACAGCAGTAGTGCGAATTCAAGCAGACTGCGTCGCCAGCTTTGCCACTCATGGGCTGTGTTAGGTGATACATAAAAATAAGCATTGATTCCAGCCTTTTTTAAGGCATCAGTGTTTTCTTTGGGATCACCGCCAAAAGGTCCGAGTGGAGGTCTATTCTTCATATTTTCAATTTCCCTGCTACCATAGCTAACGAATACGACTTTGATTTTTTCTTTGAACCCAGGCGTGTTGTTGACATCATCCATACTGATGCTACCCCCACTGAAAAGACCGATATGGGAGAAAATTTCAAGATTCTTTAAAGTGATCATTTTGGTTTCCATTGACCCCATCGACAACCCTGCCATAGCGCGGTGGGGTTGATCGGTAAGGGTGCGGAAATTGGCATCGATATATGGGATCAATTCATCAACCAGAACGGTTTGAAATGGTCCGATCTTAAAATCCCTCAGACCCCCGAACTTGATTTCATTCGTCATACCGTAGGTCATTACGATGATAAAGGGACTGATCTTGCCTTCGGCGATCAGGTTATCTATGATAAGATTAACCTTTCCCTGATTAGGCCAGCCGTATTCATTTTCACCCCAACCGTGTTGCAGGTATAATACAGGATATCGTTTTTTCGGATTTTTATCATAATCGGGTGGTGTGTATACAAATGATCTACAGATAGTATCGGTACTTTTTGAGTAAAAAAGATTTTCTCTTATCTGTCCGTGAGGAACATCTTTTATGGCATAAAAATCCTGATCCTTGGCAGGAATATCAATACCGCTACCCCAGCGCATAGCGCCGTAGAAATACAAACTGCCCGGATCGGGTACTGCGGCCCCATCAATCCAGAGCTGGTAATAATGAAATCCTTCATCCTGAGGATTCGAATCGCCGGTCCAGACACCATTCTCATCTTTGGTCAGATCGTATTTTACGGTACTGATATCTAGCTGGACTCTCTGTGCCTCGGGTGCCGAAATACTGGCGCGCACCCGGCCTTCGGAATTCACCTGAGGAAATTCGCGGCCCGGTTGGTTGGTGGACGCCGGTTTAAAGTTCTCGACAACCGAGGCCTGAGTTGTTTGAGCGAAACAGATTCCGAAAATTAAAACCGATAATAATGCTTGTCTCATCGTACATGCTCCTTTTGATTTTGACTGATACTATGCAATTTCTCTTCGATATCCTTGTACTTTTCAAATTGTCCTGATATATCAATATACTCAACTCAGTCTCTGAATAAAAGATTCGCAAATTCATGAAAGCCACGTCGCCAGCTCTGCCATTCATGAGCTGTATTAGGAGAAACATAGAAATGAGCTTTAATTCCAGCCTTTTTTAGTGCTTCAGTATTATCTTTGGGATCGCCACCGAAGCGAGCCGCGTTTTCAAGTTCACGGCTACCATAACTGATAAAAACGAGTTTCACTTTCTCTTTAAAATCCGGCGCATTGTTAACATCGTCAAGGCTGATGCTGCCGCCGCTAAACATTCCAACATATGAAAACATATTCGGATTAGCCAGCGTAATGATCCGGGTTTGCATTCCCCCCATAGACAATCCAGCCATCGCCCGGTGTTTTTGATCTGCTAAGGTGCGATAGTTGCCATCAATCATAGGAATGATATCCTCAAGCAATGTTTTCTGGAAACCGTCGGACCAGCTGGCCGGCGGCCAGGGACCATTGGGGCGTTCACCCGGCTTGGGGCGGGGAACATTTGCAGGCCAACGCCAGGTGCCATTGTCCATCACGATGATGAATGGCTTGATCTTTCCCTTCGCGATTAAATTATCCATAATGAGGTTTACCTTCCCTTGATTCGGCCAACCAGTTTCATCTTCACCGCCGCCATGTTGAAGGTAGAGTACGGGATATCGTTGCGACGTATTCTTATCATACTCAGGTGGCGTGTAAATGAAACAGCGACGTATGCTGTCGTTGCTTTTCGAGAAATACAGTTGCTCGCGGATCTGGCCGTGAGGAATGTTTTTTAAAGCGTAGAAGTCTTGATCCTTGGCAGGGATTTCTATGCCACTACCCCAGCGGCTCGCACCGTAAAAATATATGCTTCCCGGGTCGGGAACTGCGGCCCCATCAATCCAGAGCTGGTAATAGTGAAATCCCTCGTCCTGAGGTTCTGATTCACCAGTCCAAACGCCGCTTGTATCTTTTACCAAATCATACTTAACCGCACTAATATCTAACTGCACTCTGTGCGCCTCTGGTGCCAGGATACTGGCGCGTACCCGGCCTTCGGAATTCACCTGAGGAAATTCACGGCCCGGTTGGTTGGTGGACGCCGGTTTAAAATCTTCAACAGCAGACATCTGTGGTGTTTGGGCGAAACAGATTCCGCTGACTAAGATGACAATCATAAAAATAGTTAATTGTGTTTGTTTCATTTTTTTCTCCTTTAAGTAATTATTTATATTTTACAATTACCGCTCGTTGATTTATGCTTTAATCTTTTATCAGAAAACGATCTTTATATTCATTCCAGTATATTTCACAATTTTATCTATGTGATCCGTCGCCTCAAGTCCTGTTCCATGATTTTCCGATACGAGTACAACCTTAAATGTTCTCGTTGTCAACATTCCGGGGAAAGTGCCTTTTCGGTCGCGGATATTCAAAACTTTGTTGGGATTGTCCCAGGTAAAAGTTATCGTAGAATATATTCCTTTCTCATAATTATAATTATCTCCCTCGTCCTCATACAAAGTAAATTCACCGTTAGCTCCCTCATATATTCGGATCTCCAGATTACCCCATTTTTCCTCAGTGGCATACTGCACTTCCGGACCGATGGGAAGAATGGAACCCGCTTTAATATAAAGAGGCATGATATCAATCGGTGTTGCTTTAGCAACCATACGTCCGCCGCTCAGTTTTTCACCGGTCCAGAAATCAATCCAGTCGGTTCCTTTAGGCAGGTAGACGTTGGCATTTTTGATTTGACTAAAGTCTTCGATACGGATCGTATCATTTCCTTGAACACTGATTTTTGAATACATCGGCGTGGTGACAGGACAAATCAACAACGACTTGCCAAACATATACTGGTCTTTGATATCCAGTGCCTGTTTATCATCGGCGAAATCCATCACCAAGGCGCGCATCATCGTCGATTGATTAGCAGTAACATCCCATGAAGTCGAATAGATATAGGGCAGCAATCTGTAACGCAGGTTGATGAATTTTTCAATAGTATCATATATTTTATCCCCTTTTTCCCCGAACTGGTAAATCTCTCGCGGGGCATCCGTTCCATGCGAGCGCATCATCGGGCAGAAAGCACCGAGCTGGATCCAGCGGGCATAGAGTTCACGGTAATTAGCGTCATCCAGTTTTTGGGGGAAATTCCAGAGGAAGAAACCGCCAATATCAGAGTTCCAATACGGGATTCCACACAGTGAAAAATTAAGACCGGCTGAAATTTGGTTCCGCAGTGCATTCCATGAAGCAACGACGTCTCCTGACCAGGTATTTGCCCCGTATCTTTGCTGTCCGGCAAACGCGGATCGGGTCAGAATGAACACCCGTTTTTCAGCGGCGATCGTGCGCTGGTGATCATAAACGCCGCCTACGGTCATCAAGGGAAACGCATTTCGCACTTTTCGGAATGAACCCAGGTATGTCTGGTTATCCAAATCGGAAGGTTTGAAATTCAAATGATCGGGTTCGGAGGAATCGATCCACCAGCCGTCCATTCCCAGAGAAAATATCCCGGCATTCAGATATTCCCAATAAATATCACGCGCCTCGGGATTAAATGGATCGTAAACCCGAACCCCCGAAGGATAATCCATCCTGGGCGGCCATGTCTCAAAATCCATCAGCGCGCCGATTTGATCCAATTCCTTATACGGTTTGGTTTTAGGACCAAATGAATTCCAGATTGAAATTATCATGTGCGCATCCAGGTTGTGTACGTCATCAACCATTTTCTGCGGATCGTAAAATTCAGGATTGAGAAAATCCATTGCATTCCATAAGTAATTATTGCCCCAGTATTGCCAGTCCTGAATAATCCCATCGAGCGGGATTTTCAGTTCACGATACTTTTTTACAACTCCCACCAACTCATCCTGACTTTTGTAACGCTCTTTGCTTTGAAAGTAACCAAAAGCCCATAAAGGAAACATCGGAACTTGCCCGGTAAGTTTGCGCATTTGGGTAACCACGCCATCTGTATTGTCGCCGACCATAAAGTAATAATCAATGCAATCGCCTACATCGGATTTGAACGATGTGCTTTGCGGATTGTCTTCAAAGAGAGTCGGGGAGTAGTTATCCCAAAACAATCCATATCCTTTTACAGATACGAAAAATGGAATATAATCATCCGTATTTCCCTGGATCATTAGGAGCTTCAGATTGCGTTGCACCATTTTGCCTTGCTGTTGCTGGCCTAATCCGTATATAGCTTCATCTTTATCCAAGACAAATGATTGAAACACACTGTAGGTGTTTTCACCCGCATCGCTGAAATCGGTAAACACAGTGCCACCAACTTTTTCATTTAATAACGGTTTACCGGCTGGGATTGAAAAAGAGACTTGGCCGTTTTTCAGATTCAGGCATACCTGAACATTCTTACTTTTCAAAAAAAGTTCGTCGTTTACTTGATTCATATTCAATTGAACCTTCTGAGGATCGGCAATAACTGAAAGGCTTTTTTTATCAAAGGAAATACTTTCCAGCGATTTCAGAATCCTGACGGTCGATGGATTGTAGAATTGAATTTCAATACTAGTAGCGTTGATTGTAGATTTTATTCCAAATTCAGTTTTTTCGTACGATTGGGCATGTATAGTCACAGCTAAGATGTGTATAAGAGATAAATTAGCCAAAAATAATTTTTTCATATTCTCACTATCGTTTAAATATATACATTTTATTAGATGAGCAAAGGCATTTTCATTAAATCGAAATAACTTTATTTGTGTTTAAAATGATAGCTGTAATATATCGTAAAATTAATTTACTATTAAGGTTAAAGTTATAATATAAGTTTACTTTACCCATGCTTCTCCCTCCGGCGAGCGCCGCCATTTGAAATAGGTGTCCAGCACTTTGAGGGATTCCAGACTCGGTACAGGGCCGACCTTGGGTATTTGCTGAAAATACATGACATCCGGCGTTGCATCACTGAAGGCCGGCCATTCCGGCACGCTTTCGCCGTTAGGATTACCGGTCTTGGCAAAATTGGTCCAGTAAATCGCCATAGCTTCCGAAATAGCGAGATCGGACTCCGTGGTTTCCGGATTGGACGCATCGAGTGTTTGAAAGACATACGCAATATCCTGGCCGTGCGGAGAACCGAATCCGTAACGAGGCGAATCCTCGGGATAATCCGGGTGTTGATCAAAATAGTAAAGGTAAGCATTGGATCGCCCCATTTTTGCCTGCAATCGCGCCCAGCTCCAGGTGTGCCATCCGAACGCGGCGTCGCGGGCCAGATCGCGCGCTGTTTTCGGAACCAAATTCTTGCCGACCGGATACGCCTTGAGCAGGGCGTCGGCGAATTGGCCATAGCGCGCCTCGACTCCTGAGATGAACGCTTTCGGATCTTTTTCATGGGAAAAACTGGCGCCTTCATCGGAGTTGTAACCCACGAGGATGGGCGTGTCGTTGAATAGGCCCGCCTCGTAAAGTTTGTATTGATCATCGGGAATGACATATCCATCGATGATAGGCCATGCTAAACCTCGGATTGCCGGGAGCTTAGCCGGAGCAAGCGCTCTCAATTCCGCAATGGAAGTTACCCCAGCGCTTTTCATAAATTCCAAACCATCATTTTCGGCATCATCCAAACGTTTCATGTTTTCACCGGGGTAGGTTGTGGAACGGGGAGGTCCGAACGAACCGCCGCTCTGGGAAATGGCTCCGTGGAAGAGTCCCTTAGCCAGCGGCGAGGCGCACAGCATGCTCACGGCAATGCCGCCCGCTGACTCGCCGAAAATGGTCACTTTATCGGGATCGCCGCCAAATTGCGCGATATTCTTTTGTATCCATTCGAGACCTGCAATCATATCCAGCAGGCCGTAATTACCGGAGACGTGATTCGGGCTCTCAGCGCTCAATTCTGGATGCGCCATAAATCCGAGTATGCCTACCCGGTAGGCGATGCTAACAAGGACAACGCCCTTCCGGGCCAAATGCTCGCCGTTGTAATAGGAGGTCGCTCCGCCGTTGAATCCGCCGCCATAAATCCAGACGAGAACGGGAATTTTATCGTTTGTAAATTTTGCCGGCGTCCAGATGTTCAGATAGAGACAGTCTTCACTCTGTTTTGCCTTGTCACCCCAGCCCTGAACCGGGTCGGGAGCAAATTGTTTTGCCTGGAGAACCGTATCCCATTGGGCAACCGGCTGAGGCGCTTTCCAGCGCAAATTGCCAACCGGCGGCGCGGCAAATGGAATACCTTTAAAAACCGTGAGGCCGTCTGCGACGGTTCCCTGTGCCATTCCGCCTTCGACTTTAACGAGGGAAGATTGGGGCGTTTTGCCGCATCCTGTGATCAGCAGGGCTACCATCGTAAAGCATGTGAATGTTTTTTTCATAAGAGATTCCTTATCATAACCAATCATTTGATCGGCTTAAAATCTTAGTTGGTCTTTGAGAAATTGCATTTGCGCCTCGAATACTTTGTCATTCAGGTGACCTAATTCGGGATAGATTTGATAACGCTTTGGCGCCGAAATTTGGTTATACGCGGCAAAACCGAGATGCGGAGGGATATCGTCATCGAATAAGGACGTGACAAAAAAGGTTGGACATTTGATCTGTTCCGCAAAACCTTTTGTGTCGATCAGATCCCACACATTGAGCGCATCTTCGAGTGTGCATTCGTTGTGATAGTATTCCAGAAAATTGATAAATTCTCTTTTACATAACTGGCGGATTTTCAAATGATCGCGCGGATCGCAGGGACCGGGATCGAAGTAAGAACAGGCCTTGATGTGATCGTTGCACAATCCGGCGATCGTCAATGTGAGCCCGCCGCCCTGACTGCCGCCCATCACGCCGATTCGGGAGCCATCGACTTCGGGGCGGCTCAGTAGAAATTCAACCGCCCGGACGCAATCCATATAAATAGCCCGGTAGGCGATCTCGGTTTCGCTGCAGAGTTTGTATCCCCAGATTCCGGGAACGCCGAATCCGGGATTGAACACATCGGCGCTGATTCCGTGGCCGCGGACGCACAACGCCAGTTCGATCACATCGTCGCGGTTCTCCAGAAAAACGCGGCGATCCTGATAACCTTGACCGTAACCCGGTACATGCAGAACGGCGGCGTGTCGCCCCGCTGTTTTGGGAACGAAATAGTATCCACGAATCGTCAGTCCGCCAAACGATTTCATCTCCGCGATGTAGCCGTCGCGGCTGTCCGAACATAAATTATCGTCTTTGATCAGATTGAATTCCGGCGGCACTTGCGCCAGCTCGGCCAACGTTTCATCCCAATAGGCTTTGAACCGGGGAACCGTGGGATTCCCGCATTCAATTTTTTTGGGAGACAATGCAAACCAGGCGACATCCGACAAATACCCGCCGTCGTTCATGATAACAGTGCATTCATAAAATCCCGGTTCGGTGATCGCATCCCCGAAATCGAATCGAACCTGCCCGTTTCCTTTTTCGATTGCATAGTCTTTTTGAACAAAGGACTGATGAAAGTCATTGACAATCGACAGTGTGATATTGCCTTTTTGTGCGGCATTGTATTGGATCGTGAAAGCGTTCGACTGATCGTCCAGATAAAGATGATCCCGCGCCGGAATGACGATTTCAACTTCCGATGTTGATGTCATCCCGATTGGGGAGATACTGCAAACATTGCAGCTGATGCCACCCGTGTAGGAAAGATTCGAAACAAAGACGGCAATCCTATTTTGCTTTCCCGTGAGCAGGATATCATCCGAAAGCGTAAATTCGGTCCTGGTTCCCCGGTTGGACCAGAATTGATTGGGCAGATTCCCGCCGATCCGTTTCCCGTTGACGTAAATGTTTTTGACGTCGCATTGTAAGCCGACGGCGAGGATGAATTTCGAGCCGGCAATTGCATCCGGAACGGAAAATTCATTGACGATGCAGCCGCTCCCGTCAAGCCAGAAATAATCCTGCCGTTCCCAGGACAGGAGCAGATTGACATCCTTCCAATAGGCGGGATCGATTTGATTCAGAGCCGTTTCGGACGTATCGGAAAAACTGATTTTCCAGATCGGAGACAGTAAATTTTGCGCAGACAAATCCGTCGATAAAAATATCGGAAGAATGATTCCTATAAAATATTTTTTCATACTGAAAAGCCTCGCCTGATCATAAAAGATAAATTAAATTACCCCCCGGGTGGAGTCAGTAGCCTTGTCAAATTGAGAGGGTTGTGGGAGTGTCGTACCACCCGCAGAACGGATGATAAATAATGATTTCCTCCACAATAATTGCAAACACCCTACCATAATCAGCCTTGTTACATGAATATCTTTTATTGGATGAATTTCATCATTGCCCGATAAAATTCCACCGCGACTTGTCGCTCTTCGGATCGAATTTGGCAAGGGTCGGCGTTCTCTCGCCTGCGGCGGTCAAAACCCAAGTCTCATTGAAATTGGGAACGGTTTTCGGCATTATGCGATACGTCCCATCGGTCAGTTGGTCAATGCGCCACAGTTGTTCGGGCGCTTTAGTAAACACCGGAACAGTAAGCACTTCTCCGCCTGCCGCCGCAGCCAAAGCGCGGTCGGTTCCTTCGATGGTGATCTTGAAATAAGGCGATCCGTGATAGCCGCCCACGCTGTCCACCGGGGTAATGGTCCACTTTTGATGGGGACGAACCATAAAATCCCCAAGCCGGACTTCGATGTCGCTCGCGGGCCATCCATCGATAACATCTGAGAGAACTTGCTGTTTAACGGGTTCGATTTTCATATTGTCCTGACGCTGGAACCAGCGCCTTTGATGGGGCAGTCGCACGAAATCCACCACGAGTTCCAGCGCATAACCGCTTCGTTCGGATCGAATCTGATAGGTTCCACCCTTGAAATTTTCCCCGCCAACCGGCCAACCGTCTTTCCAAAGCAATGGTTCGATGCTGAGCACGCTCAAGCCGCCTTTGCGCAGATCAGCCTCGTAATGGCAGGAGAATTTTTGAACGCCGTCTCCGAGATCCAGCAGGCCAAAATGCCCGGGCCCGATCAACGGGCCATGGGCGGATGTCACGAGTTTTCCCCCGCCTTGGAGCATGGGAACACCCATATTATCCACGTAAGGGCCGGTCACATTTTTAGATCGTCCCACGCGGATATTGTAGGTGGAGTTAGGGCCGTCACAACAGGTGCCATGGGTGCCAAGCAGATAGTACCAGCCGTCCCGATACATCATCGCTGTAGCTTCGCAGTCGATGGCGATATTCACCGCTTCATTTCCCGGCATGCGTTTCCCCGTTTGAGGATCGAGTTCGATAAGCCGAATAAACCCGAAATACGTGCCATAGGAAAGCCATAAGTGGCCGTCGGTGGGATCGAGCAGGAAGGCCGAATCGATGGCGTCGCAGTCTTCCTCCCCATCGGAGAAGGCGACGATAGTCTCATCTTTAAATCCGAAATCGGGAGATTGTGGATCAAGAGTCTTGGTCCACATGACATAGACATTACTGGCATGCCCGCCTGCCAATCCGCCGCCCCCTTTTGCGTAGGTCATATAATAGCGGTCACCGATATGAATCACATCGGGAGCCACCCCCCCGCCGGGACGCTCTGCGCCGCCGCGCCAGATCCAGCCGTCTTCGGAAATCAATCCGCCGCCGCCTGTGCCAAAGGTGTAATACTTGCCGTCACAGAATGTAATGGTCGAAGGATCGTGGATAAAAGGTTCGCCCTCTTGAGCCCATACAAAGCTGGAAAGCGAAAAAACGAGCCCTTTAAACAGCGTCACAGCGATAGTTCGGAATTTCATTAAACCTCCAAAAACAGAATAATTGAATTCAGCACTGCACAATTTATTCATTTCCTGCATTTCCAAGATTGATGGTAAGATCTTTTATTGGATCCCCCTTCTCATCGATAAACCGGACGCAGAAATCACTCATACCTGGGCCGTTGATCACTGCGCCGCGAATTATGTTTTGTCCTTTTTTAAGCGTGAGACGTTTGGAAACGAAATCATCCATTACCATTCGGCGGTCGCCCGTGAGTAGGACGGCTTCCTCGCCATTGAGCCACCACATCGACGCCGAATTGGATCCGACCGCGAGACGGACATTTTTCATCTCCTGCGGACTCTCGACCACTGTGACAACCCAGAACAGAACGCCATATTCCTGTTTATCAAAATTCGTCGCAAAACGGAAGAGTTTCACGTTAAATCCGGTGGCATCGAGCGCATGCCATTGGAGGATTTGCTCGCCGACGTTCACCTTGTCGCCGTCAGCGGGAACCTTGGTGAATTGACTGGGGAAATATTCGGTATTGAAGTGTTCCCGCAAGTAACTGTCTGTAAAAACGGTATTCGTGCGGTTGGGTTTATTTATCGGTTCGAGAAGCAGCCAACGCCTAAGAAAACCATTAATGTCTGGTGCCATTGGGGTCGATGTGATGGGTGTAAAGTAAGGAGTTTTACTGCCAATAACTTCGTTGTTTCCTGTGTTCACAGCAATACGATCGGATGTGGCATAACAGCCATTCAATACCAATGAAATCCAGATAATACATATCGGCGTTATGATATTTTGGAATATATTCATAAAAGGCACCTTCATAAAATTATAAATATTTACAAATAGAATTTTATTAAAAATATGTTTATACAATTCGTATTGTATTATTTGCGTTATGTTTTTATCCATATTCAATCTCCTTTTGCCAGACATTTAAACAGAATAGGATCGAATTCTTCTAAACCCGTGATGCTATGCAGGTGGTTAGCTGAAACCCACGGCAACCAGAACCGATGTCCTCCGACGCCGCGTCCAGACCAGCCCGGTCCCAAGTGCCAGCCTTCCTGCTGCCATCCAACCCCTCTCATGTCGTACTGACGACCTGGAAGAGCGACCATGGATTTGGTGGCATGCAACAGAATCCGCGCGACATCGAGATAATGCGAATCATTCGTGTATTTATATAGTTTCGCGTAAGATGGCGTGGACCAATCCAGATACTCATCCACGCCACCGGGATTACGTGCAGTAATACCCTGCACTCCGATTGTGGGGACGTCTTTCTTCCAGTGAAGTTGCGTGTCTTCGGCATCAATCGGCATGGGTAAATTCCATATCCAGATCCATGTTTCGGTATAATCGCCTGCCGCTTTCGCGCGCTCCAGCCATTTGGATTCCCCGGTCGATTCATAAAGACTCAAAAAGGCTTCAAGACTCAGCATCCCGGCTTCTTTGTCGGTGATATTCGGATTGTCGCTGGTGGCGCCGACATAAAATCCCCGTTTTCCAAAGTTTTCCCAAACATATTCCGCGGCGCGAATGGCAGTCTGTTGATACTTTAAATCACCGGTTTCTTCAGTCATCATGATTAGCAACGGTACGGAACAATAGCTCACCGTTCCCGTCGATTCTACGACTTTACTGCTGCCTGATTCCCACCGACGAGGAAAGGAACCATCTTCGCGCTGTTGCCGAATCAGCCAGTCCACGTAAGTTTTAACCCAGTTGAACCATTCCGGATGCTCCAGTCCCAGAGTGTGTTCGCGCCTGTATGCCCGTACCAAGACGCACATATCTTCCGTGGCGTTCCGCAGCCAGGGAGCGAGCCACTCCTGCCGGTCGCCCGTCCAGGGTTTTCCGGTAGCCAGATCGTATCCGGTTGCTTGAAGCGGTACCGTTGGAAGCGCCTGAATCATGGACGAGATGATCGACAGTCCGATGGCGCGCATCTTTTGTCCCCGCTCGGTGGTGTCGCGATCACCTTCACGCAACAGTTGGTCCGCGCACTCGATGTTCTTGCTCACAAAGCCCAGCGCGGCCATTGTCCAATTCCATTGAGGAGCACTTGTATCGAATGTGGCAACTGCAAACGGAATGGCGGTGCGCCCGTCAATCGTAGCGGCTTGAGCGGCGAGATGATCGATCAGAACACGGCGCATTTGTTCAACGTTAATGGGAGTGACTGCAGGTTTCAAAGTACTCCACGCCCAGCGCCACACATTTCGAGTAACCTCTGGAAATGATTCACTTTGACCAAAGCGAAAACTTACCTCGTATGTATGATCAATTCCCTCGGAAATTGGATGGTAACGCCGAAGCCATCTTTCCGGCGCGCCGGGGCCGAACCCGAACATTTTCATTGTGCCGGGAAATTGGAATCCGAACTCGATCGGGCGTGCGTCTTCCTGCCACGCCCCGATGGATCCGAATTGAAATCGCGCATCGGTCATGATATTTTTCAACAGTTTTGTCTCCTCGACGGTTGATTCGCCGTTCGGTAAAGGATCGAGTATTGCCACCGAAGTGCCGTTGTTGAATGAGAGCGTGAAAAGGGGAGCCGGGAGCATATCTTCACGGAGTCGAAAATGTCGAGCTGCATAATTCAGTGTGCCACCGGGCGAACGGTCGCCATTATAAGTGGGATCCCCGTACAATGCACCCGGAGCCAGGCAATTCACGTCAGGCCAGCCGACCGAATGATCAATCTCAAGCACGACAGATGAATTGAAACCGCCCGGAGCATTACCCGTCACTTCCACCTTCCGGTTCACCGAAAGCACAGTGCTTGTCAAACTCCATGAGTCTTGTACATGAAAAATGACTTTTTCGCCATATGCGATTTCGGCACGGGCATTGATTTCCGAAGCTGATTTCTGGACTGTTTTATATCCGGCTGCAAGTTCTTGAATATTCTCTTCGTTTTCAAAAATTTCGATTCTCGCAGGCTGTGGTTGAAAAATTCGGGGAGTATTTGTTCCAGCGACTGCAATACCCCAATCACCTGTCGTGCTTCTAATAAAGGAAATGGTCGAACCTGTTTGTAGTCGTCCAAGATCTATTCGATCGCACATTTGTGCAAATGCCGTAGATGAAATCAAATATATTCCAAGTATTACATATTTACTCAATAATATTTGAAAATATAAAAATGTCAATATTCTCTTCATTTATTAACTCTTTTAAAATTTTTATTATACATATATCAATTTCTCTTTCACAACTAAATCCTTTTTCACCGCTTCGAGCAATTACCTGCACATTCAATATCGGTTCCTGTTATAACTGTTGTAACTGCTATATGGATAGCACCCGGGAACGTTTGATGAGTACTATAATCAGATATTGCTCTACAATCAGCAATAGCAAGGTGATTAAAGTTCCAGGCATTATAAAGAATCTTTTTAAGCAGGCTGATATTACCACGGCAAGGTTTCTCATCAGAATGCTGATAGGCGCACATTATCTCGCGAACATCGGCTTCTCGAACTAATGCCTTGAAAGCCGGAAGATAGGTTTCCCTCAAATCACACGGATCAATATTTGTAACATTAAGAGTATGAAAGCTCCATTCAAATATCAAGAGAAAATAAATAATGAACCAAAATCCATTTCGCATATTTTTTTCCTGTCTAATTAATTTTTTAATTATTCCTTTGACGACGTTTTTATAACAAAGCCTCCATAAGAACGCAGGGTTATTTTAACGGCTGTTGAAAAACTCAAGTCTTTTTTGACAAAACTTTTGGCGTCATCCGAATCCGTTATGATAATACCTTGGGCTGTTTTACTGATAAATGGAAGACTTAATGATATTGTGCGTTCAGCGTCTTCGCCATTGATGCCGGCTATGTACCAGGTATTTCCTTTTTTTCTTGCCAGGACAACGAATTTGCCCGGATATCCGTCGATGAATTTCACATCGTCCCATGTTTCGGGTAATAATCTCATATATTCTTTCACAAAATCTTTTTGGGCCGCCATACCCGTCGGCGTTTCAGCAATATGCTGAATACCGGAAGTGAATAATACGGATAAAGCAATTTCAAAACCGCCGGTTGTTCTGCGTTTTATATTCGGAATACCGGAGAAATTCACGGGCGTGAAATCCATCGGATCAAAAAGATTTCTCGTGAAGGGAATGACCGTACAATGCGAAGGTTGATTATCTGCATAGGATTGCCCAAATGTCACATATTCTTGGCCTTTTATAGACTCCATGCCGACTAAATTAGGATAGGTTCTATGCCAACCTCTTGGAAAGGTGCATCCATGAAAATTCACAGCAAGGTCATATTGAGCGGCGTCCTTTAAGATATTAATGTAATATTTCATCATCGACTGTCCATCGCCGCCGAAGAAATCGACCTTAATGCCGGCAATGCCCATATCCTTTAATTTCTGAAATTCTGCGTATCTCGACTCTCTCGTCAGCAGACAGTCGCGCGGCGTAAGGGTCGTCGTATTCCAATCGCCAGCCGAATTGTACCACAGTAATATTTTTACATTTTTCGTTTTGGCATAATCGGCCAGTTCTTTGATCTTTTCACGCCCAATTTGCCGGTCCCAGAAGGCATCGATGAGGCAATACCTCCAATTCATGGAAGCCGCGAAATCAATGTATCGTCGTTGCACTCCATACACTGTTGAATCATCTTTTAGAATGACCCAACTCCAGGAAGCCGTGCCGGGACGAAGCCAAACTGAAACATCATATTGTGCCGGAATCGCTAAATCCGTTCCTAAAGTCGATTCAACAAGACCTGCCAGGTTGTCAGCTATGGCAATAATCCGCCAGGGTGTCTGCCACGGTAAGACCGATTCCGGTAAAAACGGTTCATTCTCTCTGCATTCCTGCGGTTGAGGAAATTGAATCGAATATTCGCCATTAGGAGAAAATTGACTCAAACGCGAGCCACAGTAGTTCGTATCAACGGCCGTCTCAGTAATGCTCATCCAGTATTTCCCAAAATTAAAAAGCGCCGGCATAACCCATCCTGCCTGATTGAGCGCTACCGTGCCAACCGGAATATTCATCTGATAATATTCTTCATAGGATGGCTGAGTGTAACACCAACTGGTGCGGGCATCCGGACATGGTTGCAGAAACGCTTTTGTCGAAAGATCAAAGCGAAAGGAAGTGATCTCTCTATAAATTTTGACAGTCCGGTCTGTTTTTTCAGGGAAATAATAACAAAACGCCACGCCGTCGTTCGATACCTGAAAAATGATTGCGATTGTTTTTGAATTAGGATCTTTAAGATAAAAGATGCGTTTGTTACCGAGATAATGACAATTCAAGCGCTTGCCATGCAACAGGGTATATTTTTCGGAAACAACATATTCACTCGAAGCGGAATCGAGGGAGAGATTGTCCGAAAAATCAGCATCGCTTCTAATAACTCCCAACTTTGATTGTTTCAGGACCACCGAACCAGAATGTAAAATAGAATACACTGGTTCGCCAATATCAGTAAGCCAAAAATCGACAGATATTTTTTGATTTGGGCTTTTTATCATATATTCTTCTAAGCATAAACCATTATTGGAGGAGATGAATATTATTAAAATAACAGATAGCCAGTTGATATATTTCACAGTTTTTATTTCCATTAATCTTCTCCTTTATTTAAATAGCAACTTTGCAAAATTGTTAGGATTATTTCCCCCCCTGGACCAAGTAAGCGCTCCGGGATATTCGCTGTATGAACCGTTATTGAAAATTCTATAAAAGTTTTTCCCCTACATATTTATTAAATCTATGTTGTAATTCTTACTACTCAATTTCGAATACTACTCACTAATGACTCAACACTGGAATTAAGGTACTTCCCGCATATCGATGCTCATCAAATAATCCAGATCGTAGACCGGACGTTCAATGTCATAGGGAATCGGTTGCCGACTGAATTGTTGAAAATAGAGCAGGCCGGCATCTTTCCATATCTGGGCACTGCGACATTGTCTGCGGAGCTTGTTTTGAACCGCCACAAATCGCTCCGAATCGACATAGGGCTCGATCTTATCCCAGACCTTTTGGAATTGACGCACTTCTTGTACACCATTATCGTAATAATAACTCATTTCATCCCATAATGTACGGCCATTTTTCATTTTATAATTCCACGGAAGATGATGAAACCAAAGCAAATACTTATCAGGACAGGTTTTTAAATCATTAAACTGCGACGACAGAGGTTCGTGATATTGACTGACCGCGTTACTGCCGTTGTGGGTTCGGTCGAATCCGATTCCATTGGTATCGGCTTGATGATAATAAGGTGGCGTCCAGTCTTTTCTTACTCCTTCCGGCGCCCACCATGGCCCTGGACCATAATGATGATCGGCGGCGAAGATATGATGTAATCCTAACGGCATCATATAATTCACGGCGGCCTCCCGGCTTTCCAGCATCATTTCCTTGACGGGGATCAGAAAATGTTCCATCCAGTCGTTCGAAAACCCATTCGCCCCGGAATGACCTGTTAGGCTATTATAGAAGGTAAGCTTAAGCCATTCATCGGCAATTTTATCACTCGTCAAATTATTATTCCAGGCCAAACGTCCAAAGGCATACCAGTTTGCCTGCGCAAAATGATGGCCGCACCAGTTGGTGTCAATTCCAATATTGGAAACACCCGCAATAGCGGTATGTTTCTGAGTAAATAGGCCCCCGTCTGTACAACGGGCGACGGTACTCCCCGGGCCTTTCTGATAGGTATCGCTTTGCAGAAATTCTTCCCACATGGTCGCTAAAAATACGAGGTGAATAGACTGCCCGAGGTACTCCTGGGTTATCTGCAGTTCGGGCATAACGGCTGTCTTTTGCAGACCGCCGAATAGTGGATTAAAAGGTTCGCGTGGCTGAAAGTCAACCGGTCCGTTCTTTACCTGAATAATGACGTTATCACGAAACAGACCATCGAATGGCATAAATTCCTCATATGCCTGTTTAGCCCGATCATCAGCGACTGCGGAATAGACGAACGCCCGCCACATGACGATGCCGTTAAAGGGTTTGAGGGCATCAGCCAACATATTAGCCCCATCGGTATGCGTCCGTCCAAAATCCTGGGGACCGGGTTGTCCTTCACTGTTGGCCTTGACCAAAAAACCGCCAAAATCCGGAATCATCCGATAAACCACTTTTACCTTAGCCTGCCACCATTTTACTACATCCGCGTTCAATGGATCCGAGGTTTTCAGTCTACCGATTAAAGCGGGTGAAGAAAAATTGATTGCCAGGTATGTTTTTATGCCATACGGACGCAGAACCGCGGCAATAGCCTTTACTCGTTCAAGATATCCCGGCGTCAGAATCAATGGCGAAGCGTTGACATTATTTATGACTGCGCCGTTAATTCCGATGGAGGCATTCGCCCGCGCATATTCCCGCCATAAAATCTTATCTTTTTCGGTCACGACCAAAGAATCTCTTCCCTGCCGCCAAAATATGGAATTTCCACCATATCCCCGTTCGATAGTCTCACTCAGATTATCCCAGTGATTCAACAAACGCCGTTCATACGACGGATTACTAATCTCTTCCTTAATTGGTTCACCGGTTTGTTGACGACGTAATAACTCGTAGACTCCATATAAAATCCCCAACTCGTCGTTAGCCTGAATTTTTCCGGAACTGAGTTTGAATCCATTTTCCTTAATTGATCGATCGGATTCGATCACCAGAACGAGAGAGGCGCCCGCCTCACCTTGCCAGGATTGTTCCAATTCCTGCCTGGCAATGTTCAGGGTGGCTGAGCTTTTTGAACAAATGACATTCACCGGGCCCGTGCTTTGACCACGCAACCAGAGACGGTGACCATCCTCCGCCTGTAATTTCAGATCTATAAAAAGTGAAGTAAAAAAAACGACAATAAAAATCTTCTTATCCAAAATCACTTCCTCCATTTATGAAATCAGGTCAATCATTGTATCGATATTTTCCCTTGAACCTACCTTTTGTAGCAATTTATTATTCTCAATATTCACTACTCTTACTATTTTATTCCTTTACATCAAATATTATAAACTACGTTGCAAGCGACGGAACTATGCCGATTATTTTTGCACAAGCCGTCCTGCCATTTCGCATTCCATTCGAGTTACTGATTACGCATTCCTTTTAATCCAACAGAAGCGTCCCTTCCGCTACGATCACGGCTTCGCCGATGAGATTAACCCGTTTATCTTTCAACCGTACCGTCATCTCACCTCCCCGCCGCGAGACTTGCAGAGCCCGCATCTCACTCTTTCCGGTACGTCTAGCCCAGTACGGCGTCAATGCACAGTGAGCGGCTCCGGTGACCGGATCTTCGTCGATCCCTATCCATGGAGCGAAAAACCGCGAAACGAAATCAAATTTACCGGAGCCCTTGGCAGTCACTATCACACCCAGAAAAGGCTTCTCCCTGGGTGCCGATTTTAAGTCCCTAAAATCTGGTTTGAGATCCCTGACTTCAGATTCACTATAAAACTCAAGGAGCAGATTGCCATCCCGGCCGGCGTACCAGCTTTCTTTAACATCCTGCACGCCTAACGCGGTATATATTTCCGGGGCAACTTTAATCGGCTGACAATCCTCAGCGGGAAAATCCAGTACGATGCGGGTATCCTCACGCCAGGTCAGGAGTTTACCGCTTTTAGTCTCAAACTGAATTATTGCTGCGTTATTACCCAAGGTAGAGAATATTACTGCGGCAGTCGCCAGGGTCGCATGACCGCAAAGCGGCACCTCAACCTGGGGCGTGAACCATCGTAGCAAGAAACGGGATGCATGCTGGGGTGAATCATCGATTGAAAGCACAAACGCCGTCTCAGAGTGATTCATTTCAGCCGCAATCGCCTGCATTGTGCTCACTGGTATTTCCCTTTCCAGTACACAAACCGAAGCAGGATTACCGCGGAAACGCGTTGCTGTGAAAGCATCGACTATGTACAAGGGCAATTTACTCATTATCTTATTCCTTTAGGCGTATATTTATTAGAAAATTATCAGTCATATTACTTTTCTAAAGTATAATAACCGATTGTGGACGGGCTCCAGACAGCACCTACTTCCAGTATCCTATGCCCTTTTATTAATCCATCGGAGAATTTTCCTCTTAAAAGAATAGTCGGTAGCTCCGGACTTACCAGATAAATAAAGAAAGTGCTATCCCTGTACATAAATCCGGAAATATCACCGATTCCTACTTCGATATTCTGGGTACTGATTGTATCCACCGCTTGAATGTCACGGCTACCGCTAATAATTGTATCATTCAATATTATATCCACAGTACCTTCAGCGGCAAGTGTTGAATCAAGGTTGTATCCATGATATTGGTAGAGTCCTGGGATAGTATACGATGCGTTCCAAGGATTAGTACTTGTTTTCTCACATCGCGATGAAAATATAGAGCTTATCAATACTATGATAATTAATTGCAACTTGAGGTGCTTGTTCATATTTCGGTCATCAATTTATTTAACTTCAATCTAAAATAGTAAAATTTTCCTTTATACTAACGAACAGTTTGGATAGTTTTTTTAGCCATCTTTTAGACCGGATAAAGTGAATCGCTGTTTTCCGTATCTCGAAACAAATCAAGACCTGCACTTTTTGATGTTAATTGGATTCTTTCCCGACTGAATAATATTCTGAACATAGAAAATATCCTGATCATTGCGGATCTATTTGAACTCTATCGCATGGCACTGCCTGGTCAGTTACATGTCCCGACAGAATCAAAAAATATTTACAAATCCTGATCCGATTATTAATCTTGCATAATATGCCGAACCGTAAATTCAAAAAATCATGCTTATTTAAAATCATCAAACAAGACAATTTTAGGGTATATTATAAAAAAAATCAATCCGAATCATATAGATGAAGCGGCGTTTTATTAAAAAACGAAGCGCCCCGTCTTCTGGAGGGTGAAGACGGGGCAGCTTCCTGCAGTGTGAGTGAGGAAAATTCTTTAAAAAGCTATCCCGATGGAGAAGTATTGATTAGCATCAAATGTCTTCATCGGACGATAGGCATAATCCATCATCAGTTTGTTATTACCGACTTTCAGGTGACAACCACCACCCAACGATATACCATACTGATTATCTTCCTTAGCTAATTCCGGATAATCCTCGGGGAAGAGCGTCATCTGGTATCCGCCGCGCAGGATAAACATATCCATCAGGGTGGCCTCTACACCGGCGCTGGCCTGATTAGTCGTAAAACTATTATTAGTATAGCTACCGAGTAGATTGATCTTAAAAAGATCATTCATTTTATAAATGTAAGCCAGGCCTAAACCCAGGCTGGTCGGTAATTGCGACGAAGCCATATCCAGGCGGGTTTTGCGGGTTGTAGCGGCTTGTTTCGAGTACGGAATCACCGAGTCAAATTCGATGCCGGTACCATCAAAGGTAATTTTACTGCCGATATTGCGCATTACGACACCGAAAGCGATACCCCATGGTGAGACATATTGCAGACCCAGATCAAAGCCGACTGCGGTGGCGTCCATTGAACCGATTTTCTCGCTGATGAGTTTAGTATTGACCCCGAAACTAATCCGATCGGTAAATGCCCGTGAATAGGTCGCCCCGATCGTCAAGTAATTCGGTTCGATAATTTCACCGGTTCCCTCCGGAGCTTCAATAGTCGTTACCGGAATTTCACCGATGTCGAGAACCTGTAAGCTGACTCCGACCACTCCAAATCGTCCCAGCGGAGCGCCTCCCGCCATATAGCTTACCTTCATGCCGGCAAAATAATTCAGATAACTGAAAGTGGCTTCGGCTCCTTTTGAAATAGCTAGTCCGGCCGGATTCCAATAAATCGCATTTGTACCGGAGATATTTGCGATGTTCGCGCCGCCCAAAGCTACGTTGATTGCTCCCATCGGAATCAGCAGTTCGGTGGCACCATTCGTCCCGACTTTCGGCGCACTCGCCAGTGCAATCTGTAAAAAACAAGCCGTTATTATCAGGGATTTCATACGATAGTTTCTGTTTATCATTTTGATTTCCTTTCCGAATTAATAAGTGTCAAGTCGTTCATTGGGAGTAAACACGGCCATTTTACCGACCTTCTCACCCACTTTGGGCACCTCTACATGATAGATGTAAATCCCACTGTTGACCGGCAACTCATATTCGTTTTTTAGGTCCCAGTTCAGCAATGATGAGGTCGCATCATTCTTTTCCAGGTGACGCACCAAATTACCCGCCAGATCGAAAATCCGGATCGTACATCTTTCCGGCAGGTAGGTAAACTGCACATAGCGGTCGAATGGATTCATTTCATTGCAGTGATAACCGTAATAGGGATTCGGTACGACATTGATCTTTTTCAGATCGACTTTCTTGTCTGCCAGTAGGGAGCTGAGAGTATCCGGCGCCCGGAAGGCATAAACATCATTAGTCGTATTCGGTTTATTAGTAATAATGCGAATATATTCACCGGCGTGCGGCGGTCCGTAGAAATAACCATCGGCATCCAGATCTCCGGCCTGAGCATAGCCGTCCAAATCCTGATACATATTGATCATGAAGCGGTTTATTGCTGGATACACTACGCCATAAGGTCCATAACCAGGAGCGGCGGTGCCGTCATTGGTTGAAATGTAAGTTGCCACGTTTGCCGGAATATATTCGGCATTATCATAAATATATAACATATCAAAAGCTGGACCGTAAATACAATCGTCGAGCGAAATCGATCGGTTCCAGGTACCGTCAGCATCGTTATCGAGGATCGTTACCGGAAGACGCGTGCGAGTGCCGTCCAGATCGATTCTCCAGACTGTCAATGGCAGATATGACGGTAATCCGGTCAAAGTATCAGTAAGCACCAGATCAGTATAGTAATCCCAGGCCAGAGTGCTGTCCGAATCGGTAAAAATAATATCATAATCTTTAGGAGACATTATACCAAACCGGTCTACCCGCCCCAGATCAGTCCCGGCATTTTCTGACAGAACAAACACCGGCCAATGTTGAGACCGACCGTAGTTGTTTAAACTACCCCACAGATTGGCATCGGATACCGATAGATTATTTGGATTAAGTTCGGCAATCTGTTTGATACCAGGATCCGGTCCGACTACCTGCACAAATAATCCATCCGTGATATTATAAGCATCACTGCCACTCTGATTAGTCTGATTTTTCAATACTGAATCGATCACCGCTGTATTGGCAAAAGTCGAATCACTTGATCGCAGCAAATTCCAGGTCGCATCACTATTGAAAGTCACCTTATAAAATTTTCCGGTCAGTTTGGTTTTATCGATCACTTTAACCGCAACACTGCCATCACTGGTGCCGGAAAGATGAGTTACTGTGATACTACTGTCATAAGCAGCGGAATACCTTGCACCCAACTTGTTTTGGGGAGTCGCAGTCATTACAATGTACGAACTAACGAAATCCTGCGGTTTAGCAAATTTACAATAAGAGCGCGCCTGAACACCAAAATAGTATTCTTTTCCATTGAACAGCTGGTCACCGACCGCGCTGACCGCTGGATTCCTATTAGTCAGAATACGGATAAAACGTTTCCCGGTATATTCCTCGGCATTTTCGATCGTTTCCACACCATAAGTATCATATACGACCGGATCATTTCCGGAAGCATCTGAAAATTGATAGATAGTATAGCCGGTGAAATTGTAATCACCATCGGTGACGTCTAAATATTCATTGCCGACCACCATTTTTTGGCCAATTAAACCATCCGCAACAATATCAGTTGCGAAGTAGAGACTGCCGTCCGGATTATATTCCGAACGCTCATCCCAGGTCAGTAAAATTTCGTTCGGCATTTCGGTTACCTGGACAGCTGGTTGACGCGGAGCAGGTGGTAAAGCAAAATCCATATTATAAGCCATCTGAGCAATCTCATCTACAGCTTTCAAATATGTAACACTATTCAGATTACTTGAACCGCGTCCCATAAGACAACCCGCAACAATCTCCTGTACTCCGGGCTCACCCCGTTGGGGAATATTATCGCCGTTAGAATCGACCCACTTCGGCATAGTAAAAGGTCCAGTCGTCATCATAAAACGACGGTCGGATTCACTCAGGTCCAGCCAACCGGTGCTACTTTCCGGATCTCCGGTCAGCATAAATTGGGTTGGAGGATTACTCGGATTACGACCATCCTCACCTTCGGTGATCGGAATCCCGTCGCGCCAGATGCCGCGCATATAGTTCCAGGCGTCTCCGCCGGTCTGCGGATTGCCGTTGGGCGAATCGTCATTATTATAATAAATGAAAGAGGTCATTTTAAGCATCTTTTTTCCAGGGTAAACGGTACCATCCGGTAACGTGACCGTATCGGTGGCCGCTCCATCTACAATCGGGCCCTGAAAAAAATCAATTCCGATCGCCGGGGGAGCCGAACCGTATTGTTGATCGGGATCTAACGCATTATAGCAAAAACCTAATCCGAGGCTAGTATCACAACCGACAAAATCATCCCAGCCGTCACCCATATCCGGATCGGTCCAGATTACAAAGTACGTTTCCGGCCAGTCATAGGCACTTTTATTGACCAACTGCCACTTAATAAATACCATATCGCCGATTGCATCGGCCCGGTTGAAGGCAAAGGCGGTCTGGCGGATTTCAACGCCCAGTTTAGGAGTAGCAAAACGGTTATGAGTACCCATATCATTATAGACACAGAAAGCGGTCTGGTCCCCGATTAAAAGAGGATTACCATTGGAATCGACCGGAGCCCCCTGAGCTACTGGCCAGATATCTCTATCATCAGGGCGACCATCTGAGTAGAGCATGTACCAGCGATATTCAGCCGCAGTCGGAATAGCTGCAACGGGTGGATCGATGCCCCAGCTGGTGATTTCTCCCGGCTGAAAATCACTGTTTCCATGAATTACACCGGCAACGCGGGGCGAGCCTTCCACTAACGCGCCTACCCATTGACCGGACGCAAACATCGGGCTGAGTCCGGAACCTTGCGGCCACTCCAGTCCCCAGTCACCCAGAACATTATCGTAAAACCAGGTACCGTTATTGCGCATGACCCCATTCATACGATTAATATTCATCCAGACATCGCTGACAGCCGTGGCTTTTTGTAAAGTCCGAAACTGATTAATATCCTCAGCGCCCTGACTATATCCAATCATTAAAACCAGAAGTAATACTATTGGCATTATCTTTTTCATCTCTAATTCTCCGTTATTAAACAATACTAATTTCATCGGCTAAAATCTCACAACTCAACCATAACGCCGAGTCTTATTTGACGCGGTTGACCGTAGTAGTTATAATCAATTTCGCGCATCTTGTAGAGGCTCCGTTCGGTCTCACTCCAGTTCCGCCACTCCGCTTGTCCCGCTGGAGTACCGAGATAACCAGTGTCATCCGGTAGACCGGTCGTCAGATAAACGTCCTGAATATTCTTGGAATTTAACAGGTTAATGACCCAGGCATAAAAAGTCATCTGGGTTTTCAGGAATTCGATCCGCTTATCAACCTTCATATCAATCCGGAAATTCCAGGGAGTTGTCTCTGAACCTACCGCACTGACCGGCGTATTGGAAATATCGTTGTCATACCGACCATCAAAGGGGAAGGATTGGGTTACCCTAGTGCGCGTATAAGGATTACCGGAATTGAAAGTGAACATGGTATTCAGGCCCGAATTGCGTAAAAAGCCTTTGGCACTTTGCGGAATACGATAATCCAGAACCAGACTACCCGAATGGCGTTGTTCAAAGTCCAGGGGCTGGGCAAACTTGGGATAATTACCACGGGTAGCACTTTGCCAGGCAATATCATAATTATCGAGTGAGGCCGAACCCGTTCCTTCCGCAAATTGTAACTCATAGTTGAGATTGACGCTCAGGTTTTTAATCCGGCGCAGATTGAAAATCACATCCATGCCCCGGATCGTCCCAAAATCGCCGTTCTCTGGAAAGGCAATTGTAGTGACGTCGGTAATAACCGAAATCAGGGTCACTAAATCTTCGGTTTCCTTGTAGAACGCCGTCAATTGCAGAGAAGCATCGTTGCCCAGCATCTGCTTGAAACCGACCTCGTAAGAGGTGGTCTTGGCCGGCCGCAGATTAGGATTATTCAAGTTCGTGAAATAACCCTGAGTCAACGCGAATTTATCCATGTAAAATGGACTCAGGTACAGATTGGTAAGCGGTGGTGCCTGGTAGAACACTCCATACTGGGCGTGGAATATCGTACGATCGGTAACCGGGAAACTGACCCCGAAACGCGGACTAAAGTAATAATAAGACTCGGAATTTTCAGTGTCTTCCTCATCGAATTGATAATTACCGCCAAACATTCCCGTGCCATCGATATAATTACCGGCCGCATCAAACTCCGCCGCGATCCCCTTAAACTGCCAGGCATTGGGATTGATATAGTCGTAGCGTAATCCCAGGTTCAGAATCAAATCTCTGAACTCGATTTTGTCCTGTATGTAGGCGCTCATTATTATTGGATGATAGGGCGCCTGGCTGTATAAACCATCAATTGGATAGCCAGTAGAATCATTAAGACGTACGACATCGGTGAAGTAATTGCCCTTGTCGGTCTCGACGACTTTTAAGTCTAGCAATTGATTGCTAACCGGATCTCTCTCGACATCGATTTTATAACCATAACCGCGGAAATCGGCGCCTCCAATCATTTCGTAATCGCTATCCCAATCCGGATCGACTATATAGGTCGGATTATATATCCGCATTGAACGCAGAGTATGATATTTATATTCAAAACCGGCTTTAATGGTATTGTATTTACCCTGCTGACTGGTAAAATCGAGGTCTACGCCCCAGTACTGGGTACGTTGACGCCACCAACCATCATACTGACAACCCGGCTGGAAAAAATCCGGTTCTATCCGACTGGTAAAGGCTTCACCATAATAAAGCGATGTATCCGGCCAGGGATTATAAATCGGATTGCCGTATTTCATCAGATCATTGCCGAAAACCGGATCGAAAGTATTTGTCTCGGTATCGAATAAGTTGAATTTAAGATCATAAAAGGTCCGTGAGGACAACATATGCGTCAGAGTGGTATTGAATGACAAGGTATTCTGTTTAGTGATAGGACGATGTTCGGTATTGAAGAACATAATTGGCTGGATCGCGTTCGCTAATCCAAGAAAATCCTGACTCAATTTGCGATCGGTTTGAATATAACTGGTCTTCAACTCCAGATTACGTGATAATTGTAATTTCGTCTTACCCGAAAAAGTCCACCGCCCATCATAATTGTAAGGGAGACGCGCGTTAAAGGAATAATTATGAGTAACCGTATCGCCCCAGATAACACCGCCATCCGCATCGACCCCCGTTCCGATTGGCTGTTCATACGTAAAATCCTCCAGTTTCCAGGAATTTTCCGCCCAACCCCAGGAGGGCGAGCCATCCGCCTGCCAGTTGCGCGTAATACTTATATAAAAGGTATGTGGTTTTTTCGGGATAATTGGGCCGGAAAGTGTCCCAACGTATTCGTTATAACCGTAAGAATAGGCTCCAAGAGTTTTTTTCTCCGGGCTCAGGAACTGGTCAGTTACCGCTTCAAGTGACATCTTGTAACGTTCACCACCTACATTGGTCGTGACTGCCATTACTCCTGACATGGCGTCACCGTATTCGGCATTAAAACCACCGGTTTGCACGCTCATCTCGGCAATCGCTTGATTAGGCAGATAGACCCGCTGAGCAGAATTAAAAGGATCCGTAACCAGCACCCCGTCAATATAGGTAGCCGTCTCGCCTCCTCGACCACCGCGTACATTCATGGCATTCGAGTTCTCAGCTCTGACAACACCGGCTGTGGTAGATGCTATCTGGGCTAAGCCACGCACCGGCAAATTCTCGATATCTTCGGCTCTTTTGACGATATTGGTGTTGGTCTCATCCTTTCGGATCAATTTCCGTTCGGCCATGACGACGACTTCTTCGCCCAGATCGAGGGTCGTCCGTACCATCTGAAAATCCATAGTTGTGGTCAAATCCAGATAAACCTGGACATTCTGTTCGACATAGTCACGGTAACCAATATAGCTGAGTCGAACCGTATGTACTCCGACCGGAACATTCAAAATGGCATAATAACCATCGGCATCGGTCGCCGCTCCCAAGGTCGTACCGGTGATGACCACATTGACGCCCACCAGTGGTTCACCACTCTGACTATCGGTAACGGTACCGGCAATTTTACCGGTTGTCCCGGAAAACAAAACCAGCGGAATCATGCTCAGTAATAGCCCCATGACCATCATTTTTTTCGTCATAAAAAACCTCCTAATATTCATGTTGTGCTTCTGCTTAAATCAGGGATGTTGTTTTACGTCGCCGTTCGTGAACATTAAATCAATCTCTCGTCTCTTAAAAAATTTTCGCGTCAGAAAATAAGAGCCGATTTTTACAAAGTGAACCGCGTTTCGATAAGTGGTGAATATATTCGCCAAAAGGTTGAACATTTCATCCGGATGCTCGTAAAAGACCCGCTTTCAGGAGCGTTATCCCGGGTAAAATTTTTAATTATCTTCAAATAGAATATTATTTATTGAAAAAGGCTTCCGGTGGTCATTAATGAGCTAACTCATACCTAATACTCGCAATTTGCCACTGGTCGATTCCAATAACCGTTAAGCAAATTTATTTTCCGGTTTGTTACAATATTAAATAAATTCCGCCAGGAATAGACCTGAAATGAAGCTTGAGAACATCTACCAACCACTAACTGGGCAATTTCCGATCAAATGATTTTAGAGCGTTTTAAAAATACTAAATACGGGTTTTGGAGCCTTCAGATCGTCGGTTGGCTGACTTATATCATATTCAATGATATTCTCTATTGGCAAAATCGCTTCCAGCTTCCGATCCGGATCGTGATCTGGAATTTCTTCGTGGCTATGACCGGATTTATGATTACTATCGGATTTCGATATATTTATCACCGGATTAAATATAAATCAATACCGGTTATTCAGTTGATCGCGATTATCTGTCTCGTGGTATTCGCCGGCACCACTGTCTGGTGGTTTGCAGATAAAGGTTTGGATAAAATCATGATGCGCAAAGGCGATGTCGTGATTCCCAGCACCTTGCAATATTATGTGGAATACTTGTTTCTGTGGGGAATTGCTCTGTTTGCCTGGAGTACCCTTTATTTTGGGATCAAATTTTGGAACGATTGGGCGGAACAAAAAGCCACTACCGAACGGGCCAAGGTCCTGGCCCATAAAGCTCGGCTTCAAACGCTACGCTACCAGATCAATCCCCATTTTTTATTCAACACCCTGAATGCCATTCGGGCTTTAGTGGAAGAGAACGAGAAGCAAGCCAAGGAGATGATTACGGAACTGTCGGAATTTTTGCGCTATTCGCTGGTCAGCTCCAAACATTCGGATGTACCTTTAAGTGAGGAAATCGAAGCTCTACGGCATTATTTTGCCATCGAAAAACGGCGTTACGAAGACAAACTGGAAGTAAATATCGAGGTTGATCCGTTGGCTGAAGATTTCCCGGTATTGAGTTTTCTCATTCATCCCCTGGTAGAAAACGCCATTCGGTACGGAATGCACAGCAGTACCCGGCCGTTAAAAATTAACCTGATCGCCAGAGTCAGCAACGATACTCTTACAGTCGAGGTCTGCAACACCGGTAAATGGAGCGAACCGATTCCCGATAAGAATATTAGCGGTCAGAATGGTGCTATCCTGGAAAACGTTCGCCAACGTCTGGATAATGCCTTCCCCGGTCGCCATCGTTTCGAAATTATCGAAAAAAAAGACAGTATGTGCGTCAAACTTGAAATCAGTCAAAAATTAATTCCCGGTAATCGAGCGTAGTTAGGATTATGGCTTCATCCCCAGAAAATTCTTCGAAATATGTCACTCCGGCGGCTTTCTGGAAGTTACATATCGGGGGATGGCTGGTATTTGTACTCTTCCATTTTATCCGCATAAGATTGATGGTCGGGCCGGCAAAAATTGACTATCTGGATCAGATCTTTGCCTATTTAATTCTGCTGGGACTTTTAACCGTTCAGCGCTATTTCTATAAAAGCCTTCCTTACCGAAACTATAAACTCATTGTTCTGGTTTTGATTATTTTCGTAACCGCTATGGTTCTGGCTTTTTTGCGACATTTCATGGTCTATATAATCGCCGCGCTGGTCCGGAATGATATCACCCTTTTCTATAAGAATTTTCAGTTAAACAGGACGATTAGTCCGACTTTTTTCAATTCTATGATCTTTATCGGATGGAGCGGACTCTACTTCGGAATAAAATTCTGGATCGAGTGGAATGAACAGCGCGAGCAAACCCAGAAAGCTCATGCATTTGCCCAAAAAGCCCAACTCCAGATGTTACGTTACCAGATCAATCCGCATTTTCTGTTTAATTCGCTGAATTCCATTCGCGCCTTGATTTCAGAAAATAAAAAGAACGCTAAGGGTATGATTACCGAATTAGCCGAATATCTACGTTATTCCCTCCTAAGCCAAAATCTCATAGAGGTTCCGCTTAATCAGGAGATTCAGGCTATCCGGCATTATTACGCCATCGAAAAAAGACGCTACGAAAATAATCTGGAGATCAATTTTCGGATCGATCCAAATACTGAGGATTTGCCGATCATCAGCTTTCTGATTCATCCATTGGTTGAAAATGCGATCAAATACGGGATGCGCACCAGCCCTTTGCCGCTTAAAATCGAAATAAAGACCGAACTGGAATCCGAAAATTTAAAAGTATCTGTCGCTAATACCGGCAAATGGATCGAACCGATCGAAGGCGACGATCACAAAGAAGACAGTACCGGCACCGGCCTGGAAAACGTTCGCCGGCGTCTGCAGAGTGCTTATCCCGGCAATCATATTTTCAATATTGATAAATTGAATGACCGGGTTTGTGTAAGATTTGAGATTAACCGAAATTATGAGTCGTATGATGAAGAACTTGTATAATGCTTTAATCGTCGATGACGAGCGTCTGGCTCGCCAGGATTTAAAAGACCTGCTTAAAGATTGTGAAAATATCCGGATTGTCGGCGAGGCCGACAGTGTCAAAACAGCTCAGAAGGCCATCGAAGAACTCAGTCCGGATGTGATTTTCCTCGATATTCAGATGCCGGGCGAGTCGGGATTCGAATTGCTGGAAAAGATTCGCGTTACCGCTAAGATCATTTTCGTAACCGCTTATGATGAATATGCCATTCGCGCCTTTGAGATCAACGCCCTCGATTACCTGCTGAAACCAGTCAGCCCGGAAAGGCTTAAACGCGCTCTGGAAAGATTGGAAATCCAGGAAGACACCGATATCTTAACAACCAAAAAAATATTGAATAACGATCACCTTTTCCTGCTTTTCAATAACCAGTTCAAATTCATTTTAGTCAAGACGATTATCTCTATCAATGCGGCCGGCGACTACTCCGAATTGCATCTCAGCGACGGTCACAAAGGTCTGGTCCAAAAATCAATGAAGGAATGGGAAGATCGTCTGCCCGAAAATTTCTGTCGCATTCACCGCTCGAATATCATTAATCTTGAATTCATCGACCATCTTGAAGAATGGTTCAACTACTCCTATCAGGTGTACCTGAAAGGTATTAAGGAACCGTTCGTCATGAGCCGGCGCTTTGCGGTCAAATTAAAAGAAAAACTAAAATAGCGTCTCGAGTATGCCTACCCGTCGCCAGTGGCAAAACCTGTTTCGGAATCCGTTTATAATCTTCGCGGTTCTACTACTGGTTTTCATTGCCGGTCAATATGTCATTCGGTCTATTAACCGCAGTGAGTTAAACCCGATCAAAGCGCGTATCTGGCAGATTGTGCAAGCCATGAACCGCACCTGGACAGTTGAGCTGAATCCGACAGCTTTACGTAATTATTTTCACCCGGATATGCTTGCCATCCCTCCTGGAGACAGCGTGGCGCTGATTGGCAGGGATTCCTGTCTGGCTTGTCGCAGATCTTTTGCAGAACGCGCCAAAATTCTATCCTGGCAAGAAACCGATCCTCAGATTAAAATCTATGGCCGGGGACGGTTCGCTATAGTGACCTATCGCTGGGAAATGTATTATGAAATCGAAAAACAGACTTTCCACCTTTCCGGAAGCGATTTATTGTCCCTGGTACGCGAACGCGGCCGTTGGTGGATCGTTGCCGATCAATGCTTTACTAATTCTCAACCCTGATAGTGCCCGATGATTCAATTGCCAACTGACGGCCAGTTCGATGGCTTTTTCTCCGAAACAATCGACTTTCTACGCGGTCTTCAACAGAATAATAACAAAACCTGGTTCGAAGCCCACCGCGCGATCTATCGCAATTACCTGTTAACACCTATGCAGAAATTGGTTATTGAACTCGCTGACTTCATGGCGACGATCGATCCCGGTTTCGACACGGTACCCGCCGTTGATCATACCATTTCGCGGATTTATCGTGACACCCGTTTTTCGAAAGATAAATCACCTTATCGGGCGAATATGTGGATCGCCTTTAAACGTCCGTTTACCGAATGGAAAGGGCTACCGACTTTTTACTTCGAGATTTACGCCGATTATTATCATTTCGGGATGGGTTACTATGTCGCCAGCCGGGCTACGATGGATGCTTTTCGCACTGCGATCGCCACCCATCCGGCCGAATTCAGAAAAGTCGTGCACGCGTGGCAGAAAACTAAAATGTTCAAGGTCGAAGGCGAAAAGTACAAGCGGCCGCCGGTTACCGATTTGCCGCCGGAGCTCGCCCGGTGGTATCAGTGGAAGAGTTTTTATCTGGTCTGCCAGCGTCAGATCAATTCCGTCAAGAGTCGGACTGCTGAACAAGCGATCATTTTTTCACACAAGCTGGTCGACGAACTGATGCTTGGTTTTGGTAGCACCGCAGATTTTTATCATTTCCTGCAGAAGCTAAATACCTGAATCCGATCGTCTGATATTATCCACCAATACAGGCAAGAAAAATTTCTGAGTTACTAAAATGAAATCAATAAAATTCATTAAGGAATTTATCCCAATATTACACTTTATCATCTAAAGATATCCCGTTTCGGTTTTCTCGATCATATTCCCATTGCGGCGGATTTTATTCAGCTCCTGTTCGTTCCTGACTACATGTTCATAATAATTTCTTTGCCAGATGAAAATAACTGGTGAAGTGTCGATAAAATGAATTCTCCTTGTAACAGCGGACTTAAAGGATCGAATAATCGTCGGAATGGAATTCTCAACAGGTTTTTGAAATCGCTCTTTCGTAGGGGCGCGGCGCGCCGTGCTTCTACAATCGTCAATTAATCCAATTAGTAGATGGAAATGATTGGGCATAATTACATATTGATCAATAACCATATTCTTCCTTAGCTCTTTCGTTTTAGTTAGTTCTTCTTTTGCAATCTGTCCCAATTTATTCAATACCATTTCCCCACCCTTTATTTCTCTAAACAATATTTTCAGGTGATGCGTACAAATGGTAATGAAATACGAGCCAACCTGAGTATAATCGTAATTTTTCAAACGAATTGATCGGCGCTGATATTTAAATAACCGGGTATTCATGTCTCCTTACACTTCTATAATATCCAACCGGTTTGTAAATAGTAAGTTCAATTTATTTAATTAACCAGAATATCTTATGAATTGCCTCTGTTCGGGAATGACTTTCATATAAAATTTCCCCTTTAAAATCCATCTTTTCACTGTTCAATTTTGAGAAAAACGGAATGCGGTTGTAGATTAAACCGGGTATTTTTCAGAATAATTACAAAAGGAGCTTGAAATGCAATATCGCGAATTGGGACGCACCGGCTGGCAAGTATCGGCGGTCAGCTTTGGCGCCTGGGCGATCGGCGGCACCTGGGGCACGGTCGATGATCGCGACTCTCTGGAGGCTTTACATAGCGCTCTCGATCATGGAGTCAATTTTTTCGATACGGCCGACGTCTACGGCGACGGGCACAGCGAACGTCTTTTGGCGCGTCTGCGTCGCGAAAGAAGCGAACCGTTTTACATCGCTACCAAGGCCGGACGGCGCCTCGATCCGCACGTTACCAGCGGCTACAATCTCCGCAACCTGACTGCCTTTGTCGAACGCAGTCTGAAAAACCTTGAAACAGAGACCCTTGACCTTCTGCAATTGCATTGCCCGCCGACCGAAGTTTACTATATGCCGGAAATCTTTGATATCCTGGATGGTCTGGTAAAGGACGGTAAAATTCGCCATTACGGTGTGAGCGTCGAAAAAGTCGAGGAAGCTCTCAAGGCAATCGAATTCCCGAACGTGCAAAGCGTGCAGATCATCTTCAACATTTTCCGGCAACGACCGGCTGAATTGTTCTTTAAGGAGGCTCAAAGGAAAAAGGTTGGAATTCTGGCGCGCCTGCCGCTCTCTTCCGGCCTGCTGACCGGCAAATTCACGCCGCAAAGCACCTTCGCCGGCGACGATCACCGCGCTTTTAATCGGCGGGGCGAGGCTTTCGACCGCGGTGAGACTTTTTCCGGTCTGGAATTCCAAACCGGACTGCGAATCGTCGAGGAATTGTGCTTGCTGGTGCCGGATAATTTCAGTATGACCCAGATGGCTCTGCGCTGGATTCTAATGTTTCCGGCAGTCACCTGCGCCATTCCCGGCGCTAAGCGCGCCGAACAGGTCGCCGAAAACGCGTCCGCGGCCGACTTGCCGCCGCTATCCGAAAATACAATGCAAAATATACGCGCCATATACGAACGCGAGGTGCGCTCTCACGTGCATCAGTATTGGTGATATAAATCCCAAACAGCGAACGGATAGTTGTAATATTACAATCTTTCCGGATAAATTTTCTTTATAGTTAGGAGGTCAGGTCTGAGGATCTGACACAACACGGAACTGTAGGGTAATTCGTGAATTGCTCCTATCTCAGTAATCTATTTAGCGCTTGCGAATATCAGGGTAAATGGATAAAATAAGCCAAAATGAACGGGAGAAAATTTATGATCGATTCCTCTATACGGGATAATCGTAAACGTGGGACAGTAGCAGAATTTTTAAAACAATATCTTAAAGAAAATTCCAAGGCAAATATCGTCTCAGCGTATTTTACAATATATGCTTATGAAGTACTAAAAGATAAACTGAATGAGATTGAATCTCTGAATTTTTTATTCGGTGAACCAAAATTCGTTAAAGGACTTGATCCAAGTAAAACAGATAAAAAGACTTTCAAAATTGAAGATGATGGAATTGCTTTATCAAATCGGATGAGTCAAAGTCGCGTTGCTAAAGAATGCGCTGACTGGATTCAGAAAAAAGTCAATATCCGGTCGATAAAACAAACCAACCTGATGCATGGAAAGCTTTATCACATCGAAAACAATGGTGTAGAAGTTGGATTGATGGGTAGTTCCAATTTTACCCAAAGAGGACTAGGAGTTACCACTTCATCAAATATCGAACTTAATATGGTCGTTGATAGCGATAGAGACCGCAAGGATTTGAAGAACTGGTTCTTTGAAATCTGGAACGATCAAACCTTAGTCGAGGATGTAAAAAAAGAAGTCCTGCAATATCTCGAACAACTTTATTTAGATCAGCCGCCTGAATTTCTCTACTATAAAACACTCTACCATATTTTCAAGGAATTTCTTGAAGATCAGACCAAAGGCGGATTATTAGCTGAACAACATCTCCTAACTGAGACCGAAATCTGGAAGATACTGTTCGATTTTCAAAAAGATGCCGTTAAAGGCGCAATCAACAAGATCAATAAACATCGCGGCTGTATCATTGCCGATAGCGTCGGACTTGGAAAAACCTTTGAAGCATTGGCGATCATCAAATATTTCGAATTACATAACGAGCGGGTGCTGGTGCTTTGTCCGAAGAAATTAAAAGACAACTGGACCGTATATCAGGCGCATAATGCCAGCACTCTGAACCCATTCCTGAGAGACCGATTCGGATATTCCGTTCTTTGTCATACAGACTTGAGCCGTATCAGCGGATTTTCTGGAGACATTGACCTGGCGAATTTTCAATGGGGCATGTTCGACTTAGTCGTAATTGATGAATCACATAATTTCAGAAATAATGTTAAAGGTAAAAGAGACGAGGATGGCAATATCATCCGGCACAGCCGTTATGAAAAACTGATGGATGATATTTTAAAATCCGGAGTACGAACCAAAGTGCTGATGCTTTCGGCAACCCCAGTTAATAACACCCTGAGCGATCTCCGCAATCAAATATCTTTCATTACTGAGGAAAAGGATCAGGCCTTCGCCGCACCGGAATCAATGGGAATTCCCAGCATTAAAGAAACTCTCCGAGTTGCACAGATGAAGTTCACCGAGTGGGCGGCGAAAAGAATCCGGGAACAAAGGACTTCCCGCGATCTGCTGAATGAGTTGGATTCAGCTTTTTTCCGTTTGCTGGATGAATTGACGATAGCCCGCTCCCGTAAGCATATTCACCGCTATTACCAGGGTGAAATCAGTAAAATCGGCGGGTTCCCGAAACGTTCGAAGCCGGAATCGGTCTTCTCAGAAATTGATCTATCCAGCAGATTCCTGTCCTATGACAAAGTCAATGACGAGATCGAAAAGTATGCTTTATCACTGTTTAATCCTTCCAAATATATTCAATCCGAATGGGTGTCTTATTACGAAGAAAAAGCCCGGACATCGGGATTTACCCAGTTTACCCAGCGTGATCGGGAAAGTTTTTTAATCGGGATGATGAAAATCAACTTTATGAAACGTCTGGAAAGTTCGATAGAGTCATTTGAAACCACTCTTGGGCGCACTATCGAAAAAATCGAAGTCTTAGAAGAAAAGATTAATCATTATAAAAAAGTCCATATGGCAGGTGGTGAATATGATTCCAGGGATGTCGAAATACCGACTGATGAAGATCAGGATTTAAACGACGCCTTTGAAGTTGGTAAGAAAGTTACTTTTAAACTCGAACATTTAAAATTAGATGAATGGCTTACCGATCTTAAGAAAGACAAGGATCAGTTAACCGTTCTATATAACTCCGCTTTATTAGTTACGCCTGATAAAGATGCCAAACTTAAAGCATTAAAAGCCCTGATCGAGCAGAAAGTCAGGAAACCAACGCAGAACAGTCAGGGTAAAATAAATCGCAAGGTAATCGTCTTTACTGCTTTTGCTGATACTGCCCGGTACTTATATAATCAAATTAAAAACTGGGCAGAAAATGAACTGCACGCTCATATTGCCCTAGTAACTGGCGGGTCCGGCGGATGCACAACTACCTTTGCGCCTAAGGGATTTACCGGACGAACTGATTATGCTTGGATTCTGGCGAACTTTTCACCGATTTCCAAAAAACGTAGCCAAATGAAAGATATGCCGCAGGAAGACGAAATCGATATTTTGATTGCGACCGACTGTATTTCCGAAGGTCAAAACCTGCAGGATTGCGATTACCTGATTAATTACGATATTCACTGGAACCCGGTGCGGATTATTCAGAGATTTGGTCGCATCGACCGGATCGGGTCGCTAAATCCGGTGGTTGCTTTAGTCAATTTCTGGCCGACCAAGGACCTTGAGAAATACATTAAACTCAAATACCGTGTCGAAGCCCGCATGGCGTTAGTTGATATTACGGCGACCGCCGAAGATAATATCCTGAATACCGATGAAATCAAAGATTTGATAAAAGACGAACTGAAATACCGCGATAAACAGCTGATGCGGTTGAAAGACGAAATTCTCGACCTGGAAGATTTCGACGAATCGGTCAATCTCAGCGAATTTACCCTGGATGATTTCCGCATCGAACTGGCCAACTATATCGAAGCAAATCGAAAGTTGCTCGAAGACGCTCCTTTAGGATTGTACACAGTTGTTCCGCATGTGATCGAAAGAGCCACATTATTCGATCAAAACATAGCAGAGATCATTCAACCGGGCGTTATTTTCTGCCTGATGCAAAAGCAAGACGCCGTCGAAAACCAGAAGGTCAATCCGCTGCAGCCTTACTTTTTGGTATATGTCCGGGAAGATAAAATCGTCAGATTTACTTTTACGCACCCAAAACAGATTCTCGAAATCTTCCGGATACTATGCGCGGGAAAAACCAAGCCATTTGAAGATTTGTGCCGCCAGTTTGATTCCGAAACTCAAAACGGCAACGATATGCAGAAATATACTGACTTGATGAAGACCGCCGTTAAATCAATAGCGTATACCTATCAGAAGAGGGTGACGGCAAGTCTGTTCGATTCCCGCGGCACTACGATCCCTCCTAAAGCGTCTGTTCCGGATGAGGAAACCGAATTCGATTTGATCACCTGGTTAGTTGTAAAATAAAGAGGAAAAGACATTGAGATCGGAAGAAAGGGAACTAAAAGGAAAAATCGAAAAGCAAATCCAGCAATTTCAGAAGGGTGATTTTCTGACCAATGCCGAAAACCTGTTTACTGCTCTGGGTTATGCCAGCGAACGCCGGGCGAAAATCGATAAAGATTACCTTATCCAAAAAGGATTGAATCAGGAAAAAGCTTGTTACGGTGACTGGCAGGAAGCCGGTTTGATTTATCAGGTAACCGGTGAGGACATGTCTGCACAGAGTTCGATTTTCCAAAATCAATTTGAAGCCGAGCGGATTCAATCTTACCTTTTTTATGCAATCGAACTAACGGAGAAGGATTATCCTAGAGGTGCATTAGCCCAGATTACCCGGTATGTCAATAAACTCTATCCCATGCCGGTCTTTATTCTGTTCAAGTATGGCGAATACCTGACTCTGGCAATCATAGACCGTCGTCCACATAAAAAAGAAGAATCCAAAGACGTCCTGGAAAAAGTCACCTTGATCCGGAATATTTATATCGCCAAACCTCACCGGGCGCATCTCGAAATTCTCTTCGATCTTTCATATCAGGAATTATCGTCAAAATACAAATTCAGTAATTTCGAAGGACTGCATCAGGCCTGGCAAAAAACTCTCGACACAAAAGAACTAAATAAGAAATTTTACCGTGAACTTTCAGCCTGGTATTTCTATGCTAAATCCCAAGTTCTTTTCCCGGATGACGTCGAGAAAGATACCGACAAACGTAATTCGATAAACCTGATTCGCCTGATCACTCGCCTGATCTTTGTCTGGTTTATCAAAGAAAAAGAATTAATCCCGGAAGAAATATTCGATGAAGATTTCTTAAAAGATATTCTGGATTATTCTGATAAGACCGGCAGCACTTATTATAAAGCCATTCTCCAAAATCTGTTCTTTGCCACGCTGAACCTCGAAATGAACAAAGATAAACCGGGCAGCCGCGCCTTTGTCACCAGAGAAGACGGTTATCATAGTCAGCAACACCTGATGCCGGCCTATCGCTATGCCAGATTCTTCAAAAATCCTGATAATGCTCTGGCGTTATTCGAAAACATACCGTTTCTCAATGGCGGCTTGTTTGAAAACCTCGACTTTGAAACCGAAGAAAACAGCAAACGGGTAATTAAAAGAATTGATTGTTTCTCGGACGATCCCGGCAATGAAACCAGACTAAAAGTACCGGATACTCTCTTTTTTTCAGATATGCAGAAAGTTGATTTGAACTCAATCTATGAAGATAAAAAACACCAGTCCGAAGAATTCCGGGGTATCATTAATATTTTTGAACGCTATAAGTTCACCATCGAAGAAAACACACCCATCGAGGAAGAAATCGCCCTCGATCCAGAACTCTTAGGCAAAGTTTTCGAGAACCTGCTGGCTAGTTATAATCCTGAAACGCATACCACCGCCCGTAAAGCCACCGGTTCTTTCTATACGCCGCGCGAGATCGTGGATTATATGGTAGACGAATCTCTGGTCGCCTATCTGGAAACGCAGTTGAAAGAGCAAATTCCGGAACTTAAAAACATAGAAGGTCTAAGCGGATTTATCCGCGATACCTTGTCGTATACCGAAGATGCGCATCCGTTCAGTGAAAATGAAGTTGCGGTTCTAATCAATGCCATCGACAATTGTAAAATCCTCGATCCGGCTTGCGGCAGCGGTGCGTTTCCGATGGGTATTTTACATAAACTTGTTTACCTGCTCCACAAACTCGATCAGCACAATGAAAAATGGATGCAGCGCCAGATTGAAAAGGTACAGAACTCTATCCGTGAAGCTGAGAAAGTAGAAGACACGGCATTTCGTGAAAACTTAATTCATGATCTTGAGAAAAACATCGAATCAATTGAGGATGCTTTTCTCAACAATGAACTGGATTACGGGCGCAAACTCTACCTGATCGAGAACTGCATTTACGGTGTGGATATTCAGCCGATTGCGATCCAGATCGCCAAACTGCGCTTCTTTATCTCACTGGTGATCGATCAAAAGGTCGATCCGTCAAAATCCAATCTGAACATCCGCGCCCTGCCGAACCTGGAAACCAAATTCGTAGCCGCCAATACCCTGATCGGGCTGAATAAACCGAAACAGGTATCGCTACGCAACCCTAAGATAGACCGGCTTGAGAGTGAACTGAAAGACGTGCGTAAGAATCATTTCAGCGCCCGCAGCCGCAAAGAAAAAATACGTCTGAGAAGTCTCGATGAAAAACTCCGAAACCAAATTGCATCTTTACTGATAGCTGATGGATGGTTCGATGAATCCGCAAGACAATTAGCCTACTGGAATCCATACGATCAGAATGCTAGTGGTATCTTCTTCGATCCGGAATGGATGTTTGGTATTGAGAATGGATTTGATATTTTGATTGCTAATCCCCCGTATGTAAGGCAAGAAGAGATCAGGGAACTAAAACCAATGCTTCAAAATCAATTTGAATGTTTTACAGGTACTTCTGACCTGTTCGTATATTTTTACGAGAAAGGGATACGTTTATTGCGTGAAAATGGTGTACTTGTATTTATTTCATCTAATAAATATTTTCGGTCTGGATACGGTAAAAAACTACGAGCATATTTGGAAAGTAAAACGAGAATCCTACAAGTGATTGATTTCGGCGATGCGCCTATTTTCAACGCTATCGCTTATCCAAGCATTCTTGCTACACAAAAAGCCGATACTAATGGTAATCAATTCAATGCATTATCATGGAGATTAGGAGAACCATTGGATAGATTTCAGGAAGTATTAGCCACACAGACATTTCTTATGCATCAATCTGACTTGACTGTTGACGGATGGAGACTCGAAAATCAAGCCGTTCTGAATCTACTGGAAAAATTGCGAAATTCGGGAAAACCCCTATACGATTTCGTGGAAGGAAAACTTTATTCTGGCGTAAAGACGGGTTTGAATGAAGCATTTGTAATAGATCGAGAAACGCACCATCGTTTAATTTCAGAGCATGCGTTATGTAAAGAAATTCTAAAGCCTTTTTTGCGTGGTCGAGATGTTAAGCGGTGGAATATTGACTATGCAAAACAATATCTAATCAAAATTGAGTCTTCGGAAAATGTCAGCCATCCTTGGACAGGAAAATCTCAAAGCGAAGCAGAGCGTGTTTTCGCCAAAACCTACCCAAGCATATACAACCATTTCAAACAATTCCGAGCTTCTCTTATTAACCGTGAAGATCAAGGAAAATATTATTGGGAGTTACGCTCATGTGCGTATTGGGCAGAATTCCAGAAACCAAAAATAATCTATCCTGATATTGCTCAAAGATCAGAATTCGCTTTTGATGTCAGCAATTATTATTTGGGAAACACAATGTACTTAATTCCTGCCAAAGAAAAATGGCTTTTAGCAATACTCAACAGCAGGATAATATTTTGGTTTTACACAAAAATTAGTTCCAAAATACAAAGTGATTTTGTCCGTTGGATAGCGCAGTTTACTACACAAATTCCTATTGCAAAGCCAAATGCGCAACAACAAAAAGCCATTGAAAAACTTGTGGGCCGAATTCTGGCGGCGAAACGCGTCAATCCACAGGCGGATACGACGGTGCTGGAGCAGGAGATTGACCGGTTGGTGTATGAGTTGTACGGGTTGACGGAGGAAGAGATTGCGGTGGTGGAGTCTAAACTATGATTAAACTGATTGAATGAGGGCTATGATTTTGAAGTGTGAATATTCGATAGGTGGGAAAATGATTATCATAGTCCATCAAAGAATCAGTGAAATCCTAGTGCAGACATTGAACGGGTTGACGGTAGCGGAGATCAAGGTGGCGGGAGTAAAATGATTGGTTTTTTATTTTGTTTTCAAGTATCTTTAGGTAGCAATGGAGGTTGTCATGAATAGCATGGATAAAGTAAAAAACGTAGGAAATGTCGCTGAAATCATAGCGATCAAAGAATTTATTGAAAAAAAATCGAAAGAAAATTTCAACAGTTTTTACAACGATAAAAAAATCCAAAAAGTAAAGAATACTCTTAGTAAATGTAGTGAAACCACTCCCGACCAATTTACCTTTACTGTTGGAGATATTAATGCCTACTTGGGATAAAATTCTTGAAGAAGTCGACAAACTGAATCCATTGACCTATTTGAAGGATTGTATGGATCAGCTATTTAAAAGTACGGGAAGAACTACAATTAGTTATATGTCTGCTTTTTCTGTTATAAAACCGCCCGTTCCTTCTCCATTTCATTCTGTTATCGATCAGGATATTCAAGGATTCATGACCTGTGTTCAAGGTACTGATAAGTCTGCTTTGGATTTGATTATCCATACGCCTGGTGGTGATTACGAAGCAACAAAAAGAATCATTAGTTATTTGCATCAAACGTTCCCCAATATCCGTGTAATTATCCCTCATCTTGCCATGAGCGGTGGGACCTTAATTGCATGCGCGAGTGATGAAATATTGATGGGACCTTATTCGAGTATGGGTCCGACGGATCCACAATTCTTTTTAAAAGAAGGATATATTCCTGTTTAAGCAGTTATAGACGAGTTTAATCTCGCATTTAGTGAGGTATCAGCAGATCCGACAAAAGCGCTTTTATGGAATGAACGTTTGAAACAAATACCATTTGGAAGACTCAAAGCCGCAATAGTAATGCAAGATAACTCTACAAAATACCTTATTGATTTGTTGGGAAAGCGAAATTGTAAAGGTAAGCCACAAAACGAAATCGAGAAAATCGCTGCCTATTTGAACCGGCATGATCAGCATTCATCGCATGGACAGGGAATATTTTTAAATGATTTAAAGGGGAAATTAAATATATCGGATTTGCATCAAGATAAAGAATTGGAGGACAAAGTCCTTTCGATTTACCACACAGCGACAATCTTATTTCAAAAAACGACGGCACAGAAAATAATTATAAATCATCTTGGTAGAGCTCATATTAATAATTACACACCGAGCTAAATTATTACCCGTGGAATGACACAGAAGTTTTGACAATCCGCAAGCCGATACGACGGAATTGGAGCGGGAGATCGACCGGTTGGTGTATGAGTTGTACGGGTTGACGGAGGCGGAGATCGCGGTGGTGGAGGAGAAAAAATGTCTGAATCGCTGATTAAGCAGATTGCACTGATGACGCTGATTGAAAGAAAGATAAAAATTAGTTGGTTAAGCAAAAATGCGCGGATTATGAAGATAAACGGATCGGGAAATAGAATCTGCGTAATCCTTAAATCAGTTGAATCTGCGATGCTGACAATTGTACGGGTTGACGGAGGAGGAGATTGCGGTGGTAGAGGGGAGAAATCAAAATGATAAAAAGCATAGTCAAAATTAAAAACTGTCCTTCATTTGTTGATTTTAAACCTGCAAACGATTTACCCGAATTCGGAAGATACAACCTTATTTATGGTTGGAACGGGTCGGGGAAAACATGCTTTTCCCGTGTTCTTAGATCATTTGAAACGAGTAAAAATTATTATGACCATCCGAAAAGACAAACGGAATTTGAATTTAAATTGGATAATGGGGTATCTATTAATCACAATGATTTAAATGCGTTTAAAAACATTCGTATTTTCAACAGAGATTTTATAGATGAAAGTGTGTTTGGAATTGGAGGCCCTAAGCCCATTTTCTTTCTAGGAAAGGAAAGCAGAGAAGACAAAGAAAAAGTTGTCGCTATTGAAAAAGAACTAAACGGATTCAGACAAAATTTTGATACAAAAAAGACTTCGCTCGATAAAGCTAAAACAAATAAAGACAGGAGGCTATCCGATAAAGCCAGGGATGTTAAGATCGCGCTTATTACAACAAAACAAGACCATTATAGAAATTACGATCGCTCAGATATTGAGAGTGCAATTGGAAAAAACTCTAAGAAGCTTGAAATTCCAGATCAATTGAAATTACCAGAAAACCGTCTAACCGATCTGAATAAATCCATTCAGCAAACTATTAAAGCTAAAATTGATCCTTTGTCAATACCTAACTTTGATTTGTCTGAACTAGAAAATGAAGTAGAGGACGTCCTTTCGAAAACAGTTACATCTCAAGTAATAGAAAAATTGCAGAAAGATGAAGTAATTAATAAATGGGTAGAGGAAGGATTACAAATTCACAAAGAAAAATCTCTGAAAGTTTGTGCATTTTGTGACCAAATGATTCCATCAGATCGTTTTAAAGACTTGGAGAAGCACTTTGGTACCGAATATCAGATAATGATTAGATCAGTACAAAAACTCAAAGACACCTGTACATCCCGCAAAATTATAATTGGTCTTCCTTCATCGTCAGATTTATATGATGAGTTAGTGGCGGAATATATAGAGGAAAAGAAAAAAGCAGAAAAAACAATAAAGTCAGTGAATCATAGGTTAGACGTGATTTTTTCTGTTCTTGAAAAAAAAGAGCAAAATCCTTTTTCTTTACCTTGGTTGGAAAAGACTATAGCCATTGAGGTGAATTCTTTAGAAAGAATCAACAAAATCATTAATAAGCATAACCAAAAGACCGGCGATTTTGAAAATCAAATTGATAAGGCCAAGCAAGAGTTAGAGCTGCATTATATCGCCGATTTTCTGCCAACCTACAATGAAATGCTCAGTGATATAAAAAAACTTGAAGATGAATGTTCTGATTTAAAAGGAAAAATCGAAGATAAAGAAAACGAAATAAAAACGATTAGAGATAAATTAGTTAGTCATCACATCCCCGCACAGCAGATCAATGACGACCTTCAATCATTTTTAGGACGAAACGACATTCAGTTAATAGCAACAGAGTCTAAGGAGGGTTATAAGATAACTCGTAATGGAGAGATAGCCAAAGACCTTAGTGAAGGGGAGAAAACTGCTTTGGCTATTGTGTATTTTTTAACGAAGATTAATGAAGAAGGCTTCGATTTAAATAACTCTGTTGTAGTAATTGACGATCCTGTTTCCAGTCTCGATTCAAATTCTATATTTCAGGCCTTTAGTTTTATCAAAGAATCTATCAAAGAAGCCAGTCAGATTTTCATTCTTACGCATCACTTTGATTTCTTTCGGCAGGTAAAGAATTGGTTCTCTTACTGCCCCAAAAGCGAACAGGCATATTTCATGACTGTCTGTAGGGAAGAATCAGAGCAAAGAAATTCATCAATTTTGGAAATAGACAAACTACTTTTAGATTATGAATCAGAGTATCATTTTTTATTTAGTGTTTTGTATAAAATTGCCAAAGAGAAAAATCACGATTTGGAACGAATTTATCCAGTTCCAAATATTGCTCGTAAATTCCTTGAGAGTTTTCTTGCTTTTAGAGTACCGCTTGGCATCAAAATAACAAATATTCATGAGAGGCTAAAGCGAATAGACGGTTTTGATGATAAGAAAAAAGATAGAATAAGGCGATTTGCTGAAACACATTCGCATCCAAGATATGAAAGCGGAGTTCAGGATTTTGATATGAGCATCTTAGGGGAAACACCAGATATATTGAAAGATTTGATAGAACTAGTTCTAAAAGAAGATAAGAAGCACTATGACTTTTTAGTTGAAAGTGTTACAGGACAAAAACCAGCATCCTGAACAAAGAAGAGAGATTGACCGGTTAGTGTATGAGCCGTACGGGTTGACGGAAGATGAGATTGCGGTGGTGGAGGGAAAAATGTCTGAATCGCTGATTAGGCAGATTACTCTGATGACTCAGATTGAAAGAAAGAGCGAGGTTGGATGATTAAGCAGATTACACTGATGACGCTGATTACGAAGAATGTCACTGATAAAGGGAATCAGTGAAATCCAAAAATAAGCGTAATCTGTGATTCTGACAATGTTATGAGTGAAACGTACAAATATTCAGATATTACTGGCAAGATTATTGGTTGTGCGATGGAGGTTCACAAGTTTCTGGGGAATGGTTTCCAGGAAGTGATCTATCAGCGGGCTTTGGCGATTGAACTGGAGCAGGCCGGATTATATTTTCAGCGTGAGATCGAACAACCGATATACTACAAGGATTGTAATCAGCCGATTGGTGAGAGACGTGCGGACTTTATTGTTGAAAACTGTGTTTTAGTCGAATTAAAGGCCGTTATTCAATTAGAGGAAGTGCATTGGGCGCAGATACTAAATTATCTTAAAGCGTATCGGTTTGAGGTCGGGTTGCTGATTAACTTCGGAGCAAAGAGTCTGGAATGGAAACGGTTTGTGAGATCGGAGAAAAAAGTCTGAATCGCTGATTAAGCAGATTACGCAGATGACGCTGATTGAAAGAAGTAAAGCCAGATTCCCGGAAAAAGAAACGTCCCGACTGGTCGGGACGTCAGGCTAATGATACTCTCATTAGTGCTGTAAATCTGCCCGAATTTAAGGTCTTTGATAGTAATGTGTCAATAGGAAATTTATATGAGTGAAAGAGTAATTGTATATATCGATGGTTTTAATTTCTATTTTGGACTAAAAGAAAAAGGGTGGAAACGCTATTACTGGCTGAATTTGCAAAAGTTAGCTGAGAATCTATTAATACCCGGACAAAAACTGATAATCACCAAATATTTTACATCCCGAATATCCCTGCCTCCCGATAAACAAAAGCGTCAGTCAACATTTATCGAAGCGTTGGAAACATTGAACAATTTTAGAATCTTCTATGGGACCTATCTGATAAATGACATCGAGTGTCTCCGTTGCGGAAATCGTTTCCCAAAGCCCAGTGAGAAAATGACAGATGTGAACATTGCCACCGAGTTATTGTCCGATGCATTTTTAGATAATTTCGATAAAGCGATTCTAATATCGGCTGATAGCGACTTGTCTGCTCCGATTAATAAACTGAAAGAATTATTTCCCATAAAAAAGGTCATTGTTGCGTTTCCCCCGTCACGATTTTCATACACACTTTCAAAGATTGCCAGCTCTTTTTTCACGATAGGTCGAAAAAAGATCGCTGATAGTATTTTCCCTGATCAAGTAATGAAGAAGGATGGATTTATTCTTGAAAAACCAGACCGATGGAAATAGCCACTGATAATGCCATCGTTGAAGAAGAATTACCAATTATAGAGTCTAAACTATGATTCAAATGATTGAATGAGGATTATGATTTTGAAGCAGGAATATTTATAGATGGAAAAATGATAATCACAGTCAATCAGAGAAATCATCGTATAGACGGTCAAGACAGAAATAGTCATGGTTCTTGCCTGTAAAGGCGGACAGATAGACCGATTGATTACCGGATTACAAAACGTCCAGTTTATTCGTTAAGCCACTACTTTTCAGTCTTTCTTTTCTTCTTCCGTTTTCTGCATAGCCGCGGCTTTCTCGGCCCGTTCGGCGGGATTGCGGATGCCGAGTTTAGTAAAGATGCGAAAGACGCCGTCACTGCCGCCGGCGATCAGTAACGCCGTAATGAATTGCCCGCCGAGACTGATTTTAATGGATTCATCCCAGATTTTCAGCAGATCGCGGATAATATCCAGATCGTAACTCCAGAAAATCAGAAAAGCCAGACCAACCACCAGTGGCGTCTTGACGCCTTTGCCTTCAAAATGTTTTAGGAAAAACCGCCAGTTGAAGATCGGCGTCATAGCGGCTTCGAAGACCACCGAAAGCACCAAGAATTTTACCAGAACAACACCAACATCTTCCATCATTTCCTCCCATCGTTAATGAGTTGAAAGAACGCTAATATTTGCGATCATTATTACGAATTTTTAAAAAATAAATCAAGTGGAAATTTAATTTGTCACAACTCCGGAGTTTTGAGACCGGAATTCTTACCAGAATCAGGATCGGGAAATAGGATGCAATTAGTCTGACAGTGAGTGGATTCCGCGCCGTTCCAGAAGCGATCCTTCCATCTGGTAGAGACTAACCAGGGCATTCAAATAGGCGACCATGGCATTGGCTTCTTCCAGCTGGCTGGCGGTGTAGTCACGCTGAGCCTGCAGAACCAGAATATTGGTCGACTTGCCGACGCGAAACTTTTCAACCTCGGCTGCCAGTTTCTTCTCCTGCAATTCGCGGGTCACCCGGGTGGCTTCAATCTGCTGGCGGGCGCGCCGAACCTCAGTGTAAGCCACTCGCACGTCGTGCTGGACTAATTTTTCCAGATTATCGACTGCCAGTATCTGCTGATCGCGGGTATAGCGCGCCCGGGCTAATTGAGCGGAAGCCTGACGATCAGGGATGGGTCGGGAAAATATCAGACCGCCGGTGACGGAGTAGTGAGGACTATTGATATCAGGGATAGCATCTTTGAAGACTTCAGAATATGCGGTTGTACCAAGTGAGATGAAGACATCCAGCTGAGGCAGTAAGCCGTTTTTAGTGCGTACAATTTCCAGTTCACCTTTTCTTAAAGAGAGACGGGCTTGCTGTAAGTCGGCCCGGTATTTCAGACCGATCTGTTCATGCACTTCCACATTGTCGAGCGTGTCGGTCGGTAAAAAAGGATAGTCGGTCAATTGGGGTGTTTTTTCCCAAACATTGGTAGTCTGCGGATTAAGAAGATAAAGCAAGTGCAGGCGGGCTTGCTCATAACGGCTTTGGCTATCGATTAATTGTCCGCGTCGGTCGGCGACGTCGGCCTCGACCGCGGCTAGTTCAAGGTCCGGCAGTTTGCCAACCCTAACGCGCTCCTGCGATTCGGCCAACTGTTGGAGCGCCAGATTCAGCGATTTCTGTTGAATTTCTATTTCCTGTCCGGTCAGATATAAAGCCCAGTAACCGCGTTCGATTTCAGCCACGACACTCTCGGCGACTCCCCTGAGTTCGGCCCGTGAAATGTCAACATCCAGACGGGCTTTACGCAGGTTGGCCAGATTAGCGCGCGGCGAGAGACCTCTTAACAATGACTGCGTCACAGTCAAACCGACCGTGCCGGTGTACTGATCCTTATAGAGATTCGAAACCGAACCGGTCACTCCGCTCCTGATAGCTATATCCGTACCCGTTGGCAGACTCTCTGAAATAGTCAGGTCAGCCGAATAATCTTCCAATCGTAATTCCAGAGGATTTGGTAAGGCTCCCAGGCGGCGTTGCGATTCGGTAATGCCTTTATCAGCTGCGATATTTATCTCTGGATCATAAGCCGCCCGCTCTTCTCCGGTGTAGCTATTCATTACCTGCGGTTCCAGTTTTTGAATTGAAACCGTCGAATTGTTTTCCAGCCCTAATAAAACCGCATCCTGCACCCCGATATAAAGGGTATCGCTCGAAGTTGCGAAAACCGGCGAAATAGTGCCTGGTAGCAGAATTCCAAAAAGTGGAATTAATTTCCATTTATGTAAAAGCCGACTGTATTTGCTTTGCATTGACATCGGTTAAGATTTTTTCTGAGATGATCCCAGTCTTTTTTCAAAAATTGAATAAATCACCGGCACCAGCACCAGGGTTATCAGCGTCGAACTTGACAGACCACCGATTACGACTCGGGCTAAGGGCGCCTGGGTTTCACCGCCTTCTCCGAGACCCAGTGACAACGGCAAAAGCCCTAAAACAGTGGTCAGGGTCGTCATCAGAATAGGGCGCAGACGGCGACTACCGGCCAGTTGAACCGCTTCGGTCAATTCCATCCCATGGATTCGGCGTAATTGATTGGTATAATCCACCAATATAATCGCATTGTTGACGACAATCCCGGCCAGCATAATACAGCCGATAAAAGCCTGCATACTAAAAGTCGTTCCGGATAAAATCATGATAATGACGACGCCGACCACGGCCATCGGAATGGCAAAAAGCACCACGAAAGGATCGCGATAAGATTCAAACTGTCCGGCCATTACCAAATAAATCAGGAAAATCGCCAGAACCAATCCCAGCAGTAACTCCTTAAAAGCCTTCTGCTGTTCTTCATAATCACCGCCAAACAGGATTGCGAAGTCTTTCGGAATAGGAATATAGCGCAACTGGCGGCGAATATCATTGACCACCGAACCCATATCACGACCGGTAAAATTGGCATCGATTGTGATAATCCGTTCCTGATCCTTGCGTTCGATCGAGACCGGTCCTTCCTGGTTGACCGCCGTAACGACATTGCGCAGGACGACCGGCTCACCGCGATTATTGGTAACCGTCAGGTCAAGTAGTTCGCTGAGATTCTGACGATCGGCTTCACTCAAGCGCACCAGAATTTTATACTGGCGACCGCCTTCGCGGAAATAAGAGGCCATCGTACCGCCGACGGCCGTCTGCAAAGCGTCGCCGATATTAGAGACATCCAAACCCAGATCGGCGGCTTTTTGCCGATCGATTCGAATAATCTGTTCCGGGCTACCTTCCTTACGACTGATCTGGGTATCGGTTATGCCGGGTATTTTCTGAATGACGGCATCGACCCGCTGGGCAAGTTGATGGGCGGTTGCCAGATCATAGCCCCGAACCTCGACACTTACAGTGTTTGAGGACGTCGTGCCCATGCGCAGAACGAATAGTCCCTGCCCGGCGCGGATTCGGAGGACGACGCCCGGTAAGCCACTGAGTGTCCGACGCAGATCATTAGCGATTTGCTCGCTACCGCGTTGGCGCTGATTACGTGGCAATAGACTGACACGAATCTCGGCGGTATGCGAACCAGAGTGCCAACCCGTCCCACCGATATTTGAAATCATCGCGACCTTTTCCGGGACCGTACGGGAAATAGCCTCTTCGACCGTCCGGGTAGCCTGGTCGACAAGTTCCAGGCGGGTACCGACTGCCATTTCCAGACTAATGCGCACTTCGCCTTCATCGGCCGTAGGCATTAATTCCACTCCAATAAAACGGATCATCATAGCCGATGCGATAAAAAGCACCAGGATTGTGATGATAACGATCTTCTTATGACCTAATGCCCAACGTAACAGGCGGGCATAAGACTGTTCGGTCTTACGAAAGGCTTCTTCGCTGAAAGCATAAATCCGATGCAGGCGATTTTCATTTTTGTAATGCTGGGCCGGTTGAAAATGTAAAAACCGCGAGGAAAGCATCGGGATCAGGGTCAATGCGATGATCAGTGAACAAAGCAGGGCAAAACTGACCACATATGCCATTTGCTGAAATAATATCCCCGAAATACCGCGAATGAAAATCACCGGAAAAAAGACTACTATAGTTGTCAGAGTGCTGGCTATAATCGCCGACCAAACTTCCTGGGTACCATGCAGAGCACTCTCTTTCAAATCCAGGCCGCTTTCACGATGCCGATAGATATTTTCCAGAACAACAATCGCATTATCCACCAGCATTCCGATACCCAATGCCAGGCCGCCAAATGTAATTGTATTCAGGGTAAAGCCGCCTAAATACATTAATCCGAAAGTAGCGATGACCGAAATTGGTATCGCGGTTGTAATAACTAGGGTGCTCGAGACATTCCGTAAAAAAATGAAAAGAATTAAAACGGCTAAACAGCCTCCTATTAATAAGGTATTGCCGACATTACTAATTGAATTTTGAATATAGACCGATGTATCCATTAACGGCAATATCTGAATTTGAGGAAGGTCGCGATTGATCTGGGCGATTTCGGCTTTGACGGCTTTGGCGACTGTGACAGTATTGGCGCCGGACTGTTTGTTAATCGCGATGCGCAAACCGTCCCTGCCGTTGATACGTACCAGATTGGTAACTTCTTCCCAAGAATCCTGTACATCGGCTACATCTCCGATTCGTATCGGAACTCCATTTCGAATGGTGATAGCGGTACTACGGATTTCATCGAGGTCATGATATTCACCCATTGTCCGTACCAATACCTCGTAATTGCCCCGGGTATGCAGTCCGGCCGGAACATTACGGTTTTCTCTTCTTAATGATGCCAGCACGGCTTCGGGAGTAATGTTAAGAGCCTTGAGTTGCGCGGCGCGCAGATCGACATGAATTTCACGATAAAGGCCGCCCCGTATATCTACTGCGGCCACACCGGCGACGCGTTCCAGCCGGTATTTAATCTGATTTTCGACTATCTGACGTAACTCCAGCTGACTCATATTTCCGGAAACACCTAATTGCATTATCGGAAAAGCCGATAAATCGAATTTGCGGATTGAAGGGCGTTCGATATCCTCAGGTAATCGACCGATCACACGATCGATCCGGTCGCGCACATCGTTGGTTGCCTCATCCAGATTGGTACCCCAGTCAAATAGAATCCTGACAATACTGCGCCCTTCCGAAGAAGTAGAAGTAATCTCCTGGACGCCCTGTACCGCGGCCAGGGATTCCTCAATCGGACGGGAGATTGATTCTTCGATTTCCTGCGGTCCGACGTTTTCATATGACGTTACTACTGAAATAACCGGATTGGTGATTTCCGGCATCAAGTCGACCGATAATCGACTAAAACTAACCACACCCAGAACAATGACGACCAAAAAGATTACAGTCGTCAAAACCGGGCGATTTATCGAACCTCGTGCAATATTCATAAACGACTCTCCGGTGAAGCTGACCGGGCAGGAGAGTCGGCGGAGGAATTGTTGACTGGCAGAAGGATCGGACTGCCATCGTCCAGCAGATGCTGTCCGAGGGTAATTACCAGACTGCTGAGAGTCGGATCGATAATTTCAGTGTACTGGGGAGTCACGATCCCGACTGTGACGGATACATAGCGTGCTACGCGATTTTTACTATCGACTATAAAAATGCCACTTTCTCCATTCCGGCTTACCACCGCCGGACTGGGAACGATCTGAGTCTTCTCACGTTCGGCTGTCACGACCTCGACACGCGCAAACATACCGGGCTTTAAAAGCATCGGATCGTTATCTACTTCTACTTCAGCCTGGGCGACACGCGAAGTTTCCTGGAGTAAGGGCGCAATCCGGGCCACTTTTCCGGGGAAAGCGTATCCCGGATAAGCATCGACCTTGACCGTCGCCGGCATACCGACTTGAATATGACCGTAATCGCGTTCAATGATCGTAGTACGAACAATGACCGTATTAATCCCGATAATCGAGATGACCGGTGTATTGGGCGCTAAAAGACTACCTTCATCTACATATCTTTCACCGACGAAGCCGGCTTGATCGGCCGTAAGGACAGTATAACCGAGCCGGATTTTGGCAGATTTAAGAGAAGCCTTGCGCTGTTGCACCTGGGCCTGAGCCAACTGCTGACGTGACCTCTGCGCGGAATAACTGGAAACCGCCGCGTCCAGTTCAGCCTGAGCGGCGATGCCTTTTTGATTTAAAGATTCAACCCGTTCTTTTTCCTGACGGGCTTGTTGTAATTGAATCTGAGCCTCGCTTAGGGACGCCTCGGCAATTTTAAGGTTGGCTTCGGCTTCCAGGACACCTTGTTGATACTCTGCATTATCAAGTCGCGCAATGACCTCCCCGGCTTTAATCCAATCACCAATCCGCTTGCGCATTTCGACAATCCGACCACTGATTTTTGGGGCAACTATATACTGATACAAAGGATAAACCGTGCCGGTCAATTGACGCACTTCCTGGAGGGATCCGTAACGCACACTATCGACTTCAACTGCGACCGGCGGACGACCGGTCGGCCCACTGCTTTTTTTATGACCGGCAGTCACCAGCAGAATTATCCGCCAGCCAAGTATTAGAATAAAAATGACTACTATACCAATAAAAATCTTTTTCTTCATTAATTTGATCCTTACCCGGCGCCTATCATTCAAAATTTTCCATCTGACAGACTATCATGCCGCAATTTTTTTGAATCGTCCCGTGATTTCCTGATTGTCTAAAAGCCTGTAAATGTAGTTACTAGTTCCCCAAATCTGAAATATTTTTTATATCGCGAAAAAGATATTTAGACAGCTCGTGATATACTAAGGTTAAATATGGATAATCCTGATTTATACTATTAAAAAAAGACCTGGTAATCGACTTTTTCATTTTCACAAAAAGTCTTAATCGCCCGGCTGACCTGCGACCAATAGTCGGTCGAACCGAACAGAATACTTTCATAGCGCTTCAGAAGGTCAGGATGTCTGACCACTAACCAGCTCCGGATATGACTCCAGATGCGCCCGGAAGGATTGGTGCGATCGAACAGATAATAATTGACAAATGAGCGGGTCTCGTTCACAATCTGTTTCCAGCCGGTCAGGTAAGGCAAGATCGGTCCGACGAAGATGTAGGTCTTCAATCCGGCGGCTTGGAGCTGTTTTAAAGCATTCATACGGGTCTCGATTGGCGAAGCGCCGGGTTCGATCTCGCACCGTAAAACTTCATCGGTCGTTACGATCGTCATTCCAACCGAACATTCCTGGAACTGTTTCAGCCAATCAAGATCGCGTACAATCAGAGCCGACTTAGTCTGGACAGTCAATTTAGGTTGAACCGAAACCAATTGATTCAGAATTTGACGGGTCAATTGATAAGTGGCTTCGACCGGCTGGTAAGGATCGCAGACTGAAGATAGATAAACCACTCGGTTGCGGCATTTAGCTAAAACCGGCGTCAATAAATCCGGGGCATTGATTTTAATGTCCACATAGGAACCCCAGGGCTCCGTATGCTTGTCGAATTTCTGCATGAAACAGGCATAACAGTAAACACAGGCGTGCTGACAACCGCGATAAGGATTGATGACGAAATTGACGCCCGGTAATCCGGATTTACTGAGAATACTGCGCACCTTTATTTCCTGACTATTCATCACGTTCCAAGATTAATGAAAAATCATGAAATAAGTGCAGAAAAATAAATCATCATAGACTTATTGAGAAAAATCACATTTTTAAAATAACCCTTCATTTTTGTTATTATATCCACTAAAATCAATCGGTAAAAAATTTGATTGATAATCAACTTAATATGGAGGAATTAATATGCTAACAAATCGGACAAGAATGTTTCTCTGTCTTTTTATCGTCCTTACGATGGTGACTGCTTCTCTTACAGCCGCCATTGATATCGCGACATATAACGGCAAAGAAATACATTCGAACCGGATCGTGGTGGTCAATAATTCGGTTTTGAAAAAAACGACCGTCAAAGCTGATCAGACGACGCGCCTTGAAAATGCCCGTCAAACCTATCAGGGACGCACGGTGCGGCAAATTCCCGGACAGGGAATCGCCGAATGGGAAATCAAGGGCGATATGCAAAAAACCTTGAACGCCCTGAATGCGATCGACGGCATCAGCGCTTTCCCGAATTTTGTATTTAAGCGGGTAGATCTTTCCCGTCAGGAAGGAGTCGTGACGGGTACTGCAACGGATGATCCCTATCTGGTCAATCAGTGGGCTTTGAACAATGATGGTTCGTTTGATGCCGCGGCGGTAGTCGGAGCGGACATCAGCGCCTTCGATGCCTGGGGCGTAACTACTGGCGGAACTTATACCGTCGGTGAAGTCACTTCCGACATCATTGTTGCCCTTTTTGACGATGGAATTGACATCAATCATGAAGACCTGGCAAACAACATCTGGGTCAATCCCGGCGAAGATTTGAACGGGAACGGTGTCATTGACGATCTCGAATGGAATGGTGTCGATGATGATGGCAATGGTTTTATTGACGACTTCTACGGCTGGAGTGTAATTTATGATGACAATTCCTACCTGAACAGTGGCAGTTATCATGGTACCCATGTTGCTGGAATCATCGGCGCCGAAGGCAATAACAGTATAGGCATTGCCGGCGTCAACCATCACATTAAAATGCTTTCGGTGATGATCTGGGATGAATGGGGTGAGACTGATGCCATCACACTCATGTACGGTTATTACTACCTGTCTACTTTGCTTAAATCCGGGGTCAAGATACTAGCTGTTAACCAGTCCTGGGGCGGTGGCTTGGATTTAATCGACCGCGACGATCAGCGTTTTATCGACGTTATGACCAACTATGCCCGCGAGCACGACGAACTCGGTATGATCTGGGCATGTTCGGCCGGCAATGACAATGTAAATACCGACAAGCTGAATTATTACACTTATCCACGTCTGATCCAGTCACCGAATATTATTTGCGTCGGTTCAACAGACTACGCCGACAAACGTTCGGATTTTTCCAATTATGGCCAGGCTACCGTTGACATCGGCGCGCCCGGCACTGATATTTTATCAACCTATCCCGGAAACGACTATGTTTTCATGAGCGGCACTTCCATGGCGGTGCCACATGTCACCGGCGCGATTGCGCTGGCCAAGAGCGTTTACCCGCAAGATGACGCTCATGCTCTTATTGCCAGAATGCTAGCCACTGCCGATCCTTTAACCGAACTCAATGACATGTGGAATACGGAAGGACGACTCAACGCTTACCGGGCAGTCGCCCCAACTATCGAAAACAAGTTGTTGCCGAGTGTCGCAACAGCTTACATCCAGAAGAATTTTACGGATGATTATGGTGTATCTACGGTCGGTCTTGTAAACGGATCCGCGAATGATGTGAGCATTACAGGCGCGAGTATCAGTGGAGATCAGGCAACCTGTTTTAGTCTGCCAGATTTCACTTTTCCAAAAACCGTCACAACCGGTGGAGCTTTTGGTATTCCAGTAATGTTTGCATCGAATGCCGGTGCGACGGCTTCGTATAATGCCACGCTGACGATAACCACCAGCGCTGGTGATATCGCAATTCCGTTGGTCGGTATTGAACAGTGTTTTTCAGAAATGGCGGTCGAACCTTTGATCGACGAATTGGGAGTGGTTCATTATGGTGATACGCTTACCTCCACTTTCACGCTTGCCAATACCGGTGAAGCCGAATTGGAATATCATTTATTTCAATTTTCATTTGGGCCGGTTGGTGAACCAATTGTTAGCCTGGAAAATCTCAATACGTTTAAGCCTGAGACAGCACCATTAAACAAGACACCTAAAAATAAAAGCGAGATGATCAAAGCCGATTTCGAAAAAATCGCCCCCGTGATGGAAGGACTGGATCGCAAGAAAATCACCCTCGATTTTAGCCAGGCAGTCGAAAATGGAACCGATTCATATATCCTCTGGGCCGATAGTCTCAACGATTCCAGCGCTACGATGGCCGACTGGACTCTGATGGCACTCGGCTCTGATGAAGGTGTCGATGAAACCTGGCGTCTGTTCAATGTTTCCACGACAGAGACCAAGGACTTTGTATTTCTGGCGGGCGATTTTGATAATGGGTATAAAAACAACACTATTGCGGTCGCCGCTACTCCGCTGTTCGATTTCACTCCGACAGCTGATGGAAAAGCACCAGCCTATCTGGCTTTCGATTATGCCGCTCTTCTGGAAGCGGGTTGGGATTACTTTTACGTTAATGTCATTGTCAATGGCGAACGCTGGGGCACCATTCTCCAGACAGAGTGGGAACTATATAACGACGGTAATACATATTCGGCATATGCTGATATTTCAGATCTGGTTGGTCAGCAGAATGTCGAATTTTGGTTCATCCTTAACACGGACGGTTCATATGCCGCCGGTTTCGGAGCCCTTTTTGATAATGTCGAAATCGGGCTCATGGATGCGCCCTATTTTGCCGACAACTATCAGGGCACTATCGCTCCGAAGGGACAGGTGTCCGTCACTAGCACAATCCGAACCGGCCTGCTGGATTTAGGCGAACATATACTTTTCAATGCAGTCGAATCTAATGCATTGTACAACTGGCTGGGGCTTAATCTGATCCATTTTAACAGCGTCGTTGGACATCTTTCGGTCGATCCCGAAGTCACCGAGTTAGGCAGTTTCTATCGCAGTCAGACCGCCTATTCCACGTTTACCGGAATCAATGATGGCATTGTTGATCTTGATTTTGAAACCGACTGGAATATCCGGCGCAGTTATGAGGACGACGATGTCTCGCTTTTCAGTAGCGATGAAAAAAGTCTTCAGTTAGCTCAGACCAAAATCCAAAAAATCACAAAATCGGTCTTAAAAAAAGAACCCGTCAGCCTGAAACCTTCCGAGCGCATAAAAATGATCGCAGAGCAGTATACCGGCCTGAAAACCTCCAAAAAGGTAACAAATTTGAGTGAACCAGTTGTGACCTCGAAGATCTTCAGCCCCGAAACTGCAATTCCCAATTCAGTTCTGCTATCGGAAAATTTCGATGCCAGTCTGCAAATTCCGGAAGGCTGGTCAGTTGAAGATTGGTCTTTTGGTCTCGGGGATATCTGGCACATCGAAAATATCGGCAGTAATACCCTGTTCTTTGGCGATCCGGCTGTCTGGCAGTATTACGCTAATTCTTCGACAGGGGTTTTCTCGCCGGAGATCGACCTAACCGAAATCCCGGATTCTGAAAAGGTTTTCCTGGAATTCGACTATGCCTGTTATGTCGAAGAGAATTATGATTATTTCGATATCTATATCGGACTAGTCCCCGACAATGACGATGAGGAAATACGTTGGAAGTTAGTCGCTTCCACCGAATTTTACGATTTTGTCAATGACGGTGAACCTTATTCCTTTGCTTTAAATCTGAAAAGAGGAATCGGCAATAAAATCATCTTCGCGTTTGGCGCTTATTCGGATGGTTCGGTTAGCGAGGGCTTCATTCTGGTCGACAATGTGTCCGTCTATACAAAAGTTAAAAATATTTTCGTTAATCCGCTTTACGGTACAATTCCGGTGGGAACATCGCAGACCTTTAACCAGCACATTAATATGAAAAATATTAATCCGGGTAATTACGTCATGGTATCCAAACTCTGGTATTCGTATTATTCGGAAGGCTTTGATTGGTGGGATTACGACCGGGCTAAACAGTGGACCGAGTTCAGCGTGGTCAATCGTCCGCCAGTAGTTGTTGACGATACCCTCAATGTAGTTGCCGGGGATATAATCGGTATGAATTATTTAATGAGCGCCGCAATGGATAACGATTACGATGAAGATAAAGACCATCTTTATATTTGGGATGTAACCGATCCGATTTACGGCAATATTAAATGGACCGGTTTATATGAAGAACAACCGGTCCAAAGAACCGAACCGGAATACTATTCGTACGTCGCACCCTTGAATTTTGACGGCTATGATCTAATTCGATATAGCCTGTACGATGGATATGAAACATCTGTCGGTACCATTGCGATCCGGGTTGCTGCCGAAGCGCGCTTTGTGGCCGGAACTCAGCAGGAGTACACCTTCCTGGAAGATTCTTCACTGATTATCAGCACGATGCGCTTAGTGCCCGGCGTCGGCGGTGTCGATAGTGAATTATTTGTCTGGGGTAAAGCCAAGAGCAACCTGGTTAAGATCGATACCGATCGCGCCAAACATCGTCTGACTTTCTCGACTAAAGAGGCGGACGCCTGGGGTCAGGATCGCGTGACTCTATATGTCGGGCATAAGGATGAACCATTCGATTCACTAAAAGTGACGATTGTGGTCGTACCGGTCAACGATCCGCCGACGGCCGGCTTCGCGGTCGTCAAGTCCAATAACACCGTTACGTTCACTGATGAATCGAATGACTCCCGCGATTCTGAAGGCGCTATTGTCGAGTGGCTCTGGGATTTCGGCGACGGCGAAACCAGTAGCGAACAGAATCCGGTCCATGTTTACACGGCGATCAACACCTATACCGTGACATTGACCGTCACGGATAACGGCAATGCCTCGGCGGCTACTACTCAGGAGGTAGAAGTCTCCAATATCGTCGGCATCGCCGCTGAAATTGCTCGGCCGGAAAAGTTCGAACTATCGCAGAACTTCCCGAATCCCTTTAACCCATCGACGACGATTCGTTACGCTCTACCGGAAAGAAGCACCGTGCGCCTGACGATTTACAACATGCTTGGCAAAGAAGTGCGCACACTCGTCAACACGGTTGAAGACGCCGGTTACAAGTCGATCATCTGGGATGGACTCGATCAACACGGACGCTTGATTAGTACCGGTGTGTATATCTACAAAATCCAGGCTGGTAATTTCAGCCAGACCCGCAAAATGGTCTTCATGAAATAAAACCTCTGGCTAAAACAATAACCGGAAGCCCTCCCGCAAAGGAGGGTTTCTGTGTTTATTGCCGCTATACATAAATTTCAACTAATTTGCGTCATGTTTGATAAAGTCATCGACAAGTTTCTGAATTATACATAAAGATGAAATTGACCTTTTGAATTAATCGTCATAATTTTAATCGTAAAAAAAAACGCTGTAGCATACCTGAATGAAAAAGATAATTCTCAAAACGGTTATGTCTTTTAGAAAATTGAGATGCCGATCTAACGTCAGTTGACTACTTAAACTACAGCCTGAGAAATTGAACGAATTGGGTACTATCAATTTAAAACCAGTTGACGAAAGACTCAAAGACAGGCTTCATTTTTTTAAAAGCTGGCACTGTCCAATTTCAATTTTATTAATTGTGGCACTTTTTTCAACTGGATTTAAGGTAAGAGCAGATGATCCGAAATCTTTTCCATTAATTGATTCCATTAATGCTCTCCCCTATGAGTATATTGTTTCTCACCTGCATCAATCAGTGCTCTTGTTTTCGGAAAACGTCCGGCAGGCGGAGTTACAGGATTATACTTCAGGTGCGGCAAAAGCCCTGAGTCAGTTGGGACTCGTCCACTACCTGCGCGGGGACTACGACGAATCTACCGAATGCTATGTTAAAGCTTTCCATCTTTTCGAAAAACTGGGCGATTTTCAGTATCTGGCAGGTGTCTATGGAGAATACGGCTATCAACTCAAGCGACGTGATCTTCCAAAGGCTATCCAATATATGCAAATGGCAATTTCTCTGGCTGAAGAAAAAAAATTAGACGACGCCCTCAAATCCAAACTCTTTGATAACTACGGTGTCATAAAGGAAATGCAGAGCGATTATGACAGCGCAATGTTCTTTTATAATCAGGCGCTTATTATGAAAATCCAGCAGAAAGACTCCATTGGGATTCCGTACAGTCTCAATAAGATTGCCGGTTTAAAAGCTCGCCAAAAGAAATTCCCTGAGGCTTATTCCTATATCTCCCAGTCTGATCAGTATCGTGCCAAAGAGAAAGGCAACTTCGGACGAGCCGAGAACCTATCCGCCTGGGCGGATATTTATTTAATGGAGGGAAAAATTGATTCCGCAATCAATCAATACAATCGGGGCCTCCAATCCGCCAATTCTCTCGGCTATACCTTTTTGCAGCAATACTGTAATCGGCAATTGTCCGAATCTTACAAGCTCAAGAAAGATTTCAAACGGGCTTTGGAGCATTATCAACTCTACACTGCGTCCGTAGATAGTGTCAATGACCAAAAAACCCGCGCAACCATTGCCGACCTCGAAATCAATTATGAAACGGCTCAAAAAACTAAATTATTGACCGAAAAAGAATTGGCGTTAAAACAAAGAACTTTACTGCTGATTATCGCCGTTGGTTCAATTGCATTTCTTTTTCTAATTATAATCTGGATTTATTTATATCAAAATCAGAAAAGAAAACAGATTAAACATGAGATGGAACTCCACAATAAACTGAGCGAGGAAGAATTAAAAAACCGAATTTCATCGGAGAAATTGCGAATCTCACGGGAACTGCATGATAATATCGGTTCACGACTGACATTCATTATCAGTTCTCTCGATAATCTACTTTTTGCACGACCACCGAAAAAAATAATCCCGCAGCTGAGCGCTTTAAACTCGTTCGGACGGGAAACACTCAACGACTTGCGCAACACCATCTGGGCAATGAAAGACGAATCCGGTACGGTTGAAAAACTGATCTTAAAAATCCACGACCTTATTCAAAGACTAAATGCAAATAATGATCAGATCAAAATTTCTATTGAAAAACGCCTTTCCAAAGACAAGAACCTCTCTTCCATTCAAATGTTGAATTTATTTCGAATTGTCCAGGAAGCGCTTCAAAATAGCCTTAAATATTCCGCCGCCACGACCATCAGGATTCAATTTGAGACCTTGCCAAACGGTATTCTTATGCGGATCAGCGACAACGGAAAAGGATTCGATTGCAGTCAATCACATTCAGGTTATGGGATCGCCAACATGCAAGCTCGTTGTCAGGAAGCCGGTGGAGTCATGCAGTTACATAGTGACGTCCAGGGAACTACTGTAGAATGTCAAATCCGGTGTATATAAGGCAAATGCCGTATTGTTTATCAGCATTCTAAACAATTATATTCAATTTCGTAATGGGAATAAATTAAGATGAGCATCCGTGTGGCAATCGCCGAAGATAATGACCTGCTTGCCCGGTCTATCCAGGAAAAATTAGAATTATTCGCGGCTGATATCCGATTTAAATATCGGGCGAGAAATGGAAACGAACTACTTCAGCAGGTCGCCAGCGATAGCGCTGTCGATCTGATATTAATGGATATTGAAATGCCCGAAATGGATGGAATTACGGCCACCGCCGAAGTGAAATGCAGGTACCCGTCAATTAAAGTCATCATGCTGACAGTCTTTGATGATGACGACAAGATTTTTCGCGCCATTCAGGCCGGGGCCATGGGATATCTTTTGAAGGATGAACCGCCCGATAAAATCGTAGAAGGTATTAAAATGGTAATAGACGGCGGCGCCCCGATGTCGGCCACAATCGCCGCGAAGACACTTCAGATGCTACGTAATCCCCAGGTAATTAGCAGTCCGGCTTTTGGGATTGAAGAGCGACCTTCAAAACGTGAAATAGAAATACTGGAATACCTCCAACAAGGTTTCGATTATAAAAATATTGCCGAGGTACTCTTTATTGCTCCGACGACGGTACGCAAGCATATCGAAAATATTTACCAAAAACTCCAGGTCCACAATAAAATACAGGCGGTGCAAAAAGCCATACAATACCGAATAATAAACTGAAATATTATCCGGTCTGCCGTTTTTATCCTAATTCAGGCTTATTACTTTAAAATAATTGAGTTAGTTACAGAACTATAATTTTTAAAATTATTCGGCTTATGCCTAAAAATACTCCATCTGGCGTATTGTAATCCTTCTCTTAAACACTTATTATTTCTCTTAGTTGAAATATTCTATTTCCGAAAAGCATCTTATGAAAGTAATCATATAAGGAGAAAAAACATGAAAAAAATTATTGGTACTCTAATGGTGATGTTTTCCCTGTTGCACCCTGTCCTATTAGCTCAAAACACCTTCGAAAAATGGATTGGGGGGCCTTATGACGGGGATATCGGTTTCAACATAATCCCGGTAGATGGAGGCTATCTCATTGCCGCGTCGTGGACGATCGATTACGGGGAGTCCTGGGATACCGAAACCGATGCCGCGCTGATCAAGATCAACGAAGATGGTGAGATCGTCTGGAGAACAATGATTCCAACCATCGAACGTTATACCGGCGCGGATAAATTGAATAAAGTCATTCCAACTCAGGACGATGGCTATATTGCCACAGGAATAATTCAAACTGCCAATGCTGTTGGTAAAGAAGATGTTCTCGTCGCGAAGTTCACTTCCAGTGGTGATACCGTTTGGACCAAACGATATGATTTTGATGAATATGACTGCGGTAATGCGATCATTCAATCTGGCGATGGTGGATATATTATCGTTGGCCGAAGCGGACCACTGGGAAATGATAATATCCTTTTCTTCAAAATTGATGCAGACGGAGATACAGTTTGGACGAGGGCATGGGGCGGCAGTTATGCTGACCGATTGAACGACATCGTTATGACGGCTGATAATAATTTCTATGCCGCTGGCTGTATTCAACCCTCATATGTTTTGAACCGCTATTTAGTAAAATTAAATGCCAATGGCGACACCTTATGGACCAAAACCGCGACGGGCGGCGAATCTATCAGTATCCGAACCACAGGCGATGGCGGGTACATCCTGGCTGAAAAACAAGCTCTGACAAAGATAAATTCAGACGGCGACGAGCAATGGCGCAAAGAGATCACCACATTTCTTGGCATCAACGGAGGGCATGCCCGTTTAGCGATACCAGTAAGCGGCGGAGGCTATGTTGCTACCGGAAAAAGTGACGAAATTGATATTACAAATCCATTTGGAAGCGCCAACAAGCAATTATTTATAACGAAATTTACGGCCACTGGTGATACTGTTTGGACAAAACGTTTTGGAATAAATGAATTCAACAAAAACGATGAAGGATATTCAGTCGTTGAAACAGCCGATGGCGGCTACCTGGCAATTGGTTTCACCTGTCTTAACCAAAGCTCCGTCGTTACCAATTACAAAGATATTTACCTTGTTAAGGTCAATTCAGAGGGAGTAACGGCAATTAATCCAAAGACTGTCTCGACACCGGCAGTTTATTCGCTATCGCAGAACTTCCCGAATCCCTTTAACCCGTCGACGACGATTCGTTACGCTCTGCCGGAAAGAAGCACTGTGCGCCTGACGATTTACAATATGCTTGGCAAAGAAGTGCGCACACTCGTCAATACGGTTGAAGACGCCGGTTACAAGTCGATCATCTGGGATGGACTCGATCAACACGGACGCCTGATCAGTACCGGTGTGTATATCTACAAAATCCAGGCTGGTAATTTCACCCAGACCCGCAAAATGGTCTTCATGAAATAAAACCTCTGGCTTTAACTATAACAGGAAGCCCTCCCGCAAAGGAGGGCTTCTTTTTTCTCTCGTTGCTGCTCTGCGCTGCAACGCTATTGGATTTCTATCTTATCGCTACTGTGTTGTGTTATCCAATGATTATTATTTCGTCACCTCGCTCTGCATCATGATGTTACCCGCGATTCTAATTATATTGCAAATAATCTTGTATCTGGTTACACCGCAGAGCAATGTAACCAGCGGTAAGACATAGAGACAGAGCGATGTAACGAGATAAACCAAGTTTTTTAAATAACCCTTCATTTTTATTATTATATCCGCTAAAATTAATCGGTAAGAAATTTGATTGATAATCAAATTAATATGGAGGAAATAATATGCTGACGAATCGGACAAGAATGTTTCTCTGTCTTTTTATCGTCCTTACAATGGTGACTGCTTCTCTAACGGCCGCCATTGATATCGCGACATATAACGGTAAAGAAATACGTTCGAACCGGATCGTGGTGGTTAATAATTCGGTTTTGAAAAAAACGACCGTCAAGGCTGATCAGACGACACGCCTTGAAAATGCCCGACAAGCCTATCAAGGACGCACGGTGCGGCAAATTCCCGGACAGGGAATCGCCGAATGGGAAATCAAGGGCGATATGCAAAAAACCTTGAACGCCCTGAATGCGATCGACGGCATCAGCGCTTTCCCAAATTTTGTATTTAAACGCGAGGATGTCAAACGCACTTCAATAGCAACACCACCCACTTATCCAACCAACGATTCCTTACTGTTCCTTCAGTGGGCATTGAACAACGACGGGACTTTCGATGCCGCCGCTGTTGCCGGTGCCGATATCAGCGCCTTTGACGCCTGGGGGATTACAACCGGCGGTACTTATACAATCGGTGAAGTCACTTCTGACATCATTGTTGCTGTTTTTGATGATGGCATTGACATCAACCATGAGGACCTGCACAATAACATCTGGGTCAATCCCGGTGAAGACTTGAATCATGACGGAGTCATTGACGCCTCCGAGCAGAACAATATTGATGATGATGCCAACGGTTTTGTTGACGACTTCTACGGCTGGAGTGCGATTTACGATGATAATTCCTATCTGAATTGGGGCAGTTATCACGGTACCCATGTCGCCGGAATTATTGGAGCTGAGGGCAATAACGGGATTGGTATTGCCGGCGTCAACCATCACGTCAAAATGCTGTCGGTGATGATACATGATGAATGGGGTACTACGGATGTAATCACGGTTATGTATGGCTATTATTACCTGTCCACCCTGCTTAAATCCGGTATTAAGATTATCGCTGTCAATCAATCCTGGGGCTCCTATGCCGGATTGGTCGATCGCAACGAACAGCGCTTTGTGAACGTGATGACCAATTACGCCCGCGAACATGATTCATACGGCATGATTTGGGTTTGCTCAGCCGGTAATTTAAATACTGATACGGATAAATTGGATTATTATACTACCTACCCCCGTTTAATCCAATCGCCGAACGTCATTAACGTCGGCTCCACCGATTATACCGATAATAAATCAGATTTTTCCAATTTCGGACAGGCAACAGTTGATATCGGCGCTCCCGGAACTGATATCGCTTCTTGTTACCCATATAACGATTACTATTTAGCGAGTGGCACTTCCATGGCGACTCCCCATGTCACCGGTGTCATTGCTCTGGCTAAGAGTGTTTTCCCGGCAGATAATCACCATGCCCTGATTGCGCGTGTAATGGCTACCGCCGATCGTTTAGAGGCATATGATGGTTTGTGGAACACGGAAGGACGACTCAACGCTTACCGGGCAGTTGCCCCAACTGTTGAAAACATGTTTTTGCCGAGTGTCGCAACGGCTTACATCCAGAAGAATTTTACGGATGATTACGGTGTATCTACGGTAGGCTTTGTAAACGGATCCGTAAGTGATGTGAGCGTTACAGGCGCGAGTATCAGTGGAGATCAGGCAACCTGTTTTAGTCTGCCAGATTTCACCTTTCCAAAAACCGTCACAACCGGTGGAGCTTTTGGTATTCCAGTAATGTTTGCATCGAATGCCGGTGTGACGGCTTCGTATAATGCCACGCTGACGATAACCACCAGCGCCGGAGATGTCGCAATTCCGTTGGTCGGTATTGAACAGTGTTTTTCAGAAATGGCAGTCGCACCGTCAGTCAGCGAATTGGGAGTGGTTCACTATGGTGATACGCTTACCTCCACTTTCACGATAACAAATACCGGTGAATCTGAATTGAAATATAATCTATTTCAATATCACCTTGGACCGGTTGATGCACCAATTTTTAGCCTGGAAAATCTCAATAAGTTTAAGCCAGAGACAGCGCCAAAAAACAAGACGCTCAAGAATAAAAGCGAGATGATTAAAAACGATTTCGAAAAAATCGCCCCCGTAATGGAAAAACTGGATCGTAGGAAGATCACCCTTGATTTTAGTCAGGCAGTCGAAAGGGTGACCGATCCATATATCCTCTGGGCCGATAGTCTCAACGATTCCAGCGCTACGATGGCCGACTGGACCCTAATGGCCTTCGGTTCTGATGAAGGTGCCGGCGAAACCTGGCGTCTGTTCAATGTTACCGTGACGGAAACCAAGAACTTAGTTTTTCTGGCGGGCGATTTTGCTAATGGGTATAAAAACAACACCATTGCGGTCGCCGCTACTCCGCTGTTTGATTTTACCACGACGCCTTATGAGAAAGCCCCTATCTATCTGTCTTTCAACTACGCCACTTTACTTGAATGGGAAAATGATAACTTTTACGTTAACGTAATTGTTGACGGCGAACTCTGGGACACCATTCTCCAGACAGAATGGGATCTACTTGCCGACGGCAATTGGCATTATGCTTATGCTCCCATTTCCGAACTTATTGGTCAACAGAATGTCGAATTTTGGTTCATCCTTGACACTGACGATTCATATGTAGAGGGTTTTGGAGCTATTTTTGATAATGTTGAAATCGGCAATATGGTTGCCCCCTATTCTGCCGATAACTACCAGGGCACTATCGCTCCAGCTGGTCAGGTGTCTATCACCAGCACGATCCGAACCGGCCAGCTGGGTTTAGGCGAATATTTACTTACCAATTGTGTCCAATCCAATGCATTAAACAATAGGATTTTGATTAATCAGGTCCACTTTAATAGCGTCATCGGTCATCTTTCCGTCAATCCTGCTGAAAGCGAGCTGGGCAGTTTCTATCGCAGTCAGACCGTCAACTCAAATTTCAGCTTGAGCAACGACGGCGTCGTGGATGTAGAATTTGAGACCAACTGGTATATTCAGAACAATTACTATGATGAGGAATATAGCCCCGAATTCTTATTATTCGCAGATGCAGTAGCAGAAGCCAAACTTAACAATGCAGATAAATCATCCGCCAAAAAAGATGGCGTGCGGGTCAAACCTTCCGAAAGAATCAAGAAAGTCGCCGAGCGTTATGCCAGCACCCAAAAAGCAGCAAAAAACGCCACTCAGCCAGTTCAATCCGCTAAGACGGCTTTGACCTCGAAAATCTTCCGTCCGGAAATAGTTGGTACGGCTGGCCCTCTGCTGGCGGAGAATTTCGAAGCCAGCTTGGAAATGCCGACCGGCTGGACCGTCGAAGACTTGAGTTACGGACTCGGCGATAAATGGCATGTTGAAAAAATCGAAGAAGATAATTTTAGCAGTAACACACTCTACTTCGGCGAACCTACTGATTGGCAATATTATGCCCATTCTGAAACTTATGCCTACTCACCGATGATCGATGTAAGTGCGGTACCGGATTCCGAAAGTATCTCTCTGGAGTTCGATTACGCCTGCTATGTCGAAGAAGATTATGATTACTTTGATCTCTATGTCGGAATCGTTGTGACTGAGGATCCGCTGGATATACATTGGATGGGGGTAGCCTCGACTGAATGGGAAGATTTCATCAATGATGGTGAATTACACTCCATATCTTTTTGCTTGACTAAATTGACCAATTGGATAACCTACAACAAATTAATCTTATGTTTCGGCGCCTGGTCAAATTGGTCAGTCGGTGACGGTGGTATTCTGGTTGATAATGTTTTACTCAGCACCAAATTCAGAAATGTTTATGTCAGTCCACTCTTTGGCACGATCAGGTCTGGCAAAACCCTGCCGGTAAAACAGCATATTAATATGAAAAATCTCCTGCCAGGTAAGTATGTTATGGGAACGGAATTCTGGTATGAATATTATCTGGGTAATTATGAATGGTTGGATGAAGACCAGGCTAAACAATGGAGTGCCTTCGAGGTTCTCAACCATAAACCGGTTGCCGTTGACGATACTCTGAACGTATTGGCCGGTGATACGGTCAATGCGATGGCAATCATCATGGACGCTATGGATAACGACTATGACGAGGATCAGGACGAATTGCAAATCTGGAATATGACCGAACCCATTTATGGAGCCTTCAAACAGACCAGTTTGATCGAAGACGGTGATTATGAACAGGATCATCCGAAGTATTATTCGTATGTAGCGCCGTTGAATTATGATGGATTTGATTCATTTGAGTATCAGATCACGGACGGTTTTGATACTGATAATGGAAAAGTCACGATCCAGATCGCCACCAAGCCGCACTTCGTAACCGGGACTCAGCAGGAATATACCTTCCTGGAAGATACGGCATTGGTCCTCAATACAATGCGACTCGTTCCCGGTGTCGGCGGAGTGGATAAGGAACTGTACGTCTGGGGTAAGACCAAGGGTACTTTAGTCAAGATCGAGGCTGACAAAGCTAATCGTCGCCTGACTTTATCGACCAAGACTAAAGACGCCTGGGGACAGGAAAGTGTCATGCTTTATGTCGGTCATACAGATAAGCCGGTCGATTCACTAAAAGTAACGATTGTGGTCGTACCGGTCAACGATCCGCCGACGGCCGGTTTCGCGGTCGTCAAGTCCAATAACACCGTTACGTTCACTGATGAATCGAATGACTCCCGCGATTCCGAAGGCGTTATTGTCGAGTGGCTCTGGGACTTCGGTGACGGCGAAACCAGTAGCGAACAGAATCCGATCCATGTTTACAAGGCGATTAACACCTACACCGTGACATTGACCGTCACGGATAACGGCAATGCCTCAGCGGTTACTGCTCAGGAGGTAGAAATCTCCAATATCGTCGGCATCGCCGGTGAAATTGCTCTGCCGGAAAAGTTCGAACTATCACAGAACTTCCCGAATCCCTTTAACCCGTCGACGACGATTCGTTACGCTCTACCGGAAAGAAGCACCGTGCGCCTGACGATCTACAACATGCTTGGCAAAGAGGTGCGCACACTCGTCAACACGGTTGAAGACGCCGGTTACAAGTCGATCATCTGGGATGGACTCGATCAACACGGACGCTTGATCAGTACCGGTGTGTATATCTATAAAATCCAGGCTGGTAATTTCAGCCAGACCCGCAAAATGGTCTTCATGAAATAAAACCTCTGGCTAAAACAATAACCGGAAGCCCTCCCGCAAAGGAGGGCTTCTTTTTCTACTCTGAGGGGACTTTTAATCCAGTAAATCGTCGTAAGGCAGAATATCCCATTTTTCCGGATCGTCCAGCGCTGGAATCCGCCAGACATTCAGACTGTCGAGTACCGTTCGGCTGGCAACCTGGCGCAAATAGGCCGCCGTCGCGCTATCGATCATGCCCTTATAATTCAGAGTGTCAGCCGCCTGCTGAAAGATCGCGGTATAATAAACTCCCGCTCCAAGATAAGAACCAGCATAAGAGGGATGTTGCTTGTCTTCATTATATAGTTCAATTTCGGGACGCTCGGCGCGTACAAAAGCCCAGGCCTGACCGAGTGGCGCGATCATCAGATCGGCTCTTTCGGCATAAATCTTTGTGCCAACATTGATATTAAGCTGATGTTCCTGGTAAGAAATATGCACAAAACTATAGTCATAGCCATTTTTATTCGCATAAGGCATAAAATAGAGAATCTTGGTAGCCGGATTATTGGCACGGATAAAGCTCTTTAGCGCTTCGATAAACGGCAAAACAAGCTCTTGACTTTCAGGTGAAATTATCTCGGCAATGGCTTCCTGTAAAATAACGAAATCCCACTGCTGTTCTCTAATCTTGCGGCGACTCAACTGACTCCAGCGATGATAGTCCATCTGAGCCCCCGGTTCGCAATGCTGATCTATAAAAATCCTCTTATTCCCTACTTCAGCTAACATTTTCAAAATATACGGTTGCGCGTTATAGTAGGTCAGGCTATTGCCCAGAAACAGAATCTTACAGGCGCGGCTGTCGGCTTTGGCCGGAGTTTTATAACTGGCAGGTACATCTTCAATGTCAGTATCATAGTAAAGATTCGAACTATCGGGAGTGGTGAAACTTTGATCGCAGGTTGAAAATATCAGCAAACCAATCCCAAGACTCAGTTCTATATTTTTAAGCATCTTAAGAAACATACAATTAATCAGGTGATATTAGTTCTTTTTTACCTTGGTTTATTTCCCAAATTGCATTTCTGTATTTTGAATCCGCATCACTAAAATAATCAGGAAAGGTAATTAATTGTACTTGTTGATTGGAAGGCAATAAACCATCTTGTTGGGGATTAAATCGGGGCGGGATATCCTGCCTCTCAAGAGTATTTTGCCACCATTTGAACAGTTTAGTCTGCTTTCCGGTCGTTTCATATAGATGCCAGTGACCATTCAGATTCAAACCGACAATGCCATGCGCAAAAGTGCTTTTACCAGTGGTACCCTCAGCCGGTAGATCATTCAGCATCGTTACCTGTTGGAGATGTAGACGCGCCGGGATCCCGATCGCCCGACATAACGCCGTTAATAAAATCGCATTTTGCGGACTGCTTCCCCCCTGACAGTCTATAATCTCCGATGCAATCCAGGAATGACAATCGCCTTCTCTGTAATTGTCCCTCACCCATTCTAATAATTTTTCCACCCGTTCTATGTCTGTATCACTGCTTTTGGTCAGCAAAATAGCCTTATTAAAAATACTATCCTGATGACTATTAATATATCGGCTGGTTTGCAGAAACTCGGCGTATAAAAGGCGCTGAGCGACTTTGACCGCAGTCGTCTCAAAATAAGGCCAGTTAGTTGTAATCAGGTTATCATCGACGACAAATTTAGCATCTATCAGTTCTGCACCGGCACCTTCAAGATAACTATATACATCCGGATGGCCGGTAACCCTTCTACCGGCAATGATATCAGCCGAGGCAAATAGTCGGGTGCCGTGACAAATCGCCGCCAGAGTCATTTTTCTGGCATTCGCCTGCTGAATAATATTTACAATCGTTAGACTATCTTCCCTTAGCAGGCTCACCGGGCTGTTTCCACCAGGAAAAAAAATCGCCTGATACTGTTCAAGATCGACTTGACGGACCAGTAAATCCAGATCGATTATCCTCATTTCAGATCGATCCCAACCAGTGGCCACCGATTTCCAGACATGCCCCTTCGCTTGATAACCAATACCCGTAAAATCAATCTTAGCACCCCATTTTTTCCAGTATTTACTAATGACCATGGCTTCATGATAATCGAAGTCATCTCCAAGAATAATCAGAATATGATAAGGTTTTAAATCAAAATTATATTTCTCATCGAATGATTCCCACCAGACCTTGCGACATGATTCATTTCCGATTAACGTCACTATTAATCCAACGCTTATTCCCGTCAAGACTCTGCGTCTGATTCTTTTATTCATTCCGTATTGCCAGCCCGCTATGCGGTCCTCTTTATTTTGGGATTAAATTTGCAATTAGTTCAGATATTTCCCAAAATCAAATCGATAAGTGGTTATTCAGAACGCTAAAATAACAACCCAAGTGTTAAGATTAGTATCAATGGCCTCTCTTAAAAAAAATATTGAATTTTCAATTTTTAAATGTTAACATACAGCGTTTTTTAAATGCAAGAACAATATGATTACTAAAAGATACTTTTTTTATTATTTTTATTTTACTGGATCATACCGGAAGGGGTAGGCATACTTATAAATTATTTTTTTAAAAAACCCCTTCCAGCGCGAAGGGGTTTTTGATTATGGAATGCGTCGAAAAAGGAGAAAAAATAAATGAGTAGCGCTCTTGAAAACCTGAAATTGACCTCTATCATGAGTGAGGGCAAGAAAACCACTATCAAGATCGGAGAGGTGACGATCGGGGAGAATTTTACCGTGATCGCCGGACCATGTGCCGTGGAATCGGAAGAACAACTGATGCTAACTGCTGAAGCGGTCAAGGCCGCCGGCGCCCATATGCTGAGAGGCGGTGCCTTTAAACCCCGCACTTCGCCCTACGATTTCCAGGGTCTTGGTTTAAAGGCTCTGAAATTACTCGAAAAGGCTAAAAAGAAATTCGGCTTGCCGATCGTTACCGAAGTGATCGATTCACGCGATGTTACCTGGATTTGCGAGTACGTCGATATTCTCCAGATTGGCGCACGTAACATGCAGAATTTTGCCCTTCTGAAAGAAGTCGGTAAGAGTAACAAACCGGTTTTACTGAAACGGGGTATGTACTCGACCCTGAAGGAGTGGCTGAACTGCGCCGAATATGTACTCTCGGAGGGCAATCCGAATGTAATTTTATGCGAACGCGGCATCCGCACTTTCGAAACCTATACCCGCAATACCCTCGATTTGAGTATTGTTCCATCAATCCGGGAAGTAACTCACCTGCCGATCATTGTCGATCCGTCGCATGCAACCGGACGGTTGGGTTTGATTAAACCGATGTCGTTAGCCGCCGTCGCCGCGGGGGTGGACGGATTACTAATCGAAGTCCATTATAAACCGGAAACAGCGCTCAGTGATCGTGATCAGCAGTTAAATCCCGGGCAATTCCATCAACTGATGAATGAAGTCCTGAGTTTGAAAAACTTTATGCAAACCTTGAATAATTCGATCGATGCCATCCATTCAAATTAAGACTACCGGTCAAACTTCCCGGATTTCGATCTGCCGTTCAATCCAGGAAGTGTTCCCGTTGCTCGAAAGGCGGCGCGTAATCGTGATTACCGACCGGAATCTCGACCGTTTGTACGGCGACCTGTTTTCGGCTTTTCAAAAAATTGTCCTTTCTCCGGGTGAGGATTCCAAGGTTCTCGCAACTATTAAGCAAATATATGATACCTTAAACACTGCTCAGATAGATCGGGATTGCATAATTCTGGGTATCGGCGGCGGGGTGGTTTGCGATATTGCCGGATTTGCCGCCAGTACTTACCTGCGCGGACTGGATTTTGGATTTGTCGCCACCAGTCTTTTAGCGCAAGTCGATGCCAGTATCGGCGGCAAGAACGGCGTCAATTATGCCGGCGCGAAAAATATCATCGGCACGATCAATCAACCGCGCTTCGTGCTTTGCCCACAGAATGTTCTGAAAACTTTACCGCACGAGCATTTTATTAATGGCACAGCCGAAATCATCAAGACTGCCGTAATCGGCGATGCCGACCTGCTGAATATTCTGGAATCAAACCGGGCCGAGTTTTCCAATCTCAAACCGAAAGTAGTTGCGACAGTCGTCAGCCGTTCACTGACTCTGAAAGCCCGAATCGTCAAACGCGATGCCCGTGAACAGGGCGAACGCCGAAAGCTGAACTTCGGTCACACTATCGGACATGCTATTGAAATCGCCTCCGGCATTTTGCACGGCCAGGCGGTAGCGATCGGCATGAATCTGGCCGCCGAAATTTCAGTCCGGCTCGGCATGCTATCGGCTTCAGAAAAATTACGTCTGGAAAATCTGCTGACGGCTTACGAATTGCCAACTCAAACCAGTGTTCCTGCCGCTCAGCTTTTACCATTAATCTTCAAAGATAAAAAACGCCAGGGTGAAAGCCTGCGTTTTGTCGCTCTGAAAAAATTAGGCCAGGCTGAAATCATTAAACTTTCACTCGAACAAATTAAGGATTTCCTCGATGATCTGTGTGGCGCTAGCGAAACTTGATTACCCGGAAATAAAAACCATTCTAAAGACGGAAGAAATGGCCGAAATCCGCCTCGATTTGCTCGATTTGAACCAAATCCAGATTTGCGAAGTCTTTCATAGTCACCCGAATCTAATAGCCACCTGCCGGCCGGGAAAATTTCCGGGTACTAAACGCCAGACTTTACTCGAGTTGGCAATTAGAAACGGCGCGACTTACATCGATATCGAAAACGATGCCCCGCCAGTATTTCATCACTCAATCCTGCAACTGGCACACAGCCATCATACCCGGGTCATTATTTCATACCATAATTTTGAGATGACACCTTCATTTGCAGAACTACAATTGATACTGCGGGATTGCGAGGCGCGGGCGGCTGATATTGTCAAGATTGTCACTTATTGTCACACTGAAAGTGAGGCTGAAAGCTTGCTGGCTTTATATTCAATATGTACCAAACCCCTGATCGCTTTCGGAATGGGTAATGCCGGCCGAAAATCACGTCTGAAAGCTCTGCATCTCGGCGCGCCGTTCATTTACGCAGCGAGCGAAATCGGGGCCCCGACCGCGCCCGGACAAATGACTAAAACCGAAATTCTCGAACTACTTACCGGGGTATCTGAACATGTCTGAAAAACGTTATGCCATCATTGGCCATCCGATTCTGCACAGTAAAAGCCCGTTGATTCATAACCGCTGGTTCCGTGAAAACAATCTTTCTGCATATTACAGCCGCATAATTTCCAATGACGTATATGTCGCACTTGGTATGGGTTACAAGCTTAATCTTACCGGAATCAATGTCACCGCGCCATTCAAGGAAAAAGTCATTCCATCAACCGTTCATCTTGCGCCGGAAGCCACGGCGGTAGGGGCGGTCAATACTCTGTTATACGACGGGCCGCATCTAAAAGGTTATAACACCGATGTCACCGGCGTAGTTCGCACCTTTCAGATTAACGGCATCGACTTGAAAAATAAACGCTTTTTAATTATCGGAGCCGGCGGCGCCGCCCGGGCGGTCGTCAGCGCTCTCAAAAATTCCGGCGCCGAAATCACCATTATTAACCGACCGGATGAAATGGCTTTGAATCTGGCCCGGATTTTTCAGGTCGATTCCGTACCTTTCGATAAAATTCAAGCCGTAGTCCGGAAATCTGAAATAATTGTGACGGCTTTACCGCCCGGAATTCGGGTGGTTGAACCGGAATGGCTTAATGTGTACCAGATCATCATGGACGCAAATTATAAAAATTCCGAGATGGAACCGCTGGCTAAAGCTGTCGGCGCGCGTTTTATCTCCGGTACTGATTGGTTAACGGAGCAAGCCCGACCGGCCTTCGAACTTTTCACCGACAGTCAGGCGACATCGGAAATTCCGCCGGAAATTATCGCCGGCAATCTATATTCCGGCAAGGAGAATGTAATTTTAACCGGATTTATGGGCGCCGGTAAATCGACTCTCGGACCGTCCTTAGCCGATCGAATGGGTTGGAAATTCATCGACGTCGACGAAGTCATTGTCGCCGAAGCCGGGCAAAGCATCAATACCATTTTTAAAAAGGACGGCGAAAACGGCTTCCGCCGAATGGAGTCCCGGGTGTTAGAAAAAATATTAAAGTCTCAGAATCAGGTCATTGCCAGCGGTGGAGGAATTATCCTAAATGCGAAAAATCGTAAATTGATTGACCGACAGGCGCTCTGCATCTGGCTCTTTGCCAGACCACGCCAAATCTGGCCGCGTATCGAGCAGGCAGAGCGGCCGCTTTTAAAAAACAATGATCCGTTGGCTACCGCCGAACAAATTTTTAGCACGCGCTTTGATTTTTATTTCAACACGTCTGATGGTATTATAGACACCGAAGCGGCTTCACCGGAAACTTGTACGGATTTACTCTATGCAGAAATCAGTCAAATATTCCATAATTAGTGGCACAAGCGCGGCTCCGGCTTCGAAAAGTGTCGTTCAACGCGCGGTGGCGATGGCGCTCCTGGCCGAAGGTACTTCCAGCTTCGGCAATGTCACCCTTTGCGATGATAGTCAGGCGGCAATTAACATCGCCCGAGCTCTGGGGGCTGAAATTAACCTGTCTGGGCGTAATCTTACCGTCAAGGGCGGATTCCAGCCGCGGCAGACCTTGCTGGATTGCGGCGAATCCGGATTGAGTTCACGTATGTTCGCGGCCATCGCGGCACTCAGCCAGCAGGAATTGATTTTAACCGGTCATTCTGCGCTTTGTAACCGTCCGGCGGATATGATTCCCGGACCTCTCCAAAAACTTGGTGCCGATTGTGAGTCTGACAATGGTCATTTGCCTTTAAAAATCAATGGCCCTCTTAAAGGCGGCCGGGTAAAAATTGATGGTTCGGTCAGTTCTCAGTTTCTGACCGGTCTATTAATTTCCCTGCCAGTGGTAGCCGCTGATTCCGAGATCAACGTCGAAAACTTAAAAAGCAAACCGTACATCGACTTGACAATCGAAATCCTGAAAAAATTTGGAATCCACATCGAACATCAAGATTACCATCGATTCTTTATTCTGGGCGGACAAAAATATCGACCCGCCGAATTTAAGATCGAGGGCGACTTCAGCGGCGCGGCTTTCCTTCTGGTAGCCGGAGCCCTGTATGGTCGGATCGGTGTGACCGGATTAAATCTCAATTCCTGTCAGGCTGACCGGGCTATCCTGGATTTGCTGAAGCAGTCCGGCGCTCAAATCGAATTTAGTTCCGATGAAATCCGGGTCGCCAATTCAGATTTACGCGCCTTCGCATGCGATGCTACCCATTTTCCGGATCTTTTTCCGCCTTTGGTGGCGCTGGCCGCCGGCTGTAAGGGTCTCAGCCGAATAACAGGCGCCGGACGATTACTCTACAAGGAAAGCGACCGAGCCGCCGTTCTGAAAACCGAATTCGGACGACTCGGAATCGACATTCAAATCGAGGGTGATACCATGCTGATTCCCGGTAGCCGAATCAGAGGAGGTTTAGTGGAAGCTCATAATGATCACCGCATTGCCATGGCATTAACGGTTGCGGGATTAGGAGCCGATCAGCCGGTAACGATCGACGGAGCCGAATGCGTTGCCAAGTCCTATCCGGAATTTTTCAATGATTTAAAAATGGTTGGAGGTAATATTTATGAATAGTTTTGGACGACTATTCCGCATCACGATTTTCGGTGAATCCCACGGTCCGGCCGTCGGTGTGGTAATCGACGGCTGTTCACCGGGATTGGAAGTCAATGACATAGATTTTGAAGCCGATCTCAGTCGCCGCCGTAGTGGCACCCCGGGCACAACCAGCCGCCAGGAAATTGACCAACCTCGTTTTTTAAGCGGAATCCTGAACGACCATGCCACCGGCGCACCGATTACCATCATTTTCGAAAACTCCGCCCAGCGTTCGGCGGATTACGCCGAAAAGCCGACCGTCTACCGGCCGGGGCACGCCGACTTTACCGCGCATAAAAAGTATCAGGGCTGGAACGATCCGCGTGGCGGCGGATATTTTTCGGGACGGTTGACGGTCGGCTTAGTCGCCGCCGGCGTGCTTGCCAAGAAAATCATCGCGCCGGCGCAGGTTTCCGCCCAACTCATTGAAGTTAGTGATCAAGCCGATTACACCGATCTGCTCGAGCAAGCCCGCCGGGCTGGCGACTCGCTGGGCGGGATTATTGAGTGTCGTATCAAAAACCTGCCGATTGGTCTGGGAGAACCTTTTTTCGATTCGATCGAATCGGTTCTGGCACACGCTTTGTTCGCTATTCCCGGTATCAAAGGCATCGAATTCGGCGCCGGTTTCGCGGCCGCACATATGCGCGGTAGCGAGTTCAACGACAGCTTCATCAACCTGGAAGGCAAAACCGCCACTAATAATTGCGGCGGCATCAGTGGCGGTATAACCAACGGCAACGAGCTGGTTTTCCGGTTAGCAGTTCGCCCAACTGCCAGTATTGCCCGTACTCAGCAGACATTAGACTTCAAAAATGGAAAAATGACGGAATTATCAATCCATGGAAGACATGACGTCTGCTTTGCTTTGCGTACTCCGGTCATTGTCGAAGCCCTGACGGCCGGCTGTCTGGCCGATCTTTTTTTAATTCAAAAAGCCTGGAATACAAAAGAGGAAAAACTATGAATCTGGAAGAAATCCGTGCCCAAATCGACCTGATCGACGGTAAAATTATCAAATTACTCAATGACCGCCTGGCTCAGGCGATTATGGCCAAGAAATTCAAAACTAAAATCGAAGACATTCAACGCGAACAGGAAGTCTTCAACAATTTGGAACGCAAAACCTATGATCTGGTTACTCCTGAGTTCGCGCGACAATTATATGACATTATTATCAAAGAAGGCAAACGTCTGCAAACCCAGCATCTTCCGGTTATCGCCTTTCAAGGCGAACACGGCGCCTACAGCCAGATGGCCGGCAAGGCCTGGAACCCGAAATTAGTCAGCATTCCCTGCCGCGAATTCACCGAACTCTTCGAGGGTGTCAGTGACGGTTCCTATGACTACGGCATTATTCCGATTGAAAATACACTCGGCGGAGTTGTCGGCCCCGTCAATGAATTACTGATTTCCAGTAAATTGCAGGTCGTCGGTGCTATTGAAATGCCGATACGCCATTGTCTGCTGGCAGTCCACGATACCGATTATCGCGAACTGCGGAGTGCCTATTCACATCCCCAAGCTCTGGCGCAGTGTAAACATTTCCTGGCGCGCAATAAACTCGATCCGGTGCCTTACTACGATACGGCCGGAGCGGCACGGATGGTTGCTGAAAAAGGTCTTAAAGGGATTGCCGCAATTGCCAGCCCGCTGGCGGCTCAGCTCTATAATCTGGAAATTATTAAGGAGCAGATCGAAGACCTCTCTTCCAATACTACCCGGTTTTTGATTCTGTCACACGAACCATATTCCGGAAAAGGCGCAAAATGCTCGATAATTTTCTCAACTGCGCATAAAGCCGGGACACTCTTCAAGGTACTCGAAATTTTCGCCCAGTCTAAAATCAACCTGACCCGCATTGAATCGGTCCCGCAATCACCCGGGCAGTATGCCTTTTTCCTAGATTTTATCGGCTCCAAAGACGATCCTAAGATTGCGGAAGTCCTGTTAGAGGTCGAAAAATCAACGACTGATTTTCGACTGATGGGCTGTTATCCGGAAAGGATTCTGTCATGAAAATATTTATTCTGGGTGCCGGACGCATGGGCGCCTGGCTCGTCGAAGAGTTCTGTCATCAACATCAGGTAGCGGTCTATGATCGCGATCTGACTAAATTAAAATATTTCTTCAATGTCAAGCGCTTTACCGAACTAAAACAGGTAAAACGTTTCAAACCGGAATTGGCTATCAATGCCGTTAGCCCGCAACATACAGTCACGGCTTTCGAGGATCTCATTTCGCTAATCCCGGCGGATTGTTTGCTCGCCGATATAGCCTCGGTGAAGGCCGACGTGGCCGAATTTTACCGGAAACAGGCGCGGCGGTTCGTCTCGACCCATCCAATGTTCGGGCCGACCTTCGCTAATATCCGCGACCTGAGCAATGAAAACGCCATTATAATCAAAGAGTCCGATTCGCAGGGTAAAACTTTTTTTCGTCAATTTTTCGAAAGTCTGCATTTAAACATCTTTGAATATTCGTTCGAAGAACACGACAGTACTACAGCTTACTCGCTGGGAACACCGTTTGCTTCCTCACTGACTTTCGCGGCTAACCTGAAAATGCAGAAAGTACCCGGAACGACCTTTCGGAAGCATCTTGAAATCGTTCGCGGATTGTTGTCAGAAGACGACTACCTCCTCTCGGAAATTCTTTTCAATCCCCATACCCTTCAGCAGATTGAGCGCATTAATTCACGGCTGGCGTTCCTGACTCACATCATCCGTGGACGCGATTACGAAGAAATGAAACGCTTCCTGGATGGTCTGAGGGAGAATATCAGCGTTGTCGAGTAACTGCGACGCTTAGTTTCACAGAGTGAACACGGAATCACGCCGGAAATTATTCCCCGCATTTCACTCAAGCGTTACAAAATTACCGGAACAATCCATCATATTCTTTTTCACTGCCTTCTGAACAATTCGTCGCATCTATTAACCGCTCGCCGAAAAACTCACTTTTTGGACAAAAATCTGGTTATATTTTATAGTAAACGTTTATTTTTAAATGAAATTTTTACCTGATTAAATATAAAGGAGCAACCATGAACAAGCGCGTTCTTTCTCTGGGACTTTGCCTGTTAAGTATTCTGGTTATTATCTTGCCGGCTCAGACCAGTAAAATTCCTAATTATTCGAACACCCCGCGTAAGGATGTTCCGACTGAATTCAAATGGAAAATTGACGATATATACGCTTCCGACTCGGATTGGCAAAAAGATAAAGCGGCTATGGTCGGCTTGATTGCTCAGATCGAAAAGAAAAAGTCAGATTGGACGCAATCACCGCAGAAGATGCTGGCGATGTTCGACCTGATTACGGCCATTAACCTGAAGGCAAATCGCTTACAATCGTACGCCAATCATCAGAACGCTTCGGAATTAAGTAATAGTCATTATCGCATTTTACAGGGCGAACTTCAGGCAATTGTTGTCGATTACAATTCCAAACTGGCTTTCAATAACGACGATCTGGTAAAGATGGACGAGAAAACACTGTTGGGATATTTCAAGCAAGAGCCCAAACTGGAACCGTACCGCTTCAGCGTCGAACAAATCCTGCATTCGAAAAAACATATTTTGCCGGAAGATAAACAGAAAATCGTCGCCATGACCGGACTGTTTTCTGAGACTATGGGAGAAGCCGCCGGTATGCTCGATGATGTCGATATGCCCGCCCCGGAAGTCATTCTTTCTGACGGACAAAAAGCCGTCCTGAATTATATAAATTATTCGAATTTGCGCCGGTCCCCGAATCGCGATGATCGCACCCTCGTTATGCACACTTATTGGAACAACCATTGTCAATTTGAAAATACTTTCGCTTCCATTCTGAACGGCCAGATGAAAAAGGATTTTTTCACCGCCAAAGTCTATAATTATAATGACTGTCTCGAAGCCCGTCTATACAATGAGGCTATCGATACGCTGGTCTATATCCAATTGATAAAAACCACGCGGCAAAACCTGACGCCGTTGCATCGCCTGATCAAATTGAAACAGGAATTACTCGGGCTCGACCAGATGCGCTATGAGGATATTTATGCGTCAGCTGTCAAAGAAGTCGATAAACTTTATACGGTCGATGAAGGCCGTGAGATCGTTTTGGCGTCGTTGAGACCGCTGGGTGACGATTATGTGAACGTCGTCCGCAAAGCCTTTACCGAGCGCTGGATTGATATGTATCCCAATAAAGACAAACAGACCGGAGCTTATTCCGGGGGCATCTATGATGTGCATCCGTATATCAAGATGAATTATTCCGGAACATACGGCGATGTCTCCACTCTAACCCACGAACTGGGACATGCCTTGCATTCCTATCTGACATCGAAGAACCAGCACTTTGCCAATGCCGATTATACGACTTTCATGGCGGAAATTGCTTCGACTTTCAATGAGAACCTGTTGGTGGATTATATCCTGAAAAATGAAAAGGACGATTTGTTGAAACTATTCATCATCGACAGTTATCTGGATGAAGTCCGTTCGACGATTTACCGGCAGGTACTGTTCGCGGAATTTGAACTGGCCATGCATCGTCACGTAGAAAGCGGAAATTCACTGACCCCGGATTGGCTGAATAAAACCTATCTCGATCTCGTCCGCTATTATTATGGCCACGATAAAGGCGTCATGCAGGTCGACGATTATATTCAGAACGAATGGAGTGGGATTCCGCATTTTTACCTGAATTACTATGTTTTCCAGTACAGTACCGGGATTATCGCCTCAATCGCATTAAGTGATCAGGTTCTCGCCGGAAAATCGGGCGCTCTCGATAAATATTTGAATCTGTTAAAAGCCGGCGGTTCGGCCTACTCGCTGGATATTATAAAAAAGGCTGGTGTCGACATGACAACTTCCGCTCCGACCGAAGCGGCCTTGAAACGGTTTGACGATCTGGTTGCAGAAATGGAAGAAATCGTCGCCCGGCTAAAAGCACATGGCAAACTCTAGTTGTTCAAGTTTCCTGACACTCTCATTCTGATTGAGTCCTGATTTTAGCGGTACGAGTGAAGCATTAGCGATATCTGAAATTCAGTCGGGATGGCTCCGTCAGGATTTTTTCTGATCCGGATAGAGACTTGCTTCATTCTAAATCTGCCCGTAAGTTATATTGTTCGATATGCAAAAAATGTCCTTAAAAGGATGCCGATTTCCATTTTACACCGCTTGCGTTATGGCGGTCATTTGGGCATTCGGTTTCGAGTTGTCAGCGCACGGCGGGCAGAATGTCATCATAGTCGTCATAGACGGCGCACGTTACGACGATACATTTAGCGATGGTACATCGATTCTACGGATGTGGAATGACCTGCGTCAGCAGGGCACTTATTATACCAATTTCTATAACGACAGCATGACCTCGACGATTCCGGGACATACCTATATTGTTACAGGAGCATGGCAAGACATCAACAATGAAGGATTGGAACGACCGAACAAGCCGACGATTTTCGAATATTTTAGGAAAACGACTGCCAAACCAGCCGAATCCTGCTATCTCGTAACCGGCAAGGACAAACTTTACGTTGTCTCATATAGTTCACACGCCGAATTCGGCGAAGCGTACGGTGCCGCGCATAACTGCATTAAACGTACCGATCCTGCGACCTATCAGGCCGCGATCGATATAATGGACACTTATCACCCGGAGCTGATGTTGATTAACCTGCGCGATGTCGATTCCACCGGAGAAAATTATGGCGTCGTTAAATACCGGTCGGCGATTCGCGCGGCCGACTCGCTGGTTTACCTGCTTTGGCAAAAAATCCAAACTGACGAATTCTATCGTAACAACACAGCCTTATTCGTAACTGCCGATCATGGCCTGCACGAAGTTAATTGGTGGATGACGCATGGAACCGATGATGAACGGGACCGGCATGTTTTTCTGTTTGCGATTGGAAAAAACATCAGACAGAATCAGGTAATTACCACGACGAAATACCAGATCAACCTCGCGCCGACGATTGGCGATCTGCTGGGATTTGACGCAATCTATTCGACCGGAACGAGTCTGTTTGAAGGCGATCAGTCCCTGCCGGTGACGTTATCTGAGTTTGAGGCGAAAATTATTAACCAGCAGGTTCGTTTGCATTGGCGCACGGAGTCGGAAATCGAAAATCTTGGATTCATCATTGAACGCAAAGAAACCAGGGAAGCGGAATATTATCAAATCGCCGACTTTCATTCGTTTCCAGCCCTGCGGGCGAGAGGTTCTTCCAGCCAGGCGACGAATTATGAATTCAGCGATGCGACGGCGCCGGTCGGAACTCTGTTGTCTTATCGCTTATCGTCAGTTGCCTATAGCGGAAAAGCAACCCATGAGAGCGTAACATCGATTAAAATTCCCAGGCAAGATTTCTCCGGGAGTCCAATTTCTGTAATACCAAATCCGTTCAACCAGTCAGCGCAGATTTCCTTTCGCATTCCGGAATCCGATCGTGGAGATCTGCAGATATTTTCCCTGACCGGAAATCTGATATGGGAAATTCCGGACATCAGCGGCTCTGACCGGCAAACGACATTTCTGTGGCAGGCGGACGGAATTCCATCCGGCATCTATTTCATCTGCCTGAGTTTCGGAACGGAAAAGCGCATCCTCAAATGCACGATTATCAGATAGAGCAATCCAGGGCAAACTTTAGCTACGAGGAAAGCAGGCAGAGATTAATAAGAATTATAACGCACAGCAACAGCGGCGGCGCACAGCGAATTGAGCGTCCGGTGCAGCTCTTTATTGGGCGTTAACAATTCTTTTGATTAAAGTATTGCTCATTTGAACCGCTTTTATTTCATCAGTCGTCGCAACTTCTATTACCATCTCAACCTCACTTTCTGAAATCATTTCAAATTGAGATTGATTTGGGCAGAAAGTTTCATTTAAATCTCCAGGCTCAAATTTATCCAAACTGTCTCCATAACTTCTTTTGTTTGATTTAATTATTTCCTGACCAATATCACTAAGAAAATAAACAAAGAGCTTATTTATTAATGGTTCACCAAACATATTTGGATAGAAGCAATGAAAACAGGTAAAGCTTGTTGCATCAGTAAGGTTCCTTATTGCTTTAAGCCTCCCACGACTAAATACGCCGAAAAGTATTGGTGCAGGTTTTCGTTTTTCTATTTTGTACCAAGGATTTCTTATCCTTGTAAGGTATCTTTCATGGTATCCGCAAGATTCGCCTTCGTTAATGTATTCAATCGTTTCTTTACTTGGATTATCTGTAACATTTAAACAGTAAACCGGCTTATCCAAATCGTAAAGTTTTTTGAAATCAGCAGATGTAAAGACCGGTTTACGTATTTGAGGACTCTTTGTGATACATTTACAGATATATCTATCATCTAACCCCAATTTAAGTATTTTCTTTTTCGTAAGAGCGAAGAACTCATTTGCACCAGTTGCGATACCTCGTGTAAATGAACCATAAAGGGACAATTTGACGAAGCCTTCTGGAATAATATTTTCTGAGAATAATGACATCAAAATTGGCGTCCATTTTTTGCCAAATGGTAGATGTGAAGCATCTATTGTTTTTTGAAAATACTTACTAATATCTGAAATTTGCGCAAGATTGTTATCACTCTTAATTTGTGTAATTTTAATAAGACTTTCAGTTCTGTCGTTTTTGCAAAGCAATACACAAACAGTCGTAGTTGCGTCTGGAAAAATTTCTTTTTCATTTGAAAAAATAATTATCTGTTTTAATAAAAAATTTTCAAGAAGGCTTCTTTTTATTTCTTTTCCATAGCCTGTATTGAAAAATTCAAATGGCATAATAAATGCCAAATTTCCGTTTTTTTTAAGTTCATTTAAGGCTTTAACAAGAAAAACCGATGAAATATTAGAATAGCCAATAAGTTTTTTACCTATCTGCTTCTCAATTGTCGGTAAAACATCATGTCTATTCAGGAATTTTTGAAATCTCATGTATGGTGGATTACATATAATAGCATCAAATTCCTTTGGTTCAGCTTCAAGGTAATCCGAGTTATAAAGTGTATAATTTGACTTGTTATTATGGCTATTTAAATACGAAATAATCTTCTTATCAATTTCATACCCAACAAATTCAATATGATTATTTGGATTAAGTTTCATTATTTCATCATAAAACACACCAAGACCAAATGCAGGATCTAAAACCACTTCTGGGCCATCTCGCAAAACCCATTGAGCCATAAGACGAGACACTAACTTAGGCGTAAAGAATTGTCCGTAATCCTTCCTATGGCTTATCGGAGTATCTTTAATGTATTCAGGTTCACACATTGATAACATCTCTCATAAATATGTTGTTATCAAGATACCCTTTACCACCTTTGAATGTTACATAAAACAGAAGGCGCCCCCTATCCAATTCCTTCATGGCTGACTTATGTTCTGGCATATCAATTCGTCCTATGACTTCTTTTCCAATTTTTACATTTATCTTTATAGTTGTCTTTCCCTGATTCTTTACATCACGCTCAATCGAAAAATTATTACCTTCGTTTTCATCGTTTGAAACGAGTTCAAGGATTTCTTGAAATGAAATGACGTATGCTTTATCGAAAAATACTTGCAAATAAAAATGTTTTACATTGAACTTTTGAATCCATCTGTTTACCAGCGCAATATCTTCCATTTTTGGAGTGATGCTTAAATAATCTCTTTTGTGAAGAGTTTTTATGTTTTCTTTCAAATCCTTTAAAAGCTCTGTTAAATCTCTTAGCTCTTGTGTTAGCGACAATGAAGGACATCTAAAATCCAATTCTCTAAATGTATCATCCGTTGCTTCTTTTATTAATTTGTAAATTTCATTATTTTTACGCTTTAAAAGTGCGGAAATATTTTCACTTAATATTCTTTCTCTAATTGCCGCGCATCTTCTTATCGCGTCATTCTGTCTCTCGTCCATGAATGCTGAATACTTTTCAATAAGAAAAGAGCTTGATCTTACTTCTAAAGCAACTACTGCTCTTTTCACGTGGTCATCATTTTCTATATCAACATTCCTGTTCGGGAAATCAGAAGATTTGAAAATCAAAAGGTCTGGCCTTTTTCCTATTACATTTAGTTCCTCCTGATATTCAGCATAGAAATCAGCAAAACCTTCGTCACCCGCAGAAATTGAATCGGATCGTCCATATTGAACAGCAAAATAATCACCAGTAAATTCGTTAATTGCCTTATAAACAACCTCCTCAGCCCAATCGCCTTGCTCTTTGTTGGTAAGAAATTCAGAGTTGGCCATGGTTGGTGGACGACCTGCTATTTGTATTTCTGTATCAATATCAAGAGGCGATTGCTTTATCAGGTTCAAAATATCATCTTTGTACATGTTTTCTCCTTTTTTGTGACGACCAAAATATATATTAGATACCTTGTTTAATCCCGCTATTTTTTCCTATTAATATGAAAAGTTGCCTGCATACAGGAAACATTTCTGGTTAATATGAAATATTTAAATTTGTCTTTCAATTTCATAGTATTGAATCTAATCTTTCTTTTTTCTATTATCAATGATTTGTTCATCCGGTCTGATCTGAGTAATGGAGTAAATCCTATTCAAAAACCTTTTTCAAAAAATCGCCGGCGATCTTACAGGCTTCCGGACTTCGGATGACCGCCATGTGACCACCCGGCAACAACTTTAAATCGACGTTTCCGTTCATTTTCTGTAAAACCGGGACAAAAGCGTTGGGTTGATTGACATCAATCGATCTGTCAGCCTGACCATGTAATAGCAGGAACGGCGGCTCGTTGCCATTTACATAATTGATCGGCGAAGCGTTTGTCCAGAGTTGCGGATTTGATTGTCGGTCAGCGCCTAAATAAGCCGAACTATATTGTTCCACACCCGGATTCATCGGCAGGTGATAATCGAATATAGCCGAAACCGTGATCACGCCTTTCAGTTTCAGTTCGTTTGGTAGGGTAAAAGGACAATCTTTCAGATAGGGCGTTCGGTCGTCTACCGTTCCCAGCATTGCCGCCAGCGTTCCGCCGAGTGAAAACCCTATCACGGCGAGGCGTTCCGGATCGAACCGATAAATGTTCGCATTGGCCCAAATCCAGGCTAACGCCCAGAAGGCATCCTTGACCGAGGCCGGGTAGAGACTTTTTTCCGGCAACATATTCCGATCCGGCATCCCGCGAAAGTTGATTGAAACCGTTGCATATCCGAGTTCCGCAAAATATTTAGCCCAGGCGTTGAATTCCGCTTTATCGCCGCCGCCGCCATGCACCGCCAGGATGACGGGAATGGCCTTTTCGGTTCGATTTGGCAAAGTAATGTCCATTACCTGTAGTGAATCGCCGCCTGGGGTATAAGACACATTTTGTATCACCGTCGGAGCCGGTGGCTCGGTTGAATTCAATGGCTCAACATTAAAGATCAATAAAACACTTAGGGCCGGTAAAATTACCGTTATTCTTGTTTTCATTCGACGCCTACTCTTTCGCAATTTTATGGAAGACAAATCCCACCAATGCTCCTAAAATCCCGGTCATTACTAAAACGGGAATCAAATTGACCGGATTGTTCCACCCGATAATAAACACGCTCGGTAACAAACAGATATAAGCGATCACGATCCCTTTCGGAACTGCCGGTAAATGCAAATCAGAAGTGGCGAGCAAAAAGCCGACGACAATCCACAGCGACAAAGCCGATAAATTGGCATCCCAGGTCAATTTCTGGATCAGCATGGGGATCACATCCAGAATCCCG